>Ga0067045_1028554_pt1 | contig 31189 bp, 24 predicted proteins | sample TerdegcTABiofilm_FD_59184 | JGI IMG/M metagenome (GOLD analysis project Ga0067045, IMG submission 59184) | Combined Assembly of (Gp0054472, Gp0054536) Wastewater bioreactor microbial communities from Singapore -Terephthalate degrading...
TCGGCCACCACGATGCGGCACGGGATAGCGGCGGGCACGACGCTCGCCAGGTTCTCCAGCGTTCTTCGCAACAGCTCGGGCCGCCCGTGCGTTGCTATCGCGATCGTCAGCCTCACGTTCGAACCTCGCACGGCGCTGCCGAGATCCGCTTCCAGGCGGGATGCTCGGGCGGATAGAGCGGTGATTCAGCGGTCGGCCTCTCTCGCCGGAAAACTGCGCGATACGATTGCCGCACGATCTCGCGGATGCGTTCGCTGCCGCACCGTTCGGCGACCAACCGGCGATTATGTTCCGCGGCGGTGTCCACGAGTTCATCGTCCGTCAATGCCCGGCGGACGGCTTCGGCGACGGGGTGCGGGTCTTCCGGTGGCAGCAGCATTCCGGTCCGCTCCGGATCGATCCAATCTTCGCCCGCCCCCGTGTTCGATTGGATGGGGAACGACCCCATCAACATGGCCTCGAGCATGGAGATGGCAATGGAATCGCTGATGTTCAGGCCGATCGAAACCCGCGCGCGGCCGTGCGCGCGCAGCATTTCCAGGTGCGGCGTTCGCGGGGGGAGCAGCTCGACGGGGACGCCGGTGTCTTGCGAAAACAATCGGGCGGCAATGCGGACCGCCTCGGGATCCCGGCCGCCCGTGTAAATGACCACGCGATATCCGCCTTGCCGCAACAGGTCGGCACATAACCGCAGGGCATACAGGCCGAAGAGTGCTCGCCCGGCCCAATCCTGATACCCTTTGAGCACCACGACGCGCCGTTGCGAGGGCGGAAGAGTACCGCCGGCCTGCGAGGCCGCCTTGATGTCGAAACCGCCGCACATGGGCACGATGGGCAGGGCGGCTCCGCGCAGCCCCAGATCCTCCGCCAATCGGAGATCCCTAAGACATTCGCACCAATAGTAGTCGCAATCCCGGACGGCTTTGCGTACGCCCTCGGCATATTCCTCCAGCCTTCCGAACAGAAAGATGTCGCTCCCCCAATTGCTGATGATCCAGGTGGGGAAGGGTCTGCGACAATACTCGCGGGCATGCCACGCCAATCTGCCGGCATGGTGAATCGTCAGCGAATGGACGACGTCCGGCCGCAAGCGATCGATCAATCGCGCCAGGCGTCGCGCGGTATGGGCGAAAACGGGGCTCCAGTGTTCCGCCAGGGCGGCGGCACGGTAACGCCCCCAAGGCAGCGGCCAATTCCAACCCCAGGTCGAGAAAAAGCGGTCTTGCACGCGAACTCCCGCGGGGCATGGGCGCGCGGCCGGATCGTCCACGTCGTGCAGCGTTATCGGCGGCATCTCTTCCCGAACGTGGAACAGCTCCACGGGAAAGAGGTGCACGTCCCAGTCGTCGGTGGGAAGTTGTCCGATCCACCGGGCCGTGTGGACGCTGCCCGGCAAACCGACGAACAAGATGCGCATCAAGGAACCTCGCGATTCGAAAGACCCCGCTCGGCTGTTGGCTTACCCGTTCATGGGGGCAAGGATGAAGCCGGACATGGTTCCGCCGCCGGCGATCCGGGGTGGGTCACCAATTCTTGTGCGGCAGGATATGCCGGAACGCGCGCCAACCTCGCATCAAGTGCTCCCACCGCCGATGCAGCCGCCATACATCGTAGGGAATGGGCTTGCGATCGGAGAGCAGCAGCACCCAGTCGTAGCCGGTGCAGGCTACCAACCGGTGCTTTACGCCCGTGAAATCCTTCGGCGTCCAGCGGCTGACGTGCCGTTCCCACGGATTGCCGAAGACGTCGCCTTGCTCGCGGACCACGATGGGCGTGCAAATCAGGACGAAATCCGCCTTGTTCAGGCAAAGCGTCAGCAGATCGGCGGCATACTCGGGCGAAAAATGCTCCCAAACGTCCAGGGCGGCGATCACATCCACGTCCGGCAGTTCCGGCAAGACTTGCAGGGCGTCTCCCACGCGAACTTCGTCGTAGGCGTAGTCCCATAGCGGATTGCGGTATTGTTCGTACACCTCCACGCCGTAGATGCGGGTCGTCCATTGCGACGGCGTGTAGCGTTTGTGCCAGATGTCGGTGAATTCCCGCACCAAGACCCCGGTCTTGCCGTGGCCGACGCCGATGTCGATCAGGCTCGCCGGCTGCAAGCGGTGCAGGATATCGTGGACCGAGGCCAGCGTACGGGGCGCGCTGGTGGGCATCAGCGAATTCTCCTCCAAGCACAGGCGGGGGTCAAAACGCCCACGGCGGACATGATGTCGGACCCGCGCAAAGGTTGATCTTGAAAGACCTCGAACTCCATCGTCGTGCGATCGTGCTGGAATTCGCGGACGCCGCGTTCCGCGGTGACCACGCCGACCAGGTAGCGTCCCGCCGGCAGCAACTCGCCGGGAATGACGCACGCCAGGCGAAAACATCCCGCGTCGGCCAGGATGCCGTAGGACGCCTCCTGCTCGAAACTGTGGCTGCGAAAGAGCAGCATGTCATCCATGCTGCGGATGTCGACGGCCACGATGTAGCGACCGCCCGGCCGACGGACTTCGCCATCCAGCTCGATCACGACGGGGCGACTTCGCGGAAAGACGTTGCCGATCTTCCCCGTCTCATCGCAAACGCGCACCGTTCGCACGGCAAGGGGCGCATCTTTCGGGACGGCCAACTCGGCGGTCCCGTTGCCGCTGACGGCCAGCACGCCCTGCAAATAGGCGGCCACCACGGCCTCGGGCGGGCCTTCGGCGACGATCCGCCCCGCATTCAGCGAAATGGCGCGGGTACAAAGCTGTGCCACCGCTCGCATGTTGTGGCTGACGAACAGTACGGTGCGTCCCTCCCCGGCGACTTCGCGCATCTTGCCCAGGCACTTCGCCTGGAACGCCGCGTCGCCCACCGCCAGCACTTCGTCCACCAGCAGGATTTCCGGTTCTAAATGGGCCGCCACGGCGAACCCCAACCGGGCGAACATCCCCGAGCTGTAGCGTTTCACCGGCGTATCGAGGAAGGTCGCGATGCCGGAAAACTCCACGATTTCGTTGAACTTGGCGTCGATCTCGGCCTTTTTCATCCCCAGGATGGCCCCGTTGAGATAGATGTTTTCGCGGCCCGTCAAATCGGGGTGAAAACCCGCGGCGATCTCGATCAATGCGCGGAGCCGACCTTTGATGCGAACCGTGCCCGAAGTCGGCCGAATGATCTTGGCCAGCACTTTCAGGAGGGTGCTTTTTCCCGCCCCGTTCGCCCCGACGATGCCGAGCACTTCACCGCGACGAACGTCGAAGGACACGTCCCGCAAGGCCCAAAACTCGCGATCGTCGTGGGATTTGGGGCGCAGCCTCAGCCACCGCCCGGCCAAGGACGGCAGCAGGTCCCGCAGGCTGTCGTAGAATTCGCCGCGCCGAAAGCGTTTGCTTACGGCTTCGACCTGAACCGCAACGTCGTCATTCACCGCATCGTCTCGCCATAGGCCTCGCTTGGGACGGCCGGTTCCGCCGCGCCCCGATCGGGCTGGAAGATCCGCCTTGCGGGCGAATCGGTCGACCGGGTCTCCGCCGCGCTAAATGTACTCCGCGAAGAGGAATTCCAATTTGTGAAAGAGCCGCCAGGCGCCGAGGAAACCCACGACCGCCCAGAGGGTGCTGTATGCCGCATACCACGGGCGCCAAACGGCGATGGCCGCTCCCGCGCGATCCGTCCAACTCAGGGGCTCTAGGAGATTGTGGCCTTCGATGACCGCCAGCCGCAGGCCTTCCAGCACCGGAGAAAGGGGATTGAGCATCATGAGAATCGCGCCGTGCGGGCCGAAGACCTCGGGCTCATAGAAGACGGGCGTAAAAAAGATGCCGAAGGTCAAGATCACCTGCACGATATACTTCACGTCACGAAAGAAGACATTGCCGCAACTGAGAATCAACGATGCCGCCGCCGTCAAGAGCACCAGAACCAGCGTCAGCGGCACGGCCCAAAGCACGTTCCAAGTCCAAACCGTCCCCGCGAAAAAGAAAAGGAGCAGGGAGAGAAATGCCGCTCCCAGCAGCATATCCACCGCCTGGGTGATGACGGCGGAAAGGGGGAAGACCTCGCGCGGGAAATAGACTTTCGTGACAAGCTGCATGTTGCCGGTGAGGCTGTTGGCGGCGAATCCCAAGGCCCCGGCGAAGAAGGCCCAACCCAGCGCCTTGACGGACATGCCTGCCACGCGGGGCAAATCCACCGAGTTGCCGCCCGCATAAGCCAGCGCCAGCTTCACCAGGCACCCGGCGGCGACGATCATCAGCGGCATCAGCAAGGCCCAGCCCAACCCCATCACGGCCTGTTTATAGCGGATGCGAATATCGCGCCAGACCATCCGCCAAAGCAACTCCCGAAAATCCACCAGTTCGCGGATCATTTCCCGCCAGGGATCGCCGCCCTGCGCGGACGTCCACACCTGCACGGCAGGTTCGGCGGTTTTTCCCTCGGGGGAGCTTTCAAAACTCGGCTCTTCCGCGGCCGGCAATTCGCCTTGCGGCACTCGATGTTCGATCGTCGTCACGCGTCCTCTTTCCAAAGTCCCCTCAACCCGATTCAGGCGTACGGATCATCTTGATGTCTTTGCCGGAGAGGATGAAGCGGATCTCCACAGCGCGGGCGGATGTTACGCCGGCTGAGAGGCGATGGGAATCTCGGCTTCCACCGCCGGGTCCGGCTCCACCGCCGCTTCTTCGTCGGCGGGGACGGAGTTCACCCGCAGCAGCACCGCACCCAATAACACGGTGTAATATGGTAACTCTAGCCACACCACGCTGATGAAACTAACGGAGACGGCGAAGCCCACCAAGGCCGCAATGACGCCTCGGGCCATGGCGCGATCCCATTCACCCGCCGGCGAATCCCGCCGCAAAAGCGCCAACAACCGCCAGATCGTCACGGCGTAGAATCCGCTCAGAAGCAGCAATCCCGGGATACCCATCTCCGCACCGGTTTGAAACCACAAGGAATGGGCTTGCATCTTGGGCAGCCCCATGGCCTCCGATTGGAGGGGCCAATGATTCGCGCCGACTCCCAGGAAGGGGTGATCGCGCATGGTCCGGATGCAGGCCCTCCACTGATCCATGCGGCTCTCGGCCGATCGGTCGCGTTGTTCGGGGTCGACGAAGATGGTCATGAAGCGTTGGCGCACCTCCGGCCCCGCCAAACGGAAGGCCAGGATGGCCGCTAGCAGGAATACCAGGTAATACTTGGGGTGTTTGGGAATGAGGATAAAGCCGGTGATTCCGCCCGCGATCAAACCCAATTGTCCGCCGCGGGAAAAGGAAAACATGATCGTATTGGCCATCAAGGCCGCCGCGGCGAAGCATACCAATCGCAGGGACCACCGCGACTCGGCAATCGCCAGGAAGAGCGCGAGGATCACGCCGATCACCATCGCCGCAGCGATACAGTTGTTGTCGAATCCGCCGTAAGCCTCCAGCACTACGCGATTGTACCCCTGATAGTAGCTGCGATTGAAATCCAAAGCCAAGAATCCTTGACTCAAGACGATCACCCAGGCCAATTGCCGGATTTGTGCGCGGCGATCCAGCATGCTCATGCCGACCAGAAAAGGAAGCACGATTTTCGCCAAGGAAACGATATACTCGCGAGCCAAGAGCGGATAGCGACAGAAGAAATAACCCAGGGACACCCAAGCCAGAAAGCCCAGCAAGAAGGCGGCCGAGGCTCCGCCGCGTCCCAACCGCCAATCGCCCAGGCCGCGAATGGCCCAGCCGATGAGCATGCCCACGGCAACGATGAAACTGTAACGTCCCGGCCCCTGCGCCCCGACCGACCAATACCATAACGATTCCGGCTTAATAATCGCATAGTGAATGTAGATGAACAGTCCCACTAAGGGATAAAAAAGCGCAACCAGGGCGCCGAGGTAGGTCAAAACATAAACATAAATCAGACCGCGCATGGAAGGCCGCGCTCAATTCGCAATACGATAGCGCACGATGCACCACAAGGCTTGCAGGGCGTCGCGGAAGCCGATCTTCTTTCCCTGCTGATAGGTCCGCCCGTAATACCGCACGCCGGTCTCGAAAATGCGGTATCCCCGTTTGGCCACCTTGGCCGTCAACTCGATCTCGATGCCGAAGCGATCTTCCTTGAGCGTGTCGCGAATCGCCTCGACGACCTCGCGGCGAAACGCCTTATGGCAGGTTTCCACGTCGGTGAGATTCAAGTCCGTGAACATGTTGGAGAGCGTGGTGATGATACGATTGGCGACATAGTGCCAGAAATAGAGTACGCGGTGCGGTCCCTCGGAGACGAATCGCGAACCGTAGACCACATCCGCCTCGCCGTCCACGATCGGTTGCAGTAAAGCCGAATACTCGGAGGGATCGTATTCCAGATCGGCGTCCTGGATGACGACGACGTCGCCGCGCACCTCGGCGAAAGCCGTTCGCAGGGCCGCTCCTTTGCCTCGATTGCGGGAGTGCTCGAAGATGCGAACCTGGGGGTGATCTTTCCAGCGTTGCAGTTTGTCCGCGGTTCCGTCGCTGCTGCCGTCGTTGACCACCAGGACTTCCTTGTTGACGGGCGTCTCGGTAATGCGCCGCAGGATCTCGTCGATGGTGGCCTCTTCGTTATACACGGGTACCACCACGGAAAGAAGCAAGTCGGGCGGCAGGCGGACGATACCCAATCGCCGGCGTAAAGCCGAGAGCCATGCTCGGCGTTCCGCCTCCGTTTCTCCTGCAATGGCGGCTCCGCAAAGGGGACAGCCTTCCTCGGGCGGCATCATATCCGTTCACTCGCGATCGAGGGCCGTTGCTTCGTTTCCGTCAGAGAGAGCAGCGATAACAAGGGATGAAGGCGGGCCGTCCACGTGTACCGGGCTTCCACCAAGCGGCGGGCACGATCGCCCAGGCGTCGCCGCTCCGCGGGTGAATTCCACAGACGTTCGAGGGCCGCCACCCACTCCGAAGGTTCCTTCGCCTCCACGACGTCTTCGCCGGGGCAGACGTCCAGGCCTTCCAGGGCCTGGGGTGAGGCAACGACGGGCCGAGCCATGGCCATGCCCTCGAGCACCTTGTTTTGGATGCCCCGCGCGATTCGTAGAGGCGCGACCACCACCGCCTGGGCCAGGTACGGCCGGACGTCCGGCACGTCGCCCGTCAGCGTGGCGCCCGCCTTCTCGGCGGCTTCGCGGAGCGGTCCGCTCGCCCCGCCGCCGACGATATGGAAAACGGCGTCCGGGCGGCGCGCTCGTACGTTCGGCCATACTTCCGATAGAAACCAGATCAAACCGTCCGCATTCGCGTGGTAGTCTAACGCACCGGTGAAAACGCAGCGCGAACCGGGGGATGCGTCCGGGGCGAAATCCGTCCGCGCTTGCCCACCTTCGCAGCGGACGGCCTGCGGATGGAAGTAATCGCCGTCCACGCCGTTTTCGACGGCAACCACGTTTTCGGCCGGACAGTAGCGCCGATACACGCCGCACTCCGCCTCGCTAACGAATGTGATCCATCGGGCCTTGCGCGCCAGCGAGCACTCCAGCTTTCGTAACCGTCGCCCTTCTAGTCGGTACAACGCGCGTGCCGGCCATCGCGCCCAAGACGCATAGTCGAAAAACTTCTGGCTGTCCACATCAACCAAGTCCACGATGCAACGCTGCGGCGGACAGTCCGCGTAATCGAGATACTGCGCCATGCTCGAACAATAGGCGATGACCCAATCGTAGATCTGCGTGGATCGGAGCACGGCGATTTCCCGCCTCAATCGCGACGAATAGAACAGACCTTCCGTCGCCGAGCGTCCCGCGGCCAACGAACACAGCCCCCGCAGCCATCGCCGCCGCTTGTCGACCGGCACGGCGACCACCTTGTCGCACAATTCCATTAAGCCGTGCCATGTGCCCTCGGTAACAGGCTCATCGGCCAAGAAGGCGGTATCGACCAGGGCGAATCGCGACAGGTACTTGATCAAGTTGTAAGAACGGATGCGATGGCCGCGGTTCGGGGGATACGGCGTACGGTGCGCCAGGAACAGGATTTTGGGAACGCCCGTCGGTCCGCTCACGCTTCCGTCGTCCCCTTTTTCACTCGCCCATGCCTGCACGACGAATAGCGATCCCATTCCACAGGTGGAAGCGACAAGGCGTCCAAGCAGCGGTCGAGTCGCGTGAAGCGGAAGCGGGCCAGCATCCGCCGGAGCTTTCCTTCCGTCGTCCGTAGACCGATGCGGTGACGGCGTCGGGCCAACCACGAGGCGCCCTTCACCTCCGGTTGATCCGGATCGATCTCCCAGGGATGGACGTAGACCATGCACGGCCGACCATGTCGCGCGTGAACCCGATGCATCAGACGCTGCGTCAAGGCCCAAGGAAAGAGCCGCAGATAACCCCCGCCGCCAAGCGGGATATTGCAGCCCGCCCAGCGCACCGTGGTACCGGGAAACTCGCGGATCGTTCCCGACGGCGTCGTCACCTGGTGCGGTCCCGGTTCGGCATCGGGGATGCCGTAACGATCGTGCCGGATGGGAAACACGCTGGCATCATTGCGGAATCCCAGTTCGGCCAAGACATCCAAAGCCCAAAGGGAGTCTCGCGTTACGGAAAAGCTTGGTGCCCGATAGCTCACCACGGCCGTGCCGGCCGCGTCTTCGATGGCGGTTTTGGCCCGTCGCACGTCTTCGCGAAACTCGCTCGGCCGCATGTGGTAGATCAATCGGTGATCGTATCCGTGGGAGGCGATCTCGTGTCCGGCCGCGGCGATCTCGGCGACCAATCGCGGCCGGCGCTCGGCGATCCAGCCCAAAATGAAAAACGTGGCCTGCACGCCGTGGCTTGCCAGGAGTTCCAAGATTCGCGATAGGCAACCGGCCAGCCGGCTGGGAATGGTGTCCCAATCCGATCTGGCCAAGGCGCTCTCGAAGCCCGAGACTTGGAAATACTCCTCGACATCGACGGAAAAAACGTCGGGCGGCAAGATCACGGAGGAGGTCACCGCGGTTTGCGACCGTTCGGGCGTGCAGGTCGGCGGCGACGACCATTGTTTCGGGAAGCCCCGCGGGCCGATGCCGTCTCAACCCCCGATTCGTGTCGCTTGCCGTTGCCATTCCTTGAACGGCCGTTGCCCAGTCCCGCAGGCACGGATTCCAGGCGTCGGACGGCACGACCGTAAGTGGCCGGTTCGAGTGCCGCGTTGCCGCCCGCCTTCATCCAAGCCGGAATGCGGCAGCCCCGCAACAACCCCAAGTATTTCGCGACCGTCAACCCGGGCAACCCAAGCATCTTGAGAGCCGTGCACAACATGATCCGGAGGTCGAGCCATAGATCGGCCGACTCGATATATTCCCGATCCAACACCAGCTTGCGACGAACGGAATCCAGGTCGCTGTCGGGAGGAAGATTGATTTGAGACAGCCCCGTAATCCCCGGCAAAACCTGGATACGATCCAGATATCCGGGGACCAGCCTGGCCAAGGATTGCGTGAACTCGGGCCGCTCGGGCCGCGGGCCGATGAGCGTCATTTGTCCCGCCAGGACGTTGTATAACTGGGGAAGTTCGTCCAGGTGCAGTTTGCGAAGCAGTCGGCCCAGCGGAGTGATCCGCGGATCATTCTCCTCGGTCCAGACGGGCCCGGTTTGCGACTCCGCGTCCGCCCGCATCGTTCTCAGCTTCCAAACCCGAAAGTGCCTTCCGGCCTTTCCTACGCGAATCTGTCCGTAGAACCCCGGGCCGCGGCTCGTCAGCCGGACCAGCGCCGCCAGCAGCAGGATCAACGGCAGGACCAGCGGGGTAAGGGCGGCCGCGATCAACCAGCCGAGCAGCGGCTGCCAACGGAAATAGGTCGATACCCGTATCGGCGGCGGCGAAAGGGGGGACGCCTCCAAGGCGGATTCCCGAATCGCCGGCGCGGAGGGCGAGACGGGCGGTAGCTCCTTGACTTCCTCGAGTCGCCGCAACATCGCAGCCATCTCCAAGTTGTAACAATCGTAATCTGTCGCGGCCCCTCATTCCTGCCCCGTCCTTTCTTCAGCGCCGAACACCGGCGGTGGAAGACCCTGACGCCGGTTTCGACACCTCTCGGCCGTTTTCCATCCGTCCGAACGCCCATGCCAATCTCAGGGCCGGATCAGGGCTGAAAACGTACCATTCTTCAGGATAACTTGGCTCACTATCGATTCAACCCATAAATTGCTCAAAACAATTAAACTCCGCAGGGCTTCACATTTCGATCGAAGCCGCTCTTGCCGCGGGAGCACGGCGGTACGTTTCCACGAAGGAGCGATGCGATCGGAGCAGGAAAGCTCGGCGAAGCGTGGAAGAGAATGGAAGCGATCGGCACCACGCTCAAAGCACGACTCGGTCCATCTCCGCCTCCGGGGCCGATCGGTCGCAGGACGTCATTTTCCGGATCATGCGTAGCGAAGGGGACATAGGCCTGCGGCACATCAAAGGGGTTCCACGTCCACGACGTCCAATTCGACGGACGCCCCTTTTTGGATGAACGAGACCATCACAATGAGATGGTGTTTCCCGCGGCGGTTGACGATAACGCCTTCCAGACCGGCCAAGGGACCGCTGCGAATGCGGACCGGTTCGCCCGGCTCCAATTTGTCCTGCGGCGTGACCGGCAGCCCGGACTCGATGGCCTGACGGATTCTGCGCAGGTCCAGTACCAACTGCTCGGAGTCGCGGACGACGAGGCAACGCGAGACGCAATTGGTGGTCAGCGCCTTTTGCCGATCGGCGTCGTCCCCTTGCAAGAACACATATCCCGCGAAAAGCGGGTTCCACGAAGTGCGAATCCGACCGTCGCCCAGCTTCACGCGGTGCGGAACCAACGGGCAGTAATGACGGATGCCCATTTCCCGCAACCTCCGAAAGAAGACCTTTTCCCGTCGCGCCAGCGTGTAAATTACCCACCACGGTTTTTCCGCGGTCTCAGGGTTCTCGAGGAGGTTTTCCGGGAAAATATCCGGTTCTCGGGGCAGAATCGGCATCACAGCCATCCTAGCAATCGGCACGCTCATCCAAACCATCCAGCGTACACTCTTCAGGATACCAGGCAGGTCTCGACGGACCAACACGGACGGGTGCAGCTTTTCGTCACGTTCCGCGCGATGGTCGCTGTCGGGAGGACGCATGCCGCGACATGTTCTGGTACTCCCTTGGGACAAACTCCGTGCCCGTGGGGTACGCCGACGTTCCCCAATCCGTCTCGGTCGCGCCCATGTCCCTCGCCGGTAGTAGCTCCGACAAATCGGTCGCAATCCTTTCAGTGTACTTGCCCGCCCCAAAACGGTCTAACCGCTATCGGCCCCAAGGGCTCATCCCCTGATCAACCCGGAACCCCAAAGAGTCGTCCGCAACGCCGGTCTTCGCGCGATGAGCGGCAAAGTTCGGCGGCGAAAGGGCTGCGCATTGTAGCAATCAAGCCGCGGCGGCACTTGTTCCTCAAAAGCGCGGGCGTCTTCGCCCGAAGTGATTCCTACATCGTCAAATTGTGGGGCCATTCGGGGCGTCAAGCACAGCCTCGCCCAGTCGCAATCGTTTTGGGAAGCGGAGCAGAGCGTGGCGGAGGCACTCGCTGGGGCATTCTTCGATATCCGCCGGCGGCGATCACACGGTGTAAGCTCGCCGATCCGTGGTAAAGGAGACGGTTCCGGGCGTCACCGATCCAACGCTGGGTCGCACGCGATCCCAGCGTGCGCGGCTTCCTCCGAGCGATTCCCTCGTGGTGGAAGTGGACTCCGCTCTCGGTTATCGCGAACGCGCGGAGAGGCGGATCTCTTGGGGAAGATGTGGTCGATTTCAGTTCACCATGGCGTCGTCCCTCACGGCGTTCCTCCTACGCGCCGATGCGCTCCTCGATGGCGAAACCCTTCGCGGAAAGACTGCCGTTCGTTTTGTTAGCCCTCGGCCCGCGACGTCGTAGTTCCAGAAGACGGCCCTGAACAAAGAACAGCACGAAGAAACCGGGGCAAGTACCGGAGAGATGATTATGCCGCTGGACATACCCGCCTTCCCTGCCGGTTGGAGCAAACCGACCGTCCCGCAAGGACGAGGATTTCGGATCGAGCTGATCACCCCGCTTTTCGGCGGAGGGGTCGAGCCGGGTGTCAATGACGAAAGCTTTCCCTTTCGCACTACAAGCATTCGGGGACAACTTCAGTTTTGGTGGCGAGCGACCGCCGGTGCCCGATGCGGTTCGAAAGAAGACCTACGAAAGAGGCAGTCCGAGGTCTGGGGGGACACGGAACGGGCGAGTCCCGTGGAGGTCCGCGTGGTGGGGTGGCAAGCTTCAAGCCCCAAGCCTTGCGCTCACTTCGACAAGGATTCGGACAAGTATCGTTCCTCTCCAACGTGGCATGAGCCGTTCACGGGATGTTTAACGTATGCCCTTTTTCCGTTTCAAGGACAGCTCGAAGAGGGGCGGCGGGAAATCAAACGACAACCGGCGAGTTGCATCCATCAGGCCTCGTTCGAATTGGAGGTTCGTTGTCCCGACGAGTTGTGGCCGGAAGTGAAAGAGGCAATTCGAGCCTGGATTCTGTTCGGCGGATTGGGGAGCCGCACGCGCCGCGGTTGCGGTGCGATTCGCTGCCAGGAATTTGATCTCAAAGATCGCGGTCAACTGACCTCGGTCTTGCAGGCATTCCTGCGCGACCCGTCACCGGGCCGCAAGTGGCCGACGCTTGCCGGAGCGATTCTCGTGGGTCCGGAGAATGGTAAGGCGGTCGAGGCTTGGAAGGCCGCGGTGGCTAGGCTTCGTGACTTTCGCCAAGGGGTGGACATCGGCCGTAACGAGGGAAACCAATCGAACCGCCCCGGCCGATCGCGTTGGCCGGAACCGGACACCATTCGTCGGATCACCGATCAATGGCTGGGCCGACACAAGCCCGACGACAAGATGCCCAACGGTTTTCCGCGGGCCGAATTGGGTTTGCCCATCGTCTTTCACTTCAAGGACCGGGACGATCCGCCCGACACCGTGCTCTACCCTGGGCCGGCCGAGGACGGGATCAAGCGAGATCGCATGGCCAGCCCGTTGATCCTCAAGGCGACCGCCCTTGGCAACGGAAACTTTGTGCCGCTTATCGTGCTATTCAAGATGCGTTTCGACGCACCGTTCTTGACGAGCGTGGATTTGCGTCAAGGCGAACGATCACTTTCCTTGGAAAAACCGCCGTTGATTCGTGACCCCCGACTGTCCGTCTATGCGAACTCACCCTTGAACGGACGCTCGCGCTACGGATCGGCGTTGGAGGCATTCCTGCGTTACGCCGTTTCGCAAGGTTTTGTGGAGATCCAAGCATGAGCCATCTGATCGTGCTTTCCATCGGTCCGGTGCAGGAGTTCATAGCCGCAGCGCGGCGTACGCGCGATCTGTGGTTCGGTTCTTACCTGCTGTCGGAATTGAGCCGGTCGGCTGCGCAAACGGTCGAGGCAGCCGGCGGCAAACTCATTTTCCCGGCCGATCTCACGGCCTTCAGCATCGCCAACGTGATTCTGGCCGAGCTTCCTGACAATAACGCCCCGGCGAATATCGCCGCACAGGCCAAGGAAGCGGTCCAAAGAGCATGGAAGCAATTCTGCGATGACGCTTACGCTGCTGTGCGAGACAGCATCCGCAAGGAAATCTGGGACGATCAAGCGGATGATGTGATCGAGTTCTACGCCGCTTGGGTGACCCGTTCGAGCGACTACCGCGCGGACCGAGCACGCGTCATGCGTCTGTTGGCCGGGCGCAAGAATTGCCGCGACTTCTTACCGGCCAAAGGATTGCCCGGCGTGCCCAAGTCTTCGCTGGACGGCCGACGAGAAAGCGTGCTGAAAGATTTGAGGGTGGAGAGGATCCCCGAAAAGCAACGCCGCTCCCTGCGGCTCCGCGACGGCGAGCAATTGGATGTGGTGGGCGTGGTCAAACGCGTGGCGGGCGGAAACAAGCCCTATCCATCCGTTTCCCGCGTGGCGGCCGACCCCTGGGTTCGCGGAAACCGACACAAGTCGGCCTTCCGGCGGTTGCTCGCGGAGTGCCAGAATCTTGCCGGCGACGTTCTGCATCGTCTGAGCGTTAAAGATTTTCCTCAGTATGAAAGTTTTCCCTTCGAGGGATCGGCAGTCTATCGTTCGCGGTTCCACGAGTTTCAACAAGAGGCCGCCGTTTCCGAGCAAGAAGTGGCCCGCTTGGCCGATACCCTGGAGCAGCTCCCCGAGCCGGAGCCGTACGTGGCGGTCTTGGTTGCGGATGGCGACCGGATGGGCGAGTTGATCGCCGGATTGGACTCGCCCGAGGCCCATCGAGAGTTTTCCGCTGCACTGGCGGCTTTCGCCCAAAGGGTCCACGACATCGTCCGGGAACACTACGGGGTTGCGGTTTACGCGGGTGGAGATGACGTTCTGGCGTTTCTTCCGGTCGATCAATGTTTGGACTGCGCGGCCGCCTTGCGAACGGCGTTTCTCGAATGCCTGAAAGCTTATCCGAGAGTGTCGCTTTCCGTGGGAATTGCCGTGGGGCATTTCATGGAGAATCTGGAAGATTTGCTGGAATACGGTCGCGCGGCCGAAAAGGCGGCCAAGACTCCCGATCGCGACGGCTTGGCGGTTCACCTGCATAAGCGCGGCGGGGCGCCCATTTGTACGCAGGCCCGCTGGCACGAGGGTTTGAACGACCGCGTTCGAAGGTTGGCCGATCTTATGCTCGCCGAAGTAATTCCCTCGAGATTGCCGTACGAACTTCGCCGTCTGGCGGATCTGTACGCCGACTGGCCCGCCGCCACCGTCACGCCGGCCATGCGCGCGGACGTGTTGCGGATTCTGGAGAAAAAGAAATCCAGCAGAGGTCAGGGCGAAGTCCGTGCAGCCCTGTCGGATTTAACGGCCGAATTGACGAAAGCGGCAGATCTGCAACGACTGGCGGAGACCATGCTTGTGGCTCGGCAACTGGCGCGGGCTTGGAAGCAAGCGGCGTCCGCCTCCGCCCTCGTCGACGCTCAGGAGGTGCATGAATGAGTATCCACTATGTGAAAGTGACGGCGCGTGACCCGATCATCGCGCGCGACGGCCGTCCCTTCGGTGTGGGACAGGGGAATCGCATGCGAAGCCTGGATTGGCCCTTGCCTTCCGCGATCGCCGGCTCGTTTCGCACAGCCTTGGTGAAATCGGCCGGCATGGATTTTACAAGAAAGACCCCCGTCGAACTGCTCCGCGTGGAAGTGGCCGGCGTCTTTCCGGCCGTGCAGGGGATTCTCTATCTGCCTGCCCCGATCGACTGCGTTTGGGAAACGGATAAGGGCCTCCATCGTGTTCAACCGGTCCCGCTGGAAGACGGAGAGGGCTGCGATCTTCCGAATGCCGCGTTGTGGCCGGTGCGATTGACCCAGCGTCAGGCCGCCCGGGATTTCAAGCCCGAGTCCCCGCCCGCCTGGTGGCCGGTGACGAAAATGGTCGAGTGGCTGGCGTCTGCTCAAGACCATTACCCGGAAGCTTGGTTCCGGCATGACCCGCCGTTTCTGGGGTCGCCGATTCGGGATGCCCGCGACCACGTCTGTTTGGATGCCGAGCGCGGCGCGGCGGCGGAATCGCTGATCTACTCCACGATCGGTCTTAATCTCTCCTGCTTGCCTCTCCACGACCGGAAGGGCGGCCGCTGGTTCGAGCGATTTGCGGAGGTTTCGCTAGCCCTGCGCGTGACCTCCGCCGCCCAGTTGGAGGAGCATATCATCGGGCTGGACGACTGGTATCCCTTGGGCGGTGAACGACGGATGGTGCATTGGCGGCACGACGGTGAAGGCGAAGGTCTATGGCGATGCCCCGAGAACGTGAAATCTGCCCTGGACGACGCGCAGCGCGTGCGCATGGTGCTGGCGACGCCGGCCATATTCGACCATGGCTGGCGGCCGGATTGGCTGGACGCGGAAACCCTCACCGGTAAACCGCTGGGCGACGGGCCCACGTTGCGGTTGCGAGGTGTGTGCCTGCCGCGCTGGGCCGCGATATCCGGTTGGGCCTATGCGCCGCACGCCGATGACAATGGTCGCCGGCGCGTCGTTCCCAAGCAACAACCGGGCCCCAAGGCCGTGCGTCGGATGGTCCCGGCGGGCAGCGTGTACTTTTTCGAGAGAGTGGACGGTTCGACTCGCGCCTTGGCCGCCAACGGATGGCTCAAGCCGGTCAGTGACGCACCGCACGATCGCCGAGACGGATTCGGCTTGGCCGTGTGGGGTGTTTGGTAACTTCAGTTGAGGACTATTGTTATGCTCACGACCCGATCCCGTTTCCATCGACTTTATTGGCTGCATTGCCTCTCTCCGACGCATGCCGGCGTCGGACGCGGTTTGGGGTACATCGACCTGCCCATCGACCGCGACGCCGTGACCGGCAGGCCGATCATCCGCGGGTCCGCCTTCAAAGGCGTTTGGGCCGATTACTGCGAGGCTACCGAGGCCCGTCGCAAGAAGGATCCACTGCTGCGAGCGGCCTTCGGGACGGCCGGCGCCAATAATGAGGCCAATTCCGGTTCGCTCATCCCGACGGACGCCCATCTGGTGTGTTTACCCGTCCGTAGCTTTCGCGGCACGTTTGCTTGGACGACCTCGCCGCTGACCTTGCAATCCCTGCGGCGGACCTTGGACTTGGCCGGTGTTCGCGACTTACCCGAGGCTCCCCACGAGCTTGCCGACACGGAAGCCCATCATCCCGATGGCGACATCCGGACCGCGCTCACGGAAAACGGCGTCATCTACTTGGAGGACATGGATTTCACGGCCCGGCCTTGTTCCACGGCGTCGCAATGGGCGTCGCGTATTGCCGCCTGGGTTTTCCCGGACGACGCCGATTGGCAAGAGCAGTTCCAACGCCGCTTCGTCGTCTTGCCCGACGTCGCATTCGATTTCCTGTGCGAAACCGGGACCGAAATCCACACCCGGGTGCGAATTTCGGACGAGACCAAGACCGTCGATTCCGGCGCGCTATGGACCGAGGAATCGCTGCCGGCCGAGACGATTCTGATGGGCGTCATTCAATGCGACCGGGTCTATTTGCCGAACGGAGAGGCCGATCAAGAGATCCGACCGCAAACGCTTTTGGAACGTTTTGCGTCACAGCCTTTGCTTCTTCAAATCGGGGGCAAGGCGACGGTGGGGCGGGGGCAAGTCCGCTGCGTCTATTCGGAGGTGACGGCATGAATCGCAACACGCGAAGTCAAAGGATCGCCCAAACGGCCTATAACCGGGTCAGCGCGCGGGGAAAACCGAACGAAGAGTATGTGACGCGGGCGAAAAAGTTCCCCGCCTTGATCCACGCTTGCGGCCTGGCGCAGGCCGTAGCCTTCGGGCTGGCGAAGGAGTTTTCCGATTACTTGGAGGATCTGGCCGCCGTGTTGCGCGCGGCCGGTTATGACGAAATCAAGGATGCCGGCAAACTGGACGATTGCGCGCGAAAGCAACCGTTGACCGAGTACCTCAGGTTGAGCCGTGACGCTCTAACGGCGGCTTCGTGGCTGAAACGGTACACCGAGGCGCTGAAGGAGGGCTGAAGATGCGAGAGGCCATCGTGGGGTTGCAGAAGTTCCGATCCGAGCGCGGCGAACATGCCGGTTTGCTGCTCCAGCGCTACCTGGCGAAGGCGGCGACGGGCAAGGAGGGGGATCCCGACGAGAAACGCGACCTATTGCATGCCGCCATCCGTGCGGCCGCCTGCCAGAACGACGAGCGCGCCTCGCCCTACCCGGCCGCCTTCCGGCGATGGCAAAAATCGCTCCCCGCCGGCCATATCGCGAAGGAATTCGAGACCGACGGCCGGTTGATCGTGGGCCTGGGCGTGGAGAACGTGCTGGAAACCGGCATCACGCTGCACCACACCTACGGCATGCCGATCATCCCCGGCTCGGCATTGAAAGGACTGGCCGCTCATTACTGCGATCAAGTATGGAGTCGCGGGGATAGCCGTTTCAAGAAACCGACGGCGGAAGAGGACAAAGCCTACCGCGAATACTTGGCCGGGAAGGGGCCGGCACCGGAGCCGAACTACCATCGCCTCTTGTTCGGTACGACGGATGACGGGGGCTGCATCGTTTTTCACGATGCGTGGTTCGTACCCCAATCCGCCCTGCAACCATTGTGCCAAGATGTGATGACCCCGCACCACCTCGATTGGCTGGACGGTTCGAAGCCGCCGACCGATTTTGACAGCCCGACGCCGGTGCCGTTTCTTTCCGCGACGGGGCGATTTTACGTGGCGCTCTCGTGGCGAGGTCCCGGCTCCGAGGCCGCGCGGCCGTGGCTCGAGGCCGCCTTGGAATTGCTCAGCGATGCCTTAAAGTCCTGGGGTATCGGCGGGAAAACGACCAGCGGCTACGGGCGCTTGGTCGAGCCGGGCGAAGGTCCGAAGCGGCCTTCCGTCGCGCGCCCGCAGGCGAAATCGTCGCCTCAACGCGAATATAAGGCGAAAGATCGGGTCCAAGCCGTCCTTCTGGAAGAGAAGACGAAAAAAGGCGGTTGGAGAGCCAAGCTCAAGGAGGACGATCGCACGGGGCATATCAACAATTCCCAAGACGTGCCGTCCGACAAGAAGCCGGGGGATGAAGTGACGCTGGAGATTGCGTCCATCAGCCCTCAAACGGTGGCCTTCCGTTGGCCGAAATCCTAGTCGGCCGGATGAAGCGCGGTTGGTCCGGCAACCATTCGTGATTCGACCGGACAAGCGGGAAAGAGCCGAAACGTCCGAGTCAAGTTTGACCGCAGGCTTTGCGAAGTCGTTCGCGGAGGCGGTGGATTTCCGTGAGCAGTCGCAGCTCGACGGTTTCGTATTTCCGCCGCTCCAGCAGCCGGTCGCGCTCGGCCGATCGGAGTTCCTCTTCGCGGCGGGTTAGTTGCCGGGCTTGATCCAGCAGCTCGTTGCGACGCTCCGTCAAGGCCGCATCGTGCCGCCGCCACTCCGTTGCCAAAGCCTCTTGAAGAGCCGAGGTTTCCTCGCGAATCCGGCGGCATTCAGCCAGCTTTTGCTCGGCCGCATCCACGTGATCATGGTAGGCCGCCTTCAACGCTCGTCGCAATTGCGACAGTCGTTTCCGCAGCAATACTTGGGAGGCACGACCGGAAAGTCGCGCGAGGAGCTCCTCCGCCGCCGCGCGATGTTCCAGAGCGCGTCGGTGCAACGATTGGGCCGCCGCGAGCGTAGCCTGATTTTTCGCTGCCGCTGCTCGAAGTTCTTGTTCCCGTTCCAGGAGCACGCGGTTGCGCGTCGTCCAATCGGCCAGCAGTTGACGCTCCAGCGTCGCCCAGCGGGTTCGCAATTCCCGGCTCTCCTGGCGCAGCTTGTCGCAGTCTTGCTCCAAGACGTGCAACAGGTCTTCAGCGCGATGCCGCAAGTGATTGGCCTGGGCTTCCGCCTCCGCCAATGATCGCGCCCGACGGCGTAGGTCTTCGCCGACGTCCGATGGCACCGGCGATGACGCGGAGACGAATTCCGGATTGGCAGCCGGCGCGACGGGCCGCCCTTGGCACGCCTCCTCGCCTTTCAGGCTGCGTTCAGGTTCCGGGAGTGCTGCCGCAACGGTCGGTGACGGCTCCTCGGCCGGGACCAAAACGGCGGCCAGGGCCTCCAAGTCGCGGCTGTGCTCCTCGAATGCTCGCACGCGCGATTCCCACTCTTTGCGACGACGCGCGAGATCGAACTCCCCTAGGCCGATCTGATACTCGCGTTGATCCAAGACCTCCTCGCGAAGACGATTCGCCGTCGCCCGTTCCTCCAGTTCCTCTTCACGGCGGCGTAACGTCGATTCACGTTGATCCAATTCGGCTTCGCGGCGAGCGAGTTCCAGTCGCTTCTCCTCCCACTCCGCCAGACGCTGGGACCACAGCAGCCGGAGGAGCCGATCCTCGTGCTCCAGCTTGGCGGCGTCCGCGTTCAGCCGGGCCTCGCGCTCGTCCAAGTCCCGTTGGCGCTGCCGGAGATACTGCGCCAACTCGCGGGCATGACGGCGCCATCGCTCGGGCAAGGATGCCGTTTCGGTCGCGGTTAGCTCCCATTCCTCCTCGCAGAAGACGGCTTCAGCGGCTTCATCCTCGCCGTGCGGCGGCGATTTGACGCCGGGTGATACGCCCGGACCGTGAGGCGTCGGTAATTTTTGCGGTACGTGGGGAGCGTCCAGGCGTGCCTCCACGCCCGATTCCGATTCCCTCGGCTCGCCCGGCCGGTCCGTTTCGACGAAGGCGCTCGCCTCGTCCTCCACGGTCGTGCGGAGGTCGCCAAGCGTCGGAGAAGGGCGTTCGGCCGAGGGATCGTTCATGGGATGCGAAAAAATTGGGCTTATCACGGGCGGCTGAGGCGATTCGACGTGAAACGAGCGCCCACCGCCGGAGACTCTACACTCCGTAAAGAGTCACGCGTCCCGATTCATCGGCAGTAAAACGCGCAAAGTTTAATGATTATTCGGAATGCAGCGACCCAGGTGGGGGAGTCGCGAGAAAGAACCGCATTACCCCCTCATCGAGGGTGAAGTTTAAGCGGCACAAATTCGGCAAGACGCGAGGTGCCGCCGTGCATCCGCCGTGGTGGGATCCCCCTATCCCGGCCCGACGCGATTGCCGGCGCGACAGTGTTCCCGTCAGTTTGATGTGCCTTCCTTTGCTTTTGGCCGCGAGAGGGGATAAACTCACTTCCTACTACGGTAGAGGTTCCGAAATCGCTCGGCCGGCACCGCATGGTCGGCCGGGCACGAGGTTCCCGTGATGTGGGAGGAGACACCACGATGCGAATGCACCTTTTGCGTGTGGGATTGTTGGCGCGTCCGAGCCGGCCGGCAGCGGGGATCGGCCGATTGATCCTGGGTTGTGCGATCGGTGCGGCTTTTTGCGGCAATGTCCTCGCCGCGGAGCCGACCACGGAACTCCTTTGGCCGCAGGGGGCGCCTCTTGCAAAGGGAGACAAACCGGAAGACAAACCGGGACTGATTATCTATTTGCCGGAAAAAGACTCGGCCGTCGGCGCCGGGGTAGTCATCTGCCCGGGCGGTGGCTACGGTTTCTTGGCGATGGACCACGAAGGGCATCAGATCGCCCAGTGGCTCAACTCGCACGGCGTGGCCGGCTTCATCCTCGACTATCGTCACAGGAACAAGGGCTACATGCACCCGGCCCCAATGCTGGATGTGCAACGGGCGATTCGCTGGGTTCGCGCCCATGCCGAGGAAGTGGGCGTGCTGCCCGACCGTATCGGAGTGCTAGGCTTTTCGGCGGGCGGGCACCTGGCCTCGACGGCGGCCACCCACTTTGACGCCGGCGATCCCAACGCCGCCGATCCCGTCGATCGCGTCAGTTGTCGGCCGGACTTCGCCGTCTTGTGCTATCCCGTCATCATGTTCGACGAAAAGGAAACCCATCGTGGATCGCAGCGGAACCTGCTGGGCGACGATCCCGCCCCCGAGTTGGTCCGCAGCATGTCCAGCGAAAAACAGGTCACGCCGGAGACGCCGCCGACCTTCCTGTGGACGACGAACGAAGATACGGGCGTGCCCGCCGAGAATAGCCTGCAATTCTTTTCGGCCCTCCGCCGAGCCGGCGTGCCGGGAGAGCTGCACGTCTTCGAGAAGGGCAAGCATGGGCTGGGTTTAGCCCAAGGCGTGCCGGGCACCGAGTTGTGGCCCGCCGCCTGCATCGAGTGGATGAAGAATCGGGGGCTCTTGGAGCCTCCCAAGCGGCAGTAGCGCGTTCCCAGGCCGCGGCGGCTCGACTCCCAAACGGAATCGCGGCGGAGGTGCCTCCCTCAGCTCACGACCGATCCGGGTGGGGTCGGCTCGCGAGCCTGCTTTCGGGGAGGCACGCACAGCCGGGGCGAGGTCGCTTGCGTTGACCGGGCGACGAAGCGATAAACGGCGTCACAAAACAGAAGATAGGGGGAACGCCGGTGAGTGAAGAGAAATGGGTGCTAGGGCTGGGAGAAGTCCTCTGGGACTGTTTCCCGGATCGCGAGCTGCCGGGCGGCGCGCCGGCCAACTTTGCCTTTCATGCGGCTCAACTCGGCTGCCGAGCCGCCGTGCTCTCCCGGGTAGGAACCGACCGCCGCGGCGACGAGCTTTTGGCTTTGCTGCAAAGCGGCAGCGTCGTTACGGACTTCATTCAGCGAGATGCCGCCCACCCGACCGGTGCCGTCGAGGTCGATACCTCGCGGCCGGATCAACCGCGATTCACCATTCGCCCCGACGCGGCTTGGGATTTCATGGAATGGACGCCGCAGTGGCGGTCCGTATCCGAAAACGCGGACGCCGTGTGCTTCGGTACGTTGGCCCAGCGCTCGCCGGTTTCGCGCGATACGATCCGGCAACTTTTGTCGTCCGTCAGGGATCACGCCTTGGTGGTTTACGACGTCAATTTGCGGCAAGACTATTTCGATCGCGCGCGGATCGAGGAGTCGCTACGTCTCTGCCACGTGGTGAAACTCAACGAAGAGGAAGAGGCTACCCTGACGGAATTGTTGGATTTAGGTCCCTGCTACCCGCGCGAGTTCGCCGCACGCCTGCAAGATCGCTACGGCGTTCAGGCGGTGTGCATTACGCGGGGAGCCAACGGCTGTTTGTTGATCGAGGAAGATCGGGTCGCCGACGAGCCGGGCGTACCCGTCGAGGTCGCAGATACGGTCGGAGCGGGCGACGCCTTCACGGCCGCTTGGGTCTTCGCCCGACTCCACGGCCGGCCGTTGCCATGGCAGGCCCGATTCGCCAATCGCGTGGGCGCGCTGATTGCCTCGCGTCCGGGTGCGATGCCCGTCGTGAAGGACGAGTTACGCGCATTGCTGCAAGAGTTCTCCGTCGAAGCCGATCCGAACTGCGGCAGCCCCACCACGCAATCGTGACGGCTCGCCAATGGCCCCGCTCCACCGTCAATGGAGGCCCCGACCATGGTTCCGCGTCGCATTGCCCAACCATCGAGCCGTGATTTTGCGGGATCTCGCCGGCACCGTTCCAGAGGGGCAAGCCGGGCCGTGCTACTGCTGTTGCTTGCTTTACCGGTTTGGACGGCGCGTCCCGCTCCGGCGGAGGAACTCGGCCGCGCATCCGCGGGATTCCAGGATGAAGTGATCGAAACGTTTTCCTACACCGCGGATTCCGAGGCTCAAGCCGCGTGGAAACCCGACGAGCGATCACAACCGGTTCGCCGAGCCGAGGCAGACGGTATCGCGTGTTTGGAAATTCGGCTTCCCTTTGCGGCGGATACGCAGCGGGCAAGGAGCGTTCACGATCGGGACGTCCGGCTCGACCTATCATCGGCAGGCGTGTTCTTGTTGGAGGCGGCCGTCGACCGCCCCGAGGCTGTGGGATCGGTCTCGCTCTACTTCCGCAGCGGCCGGGGCTGGTACGCCGGATCGGGGCGAGTGACGGAATCGCAGCGTAGCGTCCTGCGATTCCCCAAGTCGCAGTTTCGTACCGAGGGGGACCCTGCGGGATGGAATCAGGTGGACGGCATCCGCATCGCCTTTTGGCGGGGACGGGATGTGGACGCTTCGGCCCGGCTGTTCTCGCTGACCGCGCGGCGTCACGATATCGCGCTGTTGGTGCCGTCGCAAAAGCGACACGGGACCAAGCCGGAGTATCGCACCGCCGAGGAGACGGGCCGCCGCGTCTCCGATTACCTGGAGACTCTGGGCTTGGGGACCGACTGGTTGGAGGACGATGCCGTAGATGAGGGCGTGCTGGCCGCGCACCCGCTGATCATCGTGCCCTACCACCCATTCCTGGACGAGCAGACGACCGAAGCCTTACTGTCCGCCATGCGGAGCGGCAGCAAAGGATTCTTTTTCTATCAGGTGCCGAACGCCGTCTATGCATACCTCGGGATCGGCGGCGCCCGATACGCGGCTCAACGGCAGGAAGGGCAATTCGCGGAGATTCGCTTCGAGCCGTCCGCCGTTCCCGACCTGCCGCAATCGGTCCGGCAGTCGTCCTGGAACATTACGGACGTGCGGCCGGCATCGGACGATGCCCGGGTCATCGGTTGGTGGTACGACCGCGAAGGAAACGCCGCAGACCGAGCCGCGTTGACGATCTCGCCCCGGGGCGCGTTTTTCAGTCATATCCTGCTCAGCTCGGACGCAGCCAACAAGCAAATGATGCTGGCGGCGGTGTTGGGCTATCTGCGGCCGGAACTCCGCGAGGTCATGCTGCGGGCCGCCGTGGCGCGGGCGGGAAAGATCGGGCATCTGGACGGCATCCCGGCCCTGGAGGATTGGGTATCGCGGCACGCCGCCGGCGACGCTTCGGCGAGTCAGGCTCTGAAGGAAGGCAAGGAGTTGTTGGCGACCGCGCAAGCAGCCCCGCCCTCGCAACCCCGCTTGGCGATGGTCCGAGACGCTCGTGAACGCCTCACCGCGGCCTACCTGGCGGCCCAAGACAGCCCCGCCGTCGAGGGCCGCGCATACTGGAACCATTCAGGTTTGGGAGCTTACCCCGGCGACTGGGAAAGGACGGCCAAGGAACTGAAGGCGGCCGGATTCAATATGGTGCTGCCCAACATGCTATGGGGAGGCGTGGCTCACTATCCGAGCGATTTGTTGCCCCGCAGCTCGACCTTGGAACAATACGGCGACCAGATCGAGCAGTGCGTACGCGCCTGCCACGCCCACGGGATCGAAGTGCACGTGTGGAAGGTGAATTTCAACTTGAGTACCGCGCCCAAACAGTTCGCGGCGGCGATGCGGGAGGCCGGACGAACGCAGGTCGATCCGGACGGCAATCCGATCGGTTGGCTTTGCCCCTCTCATCCCGAGAACCGGCAATTGGAGCTGGAATCGATGCTCGAGGTGGCGAAGAAGTATCCCGTGGACGGCCTGCATTTCGACTACATCCGTTATCCCGGACCGAACGGTTGCTACTGCGACGGTTGTCGCCGGCGGTTCCAAGCGGAAACCGGTTTGCGAGTGGAGCGTTGGCCGCAGGACTGTTACTCCGGCACGCTGAAGGAACGCTACCATCAGTGGCGATGCGAGCAGATCACGCGGTTGGTGGCCGCCGTGGCGCGCGAAGCCAAGAGCTTGCGTCCCGAGCTTAAAATCTCGGCGGCGGTCTTCGGCGACTATCCGTCCTGCCGCGATTCCGTCGGCCAGGACTGGGTGCAATGGATCGACGCGGGCTACCTGGATTTCGTCTGTCCCATGGATTACACCAACGACGATGCCGAATTCGTCTCGTTGGTGCGGCGTCAACGAGAACTTCCGCAGAGGCGGATTCCGCTTTATCCCGGCATCGGGGCTTGGCAAATGCCCGGCGAGGATCAGGTTATCGGCCAGATCGTGCTGGCGCGTGAATTGGGGGCGGACGGTTTCACCATTTTCAACTTGCAGCCCGACTCGACCGTAACCACGCTGCCCGCCGTGGCCGTCGGCGTGGGTCGCAACCCGGCCGTACCGCCGCATCGCCGGCCGAGCCGTTGACGCCTCGCGTGCCGACGGCGGTCCATCCGCCGGCTAAGGAACCGGCCCGCCGGCGGCGACCGGCGGAACCGCCGACCCTCCGCACGAATTGCTTGACACGCCCGCGGCCGCCGTCCAACATGGAACCAATGCAATCGGGGCAAGCAAGAGAAGGTATAGGCGGCTTGCTCAGGTGATCGGCTTGGTTTCAGGTGATCCGTTCGCAACTTCGGAAACGGGAAGCAACATGCATCCGCGCGGGGGTTCCAATGAGCCGGACGCGTGCCGAAACGCGGTTGCGTCCCAAGAGTCGCACGACTCTCAGCGATGCCGACGGCGACTTCGCCGTTGCGTTCGTGCATGGACGCTATTCCAATTCATCATTTGCATTTGGGGGGGAGCGGCGGAAGCGATGCAAGGTCCTGCCGCCGTGCCCGGTGCCGACGCCGCCCAGGGAGTTACCGCCCCGCGTCGCGTGTTCTTATTGGGGGACAACACCTTTTCCGCCGGGAGCGTGACCAAGATCTTGCAAACGTTTTTCGCGGCCCGCGGCGAGGTCACGGAAGTGCGGGAAATTCCCCTGAAAGGCAGACCGCTGCCGGAAGCGGCCGAGGCGGTCAAACCGGAAGACACCCGCTCGCAAGACGCCCTCGTCGTGTTCGATCATCCTTTGCGTCTGGTCGTTAAGCGGTCGCCGGATCAGGTGGCGAAGGATTTGGCGGTGTTGGGCGAATGGCTGCCGGTGCGGTACGTCCTTGCGCCCTCCCCGCTGCTGAACGATCCCCTGTACCGAGAGCGACGCACGGCGGCGGAAGCTGCCGCCCGGGGAACACCGACGATCTACGTGCCTTTAGTCGGCGCGCTGAAGCAGGCCCAATCTGAGGGAGCGGGACGCCCTTGGCAATCCGATCTCTCGTTCGAGCGTGCGACGTTGTTGACCGACTACTTGACGGCCTGCCTTTTGTACGCCTCGATCTCGGGACGGTCTCCGCAGGGCTTGCCGGCGGATATCCCGCTCGATGAAACGACGTCGCTTCACGTGGCGCCGGACGCCGCGGAGGTGCTGCAACGGACGGCGGAGGCGGTTCTGGCGACCGGCCTCCAAAGGGAATCGCCCGATTTCGCTTACGATGCGGGACTGGAATCGCCTGTGCAAGTCCTCGCCGCAGGCTCGCCCATCGCCGTTCCCACCGAGGGTTTGCAGCCGCTCATCGTCGACTGGAACGGCGACGGGGTCTTTGACCTTGTTGCCGCCGGAGTCGGCACCGGCTGCGCCGACGTATTTCTCGTCCAAAAGACGGCCGAGGAATTCGCGATTGCCGCGGGGATACCGCTTGAGGCGTGCAGCCTCTGGGCGGATCTGCAACCTCAAGGCGTGACCGTCTCGCAGTTTTTGGACTGGGATGGGAACGGAACGACCGACCTCCTACTCGCCACGGGTCGCGGAGAGATATGGTTGGCGACATCGCCGAAGGCGGGTGAATGGGCGCCGCCGCGCCCGTTGCAAGGCCCCAAGGGCGAGCCGTTGCGACTGGCCTACGTCGCTTCGGTTTGGGGCGCCGACTTGGATCAGGACGACGACGTGGACCTTTTGTTGGGCGACGAAGCGGGCCAAGTGTGGATCGCCTGGAACGGGGGCACCCGAACCAAGGAGGCATTCGAAGAACCGCAGCCCGTCACCATCGGCGGGCTGGATTTGATGGTAGATCACGACGCCTCGGTAGTTGCCGCCGATTGGGATTGCGATTCCCGCTTGGACCTGATCGTGGGAAGCCACAACGGGGCCGTCTATTGGTGCCGCGGTCTGAAGTCCGAGGGGCGTCCGAGTTGGGCGCCGCCGCTGACCTTGGTCGAGCCTTGCTCTGAGGAAAGCCCGGCCGGAACGCCGCAGCGGCCCGGAGCACCGCTTTGGGCGCCCGTCCCCGGCTGGTCCCCGCGGCCGGCGGTCCTGGATTGGAACGGCGATCATTGGCCCGACTTATTCATTGGCGATTCCAACCGCAAGGTGGTCAAATATCGCGAGCTGACGGCGGAGGAGGAAGCTGAACTGAAGGCCCTGCTGGCACAACGCGAGAGCTTGCTGGCCGAGATGGCGGCTCGAGCCGGGGGCCCGACCGCCGCCCAGAGTGCCGCCCTACTCGAGCTTACGCTGGCCGTCATCGAGAAGAGCCGCGATCGCCGCTACGAGCGCTGCGGTTGGCTCTGGTACTTTGAGCGAAGACCGCCCGCCCCTTCGCCGTAGATCGTCGGCGGCCTCCGCGATTCATCGCGTGGTACCGGCCGGGACCGGCCGCCTTGTCATGGATCGGACGATTCCCAAGCGCCGACACGTCGTCATCGGCTCCGGGCGTGCGAACGGCGGATCGCGGCACGCAGGAAGCGCAGCAGGACCACGGCGCTGTTATGCCTCGGGTCGGATGTGGAATAAACCAGGGTCACAGGACCGGTCCGCGCCAGGTCCAAAAGTTCCCCCACGGCGGGATTCCGTGACAATTCGTCCCGGTAGCGCTGTTGGAATTCCTTCCATTTGACCGGATCGTGCGCGAACCACCGGCGCAGTTGGGACGACGGTGCGGCGGCCTTGAGCCAGAGGTCAATACGAGCTTTGTCCTTTTTGATGCCGCGCGGCCACAGCCGTTCGACCAGCACCCGAGTGCCGTCTTCCTCGACGGGTGTTTCGTAAACCCGTTTTATTTGAATCGGACCGATTTCAGGAGCTGAGCCGGCCATCGTGGTCGTTGCTCGCTTGCCGCGAACGCGGCGGGGTCATTTCGATACGAACATTAGGGGTGCGCTGCGGCGGGCCCGGAGTGCAGTTGCTCGGCCCGAGGGAACAGGATGTTGTTCTCCTTATGGATGTGCAAATGCAAATCCGTCTCCAGCGCCTGCAAGGCGTCCAACATCGCGCGGTAGGAATTGCAGGCGTCCTCCGGCGGTGCAAAGCCGTCCGTGAGTTCCCGCAGGTCCTTGAGCGCGGTTCCGGCCTGGTCGTGCTCGTACCGCATCATGGCGATCGGGTTGCTAATGGCGCCGAAGGGGAACCTCGGCGGCGCGGACGCCTGCTCGAGCCTACGGATGGCCGGAAAGAGAACCTGCTCCTCCTTCATCATGTGCGGCTCCAATTCGGCTCGCAATTGCGAGAATCGCAATTGGACGTCGCGAAGTTTCGGATGTCGCGGGCCGTGCACGCCGACCACCTTGTCGATCAAGTTCGTCAGGCGAGGCAATTCCGCCTTCAGGTAATCGTGATGGGTGCGCTCGATGTGATCGCAAAGTTCGGTCAGGGATTGCCGCAGCCAGTCGACGTCGGCCTCGTTTCGGCGTCGCTCGCTCGTCGCTTCCTCTGTCGCTATCTTTGCAAGCACGTCCTCCGCGTTGATGCCTTTCTTGCGGCACGCCTCGGCCAAGGATTGCCCTCCGCCGCAGCAATAATCCAGGCCGTATCGCTCCAACACGGCAGCCGCGGCCGGCCGTTCCGCCACCAATTGTCCAAGGGTCGATTCCAAGGGGTTCATCGTTCACTCCTCCGAATGAAGTTGGGAAACGGTTTCAGTGCGACGCCACCACGTGGGCGCGTTCCGCGGACGGTTCGACGGCAGGTGACGCTTCGCGCGGATGCTGCAACGACCAGCCGGTTTTCAGGCCGGCGACGAACCAACCCAGCCCCACGATTCCGAGGGCGAAGATCGTATCGCCGACGATCCGCATCCAGCGAAGGGTGTCCATGCCCTCCGATTGCAGGAATTCGGCGGAGCGGGCAAACCACAACCCGTGCTCCACCGAAGCCCAGGTCTGGAGCAGGCCTACCGGCAACAGGGACAGCAAAACCATCAACGCCAGACCGATATTGATGGCCCAAAAACTGGCGGCGAGCACGCCCGTCCGCCACCCCGTTTGCGGCGACAGGCCCTTGAGGCAGAACAGCGTGAGGCCGATCCCCAGCATGCCGTAAACGCCGAAGAGGGCCGTGTGGCCGTGAACAGGCGTGGTGTTGAGGCCTTGCATGTAGTAGAGCGCGATGGGCGGATTGATCAAAAAGCCGAACAGTCCCGCGCCCACGAGGTTCCAAAACGCGACCGAAACGAAAAAGTAAATCGGCCACTTGTAAGCGCGAACCCAAGGGCGGACGCGGGCCAGCGAGAGGTTCTCGTACGCCTCGAAGCCCATCAATACCAGCGGCACGACTTCCAACGCGCTGAAGCTGGCGCCCAGGGCCAAAATGGCCGTCGGCGTGCCGGTGAAGTAGAGGTGGTGAAACGTCCCAATGATTCCGCCGAACAAGAAGATCGTGCAAGAGAGCAATACGGCGGCCGTCGCGGTGGTCGTCCGGAGCAGTCCCATCCGTGTGAAGAGGAATGCGATCACGACGGTGGCGAAGACTTCGAAGAAACCTTCCACCCAGAGATGCACCACCCACCAGCGCCAGTATTCGGCGATCGCCAGGTTCGTCTGGCGTTGCCACATGATGCCGGCGGCGTAAAAAAACGCGATGGCGGCCGATGCGATGACGAACAGCCCAAGCAAGTGCTTGTGCTCCCCGGGTTGACGGAAGGCGGGCCACAAAGCGCGGCACATCAGCCCCAGCCAGAAGAATAATCCCACCAACAGGAACAATTGCCAGAATCGCCCCAAATCGACGTATTCGTAACCTTGGTGGCCGAACCAAAAATTGCTTACCAATCCCATGCGTTGGCGCGTGGCGTACCAGGTGCCGAAGAGGGAGCCGACGACGATGATCAGCAGGCATACGAACAGAAAGTTGACGCCTGCCCGCTGCCACCGCGGCTCATGGCCGGAAACGGCCGGCGCGATGAACAAGCCCGTGGCCAACCAGGCCGTGGCAATCCAGAAAACGGCAAGCTGGGTGTGCCAGGTGCGAGTCACGGCATACGGCAGCCACTCGGCCAGGGGAATCCCGTAAAATCCCTGACCCTCCACGCCGTAGTGTGCGGTGACGGCTCCCAGCCCGACCTGTGCCAAGACCATGCCCATCACGACCCAGAAGTATTTCTGCGTCGCCCTCATCGAAGGCGTGGGGCGTGTGGCCAGTAGCGGGTCTTGCGAGGGAACCCCGGACGGTTCACCCTCGCCGTGCTTAGCCGCGGCATAATACCAGGCCAATCCGCCGATGCCGGCCAACAGCAACACCACGCTGAAAACCGACCAAACCACGATCGCGCCGCTTGGTTCGTTGCCGATCAGACGCTCGGCCGGCCAATTGTTGGTATACGTCACGGCAGCCGCCGCCGGGGTGAGGCTTTGCGCGGCGGTGCTCGTCGCATCCCCCGCTGCTTGCCGAGGGCGTTCCGTGCCGCAGGCCCAGGCGGCCCAGAAGAAAAACGCATGGAGCTGCTCCTGGCGCTGAGGATCGCGGATCGTATTCGGCGGAATGGCGTACGCCGATCGCAGTTCCGGTGGGGACATGCCGCCGTCGGCAATCCTCGCCAAATCCTCGGGAAAGGTCTCGGCGTCGCCGAAGATGGCGGCGTAGTACCGGCCGAGCGCCTCCGTCGCTCGGGCACGGTCGGGGGAAATGATGATCTGATTCGTCTCGGCGTCGTACGTATTCGTTCGGATTTCTTTCTTGAGCCGAGTCTGTAAGACGGCTTGTGCGTCCGCCTCCAGTGACTCGAAGGAAGTTCCATGCTCCCGCCGCGACCAATCCTCCAACAGCCAAAGACACTCGCGGTGCAACCAGTCGGCGGACCAGTCGGGAGCGACGTACGCCCCATGTCCCCAGATGCTCCCGAGCTGTTGGCCTCCGATTGATTGCCAGACGTTTTGGCCGTCCTTGATCTGTTGACCGGTGAACACCACCTTCCCGTCCGGTGTCGCGATACGGTCCGGAATCGGCGGGG
>Ga0067045_1028555_pt1 | contig 31189 bp, 24 predicted proteins | sample TerdegcTABiofilm_FD_59184 | JGI IMG/M metagenome (GOLD analysis project Ga0067045, IMG submission 59184) | Combined Assembly of (Gp0054472, Gp0054536) Wastewater bioreactor microbial communities from Singapore -Terephthalate degrading...
TAGTCCTTGCAAACATAAGGAAACAAGAGGCTTAGAGAGACAGATTGCTTTTAGATAGTAGTAAAATCAATAATCCCTGCTCTCATACACTCTAAAAATACCAAAATTTTGGGGTATATTCAGTATCTTTCAATAAATATTGTCCAAATTAATCTTTTTGAATTGCTTGCAAATTCGGGCAAATTGTTATAATATTGCTTTCTCTTTTTGAAAGGAGGATTAATGGGCAAGAGTCCATCGGAGGTAAGAAGAGAAGAGAGAAAACCGGTTAAGGTCTTTATAAATTACCGGACCATTGACCAGTTTTTTTCTGAAATCGGGACGAATCTCTCAGTGGGAGGTGTCTTTGTAAGGTCAGCAAATCCTCTTCCGGTAGGCACGGAAATCAAAATCAGTTTTAATATTCCCCAGTTCGGGTGTTATCTGGAATCTGTGGGTGTCGTTGTACATAACGGGACGGCGGAAAATCCCGGTATGGGAATAAAGTTCAAGAGTCTTTCAGACAGGGCAAAGAAGCTCTTAAACGATGTTCTCGAGCATGAACTGCTTCCTCCCGCCGAAGACAGTGATAAAAAGACCGGCACCAAGAAGGGTAAGGCGAGGGTAACTGTAAGAGTCGAGACCAAATCCTCTGCAGGTTCGAAGACGGCCGGAGTCAGTACCAGAAAGACAGGTACTAAAAAAGTCCCTGAAAAGAGACAGGTGAGCAGACAAAGTGCAAAGAAGAGAAAGTAAAACTGATGTTATCAGTTTGGAATAGCGACAGACAGTTCTTATGCTGGTAAGAGAACCAAAATTTGCAGGCAGGTTTTATCCCGAGAAACCCAAGGCCCTTATATCTATGTTGCAGGATATCTACAACAGGGTCGAGTTCTCTCACAAGAAACTGAGGGCAAAGGGAATTATGCTTCCTCACGCCGCATATCATTACTCCGGACAGGTTGCCATGTCTGTCCTGAAATGTATTGAGATTCCGGAGAATATCATTATTCTTGCTCCCAATCACAGCGGACTTGGTCCGGATATCAATATTCTATCTGAGGGCAGATTCGTTACACCGATTGGTGATGTTACAATAAATACCGGATTGGCAAAAAATATTCTTTCTGGGACAAATATTGTGAAGGAGGATATAAAGGCTCAGGTTATCGAACATTCGATCGAGGTTCAGCTTCCTATGCTGAAATATATGAGGAGTGACATCCAGATTGTACCAATGCTTATTAAAAGACTTGATAAGGATATTCTGTCAGCTTTCATAGACAAACTTTTTTCTGTTTTCAGAGAGTATTCAGAGGATTTTATATTTCTTTCGACGAGCGATCTTTCCCATTATGAAAATTACGACGAGACCATAAGAAAGGATAAAATAGTACTGAAATATATAGAACAGATGGATGAGACAGGTCTTAAAAAAGCAATAGAGGAAGAGAAGATTTCAATGTGCGGATATGAATGCACCGCTGCAAATATTGCTCTCTGCCGCTTGCTTGGTTCTGCACATTGCATCGTAAAAAGGTATGATACGAGCAGTACCGTTGACGGTAATTATGACAGTGTCGTTGGATATACCGGTCTCTGTTTTGTCTGATTATGCAAAATCTAAACATCAAACCATTATATAAAGGAGATATCTCCAAAATTAATATATGTGAGCTGATGATAAGGCTCGGCGTTCTGAAGGAGAACGGATATATAGAAATCCTGTCCGAGCAGACGAAAATCAGGATTTATCTCTATATGGGTGATATTGTAAACATAGAGTCTGAGAATATCGAATTCTCGTTTGCCGGTTTTATGAAAAAGAAGGGCAGGATAAATGACGATCAGTTCAATGATGTAAAAAAGCTTGTGCAGGTAGGAGAGAAGAGCACGGCAGATGTTCTTATGACACTCGGTCTCATCAAACCGTATGAGATAATCCAGCTGATAAACGAATTCCTGATATGTGCACTGGGAAGACTGGCAACCTTTTCAAAAGGTATGTATATATATTACAGGATAGAGGGGGATGTCTATCCCTTCCCGGTTAATCTGAGATTCAATACTGTTGATGCGATCAAAAGCACTATCTTTACCCATCTCCCCGATGAATATTTTCTTAAACTCTTTTCGCGCCACAGCGAGATAGATGTAGTTGTCAGGAGTTCGGGACTGACGGCGGAGAATGCGAGGCTCGGACCCAAGGAGCTCAGATATCTAAAGGCTATAAGTTCTTCCGGCAAGTTCATTGATTTTCTACCGCAGATCGACCCTGCAAATCCGGAACATATATTCAGACTGAGGGCGGCATATTATTTCAAGCTATGTTCGTTTATTGAGATGAGGCGCGGTAAAGATATGTTCGAATCGGTTTTTCATATCGAAAATGCGGAAAAAGATATATTTTCGGAGTGCGGAAAGACATCTGCTCCTGTAAAAGACGAGAAACCTTCTGCCTGTAATGTTAACAGCGAAGAGGAGAAGAAGGTATCCGAACTGACTGCCTTTTTCGAGGAATTCAGAAAGAAGAATCTCTTTGAAAGGCTCGGCATTGCAGAAGATTCCGGCGATGCTCAGGTAAAAAAGGCATATCTTGCCCTTGCAAAGAAGTATCATCCGGATATTGTTACTGTCGATGCGTCCAAAAGGATAAAGAAGTGTTATGAGGATATCTTTGCACTTATTAACGAGGCATATCAGAGGCTCGAAAAGGCTGAAAACCGTAAGGACTATCTGGCGTCTATAAAACAGAGCAAGGACGGAAAGTCCGATGTGGATATCTCGGCTATACTTGAAGAAGAGGCAAAATTCATCAAGGCAAAGGCACTAATAAAGAACAACAGGAATATCGAGTCCGGCTTGCAGATACTCGAGGAGATAATGAAGAAGAATCCGGATGATGAATATAAGGTTTACTATCTCTGGGGCAAATATCTCAGGGAGAAGCCTTCGGATACTGCTGAAATCAGCAAGATAATCAGTTCGCTCGAGGGGATTGCAAAGAAACGTGAGATGCCCGACCTCTTTCTCTTTCTGGGGTATCTCTATAAGGCGGCAAAAAACGAGGAGAGGATGATTGATTCCTTCAAGAAACTGCTCAAGCTCGAGCCCAATAATACAATTGCCTCAATCGAAATAAAACTATACGAGAAAAAGAAGAAATGAGAAGGACAAGAGCCGTTATTTTTCTGTTCGTCTTCCTGTCTGTCATTTCGCAGGGTTGTCAGACATCAGCTCCGGTCAGGTCGGAGCAGCAGGTTACGAATATCCGCTTCGAGATTCAGGGGCTCGTAAGACCGCCTGATCAGATAATGTCTACGAAAGGGCTGCTGAAAAAAGAAGGTGAACTGAGAGTTGCAGCTGTAGGCGATTTAATCCCGCACCAGAATGTAAAGAAGTCGGCCTCAATGAACAATATCGTTAAGAACGGTGTGAGTATAAATAACGAGGGGTATGACTATCTGTATGAAAAAGTCAGGGAAATTCTGAAAACGGACATAACGATTGCCAATTATGAATCCCCGCTTGCTCCTGCCACAGGTAATTCAGGCAGGCCTTTTGTTTTTAACTCGGATATCCATTTCCTCAGTGCGGCAAGAGACGCAAACATAAATGTATTCAATGTTGCCAACAACCATATCTATGATCAGGAAATAAAAGGTTTTGAGGAGACGTTGAAGATATTCAAAGAAAAACAGATTATGTATACCGGTTTTTACAGCAGGTATAACGATAAGCCTGTCCCTCTTGTAATAGAAAAAAACGGTATAAAAACGGCCATTTTCGGTTTTACTACAATACTAAATAATCTCCCTGATTATAAGTCGCTCGGTGAATATGTAAGGAAATTTGAAAAGGAGACTGACATCAAAGCCATAGAGGATGCAAAAGACAAATATGATATTATAATTGTATATATCCACTGGGGTCAGGAGTATATGAAGGAACCTGATAATACACAGAGAGAGATTGCCGGTCTGCTTGCCAAAGCAGGTGCAGATATCATAATCGGCGGTCATCCCCATATACTTCAGCCTTTCGAACTGTTGGTCTCTGATGACAAAAGGGTAGTCCCGGTTGCATTTTCGATGGGGAATTTTATATCGAATCAGAGCCGGAATTATTCCTATCCTGTATCCGGTGAAGATGAGGGGAGGACAAGGGATTCGGCTGTCTTAAAATTCAAAATAATAAAATATTCTTATGGTGAGACCTCTTTTTCGGTAATTTCGGATTTGCATTTTATCCCTTTGTGGACAAGCAATAATCACCTCTGTTTTTCAAAAGGTATTGATGAAAAACTAAATATCTTCGTCTTCCCTATTAATGAACGGATAGAGGAGCTTAAGAAGATGATAGATGCGGAAAAAGACGAAAAGAAGAAGAAGGAATTGCTTCTCGAGCTTGAAAATCTTTTATTGAGACTGAAACTGATAAAGTCGACTCTCGGAGAAGATTTTGTAAGATAAGATGATGCCTTTTTTACTAACTCTCAGTTCTCTTCTGGTAAGCAGGATAATCAGGAGCTACAGGTACAGAGCTTATAATGATGAATTTCTTTATTCCCAAAAAGGACCTTTTCTGTTTGCCCTTTTTCATTCGGCCCAGATGCTCGTTGCCTCATACAGGGCGCCTTTCAGGACAAATATCCTTGTAAGTCTGTCAAAAGATGGTGAGATTGCAGCATCAGTCTTGAGAAATCTCGGATTCGGGATTGTAAGAGGGTCATCTTCAAGAAGGGGTAGCGAGGCACTGGATGAACTTGTATCGGCAGTGAAGTCGGGTGAATCGGCCGCCATTACGGTCGATGGCCCCAGAGGACCTCTTAACGAGGTCAAAAGCGGTATTATAAGGCTATCACTCTCAACCGGAGCCCCGGTTGTCTGTGTCTCCGCTGCCGCAAAACCTATGTACAGACTCGAAAAATCCTGGGACAGATTTATGCTTGCACCACCTTTTGCAAAAGTCTGTATCTGTTTTTCGGACCCGATTGATATCAAGGAGAATACAGAAACTGATTATTATAAAAAACTAATCAGGGAAGAACTGATATCACTTTCCGAAAAGAGTCTCAAAATGTTATGTGAGACCTGAAAAGTGTGATATATGTTGAGTACGAGGTGAATCTTGCACAGGTATCTTGAAAATCAAAAGGATATTGAAGGGCTCAGACTTGCCTGCGGAAAGTACAGCATTGATAGATTTACTTCCCTGCTTAAGCTTGAAAATACCGGTTTTGAAATATCGGCGATCGGCTGGATAGGGAACCGGATTGTGCTCGATATCCTTCCCAAAGATAATGAAAAAAGGAAGATTACCCTGTATATTGCAAAACGGATTGATACCCAGCAGTCTCTGGTAAAGACGAAATATCTGGATATTTATTACAGCAGCCCGGACAATAATGAGGATTTTGCATCTCATATTCTTTCACTCGACCTCTCAGACAGGACATTTGATGATATAACAGGGATACTTCGTCAGGACCCCGAACTCGGAAATCCGTCTGCCTCTCTCCCTTCATTCGAGAATCCTGACAGGCCGGAGAATCATCTCGACAGCTGGGGCGGCAGGGACCTCTATGCAAATTTCTTTGCCGAAGGGGAGTTTGCAAGGGGTCAGCTGGATTCAGTCAATATATATGAAAACTGTGTTTTTATTCAGCATTCTGATATAGAGTGTGTATCCTTAAAACCGAATCTGGATCTGAGAATCGTGAGATTTCTTGTCAGATATCCATGGTTGTCGGGTAACCCTGAGAAGTATAAGAATATCAGAAGGGATGAACTGCCGGATGTAAATAAATTCTTTTCGACTGACCTGAGAGAAAAGGATATAATTATGGGACACAACAAGGTCAGGGAGGTGCTGGATTATGCCTTCTCAAAGGTCAAAGGGAAGAATATCTTTCTCTCGAATACCTGCACTCCGGTTGTTACCGGTGAGGATGTCGAATCCGTTGTCAGGCAGGCAAAGAGCAGGGGAAAGAATCTTTTGTATCTCACCGTAACACCGCAGTCTATGGAAGTCGTGCTCAAAAATCTTTTTTTGTCGAATAATAAAAAATCTCGCCTGAAAAAGAACCGCAGGAAAAATGTTGTCAATCTTTTGGGTTACGAAAAGGACGTCTATCTTGAAAAACTGACTGCTGTTCTTCAGAGTATCGGGATAAAGGTTAACGCTGCAGCTATCCCTGATGTCTCACCGAAGACACTGAGAAGATATTTTGAAGGAGGGATAGATATATTCAAACCTAATGCGCTCTGGAGTCATCTGTATTCCCAGTTAAATTCGGCCTCTTCCCACAGATATGCGGCACCGGATGCACCTTACGGTTTTCGTGGCACTGTCAGATGGATAAGGGAGGTTGCAAAGTTGTTTGATATCGGAATATCTGAAAGTGATTTGATGAAATATATTAATCCCGAAACTGTGGAAATATATGAGTCTCTGAAGGAAAAGATGAAAGATATCGGGGTTATTTTCGTCATACGGAAAGATGAAGAGGCATATCTTACAGATTCAGCCAGATGCTGGGGAGTGCCGCTGCTGCCGTTTTTTATGGAGGCGGGTTCAAGAATCGAGATACTGATAAAGGCAGGAAGCCGTGAAGAGGCCAGGGGGAGTTCGGATAAGATTATGCAGGTTCTCAGCGGGTACCACAATTTTGAGATAAGATTCTTTGATTCCTTTGATACAATGATGAGACTTTTAAGAGGCAGCCGCTCTCAGTTCGTCTTTTCGAATCACTCCAGTGACTGGAGAATTTCATCCTCCGGCAAGAATGCCCTGTCGCTTACTGACTTTGAGGTGGGTTTTGAAGGGGCGCTCTATTCTATGAAAAAGATTATAGAAAGTTGTGGCAACAGATTCTTTTCAAAATATTATCACTATCTGAGAAGGGATTATTCTGGCAGATATGAAGAAGAATAAAAATGTAAAAAAAGATAACCGAAGGTTTTCGCAGCGGCTTATGAGCCCGTATATGGTCGGTCTGTATCTCGGAGTCAATGCAGTGAGGGACTTCTATCTTCTGGTCGACGGGCCGGACTGTTCGTATATGAAGACCCAGTATATTACGCTCAATCAGGATTTTTATTCTGACCTTACTAATCTCTCGGGCTATCATCGTATAGGGAATACAGCGCTGCATCCTGTTATGATGGCAGGTTCAAGGGAGGCAAAGATACTAAAGTTTCTCGAAAAAATCGCCTCGCAGCCTTTTACTGGTGCCCTCGGAATTACACCTATGCCGATGGCGGCGGTAACAGCAGTTGATTATAAAAGACTTTTACGGGAGATTGTCCTGAAATACCGTAAGCCTGCATTTGAGTTTGCCAACAAATCCCTGTCGGGGGACTGGATGGACGGTTATTCGGAATTTCTGAAGGTCATTGCATCCGGAATCGGCCTGAAGAAGGGGAAGGTGAAGAAAAGGTCGGTCGGGATTGTGGGATATCTTTTCGACAGAAACGAATATGATAATTTTGCCAATATTTTTGAACTGAAAAGGATATTTGCCGGAATCGGGGTTGACCTCTGTTCTGTATGGCCGGCCGGCGGAAGATATAACGACCTCAAGGCTATATCGGATGCGGAACTTATAGTCTCTTTCGGGTATGGTGGTGAGGCGGCTTCAATCCTTGCAGAGAGGCTGAATCTCCCCCTTCTGAAGTCTGATTATCCTGTAGGGTTAGAGCCGACGGCAAAGATGCTTGGTGATGTAGCTGCCCACTTCGGGATTAAGAATGCCTCAGGATTTATCGATAGTGAAATAAAAAAGGTTGCAAGAAGGATGGAACCGCTTATTGAGCAATATTTTAACGGGCTGAAAATCGTTTATTGCGGAGACCCTGTCCTTTTTGTGCCGCTGAAAAATTCCCTCTGTCTGCTTGGTGCAAAGATATATAAGGCCATTATTCCGAACACTTCGGACAAGAAGAGATATCTCGACAATGATTCTCCTGATATTATTTTTGAACCTTCGATTAATGATGTCTTTGAGGACGGACTTGCACTTGTAAAGGAGAAAAAAATCGACCTGTATGTCGGAAACAGCGATATGAGTTCCTATTTTATCGGAAGCGGGAAGGCCGCACTGGAGATAGGATTCCCTTCCTATTTTTCCCACAGTGTTTACGAAGAACCTTATATTGGATTCAATGGTTTTCTTTCGATAGTCAGCAGGATTGTCAGAGAACTCAGATATGCCGAAGTCAGGGGTGTCTACGGCCATATTTAACCGCCTTTTATTTATTTGACTGTTTTAATTTATTATGTTAGTGGCATATGCCTATTTTTTTTAGGAGGTAAAGTAAATTGCCAGCAAGAAAACCACCAAAGAGAAAGCCATCAGTATTGAAGAGACAAAGACAGAACCTGAAGAAGAGGGCACAGAATACCCGTTTTCTGTCAGAACTCAAGACCTATTCAAAGAAGCTTAGAGAACTTGTAGCCAAAGGTGATAAAGAGAAGGCTCTGGAGTTCTTAAGACAGGTCCAGAAGAAGTTTGATAAGGCTGCACAGAACGGGTATATAAAGGTCAAGAATGCATCAAGACACATCTCGAGATTGACAGTACTGGTAAACGGACTTATTAACAAGAAGTAATCTCAGGGTGCTGCTGGGCCTCCGCTGATGAGGATTGAATCTTTGCATTGTTTTTTAATGCAGGATGTTTATATATAAGGAGGTCTTTATGTCAAAGAAGAGAGTAGTTATTATGGGAGCAGCGGGGAGGGATTTCCACAACTTCAATGTTTATTACAGGGATAATCCGGATTATGATGTAGTGGCATTTACTGCTACACAGATACCTGATATAGACGGGAGGAAGTATCCTCCTGAACTTGCCGGTTCTCTCTATCCTGACGGGATTCCTATACTCTCTGAGGCAGATCTGATAAAGATAGTAAGGGAGAAAAAGGTCGACGAGGTGGTCTTTGCCTATTCCGATGTATCTCACAACTACGTAATGGACAAGGCCTGTTCGGTTATTGCTGCCGGTGCCGATTTCCGTTTTATCGGGGCCGAAAAGTCTATGATAAAGAGCAGCAAACCGGTCATTTCAATATGCGCGGTCAGAACGGGTTGCGGTAAATCACAGACCACGCGAAAGATTGCAACAGTTCTCAAAGAGCTGGGACTCAGGGTTACAGTTATAAGACATCCTATGCCTTACGGGGACCTGAACAAGCAGAGAGTCCAGAGGTTTGCGGTTCTTGAGGACCTCGACAAGCACGAGTGCACTATCGAGGAACGCGAGGAATACGAACCCCATATCAGCGCAGGTATCATCGTTTATGCAGGTGTAGATTATCTGGATATCCTTAAGGAGGCAGAGAAGGAGTCCGATATTATTATCTGGGACGGAGGAAATAATGACCTCCCGTTTTATATACCGGACCTCGAGGTTGTGGTCGTTGACCCCCACAGACCCGGACATGAACTCCTTTATTATCCCGGGACTGCAAATCTCTACAGGGCAGATGTTGTGGTGATAAATAAGGTTGACAGCACCACTCATGAAAATATCGAAATCGTAGAAAATAACATAAAACTCAAGAATCCCAAGGCTGTCATAATACACGCCGATTCCCCGATTATAATCGATAAACCGGAAGATATAAAGGGTAAAAAGGTGCTTGTGGTAGAGGATGGCCCGACACTTACACACGGCGAGATGAAATATGGTGCAGGTATTGTTGCCGCAAGACAATACGGAGCCCATGAGATTATCGACCCGAGACCTTATGCCACCGGTTCGATAAAGAAGACATTTGAAAAGTATCCTCATATCGGAACTCTACTTCCGGCTATGGGATATTCAAAGACCCAGATGAAGGAACTTGAAAAGACTATAAACGATACTCCCTGTGACCTTGTAGTGGTGGCGACACCGATCGACCTCGGCAGGCTGCTCAAAATTAACAAGCCTTACAAGAGGGTTAGGTATGAACTTCAGGAGAAGGAGGCTCTGGGTCTTAAGTATATCATTGAAAACAGAGTATTAAAATCACAGAAGAGGAAGTAAGGATGAGTGCAAAAGAGAGAAAGAGAAAGATAGCGGTAGTTGCTTTCGGAGGAAATGCCCTGATTAAATCGAAGGAGAAGGGGACGATAAAGGAGCAGTGGCAGAATGCTGAAGAAGCGGCAATGGTGCTGATGTCAATAATCAAGAACGGGTATGAACTGGTGGTAGTTCACGGAAATGGACCGCAGGTTGGTGCCTCTCTTATCAGACAGGAAGCAGCCTCTGCGAGTGTGCCCCCTCAGACTCTGGATGCCTGTGTTGCCGAGACTCAGGGCTCTATGGGATACCTTTTGCAGGTCTCTTTGCGCAACAGAATGGTTTATGAAAATATTGAAAAACCTGTCTGTACGGTGCTTACAACCGTAGTTGTCGATTCAGCCGACCCGGCTTTCAATAATCCTACAAAGCCTATTGGTCCGTTCTTTGCAAAAGAGAGGGCCGAGGCTCTTATGAATGAAAACGGATATAAGATGATAGAGGATTCCGGCAGAGGTTACAGACGGGTCGTCCCTTCGCCGAAGCCCCTTGCCATACTTGAGATTGACATTATCAGGCACCTTGCCGAGACAGGTAATATCGTTATAGCCGGTGGAGGAGGAGGTATCCCGGTTTACAAGGACGGGCTCAGATACAAGGGTAGTGAGGCGGTCATCGACAAGGATTATATCGCGAGCCTGATTGCGCGCAACGTCAGGGCTGACCTCTTCATTATTCTCACAGAGGTGAGCTGTGTTTACAGAAACTTCGGGAAGACAGACCAGAAGGCCCTTGATACCCTTACACTCATCGAGGCGATAGACCTTTACAGGGAAGGGCAGTTTCCGAAGGGTTCAATGGGCCCCAAGATCGAGGCCTCGATTGATTTTCTGATGAACGGCGGAGAGGAGGCACTGATTACCAATGCAGCTGCCCTGCCGGAGGCAGTCGAGAGGAAGGCGGGGACGAGGATTATCAAGAATACAAGATTTGGTTTTCTGGACAGTAAATAATTTTTAAGAAAGGAGTTTGGGTGTGAAAAAGAGAGATTTTTTGAGTCTTTATGATTTCAGTACCAAAGAACTCAATGACATTCTTGATCTTGCTACCAACATCAAGAAGCGGCCAAATGTTTACAAGAGTGCTCTTGCGGGGAAGACCATTGCGCTGATATTCGAAAAACCATCTCTGAGAACCAAGGCTACATTTGAGGTTGGTATTATGCAGATGGGCGGGAATGTCATTTATTTCTCTCCGAATGAGTTTCAGCTTGGCAGACGTGAGGCAGTTTCAGATGTGGCCAAGAATCTTGAAAGGTGGGTTGACGGAATCGTCTGCAGGACATTTGGTCACAATATCATCGAGACTCTTGCTAGAAATTGTTCCAAACCCGTTATAAATGCCCTTACGGACCTGTCACACCCCTGTCAGGGACTTGCTGATTATTTTACAATCAGAGAGCACAAACATAAGCTCAAAGGTCTCAAGCTCGCCTATGTCGGTGATGGCAATAATGTCTGTCATTCTCTCATTTACGGAGCGGCAAAGTTCGGTGTAGAAATCAACATTGCAACTCCGCGCGGATATGAGCCGAAGGTCGAGGTGCTTAAGAATGCCTATGCAGATGCCGTTTCGAACGGTGTCAATATCGAACTGACCGATGACCCCATTGCAGCGGTCAACAATGTGGATGTGGTTTATACAGATGTCTGGACATCGATGGGTCAGGAGGCCGAGACTGCCAAGAGAAGACAGATATTCTCCCCATATCAGGTAAACACAAGGCTTATGGCATTTGCCAAAAAGGATGCCGTATTTATGCACTGTCTGCCGGCGCACAGGGGTGAGGAAGTAACCGATGAGGTGATAGATTCAGAGCAGTCGATAGTATTCGATCAGGCAGAGAACAGATTGCATGTTCAGAAGGCAATACTTCTTTATATCTTCGGGATAAAGAAGAAATAGGTCAGCAGGTAAAATCCGTTATATAAATTAAAACCCGTCTCCTAAGAGGCGGGTTTTTTATGCCCGTATTATGATTTATGTTCTGGTGTAAGTCTGCTCTTTATGTTAATATAATCCTGTTTTCTGTACAGGAGGACGGTATATGAGAAATCTCTGTCTGTACTTATTATGTATAATAATGCTGACCGGATGGGATTATTCGGCAGAGCTCGATAAAATAAAGTCCGATATCAGAAAAGAGAATCTCGGATGGGAGGCCGGTGAGACAAAGATGCTGAAAATGAGACCTGAAGAGAGAAAGGCGTATCTTATGCCGAAACCGCCCGAGATACAGTCTGAAAATATCTTTACATCCGATAAAGGATTTTTTGCGGCATATCCTTCGAAACTGGATTATCGGGATTACCTTGGTTACAACTGGATGACACCTGTAAGAGATCAGGGGAGTTGTGGCTCCTGCTGGGCCTTTTCTACACTCGGTTCACTCGAGGCAATAATCAAGATGTACAATTCAGACCCGTTTATGGATCTGGATCTCTCCGAACAGGAACTCGTCTCCTGTACCGTTACAGGTAGCTGTGCCTATGGCGGTTCACAGCTCTTTGCTGCAAATTATATAAAGTCAAGCGGGATTACCGATGAGGCCTGTTTTCCTTACATTGCACAGGAGGGAGACTGTAAAAATAAATGTTCCAATCCCAAAATTTTCGAAAAGATTAAGGATGCAGGAATGGTCGGTTTTTTCTCTATAGCCTCCGAAGAGGATATAAAGGCGGCTCTTGTCAAATACGGACCTATTCCTACCTCAATGAAGGTCTACAGCGATTTCTATTCATATAAAGGCGGTGTCTATCAGAAGTCTTCGGGTGCCGGGGAAGAGGGATGGCACGCAATAGTATTTGCAGGATGGGATGATTCGAAGAATGCCTGGCTGTGCAAAAACAGCTGGGGAGATGACTTTGGTGAAAAGGGCTATTTTTGGATTAAAAAGGGTGATAGTTATATTGGCTGGGGTACCGAATATATGGTATATAAAGATGAACTGAAGCCGAGATTGTGTGCATCTGTCAATGAGATTAATCTGACGGTTAACTTAAAGGAGAGTCCGAAAAAGGATTTTCAGATTGAGGTATTTAACTGCGGAAGCTGGGTGTTCGAATGGAATGCGACCGCAATGGATGTATATGTCCAGATAATAAGCAAGACCGGTGTTGCAATCAAAAAACCATCTGTTCTCAAAGGATTTGTGGATGCCTCGTCGCTTACGGAAGGAAATTATACATCTTATATTAATATTAAATCTGATCTGGCAGAAAACTCACCTCTTATGATACCGGTCAGAATATCCGTTGTTGCAAAGGACTTGCCTGATGCGGGTACCGATGCGGCTGTTCAGGATATCATTTCAGATATTTTTGGCACTGATTCAGGGATATATGATACTCATACCGAAGATAGTCTTTCACCTTTTGATGTGATAAATCAGGATATCTCAGCTGATGATATTCTTTCTTCTGATGTCAACGGGAGTGATGATACGGCGGATATCTTTTCTGCAGATATAATATCGAAGGATACGGTCGAAATCAGAGATACAGGACCTGTTATTAATAATGATGCAGTAGTCAAACCTGATTCCTCAGGTGATGCAGGCTCTGATGAGGAAGGAAATAGCGGTTGTGCCTGTGCATTTATTTATTAACTATTAAGCCGATGAATATTCTTCTCTTATCCGGAAGGATATTTTTTGTTTTATTTTATGTGCTGGTTCTTTTATTAAACAGTGCTGACCTGTATTCTGTGGGAAAGACATATAATTACATAACCTCTGCAAACGGATATTCTGCCATCGTCTTTGATGATGTTCAGAAAAGGACAAAGATGTTCTTCCCTCATATCTACAGGAATATCGACAAAAATATAGAGGTCAGAAATTTACTTTATGATACGTATTTCGGGCTGGCATACAACAATAAGAGTTTCTGGCTCCCCGAAAAAGAGGAATTTTATGATTATAAAGGATACCTTGATAAAACCGGTATTATTTACCTGCATGGTAAAACAAATGAAATCGAAACGGATGAGTATCTATTCTCCCCGATGACCTTAAACGGCAGCGGTATGATAATGCTGACAAGAGTGAGGGCTCTTACCGATATAGGAGAGCTTTCGGTATTTTCAATTCATAATTTTCATCTGGGTTTTGAAAATGATAACGTCTCTTTCAGAAAAGAAAGGATTTATTACGATAAATCCGGCATTTATATTGAGGGTTCCGGGTCTGCTCCCTATATTACGGGTTATAAACCTCTCATAGACGGAACTATCCATTCGGCAAATCCTGTAAACCCGTACAATGTGGTAAAATCCGGAGGGAAACTGACAGATGTAGAGGATACAGGCATTACAGATGACGCTGTCTGCGGATTTGAAAAGGATTATAAATCCCTGAGAGCAGGTGAAGAGGTGTGGTTTGGGGTACTCGTTCTGTATGAGGAAGGGCAGGATGCCGGTAAGATTATTAAAACTGCAGGTGATTTTACCGGGGGTAAAAGAGTTCAGGATTATCTGAATGACGAAATCAGATTCTGGGAGGATTATTTCGGCAGACTTAAGAAAGAAAAGAGAGAAATTATTGCAAATGATAATATGCTCTCGAGAGCCGTAGTCCTTCTGAAGATGGCACAGGTAAGGGAGAGTAATACAGAAATATCTAAGCCGAATGGTCAGATTCTCGCCTCTCTGCCTCCGGGGATGTGGAATATTACCTGGATAAGGGATATGATGTATTCCCTGTATGCACTGATAGAAATCGGTGCCAGAGAAGAGGCCTTGGGCGGGATAAGATTTATACTCAATGCAGATGTCGGATATTACAGAAATTATGTCGGGACTGATTATCAGTTTTCCGTCTGCAGATATTACGGCAACGGGATGGAGGAGAGTGATTCAAACGAAGACGGACCGAATATCGAGTTTGACGGTGCCGGTCTATTCCTCATTGCCCTTGCAAAGTATATCTCGGATTTCGGGACTGATGATATAAAGGATTATGCCGGTAAAATATTTTCGGGTTTTGCAGATGTATTGGTATATCTCATAGATGAAGAGGGGCTTGTCAGGGCAGATTCATCGATATGGGAGAGGCATCTGAACGGAAAGGAAAAGCACTTTACATATACACAGATAACTGCACTTTCCGGTCTGTGCGGAGCGATTTATATAGCAGAAAGGCTCAATCTGACAGAGAAGTCAAAGGAGTACAGGAGAGCTTATGAGACCCTAAGGAAGAATATTTTCGGCAAGCTTGTGCATAAAGAGAACTTTTTTGTCTCATCTCTTGAAGAGTATAAGTCATATTCCGGTTATCTTGATGCAGCGGTGATTGAGGCAGTAAATTTCGGGATTGTTTTACCTGATGATATCATTGCAGGAAAGACTCTTAATGTAATGAAAAATTTAAGAACAAGTGGAGGGGGGTATAAGAGGAATGACGATGGAGACTGGTATGACAGGCAGGAGTGGGTCTTTATTGACCTCAGAATTGCTGATGCGATGAAAAGGGTCGGATATGATGAAGAAGCTTTGAATCTGGTTGAACGAATCAGAATTTATACAGAGACAAACAATTATCAGTTCCCCGAACTGATTACCGAAGACGGTACTTCGGTTGCAGGTTCTATTCCTATGATAGGTTTTGGTGCGGCTGCCTATATACTTGCAGCTTTTGAGTCCGGTTATTCATATTGCGGTCCCGATAGTACAGATGCCGGTTTTGACTCTACGGATATTATATCTGATGAAGAGAAAATATCAGATGAAACTTCATCAGAGAAGATTACAGATTCGGTGTCGTCTGGTGATGCAGGAGAAGAATCTGGTGATACCTCTTCTGTCTCCCCTGTTTCATCTTCCTGTAGCTGCAGTTTTCTGGAGTGATTTCAGAATAATCTGGTATCTTATTACTTAAAGCGGATTATTTCTTCAGTTCTTCGAATTTTCTGTTTTCTTCTATCTCTTTCAAACGCTTCTCGAGGGCTTTGACCTTTTCTTCTGCCAGTTTATACCCGGGACTGATTCTGAGAATATCCCTGTATTCATTAAGAGCGCAGTTCAGGTTGCCGTTTCTCTCGCATATTGAGGCTATAGTTAGTCTTATGCCGATATCATTGTTTCTGAGGCTTAATGCTGTCCTCAGATACTTGAGTGCCTCGAAACTGTTCTTCTCCCTGAGGTATGAATCTGCAAGACTGGTATATACCGATATTTTCGTATCTGTGTTAATATTATCGCACAGAAAGACCTTCAGATAATTTCTTCTTGCCTCCTCTAGTTTACCCATCTTTTTATAGAGGTTTGCAATTCTCAGTATAATATCTGCATTCAGGGGGTTGAGATTCTCTGCGAGCGTAAATTCTCTTATTGCATCTTCATTCTTATCCTGTATTTCGTACAGAATACCGCGCAGCAGATTGAGCGAATATCCCTTTTCGTTCTCTTCGTATTTCTTTAATGCCTTCTCTGCGTTCGGGATATCCCTGAGCCTGATATAAATATAGAAGGCGCCCCTGATAATATCTGTGTTCTTTTCTGACAGATACAGGGCATCTTCAATAAATTCCTTTGCCAGTTCGGATTCCGAGTTTGCAACCAGATAGTCAGCAAACGAAGATATCTTTTCGGGAATATATGGTATATATTTGAAGAGTTCATTTCTGTTTACATTTTTCAGGAGTTCGGAATATATCAATCTCTCCCTGTTGTATCTCGCATATTTAATGGCAAGACGACATTCGGACTGGGCATTGGCAAATTCACCCTTTTTCATGTAATACCTGTAAAGCATATAATGTGGTTCGAAGGCTATGGGATTGATGAGAGAACTGTGCAGCAGGTAGGATTTTATTACAGGTTTTGTGGTGTCGAGAAAGTTTCTGGCGGCAATGGCTGCAGGAATATAATAATTGAAAGGGAATTTTCTGACTTGTTCTGTAAAGTATCCGTCTTCGGGGGAGAGGCCGGTATTGAGCATAAGTTCTACTTCAGATTCTACTTTCTCGCGTCTGTTTGAATGTGTAAGGAAGACAGATATTGCAAACAGGACAACGACGAGCACTGATGCCGTAATAAAACGGATGTTTTTGAGAGGTATTGGTTTTTTGTCAAAAAGAGCATCACCGGCTTCGTTTCTGATATGTCCGAGCCTCGATATGAGAGCCGCAACAATAATAATTACGGCTATCTGTACGGAAAAAATTTCGAGATTAAAATCGACAAGGTTCTGAAGGAGAATGTAGAATACCCCTGTAACCAGAAGTGCTGTCCTGACGGTCAGTGTATGTCTCAGGAATGTATATGCAAAGTATCCTGTTGTAATGAGCATTATGATAAAGTGGAAAATCCCGTAATCGGCGAGTTGCTGAAATATCTGGTTTTCCATAAGAGAGAAACTGACGAAGAAGGTGTCTTCTCTGTAAATATTGAAGATTGTTTCGAAACCGCCTTTGCCGGTACCGGTCAGCAGAAAATCTTTGAACAGCTCTGCCGAACTGAGCACGAGACGGTACTTTTCGTTTTCCATCCTCTTTATATCGGTAAGCGTGGAAAGTTCGCTTAGTATTTCCTGATATGCCAGATAGAATGCAATAATGATTACGAATAGCGAGACAAGGAGTATAAAAAAGGATTTTCTGGCTGAAAATCTGTTTCTCATAATAAGGGCTGACAGGAATAACAGCGAAGCAATCAATGCGATTATACCTCCCCGCGAGAGCGTCAGAAAGATTCCGGCGCCTGAGAGGGCAGAACAAAACAGAAACATCACTCTCTCGTTTTTATCGGAAGAACTGTAAAACAGTGAAATGCCGCTGAAGAGCGCAAGCCCCAGAAATCCGGCCTGATGATTCGGATTGATAAATACAGAAGGAATGATTCCTTCGTTGGTAATACTCAGATTCTGGGAATAATAAGTCCTGAAATTCAAAAGCCCCTCAATAAAACCATACAATACTATAACCGCACCGCAGTAGGCGATAGCTCTGGTAAGAATCTGCGTCTCTGAAAATTCCTCCTGTGAGGCGGCAATAAAGATCAGGATGAGAACTATTATGCGGATTATATATTCAAGGCTTATGTAAGGTTCTATGGAGATAGTATAGAACCTGACCGGCTCTATGATTTTGTCATAAATACTGTTTATCTGTGTCAGAAGTTCGTATGATTTGGGAGAGAGAAACCTGAGAAGAGATAAAGGGAGAGGGATTGTCTGAATAATGGTTATCAGGAGTGTAAAACCCAGAAATGCAAGAAATATTGCAGATGGTTTAATAAGACTGATTTCGCCTCTCAGATAAAAATATGTAAGCAAAAGAAAGAGTGCAAGCAGATATTCGGTTATTAATACAAAGTAATGGACGGAACCATATATTAGCGGTATAAAGAATACGAATAATGCGATACCACCTCTTAGCAGGAACAGTTTTCTGGACTGATTTTCCGTTTCTGGAGAAATCAAAAGAAACTCTCCGGGACAAATATTATATCACCGGGTTTTAAAAAGAAATTCTTCTCCTTTCCTTTACCTATATCCTCTACCGGAAGATAGATTCTCTTCTCCTCGTTGTTTTCGATCCTTGTTATACTGACCTTGTTCTTGTCCGCGAGTTTGGTAAATCCTCCCGCAATCGTTATTGCCTGAATAATTGTCATATTGTCTTCATAGATAAACGTCCCGGGTTTCTGAACCTCGCCGAAGACGAAGATCTTCTTGCTGTTGTATTCCTTGATAAATACCGATACCTGCGGGTCCTTGAGATATCCGTCCTTGAGTTTCGAGATAATAATCTCTTCGACCTTGATTGCAGGGAGTCCCTCGACCTTGATTTTCCCTATGAGCGGGAAGTTGACGAATCCGTCCGATGAGACCCTGAAAATCCCTGACAGGTCGGGTTCGCCGTAGACCTTTACTTCAAATATATCTCCGGGGCCGAGCGTTGTGCTGCCGCCAAGTGTGGAGAGGTCTATAAACTGTGGTGGATTTGGCGGAGGTTCGTTTTTGGCAAAGAGAAAACAGCCGCTACTCAAAAAGATTACCATTATAAGCAATATGTTTCTTGTCATCGGTTTACCTCGTAAAAAGCCTAAAAACGGCACAGACATAATATCAGATTACTTAATTCAAAAATCGCCTGTTGGCAATATAAATATGATTGAAATATCGGGGCTTTTTGTGTTAAAATATATTCAGAGAAGAGGTGGGTCTATGGAAAAGGTAAAAGTAAGTGAACTGGAAAGCCTCCTTCAGACTATTGAGGAGGAACACAGAATTCTGGATGAACAGATAAAGATAATTCAGGGTGCAAAATACATCTCACAGCAGCAGGATGAAGAACTGAAAAGGCTCAAGTATGAAAAACTCAGGAAAAAAAAGGAGCTCTTCAGGCTCAGGGGACTTCTGAAAAAGTAAAGAAATCCTGATTAAAAAATAATTAATATTTGATTTCATATTTTTGTTGAATAATCCTAATGTTTTTTATAACCTATCCGATGCTTCTGGAGGTACTATGAATCTAAGGGAGATAATTCATTCAAGACGAAGTATAAGGGCATATAAACCGGATCCGATTCCCGAAGAGGATATGAAAGAGCTTCTTCTTTCTCTTCAGAATGCACCCAGTGCGTCGAACCGGCAACCATGGAAATTCATAATTGTTACAGATAATGAGTTGAAAAACAGGATTGCCGAACTCTGTTTCAGGCAGATGTTTATTGCAGAGGCCCCTTATATACTGGTAGGAGTCGGCAATGCGACAGACGCCTGGAGGGGTAAGGGTACGTATGTGAAAAACTGGGAGATAGTCGATGTGTCGATAGCACTCGACCATTTCTCACTCGCAGCATGGGAAAAGGGCATAGGGACCTGCTGGATAGGGGCGATGGATGATAAAGGTATTGCAGCACTTCTCGGTATAGAAGAACCATGGCATATTATTGCCCTGATGCCGTTCGGATATCCAAGGGAGATAGGGAACCACAGGGGAAGAAAATCACTGGAACAGATTATTTCGTATAATCATTTTTAGCGGAGGAATTATGAGCAGAAGTATTGTTATAGCGTGTATGGACAAGCAGACCGGATTCAATCTTCAGAATCATATAAAAGACTCGAAATGGCCTGTGGAGATATTCGACAGCGGTAAGGAATTATTTGATTATATCAAGAGAAATAAAGTGGTTCTTGCCGTGATTACTACCTCCCTGAATGATATGAGCGGTTATTCCATATGCAACCGTATAAAGAAAGATTCCAAGCTAAAGAATATTCCCGTTTTTCTTCTGCTCAATGATGATAACCGTGAACCTTTCGAACAGCACAAGACAACCGCGCAGAAGGCGGACGAATATTTCGACAATACATCAGACCTGTCGGCGATATCCAACCGCATTATTCAGGTTGCGGGGACGCCCCGTGAAGAAGACCTCGCAGAGAAAGATGATATTGCCAGGGCGGTAGAGTCGGCAATTGATACAGTTACATTTGATTCGGAAGAAAGTTCCGTTCCCCCGCCGATTCCTCCCAAAGATATTGTTATGGATGAGATGAGGCATATGGATGAGACAGACGAGTGGAAGAAGAAACACGATATAGACAGGCACGAGGCGAAACTCCAGTACTTGAGGGAGAGTCTCAAGAAGAGAGAGATGGAGATTGAGAGACTTAAGTCGGCACTGACATCCAAAGATGACCTGATTAATCATCTTGAACAGGACCTTGTCGGTAAAGACCAGAATATCGAGAGTCTCAGGTCTGCAAACGAACAGCTGGAGACCAGAATCAAGGAGATTGAAGAGAAACTTGCCCAGACAACGAACGAGAGAGATGATTTCAAGGCACAATTCGAGCTCGTTGTAAATCTCAAGGAGGAATCAGAAAAGGAGAACGCCGAAAGGATAGCTGACAGGGAGAGGGCAATCGACGAGATACAGAATGCCCTCATTATGTTGCAGCAGGAGAAGGAAGAACTTGAACGCACGACGAGCGATGCAATAGCAGGCCTCAATTCAAAGATAGAGTCACTGGAAAAGGAACTTGCCTCTACTAAAGAGACTATGGCAAATGAGATTAAAAACAGGGACGAGATAATCTCGGAAAAGGACAGAAAGATAGAGGAACTTGTCAATCAGCTCAATGATACGACTGATGAAAAGGAACGTCAGGCAAAGGAAGCGGCAGAGCATATAGAAGGTCTGAACAATCAGATAGCAGCTCTTCAGCAGCAACTGAGTGATGCCTACGATGAAAGAAAGAGATACGAAGAGGAGAAGACAAGGGAGATTGCAGAGCTGAACGGAAATATTGAAGCCCTTGAGACAAATATCCGCGATATTACAGAGGAGAGAAACTCAACGGTAAAGCAGCTTGAAGAGAGAATTTCGGAACTTGAAAAGGTCCTTTCAGATACCCAGCAGCTTCTCAATATTACAAATCAGCAGAAAGACCAGCTTGAGCTTGAGACATCACAGAAGATTGCGCAGCTTGAATCTGACCTTTCTGACAGAAACAGAAGGATTGAAAATCTTGAATCCGAACTTGGTAGTCTGAGAGAGGAATACAGTAATTTCAGGACAGAGAAGGCATCAGAGATTGAAGGACTGCACGGAGTCATTGATAATCTCAATCAGGCAGTAGCCGACAGGGACAATGCTATAAGCGACAGGGAGGCCAGTATAAACAGACTCACGGAGGAGAAGGCTCAGCTCGAGAGGGAATCGGCAGAGGAGATTGAGAGACTCAACGGTGAGCTCAACGGCCTTATCGAGAGATATAATGCCCTTGATAATCAGCACAAGACTGCTGTCGATAATTATGAGAAGACCATTGCAACAATGAAGGCAAAACATATAAAGGAGATGGAAGACCTTTCAAACCAGTATAAGGAAGAATTGAACGAGATACACGCAACACTCTCCCAGAAGGACGAGGCCTTAAAGGAGATGGAGGACAACTACGAGTTTGTCAATAAACAACTGGTTGAGGAGAGCAGAAAGACCAAGAAGGCAAAGGACGAGGCCCTCGATATGGTTAGCAAGGTCAAGGAACAGTTGCAGAACCGGGAAAAGGAACTGCTTACACAGGTAAACGAGCTTCAGAACAAGGTCAGGGAGTATGAGAGGGTCGCAAAGGAGAAGGAGAGAGTTGCAGCTGAATATCAGAAGAAGTTCGAGGACCAGAAGAGGACAAATGAAATGCTCAAGAAATCTCTGGACCTCATAAGCAAGGCCAAAAAGCAGTAATCAGACTGATAATTAAAAGTTTACGGATGAAGCGGAAGGATGATGGTAAAGGTTGTACCTGAACCTACTTTCGAATCTACCAGTATATCTCCGTTGTGCTGTTTTATTATACCGTATGTTACCGAAAGTCCCAAACCGGTCCCTTTCCCGACAGGTTTGGTCGTAAAAAATGGTTCGAAAATATGCCCCATTATGTCCGGCGGTATTCCTGTGCCTGTGTCTGAAATCGATATACTTACTCTCTGTTTTTTGTGGTCTACGGAAGTTCTGATTGTTATCTTCCCGTTTTCGTTCATTGCGTCGAGCGCATTGATAATGATATTGATGATTGCCTCTCTGATTCTTTCTGTGTCAATCTTGATTATAGGAATATCCTTTCCGTATTCCCTTATAAATTCTATGTTTTCAGGCCTCTTCTGAAGGGAAATAAGGTTGATTGTATCTTCCAGTATCTGATTGATTTCCACCCACTCATATTCTGTTTTGTGCTGACGTGAGAATTCGAGAAGGCTTCTGATGATATTCTTTGTGCGGTTTGTTTCGGCAATTATACCGTCAGTAAAAATCCGTATCTGATTGCTGTCTGATTTGGAGGCAAGTTCTTCTCTTATCAGATGTGCATATGATAGTATTGCACCGAGCGGATTGTTGATTTCGTGGGCAACACCCGCCGAAAGCCTGCCTATGGATGCCAGCTTTTCACTCTGAATCATCTGTTCCTTAATCTTCATAAGTTCTTCTGTTCTTTCCTGAACCTTTCTTTGCAGCGTCAGGTTGTAATCCTCAAGCATACTATGGGATGCCGATATGGAATCGATCATCTGATTAAAGGCCTTTGATAGTCTTCCGAGTTCATCGTCTTTGCCGGTCTCGGCCCTTTTTGAAAAATCTCCTCTTGATATATTTTCGGAGAGATGGGCAAGATTTTCAACAGGGCGGGTAATCCTCGAAACCAGAATATAGCTGAATATTACAATCATAATGAACGAAATTACTGCTATCATAAGGAATCTGAGAATGAGATTTGACTGTACCGACATATAGACTGATTCTGAGAGACCGACATAGAGTATTGCCTTGCTGCCGTCCTTTGTGGGGAGAGGTCTGTATGCACCCAGATACCAGCTGTTTACTACAAATGCGCGGCCGATATATTCTTCGTTCTTTTCAAGGACCGTCTTTCCTACCGAGTCCTGAATGACTGTTCCGATAGCCCTTGTTGTTTCATTTAGCAGTACATTCGTGGCTATTCTTACCGGCCCTGAAAAGATAGTAACGGTTCCAACTGGTTTTCCGTTATAAAATTCACCGCTGAAGATTATCTCTCTTATTCTGTCGACAAAATTAAAATTCTTATTCAGTATAATACCACCGTACAGATAGTATCTGTTTCTATTTATCTCAAATTTAGAGGCATAGGTCAGGCAGAGTATATCTCTCAGATATTTTCTCTCCTCCCGGTATGAATGAGGAGTATCAATTATATTTATGCTGAGGTCATCAGATTCCTTTCTCATAAGTATTTTCAGGTCTTCATTGCTAAGTGTCTCTGAAAACTGAGTCTGTTCCGGGCTATTTCTGATATATTCGAATCTCGAGATAGATTTTTTTCCGAAAATATCTTTTCCCTCAGAATCGATAATTGTGAGGAAATCAATCGAATTGTCTCTCATAAGGTTCTCAATATAATTGATATCATAAAGAACGGATTTGTCCTGTTTGAGTCTGATATTTTCTGCAATGAGACTAATGATTGATTTCAGTTTTTCTCCCTCTGACTGATATAGGGCAAAGGCCGACTGAATATCGTGTCTTATTTTCTCGTATGCCTGAGTCATCAATGTGTTTCTGACAGTATATGTCCCTATTGCGGAGGCAATCAGACCTCCTACGAGAACAGTCAGCGATATTATTATAGTAATTTTTGCCTTGATTGTTCTGAACATCGGTTAAATCCTATTGCAAATATGTTTATTATCATATATTATCAGCTTTGATAAGATTTTTTTATGACAGAAACCCAGAACCCAGAAATAACCTCGTATTCCGAGCAGATTTTTATTTTCAGAAAAAATGTGTTTTTACTAAGAGCCGTATTCTATTTTATACTTACCATTTCAATAATTTTACCGGTATTTAATCATAGTTTCCCGAATAAGGTTGTTCTGATATGTCTGATTCTCTTTGCATTAAATATTATTTCGGGGCTTCTTGTGCTATACAGGAAACTCAATATAACCCTTCTGCTCTATGTCCAGCAGCTTATAAATATTGCGGGGATTATTCTTATAATTTTCTTCTCGGGAAAAAGTCATTCGGTATTTGTTCTGTTGTTTATCACCGAGGGGTTTTTCTGTGGAATACTTTACAACGCCGGATGTATTCTGATTTTCTTCGCAATGATGATAATTTCGGCGGTATTTATGTGTATTACAAGTGAAAGTTACAGTTTTGCCCTTGTGCTGTCAATAATACTATCTGTCTTTTCGACTGTCTCTGCATTCCTTATTATCAGAGAGCAGGAAAACAGGAAGATCGAGATTATCTCCTATTATCTCAGACTTGAAAAGCTGAATTCGCGTCTGATAGGGATTGGAAGACTCAGGAAGAATTTTATGGATATAGCATATCATGATATGAAATCGCCTCTCTCAACGGTTATAGGATTTCTTCAGAATATTCTCTCCGGTTATGGCGGTCCGGTTACGGAAAAACAGGAGGAATGGCTCAACAGATGTGTCGACCGGCTCGATTCACTTTCCAGGCAGATTAACGACCTGTACTTTTTAGCAAATATTGAATCCACGGATTTCAATGAAATAAAAAAGAGGTGTGATGTCTATCAGGAGATTGAACTTGCAATAGCAGAGGTATCGGATAAATTTCAGAAGAAGGGGCAGAAATTCATAAAGAATGTCCCGACAACTCTTCCATGGATGGTAGTTGTACCAATTTTGTTCAGGCAGTGTCTTGTCAATCTGCTCGGAAATGCGAGTAAGTATACTCCTGCCGGAGGGAGTATTAATCTGGATGTGGAGTATGACGACAACTGGCTGACTATAAGAGTGAGTGATACCGGTATAGGTATACCCGATGAATTCAAACCAAGGGTTTTCGATGAATTTTTCAGAGTCAAAAATACAATCGTTGACAACCAGAAGGTCAGCGGAACGGGTCTCGGTCTTACAATAGTAAAATCAATAACGGACGGGCATGGAGGCACTATTCAGGTCCTCGACAATAAACCTCAAGGGACAGTCTTTATTGCCAGATTTCCTATGATAAAGGAGTACAGAGAGGCATAACCGGTCTTCTCCCTTAATTATTTTCCCCGGTAACTGCCGGTTTGGGATGCCTTTTGGGGAGGATCACAGTGAATCTCGTGCCTTTTCCTTCTTCACTGGCTACTTCGATGCTTCCGCTGTGTTCATCGATTATCTTTTTGATTATGGCGAGTCCCAGTCCGGTCCCCTCTATATTTTTCGTCTTTTCATCTCTGATTCTGAAGAATTTTGAAAAGAGACGCGGTATATACTCCTTTTTTATCCCGATTCCGGTGTCTTCTACTTCGATCCTTGTGGATTCAGCCTCTTCATTTATTCTTATCAGCAGTTTTCCGTCTTCGACATTATACTTGACTGCATTCGAGATGAGATTTGATATCATCATCGAAAAAGCAGAAGGGTCTGTTTCGAGCCTGACAGATCTGGGGATATCCAGTACTACATTTATTCCTTTGGCAGCGATTTGTTCGTGGTGCCTTTCGAGTTCAGAGTTTATGAGCGGTACGATATCGGTCTCTGCAAAGTCCTGAGAAAAACCTGATTTCTCAAAACGAGATACAAGGAGCCATTCATTCACAAGTTTTGCTGCTTCACTTATTCTTCTGTTTGCCCGTTTGATAATAGAAAGGACATCCTCATTGATTTTGTAATCACCTTCCTCGAGCAGGTATAGAAGCTGCTGTGCTGCAAAGAGAGGGGATTTGAGCTGGTGGGATACGAAAGAGAGATAATTTTCCTCCATCTCACGTTTTTCCTCGAGAGCTCTCGTCCTCTGCAGTATCAGTTCTCTTTTATCCGCTGCCTTTTTTATGGCAAACCGCAGCTCATCTGGAGTAAATGGTTTTGGAAGAAAATCGGACGCACCTTTCTGCATTGCTTCTATAGCATTCTCAATCGAGGCATATGCAGTGATAACCATAATGACAATATCTTTATTGAGCTCCGCAATTCTGCCTATAAGTTCGTGACCGCTTATCCCGGGCATTTTGAGGTCAACGAGCACGATATCGGTATTGTTGTTCCTGATATATGACAGGGCATCCAGACCGTTATCGAATGTCCTGACATCAGTATAATTTTTCTTCAGAATAGCGGAACAAACGTGCCTTATTGCCGGGTCATCATCTACAATCAGAATACTCAGATTTTTGCTGTTGTCTTCCACAAAATTATTTTATTTTACCGTACTTTCTCAGGACCTCCTCTATTCTTACAAGAAGGTCCTGTGGTTTGACCGGTTTTGTAATGAAATCATCTGACGGCATGAGTGGTGTTCCTATTTTGTCTGCAAATCTGAGTTTCGTTTTCTGCTCAACGCTCGTCAGAAAGATAATAGGGACATCACGGTATCTGGCATACGGACTGCTTTCATCTTTACTCTTTATCTGCTGTGCCACATTGAAACCGTCGATGTCTGTCTCCATAATCACATCGAGAAGGATAAGGTCTGGTTCTACTTTTGTAAGCTGTTCCAGACACTCTCTTCCTGACCTGGCCTCGGTTATCTGATATTCGGGTTTCTTTGCAAGAATAGTTCTTACAGTAAAGAGAAAATCCTCATCATCATCGACAACCAGAATCTTTATATTACTCACAGTAAATACCTCCTGAAAATAGTTAATATCACAAATTCAATAAACCTTCAATCTCTGCAAAAATCTGTCTGTCCGTAAAGTGATTTGCCTTGATGGCAGAAGACGGACAGGTTGATGCACAGGTCCCGCAACCCTTGCAGAGAGCATCGTTTACTACGGACCTGTTCTTGGATTCATCGAATGAAATGGCTGTAAACGGACATATATCATTGCATAGTTTGCAGCCAGAACAGAGTTCCTCATTAACGTATGCAGTTGCCGATTCTATAACTACCTTGTTCCTCTGGACAAGAGATATTGCGGCAGCGGCAGCTGCAGAGGCCTGTGCTACTGTATCAGGAATATCCTTTGGCCCCTGACAGGCTCCTGCAAGGAATACACCGTCTGTCGCAGTGCTTACAGGTGCGAGTTTCGGATGCTTTTCAAGGAAGAATCCGTCTTTGCCGATACTGATATTGAGCAGTCTAGAGATATCTTTTGCATCGGAGCGGGACTTCATTGCATTACACAGAATTACCATATCTACGGGGAGCCACATCGTCTTCTTGAGAAGTGTATCCTCTGTCCTTACGAAGAGTTTCTTCCTGTCCTCTTCGCTGTCGGTTATACCGAGGGCCTCCACCATATCCGGATAGAGTGTCTTTGCATCGTTATAATCGAGTACGCATACAGCCTTGCCTCTGATAAAATCAACACCCTCTTCGGTTAGCCTGTGGTAGAACTCCTCATATCCTTTTCCGAAGCATCTCATATCGATATAGCAGTTGTAGACATCCGATTCTGTTTTTTCCTTAATCAGATGTGCATATTTTAGTGCGTACATACAGCAGACCCTTGAACAGTATTCGTGATAGTTCTTGTCCCTTGAACCTATGCAGTGGAGAATAGCTATCGATTTTGGTGTTCTGCCATCTTTCAGCTGAATCTTTCCTGCTGTAGGACCTGCGGCATTATTAATCCTTTCAAACTCCAGCCCGGTATAGACATTGTCATACTTCTTGTATCCGAGTTGTGAGACAGAGCGTGTATCAAACAGGTCATAACCCGTTGCAACAATTATTGCACCCACATTAACTTCTATTTCCCTGTCTGTATCATTGAAGTTTACAGCCTTGGGCTCACAGAATTTTTCACAGGCACGGCATTTGCCGGTCTTGAAGTATACACAGGTCTCCTTATCGATTACGGGTTTGTTCGGTACTGCCTGTGGGAATGGTGTATAAATGGCTTTCCGTTGTGCGAGTCCTTCCTCGAATTCATTCGGGGCTTTGTAGGGACATTTTTCCATACAGATTCCGCAACCTGTGCATTTACTGTGGTCCACATATTTTGCCTTCTGAAGTATCTTTACCTTGAAATTGCCTACATATCCGCTTACCTCCTTTACTTCCGAATATGTCATCAGTTCAATATTGTTGTGCTGTCCGACGGATGTCATCTTGGGTGTAAGGATACAGGCTGAACAGTCGAGTGTCGGGAATGTCTTGTCGAACTGAGCCATATGTCCGCCGATCGAGGGGGTCTTCTCTACAAGGATAACCTTATTCCCTGCCTCGGCACATTCAAGTGCAGCCTGAATTCCGGCAATACCTCCTCCTATGACCAGAACCGAAGGATTTATGGTGACCTCTTTGATATTTAACGGTTCAAGATATCTGGATTTGGCAACGGCACCGGAGATTATTGCCTTGGCCTTAACTGTTGCGAGCTCCGGGTCCTCGGTGACCCACGAACACTGTTCCCTGATATTTGCCATCTGAAAGAGGTACTGGTTTAGTCCGGCAAGCATACAGACTTTCCTGAAAGTGGATTCGTGCATCAGGGGAGAGCAGGCTGCCACGACAACTCTGTTTAATTTATGTTCTCTGATTGCTTTTCCGACGAGTTCCTGTCCCGGGTCAGAGCACATAAACTTATAATCGGTAGCAAATACAACATCCCCGAGCGTCGATGCATATTTCTTGACCTCTTCAATATTGACTTTGCCTGCGATATTTGTACCGCAGTGGCATATAAAAACACCAATTCTTGGTTTATCCATAAAAACCTCCTTAAAACATTGTTGCAGAAAGTATCTCGGAGATATCCATTACTTCGATTCTGTCTTCGACTCCGAGAGCAGTTCTGCCGTCTTCGAGCATCTGTATACAGTAGGGGCAGGCTGTGGCAATGACATTTGCCCCGACCGAGAGAGCCTCTTTGATTCTCATTACACCGAATCTCTCCTCCTTCGGTGTCTCCATCCACATCCTTGCACCGCCGCCTCCGCAGCAGAAGGACTGTTCCTTTATCCTGATCATTTCAGCAAATTCAAGTCCGGGAACTGATTTCAGAATATCTCTCGGTTCTTCGTAGATTCCGCTGTGTCTTCCGAGATAACAGGGGTCGTGGTAAGTTACCTTCTTTCTGAACTCCTTTTTGGGTTTTAGTTTTCCTCCCTTTATTAATTCTGCGAGGACCTGCGTATAATGAACCTGTTCGTAATTACCGGAGTGGGCAGGATACTCATTTCTGAATGTATACAGACAATGCGGGGACTGGGCGATTATCTTTTTTACTCCCTTTGAATTGAACAGTGAAATATTGGAGTTCAGGAGTTTTTCGTAGGTTGTATTATCGCCGGTCTTTTTGATAGATTCTCCGCAACAGGACTCTTCCTTTCCGAAGATACCGAAATCCACTCCCGCTTCTTTCAATACTCTCGCAGTGGCGACTGCAATCTTTTTGGTCCTTGGGTCATAGGACGGGGCACAGCAGGAGAAGTAGAGATACTCTGTAGTCTCGCCGGAAAAGTTTTTAAGACCCAGCTCTTTTGCCCATATATTTCTCTCTTCACGTTTGCCGGCCCAAGGATTTCCGTTTGAGTTAATGGAACCCAGGACCGAACGCAGTGTCGGTGGTATAAGTCCGGTCTGTGCAATTATTGAACGCATCGATGTAAATACATCAATGATTCCCACACCTCTGGGACATCTGTCAACGCACGTTTTACAGGTGGAGCACAGCCAGAGTTCGTCTCCTTCATATCCTTCCAGTCCGTGCTGGGCAAGCTTAAAGATGTATCTTGGGCTGAACTCCCTTACACTTCCCCACGGACATACAGCAGTACACGTCCCGCACTGATAACACTTTTTGAGGTCTTCACCTCCTGCATCCAGTATCGTCTTTGTTACTTCAAGAAATGGTGTATAGTAATTCATATAGTCCTCCGTTAATCTCGCTTTAAGGTTTGAAAAATTTCTCCGTTGCTTCCCCTGATATTGACAATAAGCGGCATCTTTCCGGGAAGTGAGTGTGTGGCACAGGAGAAACACGGGTCATACGCCCTGAAAGCCATCTCGACCATATTCAGTATGCCGTCGGAGACTACTTTCCCTTTTTTTATAAGTCCGGTTGCCGCCTTCTTTATGGACATCGTTATTGCGGCGTTATTGTTTGTAGTTCCGACTATCAGATTGACGGCTGTTACAATCCCCTTCTCATCAGTCTTATAGTGATGAGTCAGAAGCCCTCTTGAAGCCTCGATAATTCCTACTCCCTCGGAGGGCTTTTCTGTGGGTAGTCTCCTTACATCGGGATTTAGAATTTCGGGGTCATTTGCAAGTTTCACTGTCAGTTCGCAGGCATACATAAGTTCAACCAGTCTTGCCCAATGGAAGGCAAGGGTTGAATTAACGGGCTTTTTGAGAGTCGAGAAGAACTTTTCGTACTCCGCCTGTGCAAGAGGGGTAGCCATACCATCTGCTGCGTTCAGTCTCGCAAGAGGGGCCGCTCTGTAGACACCTGAATCTTCTCCCTCGACAAAACCTTTCCATCCTTTTGCCATAAGGTAAGGATATTTCAGATAGGAATATGGTTCTACGTGTTCTCCTATGTGTTTGTAGTAATCTCTGGGCTCGTATTTGGCAATTTCCTTTCCGTTTACATCAACAATTCTCGGTCTGCCGTCGTAGAAATTGACCTTGTTGTTTCCGTCTACAAGTCCGAGATTATGAATTCTGAGCTGATAGGGGTCAGATAGAATCAGGTCAACATAGGCCTTGTTTTTGAGCACTACATCT
>Ga0067045_1028556_pt1 | contig 31186 bp, 31 predicted proteins | sample TerdegcTABiofilm_FD_59184 | JGI IMG/M metagenome (GOLD analysis project Ga0067045, IMG submission 59184) | Combined Assembly of (Gp0054472, Gp0054536) Wastewater bioreactor microbial communities from Singapore -Terephthalate degrading...
CCAGGGAAGGGAAGGAGGTGGCCATGATGGTTTGTACGGTGATCTCTTTCCGTACCTCCACCTGTGCTTGTTTCAAGAAATTCAGGAAGTTAGAAGCCGAACCACTCTTACAGAGGGCGTCGAAGAGGTTTGCCTCCTGCGACACCTTGAGGAAAGAGGCGAGGGCGTTCAGGTAAAGGGTAGTCTCTGTCTTTGAGGTAAGCATCAGCACCACCATACGAACCTGCTGCCCTTCGGACTCCAAAGGTGTTTGGGGAACACAGACTCCAATCAGTAGATCTGAAAAGTTCTGTAACCTAGCGTGAGGCACGGCTATTCCCGTGGGAAAGGTCGTCCCTCCCAACGCTTGCCGTTCCAGTACGGCTTTTTCCACCTCAGCTAATGGCATCGGAATCCGATGGGACTTGTGCAGTCGGGTCAACGTTTCCCGGATCGCGTGCTCCATGTTGGAATAGGATTTCCCGAAGCAGATGGTTTCTTCTGAAAGGAGACTAGCGAGTTTCACTGTAACATCCTCTAAAATGGCATATCAGATTTCGCTCAACATTACAAGCTATCTACCAAGGGACGGCCTTTCCATATATGGTACCATATTCAGATCAGAGCCGCCACGCCCTGGAAAGAGGCCGTTATTTTGTTTAATGAAAAATAATCCTGCATCCTTGCCAATCCTTCGCTTTTCCGATAAAACTTGCCAGAATGTTCCAAGTAATCCTGATCGCTTTCGGTCTATCGATGGATGCCTTTGCCGTAAGTGTGTCCGCTGGCATGTGTATCGAACAGATCTCGTTCCGTCACATCCTTCGCGGCTCCTTTTCCTTTGGCTTTTTCCAGTTCTTCATGCCCCTTGTGGGATTCTTTGCAGGGAATCAGTTCGAGCGATTCCTCTCACCGGTAGACCACTGGATCGCCTTCTTTCTCCTCTTCATCATAGGCGGTAAAATGATTCTGGAAGCTCGAGACACGAAGAAAGACCCGTTCTGCGAGGACCCGGAAGGCCAAGCGGTGCTTCCGAAATCCTACCCGCGGACCGCAAAGATGGATATTCGAAAAGGTAAGACTCTCCTCCTTCTTTCCCTTGCTACCAGTATCGACGCTTTAGCCATTGGCATTACCTTTAGCCTCCTAGGCCATTCCATCTTAGAGGCCGTGCTCGTCATTGGAATCATCACCTTCTTCGTGTGCATGGTGGGTTTCGAGTTCGGGAAACGGCTGGGTCCTCTGGTGGAACGGTGGGGAGAACGGATCGGAGGAATGATCCTCATCGGGATCGGATGGAAAATTCTCGTGGAACATCTCATGGGAGAGGTACTATGAAATACAGAACTCTTGGGAAAACGAGCTTTCAGGTCTCGGAGATCTCTCTGGGAACCTGGCAGGTAGGCGGGAAGTGGGGAGAACCCTTCGACGAAAAGAACGCGGAACAAGTGCTTCACACTGCGATCGACGCGGGGATCAATTTCATCGACACCGCGGACGTGTACGCGGATGGCTGCAGTGAACGAACCGTGGCGAAAGTAGTGAAACAACGGAAAGAACGGGTGTATATTGCCACGAAGTGTGGTAGAAGGCTGGCGCCGCACACGGTCGAATCGTATAGCCCTCAATCTCTCCGGAGATTCGTGGAAGATAGTCTGAAGAATACCGGGTTAGAGACCCTCGATCTGGTACAGCTACACTGCCCTCCTACCCCTGTGTACTACCGTCCGGAAGTGTTCGAACTCTTCGACAGGTTGAAAGAGGAAGGCAAAGTGCGTTTCTTGGGGGTTAGCGTGGAGAAGGTGGAGGAAGCTATCAAGGCGATCGAGTACCCCAATGTGGCGACTGTCCAGATCATCTTCAATATCTTTCGTCAGCGGCCAAAAGACCTGTTTTTTCATTTAGCGAAGGAGCGGAATATTGGTATCATCGTACGGGTTCCCCTGGCTAGCGGGCTCTTAACCGGTAAGTTTACGAAAGAGACCCAGTTCAATTCCAGGGATCACCGGCTGGTCAATCGAAACGGGGAATTGTTCGACAAGGGAGAGACCTTCTCTGGGGTTCCTTACGAAATTGGGATCCAAGCGGCGGAAGAGCTGAAACGACAAATTGCAACGCCCGAACGGCCTTTGGCCCTCACGGCCCTCCGGTGGATCCTCGATTTCCCTGAGGTAGGGTGCGTTATTCCTGGAGCTTCCCGAAAAGAACAGATTACCCAGAACATCAAGGCATCCGAACTTCCCCCTCTCACTTCGGATGAACATAAAAGGGCAAAAGAACTGTACGATAAACGGATTCGCCCCTACGTGCACTACCTTTGGTAAGGCAACTATGATACACTGGTACTGATGGAAGTGACCTCCTCTACCCTTTCCGAAGAGGCTCTCTCGCGGGCTATAGCTCTAGGGGAAACCCTCCATAGGTCGCTTAGCTCAGTGTTATTGGGGAAAGGCGAGTTCCTTAATTTCCTTCTCTCCGCTCTTCTCGGTGGAGGGCATGTCTTAATCCAGGATATTCCTGGTCTGGGAAAAACAACTGTGGCAAAAGCCCTCGCGGGGCTGGTCCAGGGCAAGTTCCGCCGCATCCAGGGCACCCCTGATCTTCTACCGTACGATATTACGGGGGTAGAGATTTTCAACCCCGAAACCCATGCCTTCGATTTCAAGCCCGGCCCCGTTTTCACCCATATCCTTTTGGCAGACGAGTTGAACCGCACCACACCCAAGGTCCAATCGGCCCTATTGGAAGCGATGGCCGAAGGACAGGTAACGGTTGGATTAAAGACACATCCCCTACCAGAACCTTTTTTCGTGATCGCTACCCAGAACACAGTGGATATAGAAGGCACCTACCCCTTACCCCTCGCCCAGGCAGATCGCTTCATGATGCAATTATCGATAGGCTACCCGGATACCGATGCAGAACTCGAGGTATACTGTAGAGACCCGGGAGCAACAGTTCCCTCCCTCAACCCCGTATGCACGGTGGAAGATCTACTAGAAGTGAGAAGAACGGTATCGCACGTGTACGTGGACCAAAAGATCCTGCGGATGATCCACCGGATTCTCCTGGCTACCCGCACTCATCCGGGAATCCAATGGGGAGCCTCTCCGCGGGCTGGATTGATGCTTTTGAAAGCAGCTAGAGCCCTCGCAGCCCTTTCGGGTCGGTCTTTTGTGACGGATGAAGAGATCGTGACCCTCGCTCCAGCCGTGCTTGCCCACCGGCTTCGGGTCCGGGATGTCCGCCTCGACCTAAGAGAGTTCATCCGGGAAACTGCCCTCCATACCATGAAAGATGCTAGTTCCTGAAGAAAAAACATATCTACGATCAGATACTGTATCCCTACGATTCACCCTCCGGGGGTGGATCTTTGGTTTCCTATCTATCCTCATCGGTTCTGTTGGCATTTATCGCAAAGAACTCGCCTCGATCCTCTGGGGAATCGGCATGGGTTCCATCTGGGTATTCTCCCTTCTATTTTCCGTCGGGGCTGCGTTTCTTCTGTTTCGTCGAAGGAATCATCTATTAAAACATTTAGAGTGTAAATATTCAAAGGGGAACCTCTATGCGGGAAAGCTGGTCACCTTTTCGGTCTCCCTGCCCAAAGAAGTATTGCAAGGAGTGGGACGAGTACCCGGCGTCCTTCTTTGGTATCGGTATCGAGTTTCTGCCTTTCAGAGGAGGGTATACCAGTGGAAGGCAATTCTGGATCCCAGACACCCATCCATCCAAGTCACCCCCTCTCCACCGCTTCGGGGAGATTATATGGGATCCGTGGGGATTCTACAGGTCGAAGATTGTTTCCGGTTTTGCCAGATCGATATCCCTCTTCCAGAAGAAGAACACCTCCTTGTCTTTCCAGAGCCGGCACCCTCTTTTCCCCTCCCAAACCTGACGACCCAGGGGGGCACAAGACATCGGGAACGGCAGCCTACTTATGCTACCCTGGAGGAACTGGAAGTCCGAAAGTATATCCCTGGGGATGACCCACGTCGGCTTCACTGGAAACTATACGCCCATAGCGGAGAGCTCTTTCTAAGGATCGGTGAACAGGATCCACCGCCCATGGATACCTTCCACCTCCATTTCGATCCCTCCCTGCCTACACTTAAAGATCCAATCCATCCACTCGAATCGGTGGACCGGATGGCTTCGATAGGGGCTAGGGTATTGCTGGACCTCTCCCAAATGGGGAAACGGATCCTTCTTTCCATAAATCAACCCGATACGGCGGTCCCTCTTTCATCGCCTAGCCTTTTTCAAACCAGATGGTTTCAACCTCCCTGGATCGAGATGGAAAGGGGGCATCCTGAAGAGGGGATAGCCGAACTGGCGAAACTTTCCCCGTATCCTTTCCCGGGGAAACAGAAGCGCAATGCGGAATTCTTTAATGCTCCCTCTATTGCAGGCAGGATCTTATTCCTCTTTGAGGGTTCCCCCCTTAGTCAAAAAATCCAGCAGATCCTTTCTACAAATATTGAGAACCCGAAATTGGCAGATGTCCTTTCCGCCCGGGAAACGCCCCTACCCGACCTGGCGGGGGGCTTTTTCTACGTCGGAGGGCACCTCTGGGTGATCCTCATTCGCCCCTTGAAAGGAATGAACCATGGTTAGGGCTCTTCGTAACCTCCTCTGGCTCTACCTGTTCTACCATTGGTACCTGTACTTCCAGGAATACTTGTCCTTCTTTCCCGTCCTTCTACTCTGGGTAGGGGCTATCGGATTGGGTTCCCTATCCTACAAGATTTGCGCCCGGTTATTACCTAAGAGCTCTTATAAACTCTTCCTAACCCTCTTGCTCACGGGTCTAAGCCCTATCCTCCTCTATTACTGCGCTAAAGGGCTTATCCTTCTTGGGGGTATAGGGTTCGAGGATATCACCTGGGACCTGATCCTTCTATCCCTGGAAAGATACTTTTTTTTCATGATCCTTCCCGTGGAACTCTTGAGTCTCAGTACGGTTCTCGTCTACGGGACCTACTCCGCTATGAGTCTGGAACCCGCTTTCCATGGAATCCTTCTCACCGCTCTCTTCTTTCCCGAAGGAGGATTCCGAGCCCACCTCTATGATCATCCCCTCTCCCTGGGAATCTCGGTTTCCCTCTTCCTGTTGGGTGAGATCCTTCTTCTCATCCTCACAGGCAGAAGCTCGAAAGCGGAGGATTATAGAATAGAAGAGCATGAACGGATCGTGAATCGTTGGACAATGGTCCGGAAGGGTCTTCCCTATATGGCTCTGCTACTCCTATTCCTCTATTTGGGATACGATCGGTACACGGCACGATCCCTAGAGGCTAGGGGCGGACTTCTGAAGGCCGAGATGTTCCGATTCGATTTTACCCATTATCTGACCTTGGAGACGGAGATCCGTCAGACGAAGGACCTGGTTCTCCTTTATCGACGTTCCGAACCCATCGATCGGTACCTGTTAAAACGGTTCCTTTTGGAAGGATATGATCCCAAAAAAGGGTTCTTCAAGGATCCTTCTAGCCCAGATCCCCTGCCTACGGAAATTGTTCCTCCCTATCCTATATCTTTCCCCTTAAGGGAAACAAAGGGCCGAAAGCCGATCCAGCAGGAACTCTACATCATCAATCTAGATCCACAAGCTCTCGTATCCCTCGATTATCCCCTCCGGATTGTTCCTTTTCGAACTTGGCCTAATTCCTCATTCTCCCGTGTATATCAGGTAGAATCGATGGCCCTCACGATCCTCCCCCTAGAACTTTCAGAGATGAAAGGTCCCCTCATGGATCCAAAGACTCTCCGGTATTACACCGAGTACGGAAAGAACCGACGAATAAGAGCTCTGGCAGAAGAAATTACCCGAGGGATCGATACATACTATGACAAAGTACAGGCTATCACCGATTACCTCCGATACGATTATTTCTACTCCTTAAAACCAGGGAAGGCTCCCGATGGGGATCAACTGAGCCATTTCTTGTTTTCCAGCAAGAAGGGGTACTGTTCCTACTTTGCCTTCTCCATGGCTCTTCTATGCAGGAGCCTTGGGATTCCCGCCCGAGTGGTAATCGGCTTCTACATCGATCCGGAAATGGAACTATTGGGATACTATCCCGTTCGTTCGGATATGGCCCACGCGTGGGTCGAAGTGTACTTCGATGGGTATGGATGGGTGGATTTCGATCCCACTTCCCGTACTCCTGCGCCGGGAGAAACGATCCTTCCCGGTGTACAATTGAAACAGGAAGACATCGCTTCTCTCCTGAAAGAGATACTGTTGCACCCCCTGGAGACCGAACCTGCCCCCTATGGCAAAGCGAAAGAATCCAAAGATTTCACCCCACTGAATTGGATGGCTCTGTATAAGACCTTCGCTCGGCTCTCCGGTATCGTTCTCCTTACATTTGGATTAGGAGCGATCTTTCTGGCACGATTCCGATACCGGTTGAAAGCCTTCCTCTCCCGGTCCACGCGGGATCGAATCCAATGGGCATTTTGGGCTTTTTTGCAGGATCTTGCGCCTCTCGGGTTCGTCATTACTCCCTCTCAAACCCTTAAGGAAGCTCTCGAGTCCTTTGGGAACCTCTTTGCTCCTGAGAAGGAGACGGCACTAGGGGATCTATTCTCCCTCTACCAGCTGGCCCGGTTTGGTGAATCCTTCGATCAAGATGAAGCCAATCGTTTCTTCTCGGTCCTGCATAAGGTTAGAAAAAACCTCTATGCCCGAAAAAATATTCTCTTCCGGATCCTACTTCGATTCCATCCCAAAAGCTTCAGGAGACCCATCCGATGAAGAGAAATTTAAAATCTACTTTTTGGTTTTACATTCTCCTGTTCATTTTCGTTTCCCTAACCTTTCCTCAGGACACACCCTTGCTCAGACGTTCCCCTACCTCCCCTCTTACGTTCGAATTAGAGTGGAGGTTCGTCGCCCCAGAGGACGTTCTGAAGGCTTCTAAAGCGGCGCAGGAAAAGGGCAGGCCCGATCAAGCCTTGGAAATTCTCCAGAAGGGAAAGCGCCTCTTCCCGCAGGCAGGGAATATCCGGATCGCCCTTGGGGACCTGTTTTCCGAACGAGAGGTGTACATTCTAGCTCTAGAGGCATACAGAGAAGCTGAGGCATTGGACCCAGAAAACATCGATCTTTGGGCAAGAATCGCCGTGACCTACGGCAAACTGGAACGTTCTGATCTTGCGGTTCAGTACTATGAACGGATCCACGAAAAAAAGCCCGATTCTTTAGACGCTGCGGCCGATCTAGGTTGGATCTACTTCAAGACTCACCAGTTGAAAAAGGGGAAATCTCTCCTGGAAGCATCTCTTTCCCGTTTCGGCCCCGATCGGCGATTAGCCATGACTCTAGGGACCATCTGCGCGGGAATGTACCAGTATGCAGAGGCAAAGAAGTACTACCAACTTGCCATACGAGATGCTCTATCCAAACGGGATACTCGATTCGCTTCCGTCGCCTACTATAACCTAGCCATCTTGGAAAAGAGCTTCAACCATTACACGGAAGCATTGAACGCTACCGAGCACTCCCTCGCTCTAGAACCTAGGGCGCCCGGATACCTTTCTCTGGGTGACCTGTACGAGGGAAGGATGGAATTCGCGATGGCTGAGGCTGCTTTTCTGAAAGCTCAACAGATGGATGAGACACCCCTTTCCCGATTAAGTCTTGCTAATCTTTACCGGAAGTTCGGGCAATTAGAGAAAGCCCTTTCCATCGGGAACGAGCTTTTGGAACAATCAGACTATGCATGGATGTACTATTTCGGAACCACGAAGAACCGTCATTTGATGGATATCCATGAACTGTTACGGGACACCTATCAAGGTTTGGTGAATCAGCATGCCCTCAATCCGGGATCTAGTCTGGGTGAAAAGATCACATCTCTCGTCCATCGATTGCGATATCGTATCCTGGAGCAGTACCATGCAGTAGCTTTTCGAATGTATGCGGCTCGAGTGGCAGAAGCCTACCGAAAGGAGGAGAACCTGCTCAACGCTTCCTTTACCTTCAAACGGGCCCTGGAACACTATCCCAGCCGCGCCCTCTATCATTTACAGCAGGCACAAATCCTGGAACTATCCATCAATCCGGAAGCAGCTCGCTTCTATGTTCTAGAACGAGGGAAATTGGAAAAAGATTTAATTCTACTGACCCAAGCTGCCCAACTCTTTTCTAGTCCCTGGGAACAGGAAAACCTGGAAGACGCTTTAGTGCACCGGGCCCTGCTCCTATCAAGAGAGCTGAAAACCTCTCGGATCCTTTCATTCTTGAAAGCTTTTTCTGAAAAAACCCGAATGATAGAACGGGAACTCAACGATACTCTCCAACGACTCCAGAGAATCAACCCCGGAGCCCTCGCCCAACACGGTCTTCAACTATCACTTCCGTCTGGAGAAACCACGCCTACACACAAATGAGGGGCCTTCCCCAAAAGCCCCTACTCCTCGCATCCTTTGCAGAACTATTAATCTAAACTATGGCCTTTTGAAAATCATTTGAGCCTCCGGATCCGTAGATCGATCCCCGGTTCGTCCTTTAAAAGGGCTACCAGTTCTTGGGTCGGCGTGTCCCCAAAATGGTAAGGATACAGGACTTTAGGTCGTATGAGTCGGGCCGCTACGGCCACCTGAGCGGGTGTCATCGTATACGGTTGGTTCATGGGGAGGAAGGCCACATCGATTCCTTTCAGGTCCTTCATTTCCGGGATATCCTCTGTGTCTCCCGCCACGTACACCACTAGTCCAGGAAACTGGAGAACATACCCATTGTCCCTGCCTTTGGGGTGGTACCTGTCCCGTCCTTGCGTCGTGTTATAGGCCGGAACCGCTCGAATCGTGATCCCTTCTATTTCGAGGGTTTCCCCATTCTTGATGGCCGTTCCCTTACCCAACTTAGTGGCCGAAGAAGGGTTGAGAACGATTGCGGTAGTAGGTTTCCAGATCTGTTCAATGGCCTTGGCGTCGAGATGATCCCCATGCTCATGGGTAATAAGGATCAGATCCGCTTTGGGCAACTTCGAATAATCGGCATACTGACCCACGGGATCTATATGAATGATTCTGTTGTTCCATTCCATCATGAGGGTCCCGTGACCGATGAAGCTAATGGCTAATGGACCCTTCAACGTCTGGAATTGATCCTTTTCAAAAGAGACCTGGCCAAACACCATCATTGCAGAAAGCACCCACATACCTATGAATCCTCTTCTTACCCATAATTTGAGTCCTGTTCGCATCCTTTCACCTCCTGTAAAAGAGTAAACAACATTATTCTGGAATTCAAGGTACTCTAGCAATTATAAACAATCGTTTAAAATATATTGACAAAACAACTGTTTAGATTTAAGAGTACACTTATGAGATCGAATAGAGATAAGGTGAAACAAAGAATCATCGATGCCACCATTGCCTGTATTGAAAAAGGCGGCGTCTCTGCTATCACCACTCGGGTTGTGGCGAAAGAAGCGGGAATAAACGTAGCCTCTATCAATTACTACTTTGGGACGAAAGAAAATCTCCTAGAAGATACCTTCAGGACAGCCCTGGATCATTTCTTTTTCGATATACAAGAGTTGTTCACTGTCACTGAATTACATAGCTACTCTCTCTTAAAAGTCTTTCTTTCTTTTTTGCTGGAAGGGATTCTGCATTATCCCAGGCTGGTACAACTCTTGATCTTCAATGAACAAATTGCCCCGAGATATCGGAAGAATCTCCTAGGTCATTTTTCCTCCTATATCCAGACGTTGGCTAGGAGAATCCAAGAGGAGCATCCTGCCTGCTCGGCCCTAGAAGCAAACATGCGAGTAGTCCAGATGCTGAATGGAGTCCTTTCCGCCTGCCTCCCTTTCCAATTGCATACCACAGTAGGATGTGACTTACGGGATCCCTCTCTGAAAGAGAGGTATCTGGACCTTTTGCTTTCTCGGTACATCGACTGGATTCCTCAAGCAAAGATCGAATCTCAAAGAGAGCTTGTCGAACAGTGCGCAAGGAAACTCTTCGAGAGCAAATAGGCAAAAAATCCCGTTAGGAAGGGGGGGCCAAAATGAATAAAAAAAAGATAATGTATTGGATAGTACCTCTCGTGCTTCTACTTTTCATTGGAACGATCATTCTTGTTCGCCCAATAACCTGTTCTTCACCACCCCATACCCAACAGAAATGGTATGAACTGAACAGGATGTCGGATCCAATTCTAGATCAGGTGCTCTTATTTTATCTCGGGGAAGCATGGACAAAGATGACCGACATCAACGAGTGTCTTCAGACAGCCTCGAGGGTCAAGCGAGATGATCCAGAAAGCTGGTCCAGGGAGTGGGGGAAGACTGCCGAACGACTACACAGGCTGGCCGATTCTCTTTTCGAAAAGGGACATCGTACGAGTGCCGGGGAAGCGTACCTGCGAGCAGCCTCCTACTATCGAGCAACCATGCATCGACATATGCACCCAGACTCTCCGGAGATTAAAGAGCTGACCGAACGGGAGATTTCCTGTTTCATTAAGTCCCAAGAACTCCTCGAAGCTCCGATGAAGTTGGTATCAGTCCCTTATGAAAGGACACGCCTTATCGGATACTTCTATCGATCCCCGAAAGCCGTTGGCAAAGCCCCTACCCTTATCGTGCATCAGGGGCGGGATGCTTGGGCAGAAGACTGCAAGTACATTGCCGATGAAGCGGTTCGACGGGGATACCACTGTCTCCTGATCGATGGCCCGGGGAATGAGTATGGGAGGGTTCCTTGCAGGAAGAGCCGCCGCTTACGAACCCCGAATTAGGGTCCTCATTGTAAACCCAGGAATCCTCGACTGGGGGGAGGTATTCTTCAACAAATTAAAGGATTATGGCCCTACTCTGATTACTCTCTACCAGACTAGTCCCACTGCCCTGAACGCGATGTTACATGTGGCAGGGTCCTTGAGTCCCTTCTTACTCTGGGGTCTCACCGATACCATGTGGAAACATGGAGCTCAAACCCCTTCCGAACTATTAGATTCCATGAAATCCTTTACGAACCGGGAAGGAGCACAGAAGATCAAAGCCGCTACCCTCGTGATCGACACAGAAGCAGAAGAGTTTGGTCAATCCAAGCAATTCTATGAAGCGCTAACCTGTGAAAAAGATTATATCCTCTTCACTGAAGAAGAGGCGGCGCCTCTCCATGTACAGACAGGCTCCCTCGCACTGGCAAGCCAGCGAATTTTTGATTGGATCGATGAGAAACTGAAAAGATAAAAAACTTACGTTCCCCTACCTTGACTAGATTTTTTTCCTCTACTATCGTAAAAGTCTAAGATGATAACGAGGCTGGGCAGTTCTGAAACCCTGCACCTGAACAAACGGGTGCACGCCTGGCAATGGTATTTTGGAGCAGAAAAGCTCCCTAATCCTTCGGGATTGGGGAGCTTTTTTTATGATCCTTCTGTTCGGAGGTTCCCATGACGTCCTACGAAACCCTTATCCGTCGTTCAGTCCAGGAAGCGGGAGGATTCCTAAATGGTCACGCTCATTTGGACCGCGCCCTGGTGATGGATCCAAAGTATGTGTCCCATGCGGATATGGATCCCTGGGAAATCGCCACCTATCCTCTGGAGGTAAAACAACATACCACGGGGGTCCTGCACGAAGGCTTAGCTTATACTCGGGAATCCCTCTACGAACGCATGGGGATAGCATTAGACGCGTCGATCCGATTTGGGGTAACTCGATTGGACACCTTTATTGACACTACCGCAGATGGGGTGGAGTTAAGAGCGTTGGAAGTTGCCCTGGATTTAAAGGCCAAGTACAAAGACAAGATCGATCTACGGGTAGGTGCATACCCCATCTTCGGATTCAAGGACGACGAACCCCGTAGGTGGGAAGTGTTCGTGGCAGCAGCCTCACTGGCCGACTTCATCGGCACCCTCCCTGAACGAGATGCCCGAAAAGGTCATATTGGGTTCAAAGAGCATTTTCGAAGGGTGATCGAATTGGCCAATTCCTTGGGAGGAAAAGAAGTGCATTTCCATGTGGATCAAACGAATCTCCCGGATGAAGAGGGAACTCTGACCCTGATCGAAGCGGTACGATGGTTACGCCCCGCCCATTACAGAAAGCAATACAGTCATCAGGAAAGCGCACAAGGAGGCAGGCAAGAAAAGCAAGCGCGTTCCTTACAAGAAAGTCAAGAGCCAACCATCTGGGCGGTCCATGCTCTAAGCGTCGCTTCCTACAGTGAAGAAAAGTTTAGAAAGGTTGTAGAGGGCCTGAAGGAAACGAACATCGGTGTCATTGTCTGTCCTACGGCCACTCTTTCCAACCGGCAAGACAGGCGGATAATGGTCCCCATGCACAATAGCATTACCCGGGTACTGGATTTCCTGATTGAGGATATCCCTGTTCGGATCGGAACGGACAACGTGCAGGACTTTTTTCTCCCCGCTGGAAGTTTCGATATGTACAACGAGATCGTTACTGCGGCGAACGCCCTTCGGTTCTATAATTACTCCACCTGGGCGAAGGTGGCCGCAGGTAAAAAATTGAATGAAGTAGACAAGATGAAGATCCGGAATGCGATACGGTAATAACCTCAAAGGAATCTTTTATATCATCACATTTTACTACCTTTATCTTAATCTTCTAACGAGTGCTGTTACCAACCCTTACTTTACTGCCAAATGGCTCCTTTAGAAGAATCAGGCAACATGGATGCATATAAAGAAAGGATGCCTGGTTCCTGTTCCCGTTGGAACGAAAGAGTCCGTCTACGACTTTCCAATTCCGCAGGATTCACTAGAATATCCAGAGTTCCCGATTCCAGATCGATACGAATCAAATCTCCATCTTTCACCAATGCGATAGGGCCTCCTCTTGCCGCTTCTGGGGCAACATGCCCTACACAAGGGCCTCGGGTCGACCCGGAAAATCTGCCATCCGTAACTAGGGCTACCTTTTTCGCCAATCCGCTACCGGCAAGAATGGCGGTTATTTGTTGCATTTCTCGCATACCAGGGCCACCGATAGGTCCTTCGTATCGAATCACAAGAACTTCCCCCGGTTGAATCCTTTCCTCTTGCACTACTTGAACTGCCTCTTCCATTCGATTGAACACATGAGCAGGCCCTTGAAACGTCCATAAAGCAGGATCCACCGCGGATCTTTTGATCACCGCCCCTTCTGGAGCCAATGTACCATACAGGACTGCTATTCCACCTCTTGGGCTTATGGGTGAATCCAAGGGATGGATCATCTCAGGATCCCATATCGTTGTATTTTCTAGCATACTTTCAATGGTAATACCATAGACAGTATGACGATCCAACCGTAGAAGGTCTTTCAACGATTTCAATAATGCAGGAATACCCCCCGCTCTATGGAAATCTTCCATTGTTTTTGCACCGGATGGATTAATTTTCACAAGAATCGGTACTTGTTCACTCTCTCGTTTGAAATCGTCCAACGATAGATTTATCCCGGCGCAGTGAGCAATGGCTGGCAAATGCAAAACCACATTTGTAGAAGCTCCCATAGCTTCCGCGACTCGAACCGCATCTATGAATGCCTCTTTCTTGAGAATATCCAATGGTCTCACACCCATTTGCACAAGCGCTACGGCTCGTTCTCCTGCTTGAATGGCTTCTCGGAATTTTTCTGAGGAGTTCGCCAATCGGGTAGAAGAGTAAGGGAAAGATAATCCCAGAACTTCTGTCAAACAGTTCATCGAATTGGCAGTACCCAGCATGGAGCAAGTACCCCATCCTGGGCACGCTGCAGCTTCCACTTCTACTAGCTCCTGTTCTGTTATTAAACCTGCTTGAAACCTTCCAATTAACTCCCGCATCAAGGAAACGGTGAGTTGTTCTTCCTTGTAGCGTCCTGCAGGCATGATTCCTGCTGCGATTGCTATAGAAGGAATGTTGACCCGAACCATTGCCATCAACATTCCAGGAGTGATCTTATCGCAGGAAACTAAAAACACAGCTCCATCGAACCTATGGGCTTGAAGCATGATTTCCACTGAATAGGAAATGATCTCTCGACTAGGGAGGGAATAATACATGCCCGTATGTCCCTGAGCGATCCCATCGCAAACACCGATCGTGTTGAACTCGAACGGAATCCCTCCCGCTTGTCGGATCCCCTGCTTCACATACTCGGATAAAACCCGCAATGGTATACAACCCGGCACAATCTCGTTATAGGAACTGACAACCGCAATCAAAGGCTTGCATAGATCCCCTTTTCTTACCCCTACACTATGCAACAGGGCTCGACTAGTAGCACCCGATAAGCCTTCTGTAATAGCTTTACTTCGCATTTACAATACATTCCCTTCTGCATCGAACTTCATTTCGAAAGGCTCTCCCACAACTTCCAGAGCGGGGTTTTTCTTAACCTCTTCCAGCAAGGTAGTACTTACTAGAATCGATTCTAAACTGTTGGTATTTTTAATTCGAACGAAACGCACAGCCGTCTTATCTAGGATATTGCATGTTTTAATGGCCGCTTGCATGGCTTGCCGATCATTTTTAAGAATGATCGGGATTTTCGCACTCATAGGAACCGTCGATGTCAGTGAATTGGGATATGTCTGATCGAATTTAAACTTTTTATACGCTCGAAGAGTAGAAAAATCCACGATACCCAATCCATTGGCATTCCCATGGGATGCATCGGTAACATCTAAAACGGCGATTCTTGTGATCTTCGGCCCCCCAGAGATAAACGGTGTATGGTATCTTCCCACCACATTCGTATCGAACCCTGTCCCACTTATATCCTTCCCTATTTCATCTATAATCAGTACATCTAATGCATCAAACAAAAGTCTCGGACATAACCGTTTAGCTTCTTCCAATAACTTAGGTTCTGTAGGTTCGATTTCTTCTGGGAAAAGAGGGACTATTCTACACGTTTCATGATACGCATTCTCAATCAATCCTATGCCGAATAGAATTCTCCCGGAGGATAACACCACTTTGCCAATGGCAGGTATGTTTTCCGCCATTTTCCCAAATCCCAACTCGTGGCAAATGTCGGCACCCTTCTGCTTTCCCAGGCCAATGGTAATCATTTTCATCAATCCACTTTCGAACGGTCCTCGAAAAGACACGTGGGGTTTGATTCTGTTGACGAGAATGATCCCGTCCGCTTCTGAAGCGTATCTATCGATATAGACAGGAAGTCCATTAGAACTGGTACCAATCTGTACCGTTTCCATAGTGGCTTTAATAGGAACGCCTAGGTAGTCCTCCGTGAATCCCATTTCTTCCAGCATCGACCGTTGACCTTCCGCGGTTGCCCCCCCATGACTTCCCATTGCGGGGATGACAAAAGGATCCGTTCCTACTTTTTTAAGCTCTTCAATTAGTAGTTTCACCAAAAAGGGTTGGTTGGAAATCCCTCTACTTCCAACGGTGATAGCAACCTTCATTCCTTTCCGTAAACGAGAAAACAGCTTCTTCGCTTCAATCTGTCTGAGAAACTCTTGTTGCAAATCTACAATAACAGGACGTTCAAACTTTTGCTTTACCTGTACCACCCGAGGGATGGGGATTCCCTCTAGTAACCGATCGATTGTGTCCATTGTAAAAACTCCTCGCAAAATACCGGGTACTTATGGTCTGATCGCTACACGCAGACAGTCGTGACTTGTGGCAGCTAAGGTAAATCCGTCTTTCCATTTTTCTAAAGGAAACACGTGGGTTACGAGAGGTTCTAATTGCACCTTACCTGTGGAAACGAGATGGATCGCTGTTAACCAATCATAGGGTATCTGGGATATTTCTCCCCGGATATCGAGTTCTTTCACGATTATCTTATGAGTGTCTACAGGAGCTACTATGCCTCCACGAATACCTCCACCTGCCCACATAACCCTGCCGCCTTTACGCACGATATCGATAGACTGTGCGATTGGTTCCACCTCTCCAGTGTTCTCTAATACTACATCCACACCGATGCCACCCGTCATTTCTTTCACTTTCGACCAAAGGTCTTCCTTCTCCACATTCACAACCACATCGGCGCCAAGTTTTCGAGCCATTGCCAGTCTTAATGGTTCATCTCGAGTTATCCCCGACATTAAGATTGGTCCAGCGCCAATGGCTTTACAGACCTGAAGCATCAAAAGTCCTCGGGCTCCAGGGCCAAGTATGGCAACTGACTCTCCAGCCTTTACTCCCATTCTAGTAATGATACTATGAACAGAACCCGCGGTAGGTTCCATAAGTACCGCGGCTTGTGTGGGAACAGAATCGGGTAGCTTATGCAGTTGCCATTCCGGCCACATGGTATATTTGGCGAATCCTCCTCCCGTGACGAAATGAGCGCGCCCCATCATGGGCTCCAAAGTGTTACAGATATTGTACCTTCCCTCCCTACAAGCGGGGCAATGGCCACAGTAGAAGGTTACAATTTCATGGACTACTCTATCGCCTGGTTTTACGCGGGTTACCTCCTTCCCCACTTCCCGGACGATACTTACAATCTCATGTCCGCTCACTACAGGAGCAGGAACATGTTTCAATTTAGCTTTTTCCGAATCATCGGCAAGAAACTTATGGATATCGCTTCCACAGATTCCGCAGTACTGTACCTCTACCAGCACATCATGGGGGGCAAACCTATTCTTCCCAATTTCCGGAACTGGAACTTCTTCCAGCTTCAAAGAGCCATCTGGATGCGCAACCAAACCAAGCATTTTTTTGTTCATACCTAAGTCTCCTTCCAACAGTTATTTGAATTTCCTTTTAATGAATTGCAATAGGGGAGTCGCTTGAAGTATCGAAAGGATGGATACAATAAATAACACAACCGCGATGGGGCTCCTTAAAAAAATCGACCAACTTCCATGCCCAATGAGTAGGGATTGGTAAAGACTATTGTTCATCATCTTACCAAGAATCAATCCCAGCACCATTGGGGCCGTAGGCATCTTCACTTTTTCCATCACATACCCAAGCAGACCAAAGAAAAACATCATGATTACATCGAAATAACTATTGTTGATGGAAAACGAGCCAATGACACAGAGAACCACGATGATGGGTGCCAAGACTTTATTCTTTACTCTTGTTACGATGATCGCTCCTTTCGTAAATAACAAACCTATGAAGAACATGGCGAAATTAGAAAAGAACACTGCCCAGATGAGTGTGTAGGTAACCTCCGCATACTCACTCATGAGGGTAGGCCCCGGCATGATTCCATGTACCATCAAACCACCAATCAGTATTGCCGTCGCAGAACTGCCGGGTATTCCCAAGGATATCGTGGGGATCAACGCTCCGCCCACTACAGCGTTATTGGCCGATTCCGGTGCGGCGATTCCTTCTGGAACTCCAGAGCCGAACTCCGCTTTTCTTTTAGAAAACCGTTTTGCCTCGTTGTAAGCAAACCAACAGGCTGTATCCCCACCCGTCCCGGGTATGATCCCGGTAAAAATACCGATTACGGAGGAACGCAGAATCGTAGGAATTAATGATTTAAATTCATGCCATGCCGGTAATAGGCGATCCTGAATTCGACTAATCACTTGAGTTCCATCATCCCCTTGTTCGATCAACCTAAGAGCTTGCGGGATGGAAAAGAGCCCTATCAGGGCGACGACAAAGGGGATTCCCGAAAATAGGTTGATTAATCCGAAGGTAAAGCGAGGTGTTCCCGTGATTGGGTCCATACCCACCATTGCGAGTAGTAACCCAAAGGCACCCGAAAGAAGTCCCAGCACGGTAGAACCTTGAGACAACGAACCTATAATGGTAATCCCGAGCACCGCGACCGCGAATAATTCCACGGGTCCGAACTCTAAGGCTATGTATCCCAGAGCGGGAGCGATCGTCAAAAGGGCAATGCTACTTAGGACTCCTCCCACTAATGAAGCGGTGAGAGAGATCCCCAAGGCTTTGCCAGCCATGCCTTGCTGCGCCATGGGGTATCCATCTAGTACTGTCGCTGCAGCCGCAGGGGTTCCGGGGGTGCGGATCAGGATGGCGGCAATCGACCCGCCATACATGGCCCCCAGGTATAAGGAAGCTAACATTCCAATTCCTGATGCGGGAGGCAATCCGAACGTCAACGGTAGGAGTAAAGCAATGGCCATCGTTGCGGATAATCCTGGCATTGCTCCTACGAATATTCCAATGAAGGAACCTACTATCACTAGCAACAAGTTGAATGGTTGCAGCGTATTTCGAAATCCTAATAGTATATTATTGATTATCATTTTTTACCCTATGAATCCCATCGGAACGGGGAGATTTAAAAACCTAACAAATAATGCATAAATAAATATAGTAAATACTAAAGTAACTATAATATTAGTTAATAATTTCATAGACTTTAATATCATAAAAGTAATAAATAAATAGACAGGAGTCATGATAAAATATCCTACTATTTGAATCAAAAAAATATAAACTGATGTAAAAAATAAGAAAAAAAGAAACTTCTTATTTATATCCATTAATCTAGTATCTTTTTTACCATCTTCTAATTTATATATTTTACGGAATACCGTGCTAACTATATCTATCAGAACAAGTATAAGTATTATACTAGATAATAGTCGTGGTAATTGATACCCTGCTTTGGGTAACTTCAGACTTTGATAATAGAATAGAACCGCAACAAAAACAATAAACCCTAGCAGAAAATATTTAGCTTTTACTGAACCGCTATTCATGACTGTCACCTATTGCCGGAGAGGAGAAAATCCTCCTCTCCTTCTGTTTACTAAGAGTTAGTTTGCTATTTTACACTATACTGGGATTTAACTTCGTTCCAAATCTCTTTGAATATCTTTTCTTGGGTTTTCAGGTAGATTCGATACTCTTCCCCAATCTTAACATCCATGGGAAGGGCGCGGGCATTCGCTGCCGAAATAAGGGCAGGATCTTTCGTTACTTCTTCAAAAGCTTTTAGGTAAACTTTTTTTACCTGTTCAGAAATACCTTTGGGAGCACTATACCCTCTAGAAGATCCAGCAATGATATTAAACCCTAGCTCCTTCATGGTTTGAACTTCTGGAATCATGGGATCACGTTTCTCGGCAAAAAGGGCTAGAGCACGAAGGTTCCCCGCACGAATCTGCGGATAAGTTACCCCTAGATTGTTGAAGCTAACATCCACTTTCCCTGCCATAGCAGCCTGCCAGGAAGGACCATCTCCATCAAAAGGAACCATTTGCACTTTCAAGCCTGTCTCTTTCTGAAAAATCAATGTAGTGAAGAAATCATCCCCTCCTACTCCGGAATTAGCAACGGTTATCTTGCCAGGATTTGTTTTCACAGCGTTCAAAAAATCCTGTACCTTTTGGAAAGGACTGTTCTTCCCCACGACAATAATTCCAGGATCGGTAACAATGTTAGCGAGCGGTTCTAGGTCATCTACGGAATAGGTAATTTCAGGATTCATGATGTAGTTTGTCATCAACATAGGAGTATTAGTAATACTGATCGTATACCCATCGTTCTTTGTTTGCTTTGCTAACTGTGTCCATGCGATCGCACCCGTAGCCCCCGGGATATACTGATTTACGAAAGAGACTCCCAATTTTTTTTCCAAAAAGGGTTGTACCAATTGTGCCAACGCGTCGCTTCCACCTCCTGGCTTGAATCCCTGTAACACAGTGATCGGTTTGGTAGGGAACTTTGCTTCTTCTTTCTTTCCTTCCGCAGGAAGGGGCATAGTGATAGCAAACACGAAGATGCTTAACAAGGAAATGGTACGGCCAATTCGTAGTTTCATAAGATACTCCTATATTTTGAATTTAAAATTATGATTTTTATTTTAAGAACATAAAATTTGTTTTGTCAAGGAAAATCTTTATATTGTTGACTTATTTATGAAAAACGAGTATAACTTGCCATCAAACCAAACTATATAATCCCAATGCTTACTACTGGATACCTCTATACCTTAAGCGCATTTTTTCTCTGGGGCTTTCAACCTCTCTATTGGAAACAACTTAGCTACATTGCTCCCTTGGAATTATTAGCTCATCGGATCCTCTGGTCTTTCGTGATAGTAGGGCTGCTTTATCTATTCGCAAGGCCTGACCCTATAAAAAGGGTGTGCACAAACAAGAAAATCCTTACTCTTTTAATAGGCACTGCATTCTTAATTGCGGTAAACTGGTTTTTATATATATTCGCGGTGTTCAACGCACATATTGTAGAGGCGAGTTTGGGATACTACATCAACCCTTTGATGAACATTTTTCTAGGAAGAGTGTTTCTCCAGGAACGTTTAAAACCGATTCAACGAATAGCTCTCTGCCTATCAATCATTGGTGTTTTATACTTTACGTTGGATTATGGTCGCTTTCCCTGGATCGCTCTTACCCTAGCAACAGCCTTTGGATTCTACGGCTTGTTGAAAAAGCTTACTCCTTTAGACTCACTTTCAGGGCTACTGTTTGAAACTGCTGTTCTACTACCCTGGGCAGTTTTCTATGTGGGAACAAAAGAACTGCATGGTATTGGAGCTGTAGGGTTATACGGATCTCAGACTACTCTACTACTCATATTGGGTGGATTGGTTACGAGCCTACCCCTCTATCTGTTTGGGAAAGGAACTCGTTTGATTCCTCTTTCTACAGTTGGTTTCTTTCAGTACATTGCCCCTTCCATGATGCTTCTTTTAGGTGTTCTGTTTTATGGAGAACCCTTCACAAGAACTCACCTCATCACATTCGCGTGTATATGGTCTGCTCTAAGTATCTATACAGTTAGCCTTTTAAAATCTAGCTAGCCTGGTATTCCATTCTGACTCGTTCACGATGGTTGTTGAAATGTTCGTGTAGGTACCGGATTGCTTCATTCCCATTACCTTGCTTCAAACTCTCAACAATCCGTTCATGCTCGCTAATACTTTTCTTGGCAACCTCCTCGGGATGCTTCCACTGCGAGATATATCGAACGATACTTATGAGCACGTGGAGATCTTCAAGAATATCCTTGATCCAGGGATTGCCAGATTCAGACTGAATGATTTGGTGAAATTGGTAATCCGACCTGGAGAAACCATGAAAATCTTTTCGTTCTACCGCTTCTTTTGCTTCATTAATAGATTGTTCCAAAGAATGAATAAGATTGGGAGTGATAGTTTGAATAATTTTCTTTAGCGCCAATTCCTCCAACACTATTCGTATATCAATCAAACTATCGATTTCTTCCCAGGACAAATACCTTACCGCGAACCCTTTCCAATGCTTCTTTTCAATCAGTCTTCGTTCTACCAACTTTGAGAGAGCTTCCCGGACCGTTATGCGACTCACATTCAATCTTTTCGCTAATTCGCCATCATCGATTTTCTCGTTCGGTTTCCAATATCCCCGTATGATTCCTTCTTTAATGATACCCACAATATCTTCTGCCCTGCTTTTCTTGGTAATGAAAGCGACGGGAAACTCGAAATCAAGGACATTATGTTCTTGCAAGGTACGCTCCTAGAGCTAATAAATTTTAAATTTATTATTCAGTAATTTTGCGAAAAAGTCCAGCTCTCAACGCTACCCCTCCCACAAACACGCTATCCCCAGGACGTTTCATCTCTAAAAGGGAAAAGCCACCCTCTTCGATCGTTTTCAGCGTGTCCCGATTCAAATGGCATCCCGAGGCGACCCTCCGCCACGCAGGGGTAATCCTATCGAATAAGCGGGCCATAACGGGTGTCGTGGGGCGCACGTGTTCAATAAAGAGAAACTGTCCACTCTCGCGTAAAACCCGGCGTATTTCCGCTATAGCCTTTCGAGGACTTACTACGGAACAGAGAAGTAAGGTAGCAACCACAGTATCGAATTGACCATTTGAAAAAGGAAGAGCTTCTGCTTCTGCTACTTGGCATTGGATGGCTGGGAAGATCGGTATCGATTGGGGCGACCCGACGCCGCCTTCCCCTGATCGGTTCAAATTCCATACCCGTGCTTGTATGACTCTATGGAACTCAGGATCTCCGACCTTTCGATCGGTAAGAACCAATTGATGAATCTGGCCCATTCGGTAATAGGGAAGGTTCGCTCCTGTACCGACCCCTACCTCTAGCACCGTTCCCTGAGCTTTAGGAATGAGCCACCTCCGTAGGGACGCGATCCAACGAGCCTCCATAGGGGCCATGAATAGATCGTAGAATGTTATCGTTTTAAACACTTTACCAAATGTGCAATGTTGGCACTCAGGGCATCCATGGTCGCAAGGGCCTCTGAATCTTTTTCCACATCTCCTATCTCGCGTCCGATCCCTAGATTCCAGTAGGTAGATCCTGCCACGTACATGCCTTCGATTAGGAAGAAATGATTTATGGTGTCAAAAGCATGGATCGCCCCTGCTCGCCTCATCATCACGACTGCCGCTCCCACTTTTCGAGAAAACAGGTTGTCGTTTGCCCGAGCTACGTATCCTGCCCGATCTATCAGAGCCTTCGTTTCGGAGGTTACGTCGGCAAAGTAGGTAGGAGAACCTATGATCAGGGCATCCGATGCGATCATCTTTGCCAGGGTCTCGTTCAGACTATCGGTTTCGATCACGCATCGTCTGTTCTTGTTCTTGAAGCAAGATCTACAGGCGGTACATCCCCGAAGGACGGTGCCCCCCAACTCTACCAGCTCGGTGTGAAACCCTTCCTTTCGAAGGCCCTCTAGCACCCGCTCCAACAAACGGGCAGTATTCCCCCCTTTACGGGCACTTCCGTTGATCGCTAATGCTCGATAACCTGATGTACTCATGGCATGAGATCCTTCATGTTACTGGAAAACTCCTGGTAGTAGGCAACGATCTGATCCTCCAACCGATCCTTATCGGGATCCACCTCGGAAGCTTCCCGGTCGAACCATTCGGCAATTCTCGCAAGCCCCTCTTGGAAACTCACATCGGCTTTGAAATCTGGAACCACTGTCCGGATCTTCCCGTTATCGAACACACCGGGATAGGTCTTCTCGAAGAAAAGGTGACTGCATAAGGAAGGCGCCGCTTGCATCAGAAGTTCGCTGGGCACATGGATAATCTGAGGCTCCTTCCCTACGATTCTACCAAACTCTAGGTACAGGTCTTCCCACCGATGGATCTCGTCGGTAGTGGCATGGTAAGCCTGACCAAACGCTTTTGGATTCCCTACCACGCCCGCATACGCCTTGGCCAGATCTTCCACGAAGGTGAACTGCCAGGGAGTGGAACCATCCCCAAACATTACCAATGGCTTCCCGTTCCGGATCCGATAGAGTATCCCATAATTCTGTCGAAGGACCCCAATGTTAGTGGCTCCGATTCCATAGGTAAGGGAGGGCCGAATCACCGTAACGGGAAGGTGTCGCTTTTTCACCTCTGTCCAGATGTAGCGCTCCATCTCGGCTTTATTGAAGGCGTAGGGAAACACGGGGTTATCGAACAACTCTTCCGCATCTTCCTTTGTGGGCAGGGTGTGGTAGGGACGTTTGTAAGCAGCGATGCTAGAAGTAATGATAATATGGCTTGTGCGTCCAGGAAACACCCGCAGAGTCTCTTCCGCATCTTTTTGGTTAAAGCAGATCATGTCGATCACCGCATCGAAGGTTTCTTTCCCTAGCGCCTGTTCAAGGCCTTTTTCCGCGTATCGATCCCCTACGATAACCCGAACGTCCCGGGGAAACGGCACGTTTCGTTTGCCCCGGTTGAACAATACCACTTCGTGGTTCCTTTCCAACAATCGCTCGACGATGGCCCGGCTGATCACCCCAGTACCACCAAGAATCAAGATCTTCATGGCTCTTACTCTACCTGGAAAGTTAGATTCCTGCAAGTTCTAGTGCGATTCGATCAAGAGTCTCCAGGAACCGATTGGTCTGCTGGGTAAGGTAATGGCGTAACAGTTCCCGCTCCGCCTCGCCCAATCGAGGATCCTTTAAGTATCGAATTCGGGAAAGACCAGGCAGCGCTTCCTGTTCCAAGGCAAAGTCCTGGGTGTAACTTTCCTTTTCTGTGTAGTAGAGACGATTCAGCAGTTTGATACTTCGTAACTGCCGGACAAAACCTTCCACCGATCCCTGTTTTTCCACCCATACGGACTTTGGCACTGTAGACAGAAGGGAATTCCTTCTCCTGCACCACGCTAGAAAATGCTCCCACGCCTTTAAGGTAGAAGAAAGGGAGAAAACAGAGCCACTCTTCCGCTCTAACTGTACAAGCTTAGAACCGATTTCATCCAGGAGTCGTTCTGGCTTAAAAAGTCTTTCTGGGTTGGTTGCCATTCGATAGGTTGCTAAAGCATAGACTCTCCCATCCTGTAGAAGGATCTGAGGATCATGGTAGGGGAGAAGATCTTCCTCGGTATGCCACCAAAAGCTCATGAAGGAGTTGGCTGTAGAGTCGGGATGTTCCGGAGGAAGGGTGGATGCCCACACGAAAAAGGGAGAAACTCCAATGTTCTGGAAGGACTGGTCCCATCCTCGAACTGGTCGCACATAATTCCCTTTCTGTCCGGTTATCTCGTGTACGATGGCTTCGGCCGCTTCTACCAGTTCCGGTCCCGATGCCAAGCGGGTGTAATCGGTAGCTCCCCTGAGGCCGGGCATATCGAGATTAATGTAAGCGATACATCGATTCCAGAGATCTAGAAACCTTTCCCGCGCATAAACAGCGGAACCCGCGTACCGTCCGTTGGAGTGTCCGCTCCAGAACACCGCTTTTACTGGGTGCCGAAGGTCAGTCTCTTGTTTTTGAAGGGCCTCCAGTATGGCCAGTACAAGAGCGTTCCCCGTTCCGTTATCCGTAGCCCCTTTGTACCAGCTATCCAGGTGGCAACCTATTAGAACAAAAGGGAGACTCTCGTCCATTGGGCCTACTTCAGCTTCTAGTTGAGGAATACGATGCCATCCTGTTTCCACATGAGTATGCACTTCCCCTTCCACCTCTTTTCCCCCATCACAAAGGGATTTCAATTCTCTTCCGTGTTTCTGAGAGATTACTAGGATGGGTAGAGTGGTATAATACCGAAGCTGGTCCGGCGTGGGGGTACCCCATATGGGGTCGTTGATACCCTCATGGATCAGTTCTTCTTTGCCTTCCCAAACCTGAATAGAGGCTACTGCACCCCGCTTTTCTAATTGCAAGACCTGGATGGGATTCAACACAGGGGTGCATACGATGCACCCCCCTAAATCCCGTTGCAGTTTTCCTTCAATTAGATGAAAAAAAATGGGATCGGCAACAAGGCTTTCCGGATCGATCCATCGAAGGATACCCTTCCGGGAACCTTCGCCTGTTTCGCCAGAAAAACTTCGGGTTTTCGCGGGAATCTGCCCTGTCTTCCCGTTGTGGAAAATCTTCAGTTCCGCGCGACCGGGATTGCTCAATAGAACAGGATACCGGCTAACCGCATATCGAATTCCTTTTAGTGTGCAGACATCTTGGATGTATCGCACCGCCTCCTCCTCTCCCTTGGTTCCGGAAAGGCGATCGAAGGAGGCGATTCGATCTAGATGGGATTCGATATGTTCCAACTGCAAAGCTTGTAGTAACCGGTTTTCTTCGAGGTTTGGCATAGCTCACGATTCCCTATTCGCGTATGACCGTTAGGCGAGGGGCAACGGGACCTTTTTGAAGGCTTCCACAAACTGCGCGATGTAGTTGGCGGTACCTTCCAGCATCTCTTTACCCCATTCGGGGGTCGCCTGATTTGGAGCTCGGGAACCAAACCACCCGGAGGGCGTGACGTGTGGAATATCCCGTGCCACGCGAATCGTTCCCTTCCCGAACTGAACGGTGTTCAGATAGAGGGTCTTCAATTCCTTCGAAAGATCCTGCACAGTGCTATCCATCGTATCCTCCAGACGGACCCATTCGGGATGAATAGCCATCAGGGCTGCCGTTTCCTGCGCATCCGCGTGTCCCCCTTTCCAGGCCTCATTCAACTGGGGAGCCAACACCCACCAATCGATGACCGCCGCCAGTCCCCCTTTCTGGTAGAACTCGAGAGCTACTGTATCGAGGGCGGGATCGTTTCCGCCATGTCCGTTGAGGAACACAATTTTTTTCAATCCATGACTCAATACGGAAAAAGCGATGTTCCGAACCACCTGTAGCAGTCCCTCCAGGCCAATATTGATGGAACCCGGAAACTTCATGTGGTGAGGGCATACCCCATAGGGTAGCACCGGCAGGATCAGAACATCTACCTTTTGCTCAATCAAAGTACAAAGATATTCCGGAACAATGTAATCCGTCCCTAAGGCCATGTGGCTTCCATGGTTTTCCACACTCCCCAAGGGGAGGATCCCCACCTGGCAACGTTCGATTGCCTCGGGGATCCTTTTCCAACTTAAGCTCGCCCACTGCATGATGAACCTTTACCTGTTAATCAAAATGTCTTGCCAGCACCGCTTCTGCCGGTGGTTTTGTGAACTGGCTTATCACCACCATCACAATACAAGCAAACAGAGCAGAAATGATCAGCGGATGGAACCCGAACGCCCAACTTTTATATTTGAACTGAATTAGGAGCATCAGTACCATGCCCGCTACTACCGACGTGATCGCGCCTGCGAGAGTGGCCTTTTTCCAGTACATTCCCAATAAGACAGGAACCACAAACAGTCCCATTCCACCAAAAGCGAAAAGAATTATGGTGAAGATCGTACCTGGCCGGTACACACCAAAGATGATCACAATGATCCCGATGATGACCGTCACAATTCTAGAAATGCTCATCACCTGCTCATCCGTGGCATGTTTGTTCAGAACTTTTTGGTAGATGTCCCTCGAAATTGCTCCTGTGGTCATGATCAGCACGCTATCGATAGTAGACATCCCCGCCGCCACGATCCCCGCGATGAAGAGGGAAGCGATAAAGGGATTCAAGCCCCGCTGCAGGATCATTGGCACAACTCGGTCAATCTCTTTGGGATCGATATTGGGAAGGATGGCAATGGCGTTCACCCCTGACCATTCAATGAGGGTTGCCGCAAACCACATCCCTAAAGTCCCTAGAATCACCGCCCGGAACATGACCCGGTAGTTCTTCATGGCGAAGAACTTTGTGAATAGTTGCGGCTGCCCAATAGTAAAGAAGCTCCACAGAACTATCTGAGACACATAGTTCTGCCAGGGCATGTAGTTTCCTTTCCCAGGGAAGGTTAATAATTCAGGATTTACCGAGGCGATTTTCGCGTTGATGGCGGAAAATCCTCCCCCCATGGCAACTGATAGAATGAAGGTCACGATGGCGGTACCCACCATGAGGGTCCCCTGCACCGCGTCCGTGAGAATAGCTCCCCGGATTCCCCCACTCATGCAGTAAAAGATTACGATAATTCCCATTGCGACTACGCCGACCCAATAGGGTAAACCTGTGAAGACATTTACAATGACCCCGGCGCCTATCGTTTGCGCTCCCATCAGGGGGATCAAGAAAAAGAGCATCATGAGGGCCAATAGAACTCGAATTCCCTGAGAATCGTACCGGTCCCCTAAGTAATCAGCCATTGTCAGGAATTTGTATTTTTTGCCCAAACCAATCAACTTCCGACCCACAAATAGAGCGGGGATGATCATGCTGAACACAAGACCAGGAACCGATACGGCGAGTCCCGCATATCCCACCCTATAACAAGTACCTGGAACACCCATGAAGGTGCTCATGCTGTATTGGGTAGAAAAATACGCTAACCCGCTCAGAATAGCTCCCGCTTTAGCATTCATCACGAAAAATTCCCGCAAATTGGTAGTTTTCTTAGCCGCGTAAATACCGATAAGAGCCATACTGAAAAGGTAAAAGCCTACCATAATGAAAAAAGGAACAGGTGTTGGTGCTACCATCTTAATCCTCCTCTACCGAAGAATCCTGGAACTCGGGCCGCTTCATCGATTCTTGATAAAACAGGTAGATGAACACGAACGTAACTGCGGTGTGCACAAACCATCCGAAGATGAACAGGGGGATCCCGCTCACTAGCGGAATATACTCCTTGGTGTAAAAGAAAGGGAAAGGAATCATAATCAGCAGATACAGAAAAATGAAAATGCCAAACCATTTTCTCTCAAACCTCTTACGATCCTCATCCATAGAACACCTCCCATAGAAAGATTTTTTTGTCGATTCCATCCTAATCCTCAGTTTCTGGAGATGTCAACAGAATCCATTTTCTGATTCATGCTTATTATGATATGTAAATATTTGACAGATATATTTTCTCCATCGTATAATAAACCCATCAAACATTCAGACAGGAGGTTACTGTATGATCAATGCTAAAAGACTTGTGAGTATCACGGTCTTGCTCCTGGTGGGAGCCATCGCTCTATTCGGACAACAACGGATTCCCAACCGGATAGACATGAACATCCCCCGCCAGATCACCCTCAAAGTCACCTACGATGACCCGACTCTATGGCCCGCGAAGGAAAACGTTCCCGACCCAGAACATGCCTTCGCTGTGATGTTCAAGGATTACGTGGAACGGATGTCCGCTGGTAAAATAAAAGTTGAACTCTTTGGTTCGGGTGCTCTGGGATCCTACCGGCAGACCTGCGAAATGGTGCAGAACGGTTCCATCGACATCAATATCGGTACGGGATCTTTGGCGAACTTTTTCAAGGAAATCCAGCTCCTTGCCATTCCCTACGTGTTCATGTCCGACGATGTGGTACAGGAGTTCTTCAACGGAAGCGCACTGTGGAAGGAACTCACTCAAAAAATGGAAAATGTGGGTTTTAAATATTTGGCCATTGGACAGAATGGGTGGAGAAGCTTCACCAATAACGTACGGGTCATCCGCAAACCCGAGGATCTCAAGGGACTTAAGTTCCGTGTTATGGAAAGCCCCGTGTACATTAAGTTTATCGAAAGCTTAGGTAGCCGAGCGGTACCAATCGCGTGGAACGAAACCTATACAGCCCTACAGACCGGTGTAGTGGATGGCCACGAAAATCCAATTTCCCCAATTTACCTAGGGAAGATCTATGAGGTGCAGAAATATTTGACCATGGACGAACACATCTGGAGTGAAAACATAATGGTGATGAACCTGGCCAAGTTTAAAAGCTTGCCTCTCGCCGCTCAACAGATCATTCTCCAGGGTGCGAAACTGGGTGCGCAGGCGAACGATGTGGCAGAACGGATGGTTTCCAATATCGTGAAATATGAGATCGTAGCCAAGAGAATGCAGGTATATTTCCCCACCCAACAGGAAAAGGATGCGTTCCGCAAACTTTCTCAACCCGCAGTTGTGGAATACCTCAGGGGACAACTAGGAAAAGATCTTGTTGATCGGTTCCTGACGGAAGTACAATTAGCAGAAATGCGAGCGGGATGGCGACGGTAGGAACCTCCCTCAATGCAATGAAGCATCAAAATGATAAGCAGTCTGTTCGTTCGAACAGACTGCTCTTTTTTAGGTTACTATTATTATAAGGGGGATGGTGTGAGTGCAAAAACAACTGTTAAACAGTATTTAAAAACCGCGAGCGACGTGTCCTACCTGATTGCTAAAGTGATAGTCCTTGTCTATATAACCGCGGTTACCCTTTTATCCATCTTAGGCGTTTTTTTCCGTTCCGCGGGAAAAGCCCTTTCATGGAATGAGGAGCTCATGCGGTGGCTTCTCATTGGAATAGGGTATATCGGCGCATCCATAGCCCTCAAGATCCGCAGTCACATTGGAATCGAATTTTTCCTCCTAAAGCTGAAGACGCCCGTTAGAAAGGTAGCTATTATTTTCGGATATATCTTTATCGTAATCTTCCTGGTCATCATATTCTGGTATACCTTGAAGGCTTCCTTCATGGCTTGGTACCAATTAGGAGCCATCATCCGGATCCCCATGTTCTGGGTAAAACTGAACATACCCGTGGGATGCATCCTGATGTTGGTTCACATGACGTACTTTCTGGTAGGGATTTGGGACGAAAAGGAAAACCTCCGAGCCTTCATGATCAGCGGTGGTCAATCTGAGGGGGGTGTAGAATGAACATCGGATTACTCGTTATTGCCTTTATTTTCACGGTAACGCTGGTCATTGGGATCCCCATTGCCTTCGTGTTGGGTCTGGTTCCCCTTTTGTACTTGATCCTTTTCAAAGGGGTGCCTCTCATGGCGATCGCTTCTCGTCTGTATGGAGGTATCGATAACTACGTTCTTCTAGCGCTGCCTTTCTTCGTACTGGCGGGAAATATCATGAACCATACGGGGATTACCCGGGACCTGGTAAACTTTTCCCGTCTGCTTGTGGGCCGAGTTCGAGGTGCCCTAGCTCAGGTGAATATCGTGGTGAGCATCTTCTTTGCCGGTCTTACAGGGGCAGCTGTGGCAGATACCGCCGCTATCGGTTCCATCCTTATTCCTGCCATGATCGAAGAGGGGTATACCCCTGAATACTCGGCAGCGGTAACCACCGCCTCCTCCATCATAGGCCCCATCATCCCTCCCAGCATCATCATGGTGATCTACGCCTCGGTAACGGGAGAGTCCGTTGGCGCTCTTTTCATGGGGGGATTCATTCCTGGCCTACTAGTGGCCCTCTCCCTCATGGTTCTGGCCTACTACTACGCGGTGAAAGAAAACCACCCCAGACGCACCGAACCCATCCCTAGAGCAGAAGCGATTCGAATTATCCGAAGGTCCATTGTGGCCCTCCTCGTTCCCTTGATCATCATTGGAGGAATTCTGAGTGGTCTGTTTACTCCTACGGAAGCGGCCTCTATCGCCTGTCTGTATGCGTTTTTAGTGGGGGTATTCTACTATCGCAGTCTCAAACTGAAAGACCTGATCGATAGCTTGATCAACGCGGGCGTGGTAGCGGCCACCATTCTCATCATCATTTCCACCAGCCAGGTGTTCTCTATGGTGTTAACCCTGGAACGGATCCCTGAACAGATCGCTAAACTCCTCACCAGTTTCATCTCCAACAAGTATTTGTTCCTGATGTTTGCAAACGTGCTCTTCTTTATCATGGGGATGTTCATGGAGATCTCCGCCACGGTCATCATGCTCACTCCGATTCTTCTTCCTGTGGCCATCTCCTATGGGATTCATCCCCTGCACTTCGCCCTGGTGATGTTGGTAAACCTGAACATCGGTCTTACCACGCCGCCGGTAGGGGTCTGTCTGTTTACCGCGGTGCCCATCGCGAAGGTGCCACTGGAAAAGATCGTAAGCAAAGTGATGCCCTTTGTAGCCGCCGAAATGGTGGCGGTTTTATTGATCACTTATGTGCCGGAATTGATTCTGTTCCTACCTAGAGTTGCGGGTTACTTGAAATAATGAAACCGGCG
>Ga0067045_1028557_pt1 | contig 31170 bp, 36 predicted proteins | sample TerdegcTABiofilm_FD_59184 | JGI IMG/M metagenome (GOLD analysis project Ga0067045, IMG submission 59184) | Combined Assembly of (Gp0054472, Gp0054536) Wastewater bioreactor microbial communities from Singapore -Terephthalate degrading...
CATAGGCGTTAACTTTTATGTCGCGTTTTGTACGGCTTTGTTGTATAGCACGTTCCCGGAGGGAACGTCTATGAATAATTATGTCGCGGTTTCTGAGGATGATTGGTCGATCTTGGTTAGCTTCTTGCCCGAGGGATGGCGCGAGAAAGCAAAAGAGCTGGGTGCTCTGCAACGTCGCCGCGCGTTTCCCGATGTCGACGCCCTGCTGCGCACCCTCTTGGTCCACGTCGCGGAGGGATGCTCCTTCCGAGACGCTGCCGTCAGAGCCACGTATTGGGGATGTGCACATGTCTCGGACGTGGCGATCTTTAAGAGGTTGAAGGCCGCCGGACCGTGGCTGCGCTGGATGGCCGAGGGCATAATGAGAGGGCTGGTACAGCATACGCGGTGGGATGGGCTTGCCCCGGGCCTTCGTACCAGGCTGGTCGATGGAAGTACGGTGCAGGAGCCTGGTAGTAAGGGGATGTCCTGGCGTTTGCACTACTCTGTGGAATTGCCGTCTTTGACGTGTACTGAGGTACATCTGACTCGGCCCAAGAAGGGAGAATCGTTCAAGCGCTTTGCCGTAAGCCCTGGGGATCTGCTTATCGGGGACAGAGGATATGCTCATGCGGGAGGAATAGCTCACGTGACTGCACATGGCGGACATGTCATCGTGCGGGTCAATTTGAGCAATGTCCCTTTCAGAAATGAGCATGGGCACAGGTTTTCTCTCTTGGAGCACTTGAGGTCGCTCAATGGCCGCGAAGTGGGCGATTGGGATGTGTGGGCAGCTCATGAAGGAGCCTTGATTCCTGGCAGGATTTGTGCCGTGAAGCTGAGCGAAGCCGCACAAGAGAAGGCGGTACGTAAGGCCAGAAAACAAAACAGCAAGAAAGGCACGGTCAAGCCAGAGACGTTGGAGGCTGCGCGATACGTTTTCGTATTTACTACTCTTGAGCACACTTTCCCGGCCGAGACGATTCTGGAATATTATAGAGGAAGATGGCAAATCGAGCTGGCTTTCAAGCGGCTGAAGTCTTTGCTCCATCTGGGGCACTTGCGAAAGAAGGATACAGACAGTGCGAGGGCTTGGATCCATGCTAAGCTCCTCTTGGCCTTCCTTATCGAGGCGATACAACGCGCAGCGCGCGATTTTTCCCCCTGGGGATACCCGCTCACAACGGAAGGAAAGCAACGCTGCTCGCTCGGATAAAAGCGCCACGAGAGTCCCTTCAGTGTGGCGACAGACTCGCATGATTCTCGATGCTGTGAAGCACTCTCTCTATGCGGGCGTTCGTAAGCTCGCAACGTGCATGAGGAACTGGAATGCCATCCTGCAAAAGCTCGCGGAGCCACCCAGAAAGCGTCTTAACCAGTTGGAACGCCTGGCCCGAGTCTCATCGGAGCCTGGGTAAGTTAGCGCCTATGCCGGTAGTGGTAGGGGGTGAACAGTGCCTGCACGGAGGGGTGCATCTGGGTCTTTCATAGAAATGATAACAAAGCCATCCTCTCCGCCTCTTTTGGCGTAGAGAGGCCCTGTCATGAAGGTCCACTGGGAAGCTACGGAAAAAGGCGTTTGATGCTTTGCGAGCTGCAGGACAATGCCTGCCGCTAACTGCCATGAGGGGTGATCCCAATTGACCACAGGCTTCTTGATCCCAACGTCCCGAAGGCTGTCCATCAAAAGCTCAACGGCCCTTCTCACTTGGATATTCCCGCCACATTCAACAGACGTGCAGCGATCTTTCCATATTGGACTGAGATGGGAGTATGTTTCAGCCGCAGAATAGGCGGCCAACACTGCACAGGCCGTTCCTACCCAGCATTTAGCGGGTAGAATCCTTGCTATGATTGCGGACAAAGGGATGGCATACAGTATAACCCCGATAGACGACATCCAGTTAACGAGAAACGGATGTATTGGACCCCGGATTCTCGATATCGACCAAATAGCTGTTGCAAACACAAGGAGAGCCACAAATGAAATGGCAGTCTCATAGCCTCGCCTGCTGCAGAATGCAGCATATAAGCCGTGGACCAATACGCACATTATTTGAGTGCCAGCAATTATTGGAGCAATCGTTTCAAAATCGTGGAAACGAGGCCCGCGATTCAGTCGCATCCATGCGACCTCCTCAGATATTGTCTCTATTGCTGCCCCGAATGAATGTTTCTCATCCGTGCATGAGAAAAAGGCTGCAAGCTTCGCGAAATTGCCAACTTCTCCGGTCGCTTGCTCGAGAAGTGGCATGCTCCAGCACGTCGCAGTCACCACGGCCACAAGCAATGGCCACTGAGCTATGCTCTTTTTGGTAAACAGACCACCTTGATAGCAGCGGTTATGGACGATTGCATATGCTATCCCGCCTACCAAGGCTGCAAGCGTGCAGGGCAGGGTTCCCACGTGTGTTTGGACGACGAAACTCCCCAGTAACACTACAGTCAGGGCAGCCCAGAGGGCGCCGCACCAAATCAACGGGGACAATACCAAGATAACGAGGAATGGTATAGCAAGCACGTGCGGATTCCAGTAAGAAGAGAGGTGAATACAGCGAAAATACAACCCGGACACAAGGAGAATGGAGATCGCCAGTGGCACGGAGTATTGCTTGACTCGAGCAAGGGTAACCCAGGTTAGAAATATTACCAACCCCAGGTGAAGGACAGCAGTCCCCAGGGCTAATGAGGAACCGTTGTTACCAAACCAACAATAGAACGGCACAAGAGCGTAGAAGAACAGCGGCCCAGGGTGATTCCAGCCGAAACGCGAATATGGGCCCAACATTTCCCTGCAATTCATTGCAGTGATGGTCTTCAGCTCGAGGAGAGCCCGATCTGCGGTTGGCCACACGACAGGTCTGCACCTACTGGTGTCCCACTGGGATAATACTTCGCCGATCAACGGAGTAATGGTCCAAAATATCAGAATCCCCATTGCCAAGACATACGGCACCGTAGGCCTCGTCAGCCGCAGAGTATCCCCTATTGTCTGCGCTCCCCAAAGCAAGGCTGCTCCCCCCTCTCTGTGGCGATAGCGGAGCGCATTTAGAGCAGGTCTAAACCCAATTGGTGAGTTGGACCGTGCACGACCGTGTGAAACCACGGTCAGCGCTCCGCTATCCACTTGGCGAAAACTCACCCCGGTCGCCGATCGGAAGCCTCCACCTCTGTCATCGTGACGTGTCAACCCAAGGCTCGCCGGCTTTCACCTGTGATGAATGCCACGCACGTTCAATGCGTGGCAGTAGGGCTCGCGTCAGGCCGAAGATGACTCCTATTGCGTGGCATTGGGAGCGTCACCGTGACACTCATCACAGACCGTTGCGCTCATGTTTTCCCCCCAACGGAAAAATCTGATCTACGATTGCTCAGAGACTGCTGTGTCGTCCCGACAGTACTTTCAGTATGCTGGTCTCCCAGTTTCGGGTTAGTGTCAAGCCCCCCGGAGGCCCCTCGCGAAGGGGCATCGTGTCATGCACTGCCTGAGATGTGCTGATGCAAGGCGGGAAAGGATGAGTGCCACGATATCGAAGAACCCGCGAACTGTCAAGAAAAAACCGCACCAGAAGGCTTGGCAGAGCCTCGCCGGGATCGGGAATGCGGCGAAATGCAAGACAAATTCGGGGTGAAACAACCCCGCTCGTTGTTGACACACGGGCTTACCCGTCATGGCGTCGCCGCATGGCTCGTCTCCCTCGCACAGTGGCGTGGCTAGAGACTGCATGGTGTGTCGACGTCGACCGGATCCTGTTCCCCTGCCGGACGACGGACTACTACACCTTTACAGCTACGCCTGGCGCCCCCATGATTGAGTAATGGCCGCTTTGACGTGTTGCTTGCCGTTTCCAGGTGTTGACCCTTCTTTCCTTCCATGCCAGGATAAGGCACTTACCGGTCCAAAGCGAAAGGTCAACGGCACGCGGTGCGGGATATTGGCTACGGCCTTCCTGTGGACGGAGAAAATCTGCTGGGAGTGGGTGCCTGAGGTGAAGCATGCACGTGAACTTTTTTGAGCTCTCGACCATGGGGCCTGAAGAGAAAAGTCGATTATTTCGCAGGAGCGGGGTGGATCTGGATCGTCTCGTGGAACAGGTGCGGCCTCTGGTAGCAGATGTGCGGGACAGAGGCGATGACGCTGTCCGCGAGCTTGCACTGCGATTTGATGGGGCCGATATGGACCCATCGGCGTTCCGCGTTCCCGTTGCAGAGATGGACCGTGCTGTGGAAGGTCTCGCGCCTGAGCTCCGCGATGCCATGGAGGTTTCGATCCGCAACATTCGAGCCTTCCACGAGTGTCAGGTCGAACCCGCGACCTGGGAAATGGAGATCTCCCCGGGGATCGTCGCAGGAGAAAGAACCATTCCTCTGGAGTCCGTTGCACTGTACGTTCCGCGTGGAAAAGGATCCTTCCCATCCATGATGATGATGGCAGGGGTTCCGGCAGAGGTTGCAGGGGTAGGGCGCATCGTGACGATTACGCCGCCGGATAGGGCAGGGAAGGCGGACCCCGCGACCGTGGCAGCGGCGCGATTGATCGGGCTGGATGAAGTATATGCGGTGGGCGGTGTTCAAGCGATCGCTGCCGTGGCGTACGGAACTCGGACCCTGCCAAAGGTGGACAAGATCGTTGGACCTGGCTCGGGTTACGTTCTGGCAGCGAAACAGATTCTTTCCACAGTTGTGGATACCGGTTTGCCGGCCGGGCCCAGTGAAGCTCTTGTTCTTGCGGACCGATCCATCGACGTGGAGACTGCCGTGATAGACCTGCTCATAGAAGCGGAACACGGCCCTGATTCTGCTGCGTACCTGGTAACTGCCGATCCTACCGTGGCTCGAGAAGCGTGTCGGCTCATCCCCGTCCTAGTTGCCCAACTTCCAGAAGAGCGGCGATCATTCTGTGAGGCTGTCTTCAGTGCCAATGGAGGAGTGGTGCTTGCACAACACATGGAGGAGGCGATAGGGTTCATCAACGCCTTTGCACCAGAGCACTTGCAGGTGCTCACAGAAGACCCTTCCGCCATCCTTGATCGGATAGCGTTTGCCGGGGAAGTTCTCCTCGGCCCGTACACTCCCGGCACTCTGGCTAATTATTCAATAGGTCCCAATGCCATCTTGCCCACGTCAGGGTTCGCTCGGACCGCTTCCGCTCTGTCGGTGCGAGACTTTGTGCGGAAAATGTCGTTCTCTCGAGTGACCAAAGAAGGCTTCGATTACCTGGCACCGAAAACAGTGGTCCTCGCACAATACGAGGGATTTGCTGCTCACGCCCGGGCGCTCACTCACAGGCTCGACGTAAGGGATTCGGGAGAATTGAGGGCATTCCAGGAGTAGGACATGGGTGACTTCACACACTTCGATGAAAAGGGTCAGGCGGTCATGGTGGACGTGGGCGAGAAGGCTGTCACGGCACGGGAGGCCGTCGCACGGGGAGAGGTACAAATGAAGCCCGAAACTCTGGACCTTATCCTCGGAGGCAGGGCAAAGAAAGGCGATGTCCTCGGTGTGGCACGGCTCGCGGGCATCATGGGCGCAAAGAAGACGCCGGACCTCATTCCCCTGGCACATCCACTTCCTCTGTCTTCTGTTGCCATAGAATTCTTTGCGGATAGAGAGCGCTCGGTCGTGGAAATAGAAGCTCGAGTCAAGGTGACTGCTCGGACAGGAGTTGAAATGGAAGCTCTGACCGCGGTGGCATGCGCAGGGCTCGCCATCTACGACATGTGCAAGGCAGTAGACCGTGGGATGGTGATCGCGAACGTCCGACTCATGGAGAAGAGCGGTGGAAGATCGGGCCACTATACGAGAGAATAGGTGAGGAAGCATCCTGCCTCTTGACAGCCGGTAGCTCCTCTGCTAGGAGTCTCCCCGGAATGCCCAAGAGTTACTTGTACTTGGGTGATGACCCCGTAGCGGGTATGGAGACGACGATTCCGCTACCGATTGCAAGCTCCCGGAATCCAATTCTTTGGGCGCCGGGGTCCCGGACCGGACCGATGAGGCAAGAGAATGGACCCGACGGAAGCAAAGATTCCAGTAAGAGCCCGGGAGCTCATATGGTACATCAGGTCCGGCATGGCCGACTCCGAGCTCATGGAAAAATACGGGTTGACGGCCAAGAGACTCAAGAAAGCATATCAGAAGCTCATCGAGGAAAAACTGATCGATCATGATGAGCTCTATGAGAGGTCGCCGCTGTTCCGCAAGCTGGTCGATGAGTTTCAGGCTCGGAGGTCGCCCCGGGTCGAGCTCACCGTTCCCCTGTGGATTTTTGACGTGGTCTCTTCAGCACGGGGTATCGTGAGAGACATATCGGAATCAGGATTGAGAATAGCGGGACTTCAAACCGCTGTGGGAGATGAGCGCTCCCTGCAGCTTTCCGTGGACATGTTTTTCGGCCTCGACCCTTTCGTCTTTTCAGCCACGTGCGTGTGGGGTGAGACGAAGGGAAAGAACCTGCTATACTACGTTGCCGGATATAAGATGACAAATATCTCGGAGACGGGAAAGCAAACCTTGAGAAGGTTGATCAGCCTGTTGCTGCTCAGCAAGTCCGGAGAATGGACGACGCTCAAGTAGGCGGCAAAGAGGCAGTCTCGTCGCGTCTTGGCCAGCCCCGTTACTGGAAGGTGACAGTAATGACTTGAAGAAGATCTTGGAGGTCGTTGGTCTCGGCACTGTCCACGCCTACGATCTCGAACCCTGCCCGCATCAGCCTCTTCGGAGTTAACTTGCTTGCCCACCTGCATTCTGCTCTTACTGCAAACGGCTTGATGTCGGTGAAGTCGTCAGGGACCAGCATCAGAGTCTTCTCCTGGCCGACCGTAGTCTCTACACCGAGCGTGCCGATCCCTTTCTCGGACAGATCGAGCACCTTGCCCCTGTTGACCGGGTTTTGCTCCTCGTAAACTTCGACGACGAGTATGGGGTAGCATCTGGGCCATTGCCTATTCTTTTCCAATGTTACCGTGTCGTCAAAGTCCTTGTGGGGGCATAAGAGCTCATCCCAGCTCACAATACCCGCTCGAACCAGCTTCCAGAAGGCGCTCTGAAGACCTCGGGGGGATAAAGAATACTTTTTCATGAGGTCCGTTTCAGTCGCTCCCGATCTAATGTCAGCCACGAGCTGGCGCACATTGATCTTTTGGCTCCCCCCCGCATTCTGCCTGTCAGGGAAAAAGGCAATATTGGCCTCCATCATGTCGACAAGGAGTCTTCCGAGAGCTTCTGGTGTCAAGTTGTACTTTTCCATCAACCCACGGTTCGTTATCCCGGCCCTGATTTCACGAAGCAGATCCTTGGCACTGATTTGTCGTATGAATCCCAGCTTTGCCAGCTTGCCCATCAGGTTGTTCAATTCTCCAACCGAGAACCCGTACTTCGCCCTCAGCCCGGTGTCTGTCATGCCCGCGCGAATGTCCTGCAAAAGTTTCTTCACGTCGACTGCTTGCTTTCCCACAATTTCACCCCGTAGCTATCCCGACAACCGGAGCACTCTTTGTCCTTCATAGTGGCAAATCCGGTTCGCCTGATGTCACCGAGAGGGAGTTGGCGCCGTGAATAAGAGCAGGGGTCAATCTCCCGGAGTAAAGGATCTTGTTTCAGGTAAATGCGGCCAAATCTTGGCTTGAAAGCAAGGTTAATCGCATACGTACCTGACATCGCTATATTAACTTATAATTAACTCTGTGGCAAGAAAAACCTCGTGGCCGAAGGTTGTGTCCGTCCATGTTCTCAGTGTCGACAAGATCTTGCCCACGCGGTAACTGACCATTGACAAGACCGCACGGAGTTTAGAGAATTTGTTGAGTAGAGAGGGGCTCGCTCAGGATTTGTGCCCTGTAAGCAGGCAATACGAAGGTCAGGGCTGAGCGAGGCCTTCGCGCCGAAAAGTTCCGAGATTCTGTGTGGCTCGACAATGCACGCGTATGGCGAAGAGAGGATACCCGAGGAATGACGCACCCCACTTCCTCCGCGGAGAAGACAGATTACCGGAAGCGATTCGAAGATATCTTCCGACTGGCAAAAAAACTGACTTCCTCTGTAGACATCGGTGACGTGCTGGAGATTATTCGTGACGAGGCAAGAGCGAGCATGCCCAAATTGCAGGAGGCCTGTCTGCTGGTCATTGATGCAGAGGCTCAGGACTATACTCGACCTCTCCACTGCGCAATGGAACGGCAGCGGATCAACTGTCAGCTTTGCAAGAGGGGTAGGTCCACCGTTGCAGAAGCATTGAACAAAGGCTCCACTGCACTGTGCTTTCTTCCGGGTCCGCTCGTGGCGAAGCCCTGGACGGAAGAGGAAGTGCCGGAAGGCTGTTGCGAGATTGTGGTCCCCATCTATAGCGATGGGAAGCCCCTGGCGGTCCTGGATGCCATCGCGAGGCCTGGCGCTTCCTTGGACAAACAAGATCTCGTGACTTTGACGGACCTTGCGGATCTTGCCAGCAATGTCATTAGGAATGCCCGGGGCCATTGGAAGATGGCGCGGGATAAGCTTACCGTAGATCGGATCTTGCATCACCTCCGTCCCTTTGTGCCGGCCACGGTACAGAGAATCGTAGAGAAAAATCCGGATGCGCCCAGTCTGGATAAGAAAGACACCGAGGTTTCGGTTCTATTCCTCGACGTGGCCGGTTATACACATATCAGCCAAACCCACACGAGGGAAAAGGTCAATTTCATTATCGAGAAGTACTTTTCCGCTTTTCTGGATATCATCCATTCCCACGGAGGGGATATAAACGAAACAGCGGGCGATGGTCTCATGGTCATATTTCAGGGCCCTGGAAGAGACACCGCACGCAACGCAGTTCGAGCGGCCCTCGAAATTCGGAAAAGAAGCCTGGAGATCAATGAAGAGCTGCGCAACAGGTTCGTGCCGGTTCAAATTAATATGGGCATAAATTCGGGGATTGCAGCGGTAGGAATGAGTCAGTTCAAAGGCAGTACCGGAACGCGAATGACCTTCACGGCAACCGGTCCGGTGACCAACCTGGCGGCCAGGATCGCATCAGCGGCCAAACAGGGAGATGTCTTGATCGGATCCGACACGGCGTCACTCCTGGGCGGCATGTTCCAGCTCTACGACCGCGGGCTCATGAGGTTTAAGAATGTGAGCGAGCCGCAGCACGTGTTCAGCCTCGTTCGCGACAGCGAGGAGGTTGTTCCTATCAACCGATCCGAACGGGTGGACAACTCGGGTCACCGTCCGTGAAAAGCACCTCTCAATGTCTGACACCAAGGCAACGAGGGTCTTTTCCCCAACCGGACAAGGACGGACGCGCAATGAAATCGGAATCAAGAGACGATCGAGGGCTCCAAGTGGAGCAATTTCGTAAGGTCTGCCGGGAAAACGGGATCAAAGTAACGCCCCAACGATTGGAAGTGTTTCTCGAAATTCTCGGTGCGACGGATCATCCATCCGCAGAAGAGGTTTTCAGGAGAGTAAGGCGAAAGCTGCCCATGATTTCCCTCGACACCGTGTATCGCACGCTCACGACTTTCGACGAGCTGGGTCTTATAGCCACGTTGCGGTCCCTGGAGGACAGGTCCAGATTCGATCCGAATACCCGTGAGCATCACCACGTGGTCTGCACTGGATGCAAAAGGGTTATGGACATATTCTGGCCGGAGATTGATGCGTTGAGCATGCCCCCTCAAGTAGAGGACTGGGGTAGAGTGGAAACCAAGCACGTTCTGTTGAGGGGTACCTGCTCGACGTGCCTTTTGAAGATCGAAAGTGAGGCTGACTGAGGAAAGCCAGCCGTGGGGGCCTGTCCGTTATCCTTGATCTCCCAACATCGGACTGGCATGCGACCCACAAGGCACGGACATTATCGCTTGGACCGTTCGTCGTAATCGATTAAAGTATCTCGAAGCCGGCGCACAGCGTTGGTGGTCGGAAAGAGGCAACGGTGGAATGAAACGGAGAAGGTGGGCCCTTACGGCAGGACCCGGGAGAAAATCCCTCGAGATGCGGGGTCACGCCACAATCTCTCAGGCGAGCCGTTATGAGCGTAGAGAAGATTGAAAATGTCTTACTCGGCCGGACTTCCCTGATTTACTTGATTTCGGAAGAAGAAGAGCGCGTCGAGCGACTAATAGAAGCCGCGATCAATAAGGTGTGGTCCAACCCCGTCAGAACCTACTCCTGGTCCTGCGTGGAGGGGCTTTGCTCCAAAGACGGGGTGATCGACGCCTCGTGCGATCCCGTTGCGGGGCTGGAAGGCTTTCTCTCCGTCAAAGAACAGGCCGTCCTTATATTCAAAGACATTCATCTGCTGCTGAACGGCAATCCGCGACTGATTAGGCAACTCAAGGAGTGCGCCCGAGTCTTGGGACCCACAACCAACAAAGTCTTCTTCCTGGCTCCGGTACGAGCATTGCCCGAAGAGCTTATTCCCCTGTTCAAGGTGGACGAGATACCTTTGCCCGGATACCAGGAGCTGGTAGCCATTCTGGAACGAGCAATAGAAGAACAAGAGGCCGCGGCGTCGCTGAAAGAGTCTTTAAGCGCTGACCTACGAAACAAGATGGTTCGTGCCGCTCAGGGGTTTACGGCGACCGAGGCGGCAAACGCGTTCCATATCGCTTTGCGAGGCGCTCGAGCTATCACGGGCAAGACGGTGGACCAGGTGCTGGAGGAGAAGCAAACTCTCGTGCAACAAAGCGGAGTAATAGAGTTTGTTAGCCGCAAAGCCGGCTCCTGGGAAATCGGGGGTCTCCTTAATTTGAAAAAATGGCTGAATGAAAGAGGGCAGGCCTTCTCCCCTCAGGCTGCCCGCAAGGGTCTGACCCCTCGTGGGATACTGGTCATGGGCGTGAGCGGTTGCGGGAAGAGCTTGTGTATCAAGGCTATTGCCAACTACTGGAAGCTGCCTCTCCTGAGACTGGATATGGGAAGAGTGTACGACGGCCTTGCAGGCCCTCCAGAGGAGGCCATGCGCAAGGCCATCAAGACTGCGGAAGCCGTGGCTCCATGCGTGCTGTGGATCGATGAGATTGAGGCGGGCATCGCCAACCAGAAGCAGAAAGCAGGAGGAGGACCGGAAGCGAGGGTTCTCGCTCTGTTTCTCACGTGGCTCCAGGAGAAGACGGCTCCGGTCTTTGTCGGCGCCACTGCTAATGAAGTGGAGGTGCTTCCGCCGGAGATCCTCAGAAAAGGAAGATTTGACGAGTTATTCTTCATGGGGTTGCCTCTGAGGGACGAGCGGAAGCAAATCCTGACTATTCATATGCGGAAGAGAGGAGTGGACCCTGCGCGTTTCGACATGGACTATCTGGCGGAATCCACAGATGGGCTCAATGGAGCGGAGATCGAGCAAGGGGTCATATCGGCCATATTCGAGGCAGCTTCCGCCAAACAAGAGCTTTCAGAGCACGTGCTGGCCAATGCATTGCGGAACATCGTTCCTTTGTCTCGTACGATGCGTGAGCGAATCCAGAAGATCGAAGCCTGGGCACGGGACCGTGCGATGAAGGCTTCCTTGCAGACGCTGTGAATCTCTTGTGGGACCTTTGAGAATACATTGAGCGGCGTAGTGATGTGCTTTGCCAAAATCGGCTCCCCGTGGCTCTGGAAGCGATCCGCTGCTGCCATTGGACAAATCGGCCCTTCAGGGTAGACCGGAGATCGCATTCCCAAGAAATGCGCAACATGGTATGTACTCCATTCAAGGACCCAGTGAAGGGATTTGGGTATAGCGTAGCTGAATACGAATGGAGGCACGCATGGAACTGCACGTTATCGACAGCAACAGGGAGTTTTCTCACATTGCACTGTCCGGAAAGCTGGACGTGGAGGGGGCGGATCAAATTGAGACGCAATTTCAGAGTCTCACGTCGGAAGCAGGCCGCTCCGCCATCGTGGACCTGGAACAAGTGACATACCTCGCTTCGCTGGGAATCCGCCTGCTTTTTGCCACTGCCAAGGCTCTGGCTGCGGAGGGAAAGAAAATGATTGTCGTAAACCCCAAGCCAATGGTGGAGGAAACCCTCCTGACCTCGGGAACGGTCAATTTTATTCCCATAGCTCGGGGCTTCGAGGAAGCTGTCACCCTGTTGAGAAGCTGATTCCGCCAGCGCTATTGTTGGCGAGCGACGTGCCTCGTGTCAGAGGTCGTTTGAACGCTGTGACTTCCTCGCACATTGTGCGGAACGCGGGCAAGCCGATGCCCGAGCATACGTGCGGTCAACCGGAGCACGACGAGGTGACGGACTATCTATTACTGCGCACGGTCAATTCCCGGGAAGGGCTGATCAACCTGATGAGTGAGGCTGAGGCCTTCTTTCACGAGCGAGGGCTCGATGAGAGGACCATTTATATCTCCAATCTGGTCCTGGAAGAAGTTCTGACGAACGTGATCAAGTATGCTTATGATGACGAGGGCTCTCATGAAATCAGCGTCGAGCTGACTCTAGACCCGCGACATGTCCAGATCGTTTTTGAGGATGACGGTCGCGAGTTTGATCCACTCTCCGTGCCCACTCCTGCCCTCAACGGACCGATCACGGATTGCGAGCCCGGGGGCCTAGGAATTCATTTGGTGCGTAAATTGAGCTCATCCATGGACTACTCGCGGGCTGGCGGGGTCAACCGACTAACCATACGACTCGCTCGCAAGTGAACACTCCATGGAAGGGGGCTATGCTCCCACGAAGTCAAATGCGTGGCCTTCATCCGCCCTGAGCAAGTGGTACGACGGGTATTCGCACATGTTTATTGACAGTCACAGTCACATTTTCACAGACCGGATCGTCAAGAACGTCCGGAGTCGACCGGACATGGTATATGCATTGAAGCTCAACACAGAAGATGCATGGGAGAGATTGAGTCCGATAGCCCTCCAGGAGTCCGCCGAATCCAACGGTGTAGACCTGTGTGTGCTCCTGCCAACCGCCTCCCCGGACAGGGTGCGAGCTGAAAACGACCGATTTATCGGGTGGACCCGCGATCTGACGCGGATACGGACTCTTGGTACGCTGCATCCTGCTATGGAGGGCCTGCGGGACGAGATATCGCGCATCTATGACTTGGGAATAAATGGGTTCAAATTATCCAGTTTTTCTCAACGTTTCGATCTCTTATCCCCCGAAGGGGAATCCATGCTCGCTGCCGTGGAAGACCTGGGCAGTTGCCTCGACGCACGGCCGATAGTCGTGTTCGACACGTTCATGGCCGCGGATGTGTATTTTGGGGCGGCAAGGGAGCACATTACGACTCCAGCCAAATTGACCGAGATCACACGACGGCATCCGGGGATCAACGTAGTCTGTGCTCATATGGGAGGCTTGCTGGGCGACTTTGACGAAGTGCGCCGAGATCTCGTTCCTGCTGAAAATCTCTATCTCGACACGTCTAACGCCACGCATACGTTCACGGAGGATCAACTAGTCGTGCTCTTTCGCGTGCACGGCGCATCTCACATACTTTTCGGCACAGATTGGCCGTGGTTCCTCCATGGTGCTGAAAAGGAGAAGGTTCTTTCGCTCCTCTCCAAGGCTGGTTTCAATGGGCAAGAACAAGCCGCTGTCCTGGGAGAAAATGCGGCGAGGCTTCTAGGACTCTGTGATACCGGGCATGTTCAGGAGAGGAAAATGAGCTGTGTGGCTCGTTAGGATTCGATAACGCAGTCCTCTGTGGACAGGAGGTATCTGATGAAGATTGTAGGTGTAATGGGAAGTCCCCGCTCTGAAAGCAACAGCACAAGTCTCGCTCGTGTTGTGTTGAATAAGGCGAGAGAGCTCGGAGCAAATACAGAGGAATTCTCACTCAACAAGCTCAAGTTCCGGGGATGTCAAGCGTGTGAAACGTGCAAAACGAAGCTGGACCACTGTGTGCTAGAGGACGACCTCACCCCCGTCCTCCAAGCAGTCAAAGAAGGCGATGCGGTCGTGCTGGCAACCCCCAACTATTTCGGTGAAGTCTCAGGTCAGTTCAAGCTTTTCTTTGACCGCACCTACTCCTACTTGAACCCTGATTTCACTAGCCGACTCCAGCCCGGCAAGAAGTCGGTGTTCATCATGGCACAGGGGCAGTCCAACCTGGCCCTGTACGCCGATGTGTTCCCCCGATACGAGATGTGGCTGAAATACTACGGGTTCGCTACCAATCATCTCTTGCGAATGAACGGACCGAGAGAAGCAAACTCCGTGTCTCAGAGGCTCGATCTGGTCACCGAGGCCGAGGAAATCGCGAAGAAGCTCGTTTCGTAGAAGGTTGGGCAGAATAGCCGGAAGCTCAGGCGTTCCGGCTACTCGCTGCCACCCAGTATGATCCGTCTGTCGCTCAACTCGGGCAATGGTCACGAAAGGCAAGAAAGCGGTTCTCTGCCAAGCTGAATAGTCGCAGCAGACCGTTATTCCCTTACGGAACAGCGAAGCCGGGGCAGCGACTGCCCGGTGCGTCAAGGGAGGGGACCGTCTCGCTGGACTGTATCCGGGGCAATTACCGCGCGCATGCCTTTTCCCTTTTACGCTCTGCCAGACGGTATTCGCGACGAATCTCTGCTTCGCATTGCCGTCTCTTTTCATCCTCGGTCTCAGCAATCAGGGGCGGCACCTCCGTGGGTTTCCCGCTCGCATCCAGGGCGACGAATGTGAGATAGGCAGACGCTGTATGCCTCACCTGACCCGTGCGAAGGTTTTCCGCCTCCACGCGGACTCCTACCTCCAGTGATGTCTTACCCACATAGTTCACGCTTGCCTTTAGTATCAGCAAATCACCTATGAAAACAGGACTATGAAAATCGAGTCGGTCAATCGATGCGGTGACGCAATTGGTGCGTGAGTGCCGGATCGCCGCAGCCCCGGCCGCGGTATCCACGTATTTCATGATCACCCCGCCATGGACGTTTCCGTACGGATTGGCATCCTCAGGATTCATGGTGACAGCCATGTCCGTAACGCTCTCGCTCACTCTCCGTCCCTCCATGCCCCCTCCATTCTCTGCTCTTGCTATGCAATCGACATCCGGGAGGGTCTCGCCCTCCTGCGCTATTATGGGGCTTCGTGAGTGCAGATGCAATCTCCGGCCGCTGAAGCGTTCACGTCCGGGACGGATCTGTGCCGAAAGGGATAGCCGCCGCTGTGAATTTTGTTGCCGCGGCCTTGCTCCTGGGAGAGCCGATTCACTGGAACCATGCCGTCAGCGGATTACTGATTGTCGCAGGGATTGTGATAGCGACGCGGGAGAACTCTTCCGGCTACAGACGCAGGGCTACCAGCCTACGCTGAGAGTAAGTTTCCTTTTTATAGAAAAAGGAACGCTCTCCGGAAACTCTTTTCCAGTAAGTCCCCCACAGTGATCACGTGCCATCCTGGAAAGCGAGCTCACTGCAATTGGTGCGGCCGGCCTCAGCTCCTTCCTTCATCTGCGATATCTTGCGGTACAAAGTGCTCAAGCTGATTCCGAGGAAATGCGCGGCCCTACGCTTACCCTCGGTGGTTTCGCCGAAGGTTTCCAATGCGAGGCGAATCTGCTCGTGCTCGATTTGTGCCAAAGGGGCCACAAGGGGTAGTCGTCTCCGCTGAGAGGGTGTTGCAGAAGCTGCGGGTCGTATCGCCGGAGGGAGGTCTTCTATAGCGACTTTTCGGCCGCGCACCAAGTTCATGGCGTATTCAACCGTATTCCGCAATTCTCGGACGTTTCCCGGCCACGAGTATGTCATGAGGTAATCGAGTGTTTCCGGGGAGAAGCCCCGGAAGTCGGAGTGCCGAAACTGGAACCTGAGCTCTCCGATGAAGTGCTCGATCAACAGGGGAATGTCTTCCAAGCGATCCCTCAAGGGAGGAACAGTGAGGGGGATGACTGCAAGACGGTAATACAGGTCCTTGAGAAAACGATTTTCTGCTACAGCCTGCCCCAGGTCCAGGTTCGTTGCCGCTAGCGTTCGCACGTCAACCCTCTCTCCTCGGTCAACTCCGAGTGATCTAATTTCGCCCCCTTCAAGGATTCTGAGTATCTTTGCCTGGTTATCAAGTGACAGACGACCTATCTCGTCGAGGAAGATAGTCCCCCCGTTGGCTAGCTGAAACAATCCGGGTTTGCCTTTCTTGCTGGCGCCGGTGAAGGCTCCGGGTGCATAACCAAAGAGCTCGCTTTCGAAGAGCGGGTCGGGAATCGCCGCGCAGTTGACCGTTTCAAACGGCCTTGCACAACGCCGGCTCGCCTGATGGATCAACTGCGCCACCACTTCCTTTCCAACACCCGTTTCCCCAAGAATGAGGACAGTGGAATCGCCCTCAGCCACGTATGAAATGTGTTCGCGCAGGCGAATCATCGCTTCTGAGGTTCCCACCATGCTCGTGCTCCGAGATGCCGTCATGGGACATCCCTTCCACGCGCGATGCCTCTTGTCTTTGCCGCTGACGATGACCAGGCGTCCAACAACGTTTTGCCCGTCAGAAATGGGATAGTTCCCGATATCCAGCTTGTGCCGGCTTGAATGCCTGTGGCGGGAGGTGCTCGTTGCCGGCTTCTGATTTTCCTCCAGCAAATCCCCCAGCGTGTACTTTTCGGTGTACCTCTGAAAAAGACTCTCAACCCCCAGGACAAGCTGGGCGCTGCGGTCTATATTGAGTACGTCGTACTCCGGTGAAGTCAAGATAAGGCCTTCGTCCACTGCATCGATAAAGGCTCTGGTCTGGGGATGCTTCAGAAATTGGTCCACGTCCAACTCCTCGGCCTGCCATAAGTAGTCAAGTTTTTTCGGCAATTCAGCGAGGAGTGACGAACGCCGAATAATTGCCTCCCTCTGGTCCTGGGAAAACCCCAGGAACCCCATCAGTCCTTTGATCTCGCCTGCTCTGACAACGGGGATGCATATCACCATGGAATAAGGGCAGAGGCGTCGGTATTCGCACTGGTAACATTGTCTTGTATACCTGGGTTCGGTAACGACTTGCCCCTCTCCCTTGTGGATGGTCACGTCGACGTACGAATCGACAGGGCGCTTGGTGCCGATATTTGAGCGATAGGGACCCGTGCCGGCGAGGGCGATCATGCGGTCATTGACAAAGAAGACGTCCACACCGAGAGAGAACTTGATCACTTCTGAGAGAACCTGGAGGATGCGACGATGCTGGTCGAGGCTTTTCATGGGCTCGATCCCTGGAAGGAGACGGACACAGCAACACCAGGATACCACGGAGGCGAGAGGGATGTCAAAATGAGAAAAATTCGCATTTTGCTGCTCAAAATTCGTAATATGGGAAATCTTGTTCCACATCCTCCAGGCTCTTCTCCGCTTTCATTGCCAGGGCTGTCGCTATCTGTCCGAGTTTGTTCACTAACACCCAGGACGCTCCGACCGAGAATCCCTCGGCCACGATGGTACATTCCTTGCTCCAACTGACGAAGGCCGGGTCCGCTTCATTCCGGCAATCCCTCGATGGATACTGAAAAGCTCACCATGGGGCTCACCATAGAGGGAGTACTGTGTGGACGGGCGTGAAAGCGTTGAGAGCGGACACGGAGCGCTTAGTCATACCGTTGCAGCGGAACCGGCCAACGAGCGCTCCGAACTATTGAGCTTCCGACCGGATTGGGGAACCGTGGGGCTACGTGCGGGCCGTGAGCGCCCGCGACGGGGGAGCCTCATGCGACACATGGGGAAACCGAATACGAGGAGGGTATCGGCATGGTCCACGAAGAGTACTACAAGCTCTTGGCGCCCGAGTTCAAGTACACTCGGGCGTTTTGCACTGAGGACGAAATCAGGATGGCGGACACGATCCGAAATTTCGTCAACAAAGAGATTATGCCCCGGCGGCACGATCTCGAAGGGGGCTGGCATCGTGATGAGAAGCTTGCGATCGAGACCCAGCACGATCTTTACAGCAGGCTCGTGGACTTGGGTTTGACCAAGTCCAACCTGCCGACCGAATACGGCGGACTCGGCCTCAGTCCCGTTGTCAGGCAAATGATAAACGAAGAATTGGCTCGCGGAGACATCGGGCTTGCAACCATGGTGGGAAAGATTCACTGGATAGTGTCCTTCATGCTCGCTGCCAAGAGGGACGACCTTCTCAAGGAGCTCGCTCCTCGAATCGTCGGAGACGAGTCTTGGACTGCGTGTGTAGCCATCACAGAGCCTGCGGGAGGAGCCAATCTCGAAGACCCTGGGCAGCAATTCCGGACCGTGCGCACCATAGCCAGAGAAGATGGCGGAGACTACGTCATTAAAGGCCACAAGATATGGCCGGGTCCGGCGGGATCTCTCGAACGCTTTCAAAGCGATAAGCTCAAGGGGCACCTGGGATACTGGACCGTCTGTACCACCGACCCCGCAAAAGGAGCGGAGGGCATTGCCCTCATCCACATTCCGCCAGATGCCAAAGGCATGAGCTTCTCCAAGCCGTATGAGAAAATGGGATTCTGCTGGAGCGACGAAAACGTGGACATTTATTTTGACGACGTGAGGGTACCGAAGAGGTACAGAATCGACACCGAGCCGGGGCAGGGCGCAACCATTGTAAAAGGCTACGTAATCGGACTCGGACGATTGGCTGGCGCGGCGAGATTGACCGGTCTCTCTCAAGCGGTGCTCGAGATCGTTCTGAATGCGACAAAACATCGCGAAATTGTGGGACTCCCTCAGCGTGAGCGCTCCTTGTTCGCCACATACCTCGGAGAAATGCTCCGCTACATCGAGCTCTCCCGCCAGTACTACTTGTCCGTTACGTGGCAGGTCACGAACCCTTCCATCTACGGCGCTCACTGGTGTCCTGAAATGATAGCGAAGTATTCTGCCGCTCGCTCCTTTGCTGCCGATTGCGCTAAGTTCGTCTGCAACACGGGCATGGAGATGATGGGCTCGTATGGATATGCATATGAGTTCAACGTTGAAAAATACATGCGTGACTACAAGATCGTGCAGATGTGGTTAGGTGGAGCGCAGCGGGATCGTCTGGACATTGCTCAAGGGCTGTACGGCCCATTTACGTGGGGCGGCTATCAAGAGTGGGAAAAAAAGCAGAAGCTGAGCTCATGAGGTGATCCACTCAAACACAAGGAGATCTGTTGATGTGGGAACAGGTGAAGGATCTTATGGTTGGCGCATGTGACCTCCATCTCCATTCAGGTCCGGACGTGCCGCCAAGGCAGCAGAGTATTCTCGAGATAGCCCGGGATGCCGCACAGGTCGGGATGAGGGCATTGGCAATAAAGGACCATAACACTTCGACTGGGGACAGGGCAACGTTGGTCCAGTCCGTGATAGGCCAGGATGTGTTGATCCTCGGTTCGATAGTTCTGAACTATGCGGTTGGGGGCTTTAATCCGGAAGCAGTGGAAAAGGCTCTCGATCTGGGCGCGCGTATTGTCTTCATGCCGAGCATGGATGCAGCTCTTACTATTGAGAGGGTGCGTGTGACAGGAAACACGCCCTGGCTCATGCCGTTTGTCAAACGCACGGACCCGCGGGAAGGGCTCACTGTGCTCAACGAATGGCCGAACGGCGATCGGGTGTTGCCGCAGGTCCAGGAGATTCTGAGGATTATAGCCGCTCGGGACGCGGTCCTCGACACCTGTCACCTTTCCGCGCACGAGTGCCGGCATCTGATCGACGCCGCGAAAGAGGCAGGTGTAAAGCGCATCATCGTCACTCATCCAAACTGCAGCGTGAACCCGATGAGCATAGATGAACAGAGGGATTTTGCTGCGAGAGGCGCGTACCTGAGTTACGCCTTTCTCCCGTGCATGCCGCTTTTCGACAGGCAGCATCCCGCAGAAATAGCGAAGATGATGAATTCCGTCGGGTTCGAGCATTGCCTCCTCTTTTCCGACTTCGGCCAAATAGTCAATCCCCCGTCTGTAGAGGGATACCAGATGTTTCTTGCGAATCTTCTGGCTGTGGGAGTCCCTGCACAGGAGATCAAGAAGATGGCGTCCGAGAACCCTGCTCGCCTGCTGGGGCTTGAGTAAGTAGGGGACGGCTTTTGCCGCGATTGAGGTTCGCTCAGCGTCTGGTTGGATCAGTTGGGCTATCCGACTCTGCAACATGAACGAGCAACACACAACGGAGGGACAAAGATGAAGCTAAGATTGTTGGACTACGGTGCACTAACTGCCGACGTGGGGTGGGTCATTGAAGCGGGAGGAGTTTCGACTCACAGCGACCCGTCTCCCCTTACCCAGCGGAGGGATTACCAGATGCTTGGAGCCCTTATTGAGCATCCCAAGCATGGAGTCATCATCTATGAAGCTGGTCCAGCGCCGAACTGGGAGGATCTCTGGCCGCAGCCGGTGAAAGAAGTGTTCGGAATCACCAGGTATGCTGAAGAAAATCGCCTGGACAATCTCTTGAAGAAGGCAGGATATGAGCTGAAGGACGTCGGTGCCATCATCATCGGCCACATGCATCTCGACCATGCCGGGGGGCTCGAATTCTTCCGTGGTCTCGATGTCCCCGTGTATGCCCATGAAGAGGAAATCAAGTATAGCTTCTATGCTGTAGCCACAAAGCAGGACTTCGGCGCCTATCTCCCCCACTACATCGACAGTGCATTCAACTGGAAGCCGGTCTATGGGGACGAAGTCGAGCTTTTCGAGGGGATCACCGTGTATCTCACGCCCGGTCACACGCCTGGACTGATGGCCCTCAAAGTTGATCTTGGAAGCGAGTCCTATCTCTTCACCTCGGACACCATGTTTTTCAAGGAGAATTATTACGACGAGCGGCCACCCGGCTGGCTCATTCGGGACATGGGCGACTGGTGGAGAAGCCTGGCCAAGCTCAAGACCATCGCAGTGCGACACAACTGCAACGTTATCCTCGGCCATGATGGTGACGTATTCCGGGAGCACGCAAAAAGAGGCGTCATAGGAGGCTGAGAGAACGACGCCCTTCTCTGCAATGGCGGTAACCCTAACTCTTGGGACCACCCCTATCTTTCTGTCGGGCAAACAGGGCCTCCAGCGCTTCCATATGCTCGGGGCTGTGGTGGCATAGAGCCTGGAAAGAACAGGAGAGCTCAAGTGTTTCTTCCAGGCTCCTCCCCTGAGACAGGTAAAAGAGACGTTTCGCCAGGCGCAGAATGCGCGCCGGATGTTGGGCAATCTCGTACGCAACTTCCATTGCCCTTTCCATCAATCTGTCCGGAGGCGTTACCTCGCTTACCAGCCCAATGCGTAGAGCCTCGGCAGAGTCAATCACTCGACAGGTAAACGCAAGTTCCAATGCTTTCGAGAACCCCACGACCCTGGGGAGCAAGAATGCTCCCCCGTCTCCCGGGATCAATCCTACCGACACAAACGTCTCGCCAAAACGAGCTTTCTCGCTGGCAATGCGGATGTCACACATGCAGGTCAGGTCGCATCCGGCCCCCACAGCGGGGCCGTTTACCGCGGCAATGGTCGGCACGTCGAGCCTTTGAAAGGCAAGAGTGACTCGCTGAATTCCCTTTCGGTAGTTCTGGCGGACGTCGTTGGGATCACCCGAGAACATTCCCTCCTTCTTGTACATATCCTTCACATTACCGCCGGCGGAGAAAGAAGAGCCCGCGCCGGTAACGACGAGGACACTCACCGAATCGGAATCTTGGACCCGCTGGCACACATCGACTATTTCGTCGATCATCTCCTGGTGGGTGAAGGCATTCCGAATGTCGGGCCTGTTGAGTGTGAGGATCCCAACAGATTCGTTCGTCTCAAAAATGATCTCTTGATATTCCATCGTCCTGCGCTTTCATTCGTCTGGTTTTTCCCCAGTGGCCTTCGACCATGGGGAAGTCTCGAGATGTTCCTGTCCACGGGTGCTGAAAAAAGCTTGACACGCTTTCGAATGGCCTCTATAGTTAGAACCATCTAGCAGAGTTAGACGCGTCTATCAATCCTCTTTCCATGAGAGGTGCTCCATGAAATCTCCCACAGCTCTCAACTCCGTTCAAGAAGAATATCTCGCAGCCGCATTGCTGCTCCAAAAGCATGGGAACCACGTCTCCATAGCTACTCTTGCGGGTCATCTGCAGACGCACATTGCCTTCGCACAGGCTACGGTTGAGGGTTTAGTAAAGGTCGGACTCCTGGAGCTGTCGTCACGCAACGGGATTCGCCTCACTCTTGAAGGGGGAAATCGGGCGAACGACATTGAGCGGCGCCGCGGCGCAGTCGCACGAATTCTATCGAGCTCCCTCCATTTGGACCCTTTAACTGCTCAGCAGGCTGCTCGCAGCTTGAGGCCTGCCCTGTCGCGCTTGGACGTGAACCGGATCATGGCTTTTCGGCACTGGCATCGCCAGGGTGCTTCGACGCCGGAAACAAGGGGCGCTATAGTGGAGCGCAGTACGAACCGGTCTGAATTCAATTCGCAAACTGGGTCATAGACGAGCACGTGAAAGGACCTACTGCGCTCCACTGTCGTGGTGGCCATAAGTCAGGAGCTGCGCATGCGCTGTTCGTAAATCTGGAGATCTTTCCCGATCACATGTCGATCGCAGCGTCATTGACATTCAACTGCCATGACTGACAGGGGTATTCGATGCGTGGCAGTGTAGATCCGCGGCCGCTCCGTCATATCCCCGGTTTCTCTGTGGGAGACCTTTCCGAACCGGTGGACCACGCTAACGAAAGAGAACGTCATGTGGGAAATATCCGTTGTCATTGGAGTGTCTTTGTTCATGCTGCTATTTGTCCTGAGGACTCGCTCCGGCAAGGACGCGGGAGATCATGAAGAACAATGTCAGAGCGGCAGAGCGTGCTCTGCCCGGAACGACATGTGCTGTCGACGCGGATTGTTGCCGTCGAGTGGGTCTCATGAGCCTCCGACCGATTCTGCCGCGCATGGTCTGCCGTTACCCGTCCCGGGCGCTAAACCGAAAGACTGCCTTTCCCCAGGCGAGGTCTCGGCCCGTTCCCTCGTCAGTGTGGAACCGGGGAGAAAAGGCAGAGTGCTGGCGCTTACGGGAGGGCGCGAATTCCAGGCTAAGCTCGTCAGCATGGGATTCAATGTGGGGAGTGAGGTCACCGTCTTGAAGACCGGCGTAGGCGGGAGTGGTCTTCTTGTTGCAGCAGGCGACACGCGGCTGGCCATCGGGAACGGGATAGCGGAACGGATTGTTGTGGCAGTGGAACCGAATGACGGACCGGCTTGTTGACGCCATTGCAGTGAGGCCGTCATGTTCGAGGAAGCTTCTTCTCGCTACGGGAGCACTTCCCGGACCTTGCCTTGTTACGCATTGGGATATGGGCACCAGCAGCGGCAAAGAACCTTCGATAAGCGAATGCAGAGGTGCCGGGCCACGTTTTACTTGGCCTTACGTGTTGTTCTGACCCTTTTGCCGCGCGGGGGTCAGTCCTTGGAGGCACCATTGAATTTCAGGGCCATGCGGTTGCAAGAATGTCTGACCGGTTCGATCCGCCGAGCATGGAGCTGCCGAATGAAGCAGCCACAACCTATAGTGCCGCACGAGCAAGCACAGGGCCATGAAGCAGACGCATGGAGCCCCCGCCAACGACGTGATATATATAATAAGAGATTTGTGCGTCGCCACTCGCAACACTGAATCCTATGGTGCACACACGGACCAGCAGGAGGAGGACTGTCTGTCACGGTCGCCAACAAAAAGAGGTCGGAGACAAATCATGAGCAGAGACGAAGTGCTCACCCTATTGCGCCGATTCAAACGAGACTATGCCAAGCGATACGGCATTCTTGAAATAGGCCTGTTCGGCTCACTGGCCCGAAATGAGCCAAGGGATGACAGCGATGTCGATATTTGCATCAAAACCGAAACGCCCAACCCGTTCGTCCTCGTGCACATCAAGGAATCTCTGGAAGAGCTGCTGCACAGACGTGTGGACATCGTGCGCGTCCGTGAGAAGATGAACCCTTTCCTGAAGGAGCGAATTGAGAAAGAGGCGCATTATGTTTGACCACAATCTTGTGCTCTCTATCGTGACACAAGTCGACGGCGCACTTCAGAAAATTGCCGATCGCGCGGCACGGTTCAAAAGCGCTGACGAATTCACCGCCTCATCTTCCGGCATGGAAGCCCTCGACAGCATTTGCATGCTGTTCATGGCTGTCGGCGAGGCTTTGAAGCATATCGACAAGATCACCGAAGGTCGGCTTTTTGCGAGATGTCCCGAGGTCGACTGGAAAGGGGCCATGGGCTTCAGAGACGTCATCGCCCACCACTATTTTGATATTGACGCGGAGCAAGTCTTCTGGATCTGTGCCCATGAACTGAAGCCACTATTGGCTGCCATTCGGAAGATAAGAGATGAGCTTCAATAATGGCCTAGAGCGCGGGTCAAAAAAAGAACCTCGTTGTTCTCGAGAGATCAAGAAGATAGGATGCTTTTGTGACAACGTTCTGTCACCAACGAGTTGACGCGATTATGGCACAAGGGCTCCGTCCTTTAAATTCTGACCGAGGTTTCTCATGACAATGAAGAAACATCGTTTCCCCTACTTTTCCCCAGCGAGAAAGCTCGCCGGCTCGGTCATTGAGGATCCCTGAGCGGAGCGTTTGGCGTCGAGCACGTCACACAGGCACGGGGGGCAATGAGCAGACGCGGGCAACTCCTTGTTCATTCGTTCTCTCATTTCGAGAAACACATTCACATGAGTTAGGAACACATTCACCAGATGAGGATCGAATTGCTTCGCGCTCTCCTCCCTGATGATCTTGCACGTCCGTTCCACGGTGAGCGCACGGCGGTAGGGCCGGTTGGACGTCATCGCGTCAAATGCATCAATCAGAGCCACAATTCTCCCGGCCAAGGGGATCTCTGTGCGGGCCAGACCTGAAGGATAGCCGTTTCCGTCCCATCGTTCATGGTGGGTCAGAGCGATGGTGCGAGCAAGTCGGAGAACGGTGGCTGCCGACCCGTCGAGAATCTTCGCCCCGATGAGGGTGTGGCGCTTCATGATGTCGACCTCCACCTGAGTTAATGGGCCTCGCTTCAACAGAATTCCGTCCGGAATCCCGATCTTTCCGAGATCGTGCGTGGGAGCAGCGTGAAACATGTTGCTCGTGAATTGCTCGCCCAGCCCTAACTTCTCGGCAAGGAGAGCGCTCAGCGCGCCCGTGCGAACCATGTGGGCACCCGTTTCGTCATCCTTACACTCGGCTGCTAATGCCAGCCTCCGTAGCGTTTCGAGGTCGCCAAGGTAGGGACGGTTCTTGAGTGCGCGGAGTCTCCGACAAATCTCCACTCCCTCCAGTTTCGGCATTTCCCAGTCAAGCAGAGCGACGCGAGGCGGATCCTCTTGCACGAGGAGATCCCAAGCCTGGCTTCCGTCTTCACATCCCACCACCTCATGTCCCCATTTCTTGAGGCTTGCTTCCACCAATAGCCTGAAGAAACGATTGTCTTCAGCTACCAGAACTCTCATTGCCACGTATCCTCACTTTCTCAGATGCCACTGCTGCGAGAACCCGGTTCAGCTCCTTCTCAACCACCTGAAAGCCTGTTTCCGTCCGGTCTAGATCCAGAGCGATGGCAATCTGCTCAAGCTCGTGAACCGCTTTAAAGGCAGATTGAGCCCCCAGCCCACCGACCATTCCTTTGAGCGAGTGTGCTGTTGACCTGATCCCCTCGAAATTCTTGGATCCCACAGCATCCCGAAGACCTGTTAGCAGTTGGGGAGCGTCTTCAAGAAAGATATCGAGCATTTCATTACCTTTTGCATGAGCCTGGGCGGCAAGGCTGTGCACGGAGCTGCACACGCAGTCGGTGAGGCTCAGGCTGTGAAAGCAAAGCTCGAGCTTCCCTGCCTCGATCTTGGAAAAGTCCAGAATGTCGTTGATGATTGCCAGTAAAGAATGCCCAGAGGTCTCAATCGTCTGGAGGTACTCCCGTTGAACGGGCGTCAGGTCGGTGTTTTGGGCAAGCTCGGCCATTCCGATGATGGCGTTCATTGGCGTTCGGATTTCATGGCTCATATTTGCCAAAAATCTGCTCTTGCTCAGGTCCGCTTGCTCGGCTTGTCGCTTTGCCTCCACCAGTTCGGTCACATCGATGAGATTGAGGATGACTCCTCGGTACCGATTGGCATCGAAGATAGGCCGGGCACGAACAGAGAGATGCCGTTGATTGAGCTCATGGGTCAAGTCCGCTGGATCTCTTCTGTTCGAGAGACGATACTCACGCAAAAGGTCCTGAATCGCCGACCGGAGATCCTCCTGGGGAAGGCAATCTCCCAGTCGTCTGCCGAGAACGTCACGTCGCTCCAAGCCTGCCCACCGAGTGAACCAACTGTTCGCCTCTGTCACGACATCATCAGGACCCGCGAAAACCACGCCTTCTTCCATGCCCTCAATAAGAGAACGGAGCTTTCTCGCCTCCGCCGAAGCACGCTCGTGAGCCTCCTTCAATTCGATTTCCGCTCGCTTCCTCCACCGCCATAACGGCCGCAATCGCCAATGCGGCCCGCAACCACATTCTTGTCAAGGGAGGTCTTTACCTGGAGACCGTGGGCAAAGCAGACTGCTTCTGCTTTGACAAGACCGGCACCCTGACCGCTGGAGTTCCCCGTATTTCCCGGGTCATCTCACTTGATGAGCGGTATCAGCCAATTCAGATCCTTCAGTTGGCTGCTAGCTCACAGATGCACTACAAACACCCGATGACGCTCGCTGTCCTGAACAAGGTGCGAGAATCGGAAATCGAGATTCCACGCCACGAAAAGACCGAGCTTATCATCGGGCACGGCGTCAAGGCCAAGATCGACGGAGATGAGATCCTCGTGGGAAGCCACCACTTCATGGAGGACTACCAGGTAGACCACGAGGCTGGGCACCACGAAGAGGAGAGGATGCTTGCTCGAGGAGAAAGCGTCCTGTTCGTCGCGTGCAACCGGTACCTCATAGGGTTGATGGGAGTGGAAGACCGCATGAAGGACACCGCCACTGAGGCTCTGTTGGCGCTAAAGGCCCTGGGGGTGGAACATATCGCGATGTTGACGGGAGACCGGGAGCAGCACGCGAGAGCACTCGCCCGGCATCTCCCTATCGATACAATCAGATGGGAACAGTCACCGGAGGATAAAGCGTCCTGGATCATCCAATGCAAAAGCAGTTATCCGGATTCAACAGTGGCCATGATCGGAGACGGCATCAACGACGCCCCCGCGTTTGTTCACGCTGACATCAGCTTTGCCATGGGGGACACCGGAGCGGATGTAGCCATAGAGCACGCTGACATCGTGCTCCGCAACGGGGATTTAGCGCTCGTAGCCCAGACCGTAGCCCTGGGGCAGAAGACTCTGGAGGTGATATGGCAGAACTACGGCATTTCCGTGGCTCTGAACTTGGCAGGAATGCTCCTTGCTGCACTCGGATGGATCTCCCCCCTCACGGGGGCGGTCTTCCATAACCTCATAACCGTGGGAGTGGTGAGCAACTCAACAAAACTCCTTTTCTACAGGGAAGACCTGGCTGCTTTGGCCGAGAGTGCGAGGCAGAGAGAAGCCGCGGCCGGAGCCACACAAACGAATGAGAAAGGGTAAATCCTTAGTACAAGATTTCATAAGTACGGTCACGTATTTTGGAAACCACTCCCTTCAGGGAAGGGCAGGTTCAGGGCCTGTTTCAATGGAGGGCAGGTTTGAAACCTATCCCTACTGTGGGGTGGAGCATAGATCGTTGCGGTAGAGGTTCCGGAGGAGCAGATGTAGGGGCGCGTTTCAAACTCGCCTTTCCTTGAACAGAGCTGACGCGAATGTGCAACCGAGTTTACGAAATGGCGTACTTGGCACGTCAACGAGGGGCCGCAGGGTGAAGAGCAGCTATAGACGGAATCTCAAGAACATGCAGTTCATTCCGGGATGTTTCAAGTGGTTACAATTGCCGGAGAAGTATGCTGGCGCCAGCGTGAGGAGGTATGGATGGAAGGAAATCTGACTACGAGACAAGACGAGAGAAACAAGGGAGAGGCACTAGCTTCCTTCCCAGGAGGGATAGGGGCTCCGCCGACACCGGCGGAGAGCGCTGAGGGAGGGAATGGGGGAGCTTGCGCAGAACCGGCGAAGGAATGCACCGACTCCTGTGCTCATGGAGCCCCCTCATCGGGACATGAAGGTCCTGCTGCGGCGAAGGAGGATGCTCCTGGGCATGCGTTCTTCCAGAGCCTGCCGGACTCGGGAGAATCGTGCTCCGGAAACGCTGGGTCAGCGGTGAATTGTGGTGCAACTGCGGGATTCCAGGCGTCGCAAGGAATTCCAGGATGGTGGAGTCCTGGGTTGGGACACCAACAGGGGCCTCCCAATCCGGGGCCTGAGCTTCATTATGGGCACCATAGGTTAAATCCCGGGTTTTACGGGAACCCGGCGTTCGGTGCGCCCATGGGTGGTCCAGGGGCCTGGCCGCATCCGGGTCCGGGACATCATCCGGACTGTTTTCTCCATCATGCCGGGATGTATCGTCATCCACCCCAAGGTCCCCATTTCGGACCCACAGGAGGTGCCGGCTTTGGCTATACAGAGGCTCCTCGCCATTCAGGACATGGGGAAGAACAGAACGGCCGGTTCGCGGATATGGTCGGAAGGGCTTTGCAAGGTCAGGCAACACCCCAGGACCTGATCGGCGGACTCTTGAATCTCAATTTCCGCGACGATCAGTTCTGGAAAGGCGTCGTTGTCGGGAGCGTGGCTGCGCTCCTTCTTAACAGCGAGTCGGTACGACAGGCCTTGACAGGCGCGTTGGGGAGCGTGTTCGGCAAGTCCAAGGATCAAGCTTAATCGGGAGCATAGCCTTGCGACACAGCCCCATGAGATACCACCGGGATCTTCAACGAGGAGCGCTGACGTTTGCGGAAAAAGAGCAGGGGCGGGTTTCAAACCCACCCCTGCCGCGAGGCTGTCGGCGTGAACTTCCCGCAGGGTCGGCGGCTCGCCGGTATTCTTGTTTTGAACTGGCCTCGTGGGATGGACCGGTTTAGAGCCTGCCCTCCCCGGAACGCTGTCCTCGCGGCATTCTCAGCGTGTGTCAATGGATTAACGGCGTAACGAATTATGGCATTTGCGAGAAAGAAAGAGAGGAGACAAGCATGAACAGATATCCGTATCACACCTATCAAAGCCACTATCCCACGTACTTTGCCCCACGAGTTGGGGTGGGACCTATTGACCCGACGAGAGTGCTCGCAGCGGGCGGATTCGGGTTTGTTGTTGGTGGCTCGGCAGCCCTAGGGGTAAATCTCCACAAGGTGCGTGCTAATCGAATGACACTGAATGAGGCCCTTGTTGACACTGTTGCCATGGGCGCGGGTGCCGGTGTGGCCACGGCTGCGGCAACCGCAGCCGCCTCTGCCGTGGGAGGCAGCGGGATCGTCTCCTTTGCGGTCATGCTCGCTACCGCTACAGGCGTGATCTACCTGCTGAACTCAATCGGTAAGCATGCGACAGGTGAAGTGGTGGTGCCGTCGAAGAAGGGGAGTTAATGCGTTCGAATATTCAGACGATTCAGGAGGATTATAAATGGACTATACGCAAAGTTATCCAGGGTTCGCTGCAGGCGGTCCTGCTACGGGACATTCCGGATGTGGCTGCTCAACTTTTCCCGGCCCGACGCCGTCCCCCTTCCCCCCTTCTCCTATGACGCCAGGTCCGTCGATGCAATCCAGTGGCCCCGGCGGCTCTCCTGGAGGGTCACCGGCCCCGACCCGGCCCGCTGAGTCGGGATTTTATGGCGGAGGTGCAGGGCATGCCGGTTGTGACGCAGGCGCACATCATACAGGGGGTGGTGCCGCTGCCCATGCGCATCCCGGGATCTCTCAGAGCGCACACATGCATCATCCTCCCCTGCATCAGGCTTACCACTATGGCTACTACCCCCACGGTTCGGATCCGCAGTACGCTGCGCCGAGCACAGAGGGGTATTCGATACTCGGGCTGAACTTGAGTGAGGGAAACTTTTGGAAGGGTGCGCTCATCGGGGCTGCCCTCACGCTCCTCATCACCAACGAGACAGTTCAGAAGGCCATCATGAAGGGCGTTGCAAAAGCGTATTCCGCTGCCCAGGATGGAGTGGCCGAGCTCAAAGAGATGTTCGAGGATGCGCAGGCAGAGCTGAGAAAACCTGCGGAGTAAGTGAAAACTGGGTGCGACCGGGTCACCGTCAGCATCATAATGAATGATCGGCCGTGACCCGGAACATCCTCATCCAGCTCGAGGTGCTAACCGCCATGAAGCCGAGTACTATGAGAACCCTGACCAAGATAGGTATGGTCGGATCCATGGCCGCTCTGGTGTTTCCTCAGCTTTGCGCCGGCTGTCACACGCAATGCGGCGGCCGACATCGGGGCTTGGGTCTTCATATTTGGGCTGGCGTCGCTCTCGTAGGTTTCGCCGTCTGGCACTACAATTGTTACCAACCACCAGTCTGGACGGATGATCGATCACATGCAGCGTGAACAACTGCACTAGGGAAACACGAAACAGGGCATCCGCTAACGATTCCGGTCGCGGGAGGCCGGAAAGGCGTAGCCTGAAGGGTGCCGCGCTTTTTGATGGTAAAGCTGGCGACCAGCGCCATAACCGACTGCCTTTCTGTAGGCCGTTTCCCAGGCTGGGTAGATTTGCCACGCAAACGCGCTGCACCCCTTCCGGTCCTGATTCATGCTTGACACACAACGGCCCGATCCTGTATGTTTCCGTCCACACAAAGTGAGTTCCTATCACCATCGCTCCGGTTTGTGCACTCCTCCGAGAAGGTGTCCCGTGCAAAGTAGCCGAGATTCACCATTGGCACGGGAGCAAATCATATCGAACGGGTCAGGAAGACCATTGAGACGGTACTAGCGGACTGGGCTGTAGTCCAAGGAGCTATAGTGGAGTGCATTGAGAACTGGGCCAGTCAGCAAAGCCAAGAAACGATCCGTGCCCCGGTGGCGGACTCAAGTGATTCACTATTTGGTGAGCCATAATCAGGAATGATTGGTCATCTCTCCAGGCAGCAAGAGCTTTGTATTGGCAATAGCCTGATCGAAGGCTCACTGGAGCTTCAGCGCGTGTAGTGCCACGGCTGTCAAAGCGCGGCACCATAGAAAGGCCGGATTCTGATGCGCCCCCCGGCTTCCTCTCCCTCCCTCTTCACGTTTGAATTCACGGCCGTGTGCTTCGTCTCGTTTTTTGCGTTCTGCAACATGTCGGTATTCTACGGCTTCTTCGACTACCTAGGCCGAATAGGCATCCCCCTGGAATGGAGAGGTTTTCTTCTGGGGCTCGAGCCGATGTCCGCG
>Ga0067045_1003269_pt1 | contig 31145 bp, 27 predicted proteins | sample TerdegcTABiofilm_FD_59184 | JGI IMG/M metagenome (GOLD analysis project Ga0067045, IMG submission 59184) | Combined Assembly of (Gp0054472, Gp0054536) Wastewater bioreactor microbial communities from Singapore -Terephthalate degrading...
GGGAAGAAAAGGAGAGGGTTTCCATTCAGAATTGCGGGATCGGGGCACGGTTTCTTGCCTTTCCCATTTTTCCAGAGCTTTTCCTTTTCCCTTCCCCTATTCGCACTTCATTCCGCTGAATACTTACCCTTTTCTGAATAATCCGGGCTAGAGTCGAGAGTCTAGAGTCGAGGGTTCAGGGTTCAGACGCATCTCCGCGTAGCGGGCGGGCTTGCCCGCCGCGGGACCTGGGCTCCCCCCCGCCCCCTCCAATCGGATACAATCCTGCTTGGCAGGCAAATCGCAACCGTGGGGGAGGTTTGGCCGTGGCGGATCCGGGTCGCGTACAGCGCCGCGTGGTCTACTATCGCGGCGATGTCCAGGGCGTCGGGTTTCGCTACACGACCCAACGGATCGCCTCGCGGTTCTCGGTGACAGGCTACGTGAAGAACCTGTCCGATGGCCGGGTCCTTGTGGAAGTCGAGGGGGAACCGGGGGAACTCGAGCGATTCCTTGCCGGAATCATGGACCGGCTGGGACACCACGTGGCGGAGGTCCAGCCGTCGGTCCAGCCGGCCCACGGCTCCTTTTGCGGGTTCGAGATTCGGCTCTGAACCGTTCTGGTGAACCCTCCGCCCTCCCAATGCGTAGGGAGCCAAGGCGTCGTGTCCTCTTTGCGATCCCTACGAGAGATTGGCACCCCATGCAACCGGTAGGCAACATCCCGGCGGTTTTTGGCGCAATGAGTACGTGGCTCAACCCCCTATGGACGGTGGGTGTTGGGGCCGTGGTCGCGGTAGCGGCGATCTACCTGGCGGCGTTCCTCGCCCGTCTTGTGGCCCCGAAGGTCGCGGCCATCGCGCAGACAACGTCCAAAGAGGGGATATCTCAGCCCCTCTTCTACGTAATCCTCGCGATTGGGATCTTCGCCCTGACGATCTTCCCTTTTCTCTCGTACAACACGTTCGGCGAAGACGTGAAGATGCTGAAGAGCGAGGGGCTTTACCTGATCAAGTTCCTGGCGATCTTCCTGGCACTTTGGACGGCCAGCGTCTCGATCGCCGACGAGATTGAGGGCCGAACGGCCTTGACGTTGCTCTCCAAGCCGGTGGGGCGGCGTCAGTTGATCGTCGGCAAATTCCTGGGCATCCTGGTGCCCGTGGCCATCGTGTTCATTGTGCTGGGCGCATTCTTCCTGGCGAGCGTGTCCTACAAGGTGGTCTATGATGCCCGGGAGACTTCCAACCCTGAGCCGACCTCGTTGGATTGCATGCGCGAGATGCTCCAGGTCGCGCCCGGGCTCGGGCTGGGATTTATGGAAGCGGTCGTGCTCGCCGCGGTGAGCGTTGCCATTTCCACGCGACTGCCCATGCTCCCGAACCTGGTGATTTCTTTTGCGATTTTCGCCCTGGGGCACTTGGTGCCGCTGATCGTCGCATCGCCGGCAGGGCAGTTTCCCTTGGTGAGTTTTGCCGGGTGGTTCCTGGCCGCTATCCTGCCGGGGCTGGAACACTTCAACATGGAGACCAGCATCTCGACCGGCCAGGTCGTCCCGGCGGTCTACTTGCTGGTGGCCGCCGTGTACTCCGTGCTGTACAGTCTGGCGGCGCTCCTGTTGGCGCTTCTGCTGTTCGAGGATCGCGACCTGGCCTAGACGTCACCCCTTCTGGGTGTCCGGCCTCAGCCATTCCGGCACCGGTAGGAGCTTCCCGTTGCGATCGACCACGGCGAGCACCGTGTGGCCGACCACCAGCAACTCATCTCCCCGTAGAACACGATATTCGTGTTCGATTCTCGCTCCGGTGACACGAGTCACGGTCGTGAGGATCGTCAGGACATCGTCGTAGCGGGCGGGCCGCAAGTAGCGGCAGTCGGCCTTGACCACCACGATGTAGGCCCCCGACCTCTCCATATCGTGGTAGCTCGTCCCACTCGTTCGGAGCATCTCCGTCCGCCCCATTTCAAAGTACTGGAAGTAGTTCGCATGGTGCACCACTCCCATCGCGTCGGTTTCCGAGTACCGGACCCGGACCTTGATTTCGTGTTCCTTGTTCATCAAAGCAGTCCCAACCTGTTGACTTAACCCTTCGCATTCCTTATAGTTAGGCACTTGCATTCATTGCAGTCGTCGATCGGATCCGGACGGAGCGTGTCTCTTATTCTGGCGAGTCGAAGCCATGAGCAGTGACGAGGGTAGCGGGCCTGGACTTTCGACGCTTCGGAGCCGGGACTACCCATCCATTCGGCAATTCACCGTCTTTCTGGAGAACCGGGTGGGGCAGTTGCTGGAGGTGGTGCGGCGGTTCGAAGCGACCACGGTGAAGATCGTTGCCCTCTCGATCACCGACTCTGCCGAGTGCGCGTTTGTGCGATTCCTGCTTAGCCACCCTGAGGAGGGGAGGGAAATCCTCGAGCGCGCCGGTCTGGCGATCATTGAGAGCGATCTGATCGGCGTGGAATTGCCCGAGGGCTCGCAACCCCTCCTGCAGATCTGCACGGCCCTATTGCAGTCGGAAGTGAACATTGTGCAGGCGTATCCGTTGCTGGTGAGGCCGCGCGGTCGGCCCGCCGTGGCCCTGATGGTCGACAACATCGACATCGGCCTGGAGACGCTTGCATCGAAGGGTTTCGTGATGGTGACCGAAGGGGACCTGGCCTCCGACGAGTAGGTTCCGAGGAGCAGGTGGTGCCCGACGGGATTGCCCGTCACCCTTCGCTGACGTCCGACGGACGCACGCCCTTAGCGATGACCACGTGGATGGCGTCCCACGGGATCGCGGTGAGCGTCAAGGTCCCGTTCGGCTCGCGGACGGCGAACACACCGTGGGAGGCGGAGGCCAGGGACGCAATGCACTGGTCCGGCGTGAGTCGATGCCCCTCGCCGTAGCGGAGTTCGATCGTGGCTCCTTGCGATTTGAACCGCCAGAGCCGGGCCACAAGGCGTGCGGTCGGATTCCTCGCAGAATTCCCCCGGGCCGGCCCATTGGGTTCGACGGCGGGCTGGGCGTCGACGCCTGCGTCGGGGTTGGCGTCGGCCAGCGCGCGTTCCAGGTCGGCGAATTCCGAGGAAGGGTCCGCCGACTCCGCGCCGTTGGCTTCGATCGGCAACTGGGGTGGCTCCGATGCCGACGGTTCATCGTAGTCGGGGATGCGGAACCTCGACCCGCACACCGGACACCGGCCCGGACGCCCTTGCAGGGACGCCGGACCGTGCAGCAGGTGGTCATTGGGACACAGGAACTCGACCTGGTCAGGCGAGGTCGCCGCTCCCAAGCCAACCCCGGACGCGGGGCTTCCCGTGCCGGAGCCGCTCCCCACAGGCACCGAAGAACCACTCCCGGAACCCGCCAAGTCGCTGCCACGGACTTCCTCCACGGTGGGGATACGGAAAGGGACTCCGCACCGTGGGCACTTGGCTGCTTGTCCAGCTCGGCTCTCCGAGCAGTGGACCTTATGGCCATTCGGACAGAGGAATTCGATCACCGCAGTCTCCCTCCTCTCCAACTCTCCTGCGACATCCTACCTTGCCGCGAGCGAAACGGCAATCAGCCTCGTGTCTCGATGCCGAACGCTTGACATGCCTCCGAACTGTGACACACTTAGGCAACGGGCGGGAGGCAGCCGACCGTCTCCATGACCCGCCTTCCGGCGGGGGTTCCCTCTTCCTGGCGATTTGCACCATGTCGATTCCTGTCGTCTGCCCGGGGTGTCGCAAGCGATTCGAGGTGAGCGATCAGTTTGCAGGTAAGACGGGCCCGTGTCCGCACTGCAAGACCCCGATCACGATTCCGAAGGCGGAAGAGCAAGTCGTCATCCATGCGCCGAAGGAGGCTGCGCCTGGGAAGACCAAGACGGGGATGCCGACCCCCAAACCCACCGCGCGCAAGGACGCGAAGTTCCGGCCGGTGCAAGCGGCCGTGATCGCCGCCGCGACGATCGCCGTCATGGTGGCAACGCTGGCGGCCCGAAGCCTCCTGCAGGACGATACTTGGGCGTGCTGGCTCCTTCGCGCCGCGGGACTGCTGGTGATTTCCCCGCCGCTGGTCCTGGGCGGCTACTGGTTCCTGCGCGACGACGAGCTTGAACCCTACCGCGGCCGGCAACTCTATCTCCGCGCCGCGGCCGTCACGCTGGTCTTCATGGTCCTGTGGGCCGGATTCGGGGTTGTGGAGAGCAACGTGCTCGTGCCCGGCGAGATTTGGCAGTGGCTCTTCGTGGCCCCGCCCTTCTTCGTGATCGGCGCGTTGGCCGCACTAGCCAGCCTGGATCTCGACTTCGGGTCCGGCTTCCTCCTCTATTCGTTCTACGTCGTGGCGGGCGTGCTCTTGCGCTGGCTGGCCGGCCTGGGGTGGATCTGGGACGCCGGAACGCCGCTGACGTGACGGGAAATCGCTGCCTTGTGGGGCAGGTCGCTGACCTGCCGGTGCGCCCGGGCAGGTCAGCGACCTGCCCCACGACTCCGTCACACGTCGCACAAGGCGACGGCCTCGCGGAGCTTCTCCATGGGGTCCCGGGTCGGGATGAACTCGTGGGCCACGTAGCCGGAGTAGCCGGTCGCGGCGATCGTCTGGAAGATCGGTGCGTAGTTGATCTCTTGGGTGTCGTCGATCTCGTTGCGGCCCGGCACGCCCGCCGTGTGATAGTGCCCGATGTACTCATGGAACTGCTTGATCCGCGTGACGAGGTCCCCCTGCATGATCTGCACGTGGTAGATATCGAAGAGGATCTTCATCCGCGGCGAGCCGATGCGGCGGCAGACTTCCACGGCCCACTCGACCTTGTCGGCCATGTAGTCGGGATGGCCCTTCATCTCCACGGCGACGCGGCTGTTGAGCACTTCGAGGCAGAGGTTCACCTTCTTCTTCTCCGCGTAGCCGATCACCTGCTTCAGGCCCGCGACCGTGTTTTCCAGGCCGACGTCGTCGGCCATGCCCTTGCGGAAGCCGGAGAAGGTGATCACGCTCGGGAACCCGGCGGCCGCCGTGGCGTCGACGGACTCTTTCACCTTGGCGGTACACATGGCGTAGTTTTCTTTGTGGCACCAGCCGTCGACGAAGCCATGGCTGCTGCTCAAGGCGCAGATCATGCCGTGCTTCTTCAGGATCGGCCACTCCTTGGGCGGGATCAGTTCGATGGACCGGATGCCCATGGCCGCGGCGTTTCGCGCCAGGGTCTCCAAGTCCATCGGCTCGAAGCACCAATGGCAGACCGACTGCTTGAGCCGGCCCTTCAGCGCCGCGGGCCGGGCCTGGGAGTCTTCGAGGCATGACTCGCCGTCGCGGCGTCCGGCGCGACGTCCCCCGGCCGCGGCGACCGTCAATCCGGCCGCCGCCCCGAGCCACAAACGTCGATCCATGCGGGGTGAGGAAGCGATCTCCGTCGTCGGGTTCATTGCAGTTCTCCTTGGGGTTGTGGTTGCGAATCCTCAGGTTGTCTCCGTCGGCAGCGGTCGCCTGGCGATCAGGTGCTCCTCGACGATCCGGCCGCCGATCAGGTGCTCTTGGATAATCCTCTCCAGGACGGGCGGGTCGCAGCCGCCGTACCAGGCCCCTTCGGGGTAGACCACGGCGATCGGTCCGCCCGAGCAGATCCGGAGGCAATTCGCCTTGGTGCGGTAGACGCCGCCCTGCCCGGTGAGCCCCAGTTCCTCCAACCGCTTCTTCAGGTAGTTCCACGCCTCGAGCGATCGCTCCTTGGCCGAGCACTTGGGCACGCTCTGATCGCAGCAAAGGAAGATGTGCCGCCGGATGGCCGCGATCTGCAATCGCTCGGCCTGGCGGCGCTGCTCCGTCAACACGGCATCGCGGTCGTTCATTTTCGAATGCCTCCCCGCCGAGGGAGCAAACCCTTCTCTCGCACTTGGCCGCGAGCATGTGGCACAGCCGCCCCCGGCTGTGCGTAAATCGCAAGGACATCCGCCCAGGGCTCTGTGTGACGCGAAAGCACAGCCGGGGGCGGCTGTGCCACAGGAGGCATCGGCGTGCGGTGCTTTGCACCGTCGATGTCGAAGTCTACACGCTCCCAACGGGTTCGAGAAGGGTGGAGAGGCCGCGGCACGCCGCCCGCCGTTCTGTTCGGCAGGTTGGCGCCCAGGTGTCGCGTTGCCTTCGGGAGGCAAGCAGCAACGGGCAAACGCGGTTTTCCAGCCCGGGAATCAAGGCTATCGGGCCGGCCGATTGACAATTCGCTAGTCGCTGCATAAATATTCCTTGAAATCACGGGCCGCCCATCCGGGAGGGGGTGGACGGCCCCAGAGCAATATCTCCACCAGCAATTTGGCGTAGGTTCGCCACTGACAACAACTCGAGGAGGAAGAACGAATGAGCGTCCTGGTCACCAAAGAGGCCCCCGATTTCTCCGCCCAAGCCGTCATGCCCGATGGTTCGTTCAAGCAGGTTTCCTTGAAGGACTACCGGGGCAAATACGTGGTCCTGTTCTTCTACCCGCTCGATTTCACCTTCGTGTGCCCGACCGAGATCATCGCGTTTTCGGAGGCGGCCGCGCAGTTCGAGGCCCTCGGCGTGCAACTGCTGGGCTGCTCCGTGGACAGCCACTACACGCACCTGGCGTGGCGCAGCACGCCGCGGAACCAGGGCGGGCTGGGTGACATCCGGTACCCGCTGATCGCCGACCTGGACAAGAGGATCGCCCAGGCCTACGACGTCCTCTTGCTGAGCGGAGTCGCCCTGCGCGGCCTCTTCCTGATCGACAAGGCGGGGTTGGTCCGTCACCAGGTGGTCAACGATTTGCCGCTCGGGCGGAGTGTCGACGAGGCCCTTCGCGTGGTGAAGGCCCTCCAGTTCGTCGAGACCCACGGCGAGGTCTGTCCCGCCAACTGGAAGGAAGGCGACGCGACCATCAAGCCCGATCCCAAGGGCAGCCAGGCCTTCTTCTCGAAGGCGTACTGACTGTAACCACGCGCTCGGCGCAGGTCTCCCGACCTCGCCGAGCAGGTGACCGAAGGTCTCCTCGGCCATCGGGAGACCTTCGGTCGCAATGCGTGCGGGGGCAGGAGACCCGCGCACAGCGCGTGGGTCAGGCTTTCCAGCCTGACGGCGGAATCGCCAGACTGGAAAGCCTGACCTGCGTGAGTCACCGCACCCGCGTCGGGAGGATGACCATCGGCAAGCCGGCCCACTGCAAGCGACGCTGCAGGGCGTAGGCGGTCTGGTTGTGCAGGAACCGGTGGACCCAGGTGTCCTTCTCGAAGACGAGTTGCCCGGCGAAGACCGTGGTTTTGGGGAACTTCTGCGCCATGTCGAGGCACATCTGCTCCAGCTCGTCGACCGCATCGGTGCCGATGGCGGAGCAGGCGGTGGCGGGCACACCCAAGCGACGGGCGAGGTCCACGTAGCGGGCCAGCGACGCATCGGTATGCTGTCGCAGGTCGTCGACGGCGTCGCCGCCCTTGAAATTGCCGGAATCGACCACTCCCACCGAGATGAACACGAAATTGCGGAAGTAGTCGGGGATGAACCGCACGACGTTGAGCAGCGTGTGGATTCCCAGGCCCGAGTAGCCGCCCACCAGAATCAGGGCCGTGGGCCGCGTGGGGTCCAGAGGCGCCGAGCACGGTTCGCCTTTGGTGGGGATTTGTCCGAGGGTCTGGTCGAGCACCTTGAGTTTCTCGCCGACACGACGGTAGTAACGGTGGATCAGCAGGGCGGTGACGATGCAGACGCCGGTCACGGCCAGCGTGACCCACCCCCCTTCGGAGAACTTCTGGACCACGGTGACGGCGAGGATGCCGACGCACAGGATCGCGCCCACCACGAACAAGGCCAGCCGGCGTCTCCAGAGGGCGTCGCCCCCCCGCCTCGCCCACCAGTGGCGGCACATCCCGATCATCGAGAGCGAGAAGGTGAGGAACACGTTGATCGAGTACATGATGACCAACGTGCCGACGTTGCCGTGGGTATACCAGAGGGCGGCCAGGGCCGAGGCGCCCATCAGCAGAATCCCGTTCTCCGTGGCAAGGCGTTCCGAGAGGGTGGAGAACCAGCGCGGGGCCCAGGAATCGTGGGCCATGTAGCCGAGGGTCCGGGGCCCGCCGATGAAGCCCGCCTGCGCGGCCACCACGAGCAAGGCCCCCTCGGAAAGGAGCGTCGCCCAAAGGAAGGTGAAGCCGAGCCCGCCCCCCCCGATGCCGATCTCGTCGAGAAAGGAGGCGGTCAGGAGGTAGTTCATCGTCTTGTCTTCGCGGAAACGGATGTCCAGCAGAAGGTAGGCGAGGATGAGCCCCCCGGCCGTGAAGGCCAAGGAGCAAGCCATGTAGAGCATGGTCCGCTTCGCGTTCGCCACCCGGGGCTCGCGGATGACCGGCATGCTGTTCGACACGGCCTCCAACCCGGTGTACGTGCCTCCGCCGAGCGAATAAGCGTGCAACAACAGCCCAAGCATGGCGAGAAAGCCGAACGTCGGACTGCCAATCCCGCTTCGCACCTCGCTGTAGACGTTCTGGGCCAGGGTGCCGGCGGAGGAAAAGTGCATCCCGACGGTACCGACGATCAGCACGAAATGCGTCAGCAGGAAGAGCAGAAAGATCGGCGTGAGGATCTGGACCGACTCCTTCACGCCGCGGAGATTCAACACGATCAGCACGAAGATGAGTCCGACCTCGGCGGGCAGTTTCCACTCCTGCCAGGCCGGCGGCCCCAGACTGAATAGCGCGTCGCCGGCCGACGCGATGGAGACCGTCACCGTCAGCACGTAGTCGACCATCAGGGCGCAGCCGGAGACCGCGCCGACGCGTTCGCCCAGCAGCTTCGAGGCCACGAGGTAGCCGCCGCCGCCGCTTGGGAATTCTTCGATGATGTGGCTGTAGCAGGCCGAGATGATGAAGACCGTGACCATGATGGCGCCGGCGAGGAAGACCGCCAGATAGCGGTGCTCACCCAGGTTGGCGAAGGCCTCGGCCGGGCCGTAGCACGACGACGACAACCCGTCGGCCCCCAACCCCACCCACGCCAGGAACGCCACCAAGGAAACGTGCTTGAAAATCGACTGGTCGGCCAGGTCCCGCGGCTTGCCGACCAGGAGGGTTTTCACGCGATCAAAGGCCGTGGGCTTGCCGGCTTCGTGCGCGGTGGGGACTTCCTCCCCGATCCCGACGACGACGGGCGACGCCCCCGAGCTCCCGCCCCCGCTGGCCTGGCCTGGGCCTTCCGGCGGATCGCCTGCCCCCGACGCCGCACCAGGCGAGGTTGCATCCGAAGGTGGCTCGGAAGAAGCCGCTTTCCCGCCCTCCCCCTTCACGTCGCCGTTGGTCGAATCCGGTGGGTTCGTTTCGTCGTCCATCATTCAATCAAGTGCTGCCGCCAGGACGCCCGTCAGAAGCGAGGACCGCAGGGCTCACTGGATCGCTGGCATATCGGGCCAGTCTGGATGGGGGGAATAGTACAACATGGAAGTCTAGGTCACGAGTTGCAACGGCGGGGCGTGATTATATCGGGCAGAGAACAGGGCCTCAAGGTTTCCCGGTTGCCCGGGGGGTGGGATGGTGAAAGGACGGCATGGTTGGGCGAGATTGCGTAGTCTGTTTCCGTTCCACTTGGACTGTCTGGGCTGGACGCTGAAAGCGTCCCATCATGTAGCCCAGGGTTGCCGCGCAGCGGCTACCCTGGGACGCTGGAATCCCCCAAGACCCTATACCCCAACGGGGGTTCATCAAAAGGAACATCCTCGTCGGCGTTCATTCCAGGAGGAGTTACGGGCCCCCCCGCAGAAACATGGGCTCCAATTTGAGGAGCGATCGGTGTGGGATTGAAGGTCCGACCGATGCAACCCCTTCGAGGTTGACGGTGTCATTTCGGCCCGCCACCCAGGGTAGCCGCTGCGCGGCAACCCTGGGCTATGTCATGGAACCGCTTCGCGGTTCACCCGATGGACCATTGTCGGAACAAAACGGGCAGATGCTCTCCAGCCCAACATGCCCGTTCTATCACCCGGCCATACAATGGGCAAGCGACCACCCGAGGAGGGTGGTCGCCCCTCCTTGCAGCTACCGAGGTCCGGAGTTATCCTCGTGAACTGTTGTGCGCGTCGCTCGGTATGGCTCTGGCGTCGGAGACGATGAGGCTGAGGCTGAGGACGGTTGACGGCCTTGGCTGTGACGCTGTGCAGGTTCGCGTTGCGTTTCTTCCCGCACGGGGGAGCCCGTGAAGGTTCGCCAACTGATAGAATGGATCGAGAGAGACGGGTGGTATCTGGTGCGCACCCGAGGGAGCCATCGGCAGTACAAGCACCCGACCAAGCAGGGCCGCGTGACGATCGCCGGCAAGCCTGCGCACGACGTTCACCCGAAGACCTTGAACAGTGTGCTCCGGCAAGCCGGCCTGACCCAGTGAGAGATGATGATGCGATACGCGATTGTCATCGAGAGGGGCGAAGACAACTACTCTGCCTACGTGCCCGATCTACCCGGTTGCATTGCCACGGCTGAGAACATCGACGAGCTTCGTGAGGAGATCCGCGCGGCTGTGGAGTTCCATATTGAGGGGCTCCGTGAGGAGGGACTGGCGATACCGGACCCGACCACGCTCTGCGAGTACGTCGAAACTTGATTGAGGAATACGCATCATGGAGCCCAGCAAAGAGCTTCTGGAGGATTTTGCGACGGTGCAGCGTTTGCTCCGGGCCAATCGCGCCGTGGAGTACGAGGTAACGCCCGCGGGCTTGAAGGTCCATTTGCCGGGCCAACCGGCCTGGTCGGTGTGCCGGCTGGACGATTTCGGCGGAGAGCACCCCGGCGTGGTGGTGCCGCTGCCCGCGGAGATGATCGCGAACCTGGTGCCGCTCCTGGAAACGGTGCCGCTAGCGCCGCGGTGGTCGAAGATCGTCCTGATGAGCCGCCACGATTTGCGGGTGATCGGGCCGGCCTTGTGCGCTGCCTGGGACGCCTGTAGCGACGCCGCCGCGGCCGGCAAGCAACAAGCCGAACCGCCGGCGTGAGTCGCTTCCGAGCACGAGGACGACCGCGGCACGCGGATGCTGTCGGCGTTGCCCGGCTCGAAATTGTGATTTGTCGGTGCGACTGCGCTGGGGGTTGTCCCAGCCGACGGGCTTCAATCCGTCTCGTCGTCCTCCCCGTCGTCGTATTCGTCCTCGTCCCAGTATTCCTTGGGCGCCTTCCCGTGCGACTCGACGATCCGCGGCTTCTTCATTCGACGGTTGGGCGGTTCCACGTTCTCCAGCGTCACGTTGAACCGCCATGACGCCCCGAAGTCATACTCGAACTGCATCGACTCGCCTTCCTCCAGCGGGAGGTAGCCGATGGAATAGTCGTCGGTGTGCCGATCGGCGTCGTCGACATAGGGGTGCTCGACACTCACTTGCGACCCGTCCCGCTCCCGAAACCTGAAAGCGTAGAGGTGGTCCCCGTGGAAGTCGAAAGCGGAGATGATGCACCGGGCGAGTCCGTCCAGGTCGTGGTCGGCCGGGACCGCAATCCGCCGCCACGGGCTGCCGAGCTTCGCCTTGAAATAGTAGACTCCATCGCGGAACTGGGGCTCGGGGAACGTCAGGTTCCTGCGCCACTCGGGGAAATACTCCTGGAGCATCGGCTGCCATACGCCGAAGCCGGGCGAGTCCTTCTCATCGAAAAACGATTCTCGCGTGAAGTCAAAGAGGATGCCTAGGAGGGCCTCGCCGAAGGACGTGCGGCGGGCCCTGAGGATCGGCCAATTCTCGCCTTCGGCCGACTCGCCGCGCTCGACGTCGGCCAATCCAAACACCTCCAGTAGAGCGAAGTTGCAGTACGCCTCCTGGCCGTAAAGCCAGTCGCGGGCCCCGCGCTTTCGTTTCCGAAAATCGAGTCCCTTCGTTCCCAGATCCGTCCACAACCGCATCGCCGTCCATCGCATTGCCTCACGGAAGCCTCCTCCAGCCTCCCCCATCATCTCCCTCCGTGCGTGGAGCAGCCAGGCTTCCAGGAGATTGAAGTACTGTTCGGTGGTGTTCATGGCCCGCCACGCGTCGAGCATGGTCGGATCGAGAACCAGCCTGCCCGTTCCCTTGCCCAAGCCCTTCGGCACCCCGAGGCGCGTGGCGCGGAGCAGCAGATACAGGCCGTTGATGTGAGGGAAGGACCGCTGCTGGGGACGTTTGGCGATCGGCCGCAAGGGGAGGCTCATCCTGGCGTCCAGTTCAAACAGCCGGTCGATGGGCAGCAGGTGATACTTGCCCGTCGCCCGCACGCCGTCCGGGCCAATGAATTCGAGAAGCGTCTCGAAATCGCGAAGAATCGTTCCGGGGCCATTTTTGTCGATCGTTTGCCGACGGAGCGATTCTCCAAGTTCTTTGTGGGCGGCCTTCATGGTTACCTCCTTGCCGGATCTGCGGAAGGGTCTTTCCTGGATCGATCTCCCGGGATGGTGGGGAGGCCGCCGGCCTGCCCATACACACGGACAGGTCGGCGACCTGCCCCACGATAGCCATTTGTTGGTGGGACTGCGCCGGAGCTTGTCTCACCCTGCGGATTCGTCGTGTTGTACCTGCTGGAACCGGTTCGACAAGTTCTCCGAGCCTTGGTCCCTGCAAGACCGGCGAACGACCTTGTCCCTGGGAATTCGAACCTCCGCCATGGTAGGTCTTCCTCCTCCCGTGTGCAAGACGCCCGCGAGTCGCCGCCGCTTTCGGACGCGAACCAATCCGGCTATACTCTCCAGAGGAACACGGATAAGATTCGATAGCCGCAAGGAGCTTCGCCATGGCGAATCGCACGGCACGCGGAATGGCGCTGGCGGCGGCGACACTGCTTCTGGCGGCCGCTGCGATGCCGGCGGTCGTCGCGGCCCAGGCCGCTGCCGAGCCCGGCCCCAGGCCGGACGCCGCCCCGGGGTTCCGCTTTCCGCTGGGCGTGTACTGGCCGTGGGAGACGACGGCGCCGGTCGGCCGTGGCGAGGAGCGGGCGCTGAAGCTCGATCGGTTCCTCGTGGCCCGGCTGGAACAACTGGCCTCCCGTCACGTGAACATCCTCTGGACGGTCAACGGGCCCGACTCCGTGGAAGAGTTGATCGCGCTGTGCCGCCTGGCCGAGGCTCGGGGGATTCGGATCGTGGCGGGGAGCGGATGGTGGGCGATGCACGCGGCCAATGCGAGCGACGCCTGGGGCCGAGGGGCGATCGGCCACCTTCTGAAGGTCGAGAGGCAACTGGCCGGCGGGCCTCGGCCCATGGCCTACACGCTCGCCGACGAACCCCGGCGTCCGTATCTGGACGCCTTCGGCCGGTACGCCGCGGCAGCCAAGGAAGCGAGGATCCCCGCCACGACGACCGTGATGTGGGGCGACATCGAAGAAGCGGCGTCCAAGGCGTCGTCGCTTCCCTGGCTCTGCGTCGATTTCTACCCCTTTTTCGGAAGTCCCAACGGCCCGCGCGGCGATAACTCGTATAGCTGGTTCGAGCGGATCGTGCGGCACCTCGTTCGGGCCACGGAGCGGCGGGGGCAAATACCCTGGGTCATGGCCCAGGCCTACCAGGAGATCTGGGGGCCGGCCCGGCTGGAGCGCGACGGCTCCGTAACCGTGCTACCCGGCGGCGGCCAGCACTGGCTCATGCCCACCCCCGCCCAGATCCGCTGGCAGGCCTGGACGGCCGCGGCCCTCGGGGCCAAGGGCGTCTTCTTCTTCGCCTACGGCGTCCCGTCGGTCCCGAATCCCGGGGCGTCGCCGATCAAGGAGCCCTGGGCCGTGGCCTTGCCCACCGCGACCGGCGGCCCGATGTCGCTGGTCTCTTATCCCGATTTTCGTCCCGGGCCGCAGTTCGACGCCATGGGCGGGGTCTTCGCCGAGATCGAACCGCTCGGATCGGTGCTCTTGAATCTCTGCCCGGGAAACGAGCAAGAACAGTTGCTCGCCGCCGCGCAATCGCCCACGCTTGCCGGCGACGTTCTGAACGTGCTTGCGGATCCCGCCTCCGGAGAGGCGTATGCCGCGGTGGTCGCGTCGCCCAAGCGTACAGGCGAGCCGTTCAAGATGCGTCTGGGTTCGGACGTACTCCAGATGACGCCGATCGGCAACGCCCCCAAGCCCGGCCCGCTGGCCGCAGGGCCGGGCACCTATCACACCGCACAGGTCGCGCTCGAACCGGGCCAGGGCGCACTCTACCGTTTGGAAAGGAAGTCGCGTCCCACAGGCATGGGACAGCGCCCGGCAGCGATCAAGCCAGAACCGTAGGGTGGGACAACTCGCGGTTTCGTGCTCGCCGGTTTGTTCGTCTGGATCGCGGCCGGATCTGTCCGCGGCGGGGAAGTGCCCTGGCTTGTGTTCTACGAAAACGGCCATTGGGAGAGGGGTGCCGATGCGTGGATCGGCGACGGGACCCATTCCCGGCGCACGTCCGAGGGGCTGCTCGTGGCCGACACTTCGACCAAGGCCGGCAGCGGGCGGTCGTATCGGCTCCCGTGGCGGGCGGACCCCGCGAAGGGCGCGGCGATCGAGGCCCGGGTGAAGGTCCTCGGTTGCTCCCATGGGTGGGGTGTTCACCTCATGGCCGCCGACGGGATCCACGAGGAAGGACTGACGCTCTACCCCAATCGGCTGCAACTCGAAAACGCCGGGCGCAGCGTCGAGTTCGACGCGGCCGACGCCTTCCATACGTATTGCCTCGAAATCCAGGGGGCCGACGTCCGCCTGAGGGTCGATGGGAAGCTGCTCGTCGACGCCCCGGGCAAGTTCACCAGGCCCGCCCAAGGCTCGCCGCCCAGGAACCAGTGCGGGTTCGGATGCGGGGCGTCGGCGGCGACCGGCGAGGCCGTTTGGCAATGGGTCAAGTACCGAGGCGGCTCCGCGGAGAAGCCGGAAAAGCCTGCGGCAACGAAACCCGAGGTTCCCGGCCTGAAGGTCACGGTGGGAGAGACGATCGAGATCGTTCCGGGCGCGATCTACACGAGCATGTTCAAGTTCCGCGACGGGCGGCTCGCCGTCGGTGGCCGGCATTCCCGCGACGGAGGCAAGACGTGGACGAACGGACCGGGCCTTGGGACCGGGGCGTTCGAGTTTCCCGACGGAGAGGTCCTCTCGCCCGGCTTCAACACGAAGAAGGTGCGGGAAGGCCTCTTTGAGGTGCCGCTGGCCCGCTCGACCGACGGCGGAAAGACGTTTCGCAGCGAGTCGGCGCGGCTGAACATCCCGGAGGGGACCGGCGGCACCGGCGACGACGGCAAGCACTACGAGGGCCCCGGCGTCGACCATGCGGTCGTGCAACTCCGCGACGGCTCGCTCCTGCTTGGCATGTACGGCTACTTCAAGACCGACACCGTCCTCTGTCCCGCCTTCCCGCCGGAGTGGAAGCTCTACAAGTACCGTACGTGGGTCATGCGTTCGACCGACCGCGGCCGGACCTGGGACTTCTGGGCCACGGTGGCCTACGACCCGGCGGTCGGCAGCGAGAGCTTCTGCGAGCCCGACCTGCTGACACTCCCGAACGGCGACATTCTCTGCTTCATGCGGACCGGCGGGAGCCCGCCCAAGTACGTTGCGCCCCTGTACTTGAGCGTCTCGAAGGACGACGGAAAGACGTGGAGCAAGCCGCGGCCGATCGCCGACCGCGGCGTGTGGCCCAATGTGTGCCGGATGCAGAGCGGGCTACTCGTGGTGACCTACGGCCGGCCCGACAACTGGCTCGCGATGAGCCGCGACGACGGCAAGACCTGGATCGGCCATCGGTGCTTCTACCGCGGGGCCACCACGAGCTACAATAGCGTCGAGGAAGTGGCCCCTGGCACGCTTCTGGTTGTCTACGACCGCATGGGACTCGACGCGGACGGCAACCAGGGCAAGGCGACCGTCGGCACCTTCGTCCACGTGAGTACGCCGTGAAGTTCCTTTTGATCTCCTGGGAGGGCGAGGCTCCTGCCGAGCCGCGTGAAACCATGAAGAAATCGTTCCTTCTGACCGGCATCGGGCTGGCCTGGGCGATGATCGCCTATGTCCTATTGAGTCCGGCGGTCTTGCCCGGCGGTGAGCCGCTGCGGCGGCCGAACATCCTGTGGCTGGTGGCCGAGGACCTCGGGCCCGAGGGGCTTGGCTGCTGGGGCGCACCGCAGGCCAGCACGCCGAACCTCGACCGGCTCGCGGAGCAGGGCGTGCGTTACACGAGGGCCTATTTCGGACCGGTGTGTTCCGTGAGCCGCTCGTCGTTCATGACGGGCATGTACGCCACGAGCATCGGTGCCCAGAACCACCGTTCCCATCGCGACGACGGCTACCGGCTTCCCGAAGGGGTGCGCGTGCTGACCGACTGGTTCCGCGAGGCGGGTTACTTCACCGCCAACGTGGTGCAGTTGCCGCCGGAATGCGGCTTCCGGGGCACGGGCAAGACGGACTGGAATTTCACCTACGACGGCAAACCGTTCGACTCGGCCAGATGGGATGATCTCAAGGCGCACCAGCCGTTCTATGCCCAGGTCAACTTCCAAGAAACCCACCGCAAGTTCCGGGCCCCGAAGCGGGCCGACCCGGCCAAGGCGGCGATCCCGCCGTACTATCCCGACCATCCCGTCACCCGGAGCGACTGGGCGGAGTACCTGGATTCGGCCACCGAGTTGGACCGCAAGATCGGGTTGGTGCTCCGCCGGCTGGAGAGCGACGGCCTGGCCGACAGCACGGTCGTGGTCTTCTTCGGCGACAACGGCCAGGCCCACGTGCGGGGCAAGCAGTTCTGCTACGAGGAAGGGCTCCACGTGCCCCTGATCCTCCGCTGGCCCAAGGGCTTTCCGGTACCCCGGCATTTCCGGCCGGGCACGGTCGATCACCGTTTCCTCGAAGGCATCGACCTTGCGCCGACGATGCTGGCCATCGCCGGCCACGCGAAGCCGCCAAAGATGCAGGGGAGGGTCTTCCTCGGCGACCGCGGCGAGCCGGCCCGCGAGTATTCCTTTGGCTTTCGGGACCGCTGCGACGAGACGGTCATGCGGATCCGCAGCGTGCGGGACGCGCGGTGGCGATACATCCGCAACTTCACGCCCGAGCGGCCGCTGCTCGCCCCGAACGCCTACAAGGAGCGTCAATACCCCGTATGGAACCTGCTCAAAGAGCTGCACGCTGAGGGCAAGTTGACCCCGGCCCAGGAGTTCCTCTGCCGGCCCACGATGCCGCCGGAGGAACTTTACGACCTGGAGGCCGATCCCGACGAGATCCGGAACCTGGCGTCGTCGGACCGGCCGGAAGCCCGGGCCGCGCTGGAGCGTCTGCGCCGGGTGCTCGATCAGTGGATCGAGGAGACGAACGATCAAGGCCGGACCTTCGAGCCGCCTGCCGTGGCAGCGGCCCAAGGGGCCACGAAACCCGTCCCACCGAAGACCGGTCCCAAGCCCAAGGGACGCAAGAAAGCGACTCCGTAATGCCACGCTCGGATTGCGTGGCACGCCCTGAGGCTTTGCGAAGGGCGTGGTGGACGACCAATCGCACAATCGGAGCACGCCCATCGAAGACTCTGGGCGTGCCATCCAGCCGCACGTTTGGGGGTGCCCTGCCTGAGGCCATGGCGTTATGATGGGACGTTGCTCGGTGACGTGGCCCGGCCATCTTGGCGATTCGTAGTACGGCCATCTTGGCTGTAGGTAGTACGGCCATCTTGGCTGCTCGGCGGCAGGCTGGAAGCCTGTGCTACTGCTGGAGACGGGCGTCTGCCGGTTGGAGGCGATTGTGTGGGGTGTTGAGCTGGCCGTGATTCTCGCGATGATCGCCTTCAACGGCGTCTTCGCCGGCTATGAGATCGCCTTGGCCTCTGTCTCTCTGGCCCGCCTGGAAGCCCTCGCGCGAGAGAACCGCGCCGGGGCCAAGGCTTCGCTCCGTATGAGAGGAGAGCATCATCGTCAGCGCGGCCCGGTTGTCGAGCCGGCCGGTGCGGGAGAGCATGCTCTCGGCCGAGTACATCGGCATGCTGTCGGCCGGCAACACGCTGGAAGAGGCTCTCGTGGCCTGCCACCTCGACCTGCACACCCGGTTCCCCGTGACCGAGCGGCCGGGCGACCCGCAGGCCATCGCCGGCTACGCAAACTTCAAGGACATCGTGGCTTGCATGCACCTGGCCGGACACGATCCGTCCCTGCGCTCAGTGGTCCGGCCGATTCCTTCGGTTCAGGACGACCTGCCGCTATCGACCTGCCTGGAGCAGTTGATCCGGGAACACACGCACATCGCCCTGGTCCGCGACCGTGCCGGCAAGATCGTCGGCATGATCACCCTGGAGGACATCATCGAGGAGCTTGTTGGCGAGATCCAGGACGAGTACGACCGGCTCCCGGGGCACGTGAAACCGTCGGGCGCGGCTCCGGGAACTGACCGGGATTGAACTACCCCCCGCAGCAGACACGGCGACGAGGACGCTCAGCGATTGGGTCGCCGCCCAACTCGGCCGCCCCGTCCGCGGCGGCGACATCGTCACCTGCGGCGACGTCACGGTGATCGTCCGCTCCGTGCGCCGGCAACAGGTCCATGAGGCCCAGGTTCTGCTCCCTCCCTAGCGTTTCGAGATCAGCTTGAGCTCGATCGCGCCGCCGTCGGGCGAGACGGTCGCCTTGAGTTCGGTTTCCGCCTCGTCGCTGTACGTGCGAGGCAACAGTTCCTTGGCGCCCGCCTCCCCTGGCGAAATCTTGCTGTCCCGGGGAAAATCGGACCCGTTGGGCATGACCCACTTGTTGCACACCACGCGGTACTCCCCCGCGGGCGCGCCCTGGTTGCCTTCTTCCGAGAGTTCGAAGCGGCCGTTCTCGTCGGTCGCGCCGAACGCGCCTCTGCCCCGGGTCGAGCCGGAGGGAATGAACGTCACGAGGGCGCCGCCGAGCGGCTTTCCGTCCAAAGTGAGAGTCCCGGTGACGGGAACGAGCTTGGGCGCGCCGGCTCCCCGCTTGTCGCCCCCGCACCCGGCAAGGGCTGACAAGGCGATGGTGCCGGAAACCAGCAGAACGGACCATCGTCGCATGATAGACTCCCTCTCAACTTACTTCTTTCGTAACGCTTCACCCACATGAAGTTGTCGGAAGAGGAGAAGGAAAAAGGAAAAAGCGTGGAAAAAGGGTATAAGAAGAGGAGGGGGTCCCCATTCAGAATTGTGCGAACAGGGTACGATTTCTTGCCTTTCCCATTCTTCCAGGACTTTCCCTTCTCCCTTCCCCTATTCGCACTTCATTCCGCTGAACACGCACCTTCTTTCCGGATTGCCGTACCCTCGACGCCCGCGGACTACGGTATCGAGACACTCTCCTGGCCGGCCATGGTCGCGATGGCGGTGAGGATGACGAGGTCCGTGGTCTCGGCGAGGAACCTCACCGCGCCGTCGCCCAGCGCGACGTTGGCGCCTCCCGGGTGCAGGCTGCCCACCATGCCCCAGTCGCGAAGCCTTCCCAGGACGGTGCCTTGCGGACTGACCCACGTGTAGGTTGCCGGGACGAACCAGGTGTTGATGCCGGCGCCCAGGTCCGTGCCAGTCATGACCCAGCCGCGGAAGCCCCAGGCCGGCGGCGAGCCGTTGGCCACCCAGCGCGTGGTCTCGCAGACCGCCGCGGTGTTCGAGGTGCCGTCGGTGACGCTGGCGGTCGACGAGTCGCTGTTCTCGCCGAACATCCGGCGGACGCTCGGATTCAAGGAATTCCAGTCGTTGAAGGTCCAGTAGTCGGACCGGTAGGCGCTGAAATCGTAATTCGTCTTGGCCGCGGCCACACCGCTGCCGTCTTTGATCGCATAGACGCCGGTGGTGCCGAGAAGAACGTTGTTCGGGTCGGACGGGCACAGGAGGGCTTCGATCTTCTGCGCCAAGGCGGCGGCGTTGCCGCTCGTGACGGCGTCGCCGGCAAAGCCCCGCGCACTCGGCACGATGTTGCCTTGCGTCTGCGGGGCCGGGCCCACGTGCGAAACGCACTGGCGGAAGTCGATCTTCTGGTAGAGCGGCGTCTGCTCGATGAACGGGAGCAAGAGCGCCAAGCCGTTGAGGTTCTTGACCAGCTTGTTGGCTGGCTCCGTGCCGCCTCCTCCGGACCAACCGTAGTCGAGGCCGCCAGGCGGGAAGACCTTGTGCACATCCAGGTAGTTGTGCAGCGCCAAACCGAGTTGCTTCAGGTTGTTCGTGCACTGCGATCGCCGCGCCGCCTCACGCGCGGCCTGCACGGCAGGCAACAACAACGCAATCAAGATGCCGATGATCGCGATCACGACCAACAACTCGACCAGAGTGAACGCCCTGCGTCGTAATCCCATAACACTTCTCCTCGCGAAAAAAAGAAAAACGATATCGCGAAAGCGCGGCCTCCAGGACACGGCCGCCAGCGCAGAGGATAACACGAGCAGCCAACCGAGGCAAGTCCATCCCCCCCTGTTCGCGTCACTCCTTCCCCGGCCGGAAGCGGATGCTGTAGAAGAGCCCGATCGCCAGCAGCAGGGCGCCCCACCAAAGGCTCAGGTGGAGGTGCTGCATGGCGACGTTGGGCGGAACGAACAGTCCGTAGACCCCGGCACCCAGGATCAGGACGCCGTAGGCCACGAAGAGGATGCCGACGAAGAACCAGATCGTGATCGCATGTCGCGGTTTGTCGCTCATGGTGAGTCCGCCCTACCAGAAGAGGATGTTCAACGCGACGCAGAGGGCCAGGAGGACGAAGCCCCAGAGCACCGGCCTCTTCAACCACGGAAGATGGGCTGCGGAGGGGATCTCCGTCTCGCCGAAGCAGAGGTTCTTCAGCTCCGAGACCGGCTTGGGCTCCGTTACGAAACTCACCCCCACGGTAACGAGCAAGGTGACCAGGAACGTCCACACGGCCATCCAGACGTTGGTGGGAATGTCCTGCGTGTCGGGCGAGAACGTGATGAACTTCACGTGTTCCCGGTTGAAATGATCGACGTCGAACGTGCCGGGCAGGCCGAGCGGCCAGTCGCCCGGCGTCCAGTGGACGAAGAGGAACATCGCCAGGCAGAACAGCGTTCCGATCAGCAATCCCAGGAAAGCGGCCTTCGCGGTCGTGCGTTTCCAGAGCATTCCCAGGATCACGGGCACGAACAACGGCACGATGAACATCACGAACAGCAACTGCGCGAACGACATGATCGTCTGGAACCGCAGACAGGCATAGGCCGCCCCGATGCTGATCACGATGCCCAGGATCGAGCAGACGCGGCCCATGGTCACGTAGTGCTTGTCGCTGGCGTTGCGGTTGATGAAGGGCTTGTAGACGTCGTAGGTCCACACGGTGGCAAACGCGCTGACGTTGCCCGCCATGCCCGACATGAAGCCGGCGATCAGCGACGTGACCCCCAGCCCCAGCAACCCCGGACCGCAGTAGCGTTTCAACAGAAGCGGCAGCACGCAGTTGTAGCTGTAGGCGTCGCCGGCCACGACCTTGGGGTCGTTCTCGGCCAGGAGGCGTTCATCGAGCACGGCCAGGGCCAGGAGCCCTGGGAGAATGACGATCAGCGGCACGAACATCTTGAAGAAGCCGCCGATGATCGTGCCGTTCTGGGCGCTGGGGAGGTCTTTGGCCGACAGGACGCGCTGCACCACGAGGAAGTCGGTCGTCCAGTAGCCGAACGAGATGGCCAGGCCCCAGCCGAGCACGATGGCGGCCCAGTACATCCCGGCCGGGTTGTCGGCCGCCGAGCCCATCGTCGACCATAGCGGCACGTACTCGGCGCCGACGCGCTCGGTAATCCGCTGCACCATGCCGTCCCACCCGCCGGTCTCCATCAGCCCGACGATCGGGATCATGAGGAACCCGAACCAGATCAGGAAGAACTGGAGCACCTCGTTGAAGATGGCCGACAAGAGCCCGCCGAGCATGACGTAAACCCCCACCGTCAACGACGCCACCCAAATGCTGAAATGGAGGTTCCAGCCCAGAATGACCTTCATGACGATGGCCAGGCCGAACATATTGATGCCGCTCATGAAGATCGTCAGGAAGAGGAACGAGATCCCCGAGAGGCCGCGCGATGCCTCGCCGAAGCGGAGCTTCAGGTAGCCCGGCACGGAGTGGGTGCGGCAGATGTGGTAGAAGGGCATCATCACCAGCGACAGGAACACGATGGCCGGGATCGCCCCGATCCAGTAGGCGTGGTTCATCAGCATCCCGTGCTGGTACGTGCTGCTGGAGTAGCCGATCGTCTCCTGGGAGCCAAGGTTCGTGGAGATGAAGGCCAGGCCCGCCACCCACGCCGTCATGCCCCGGCCGGCGAGAAAGAAACCTTCGCCCGTCTCGGCAAACCGCTTCAGGTAGAAGCCGATCCCCAACACGAGAACGAAGTAGAGGACGATAATCAGCATGTCGACCCAAGTCAGGGCAATGATCGACTGCTGGGCGAACAAGAGGGGTGCATTCATCGCGGTCCTCACAAGTCCCAGGATGCGCTCGGCGCGGGTCTCCGGACCCCGCCGATCTCCCGACCGAAGGTCTCCAGAATCTACCCTGCGCTCCGCGTGGGTCTCCCAACGCGCTGTGTCCTTACTCGTTCGTCTGGCCCATCAGATCGCCGACGATCTGGCTCACTCCCTCGTGATCAAAGAGGACCGGCACGCCCCCGGGGCGAATGTAGGCGGCCACTCCATCCCGGACGACCAGAGCGTCCGGATGATCCACTTCAAACCTGTCGCCGTCGACCAACGCCACCGTAAACGGCCGAAAAGGCTTCCTTCCCTTGAATGCCCCCAAAGTCCCGTCGAAATTCTGGGCTTCCATGGGTCCACCCTCTCGGGGTCACGGAGTAACGCGCTGTGCGCGGGTCTCCTGACCCCGCACTCTCTGCGACCGAAGGTCTCCAGGCGCCACAGCCGGGCTTCGGTCGCCCCGGCGCTGACGTCGCGAGGCCCGGGCCGAGGGTCGGAGACCTTCGGTCGGGGCCTCGGCGGGGTCGGGAGACCCGCGCCGAGCGCGCTGTGCGAGGGTCTCCCGGCCATGCACTCTCTGCGACCGAAGGTCTCCCAAAACCACTCCATCACGATACCAAGTCCGCCAACTCCTCTACCACTCGATCGCACTCAAGATCACCTCCGACTCCAACGTTCCCTCTGCCAGCCAATAGCTGGCCGAAGAGAACCTCCAGTGCTCCGCGCGCCTCACGAGCCCTTTGCGGCACGGATTCTCGTGAAGGTAATCGAACTTCACCCGCCAGAAGGCTTCCGTTTCCAACTGTTCCGGGTGTCGCGTCGGCTGCCAGAACCGCCGCTCGCGGTCGTCACCGGCCGCCTGACGCAGCGCATCTGCAAAACACGCGGGCATGTGGCCCTGGCAATAGTCGGCCAACCGCCGGCCTGTGAACTTCCGGAAGTCCGTGAGCGTCTTCTCCAGGTGTCTCGCGTCGAAGTCCGCATCGAAGAAGATGCCGTGCATGTGCGTCGGCATGGCCACGAAGGCATTGGTTCGTAGTCGCTTCTCACGATGACAGTAGTTCAAGCTCTCGACAACGATACTGCAAGCCTCCTCGGAAAGGAACACCGGCAGCCAATCGACCACGGCGAACGTTGTGAAGAATACCGCGCCGTCGTCGTGAAAGCGATAGCGCTCCATGGAATGCGGTCCTCACGAATCCTGGAGACCTTCGGTCAGCCAACGGCGGGGTCGGGAGACCCGCGCCGAGCGTGGTCTCCGACGTTGCTGACGGTCTGGCGGAGGTTGGAACCGTGACCGACACACTCGACCGCCCCCTCGGATTACCAGTGGATGCGTTCCCCGTTTCGGATCAACCGCGGCCAATAGCTCCTGTTCGCACTCGGGCTCACGTCCGAGAAGGGGAATCCTGCCAGTATCGAACTGGTGGTCAAGCGAGTAGGCTCGGATGCGTTCAAACTCATCAGCCTTGATCGGAACGACAGCTTCTTGCTTGAAGTACGGCCTGCCAAGCATTCGCGCGTCCTCCATCGGCGGAACGCCAACAGGCTGGCGGGGTTGCCTTCCAAAGGTTCTCCCTTCGACCAACCACGCAAAGCCGCTCCTCCTCCAATCATATTCAGAGATTGGAACGCCTTTGGGAACGTGTCGGTACATCGCCTCATTAACACATTTGTAGAATCCCGTGACTAAGCTGAGAGGCTTCTCTCTGAAATCGCCCGTTGTATAGGCGAAGGCGACCCACCTGTCCCCCACTTTGATCTGGCCGAAACGCGGAGGCATTCCTCTGGGCCCTCTATCGGTTCTCCAGATGAAGTTCGGCAGCACCTCAAATGCATCGAGACCGTGCTTGACGAGGAAGTGCTTGCGGTCTGATTTTGCCATGATGAACACCTCCATTATCACGATTCGGGCGCGGAGAATTCACGGAAGACAACGCGCCGGGCTGGCCGGGCGATCTCACCCCTTCCTGGAGACCTTCGGTCGGGGCCTCGGCGGGGTCGGGAGACCCGCGCCGAGCGCGTGGGACGCGGGGGCCTCCGACACGTCGATACGGCCGACCCGCGTGGCTACTTCATCACCGACTGCACCTTGGGGAGCACGGCGGCATCGATCGAGGCGTCGGTGTCGTCGGCCGTGACGTTGTCGAAGAGGTACCAGTCCTCGCGATGCGTGACGGAGCCGCCCGGCGGCACCTTCGTCATCGGGCCCACGCTCTCCAACTCGAGCATCGAGGGATTGGTGAACGTCTCGAAGTTGCAGCCGTGGTCCGGATACGTGGCGCCCTTCTGGTACATCACCTTCTTGACGAACAGGTGCCCGCCGCGCAAGTAGGCCCCCCAGCTCTGCTCGTTGCTCATGCCGATCTTCTGGGGCTTCGTGGCCGCTGGATCCTGCTTGAGGATGAGGTACTTGCTCGTGAACACCCAGCGCGGGTCCGCGAGGTTGGTGTAGGACCACAGAACCAGGGTCCGCACCGGGAGGTAGAATCGCTTGTCGATCACCTGGCCCGGCGTGTCCGGAATGTCGGGATGCGGGGAATACAGTTCGCTCGGGAAGATGGCCTTGCCCTTCGGGGCCATGACCGTGAGGGTCCAGGGAGCGAACTCGACGTCCCACAAGTTGTGGTTCGTGATCTTGTGGATCGCCGTAACGTGGGCCGCCTTGGGATCCAGCGTGAGTTCGATTTCCTTCTGCATCCCGTTGGTCGTCTCGATGGGCTGGATCAGCCGGAGCGTGTTGCCCTGCTCGACGGCCTTCACCGGCTGGCTGTCGGGGAAGTAGGAGCGGGGTTTGGCCTCTGGGGCCAGCCACAAGCGATGCCCGCCGAAGGCCAGCCACTGGGCGGAATTGGTCTTCCCCAGTTGTTCTTGGTCTTCAAAGAACTCGTTCTGCTGGCCGACGAAGCCGAACCGGATGATCCGCGGTCCGACGTCGGTCGTCGCGATCAGCTCGACGGTGCCGTTCGACATGCGGATGCAGTTGGGCCAACCCCCGTAAACCGCCTTCTCCATCTTCGTCCCCCGTTCTGCTTGAGCCAGAGAAACCCATGACGCTGCCAGAAGGAACGCGAGCCCACCGGCTGCGGATCTCCGTGCTGCGAAACCCATTCTCGTTACCCTCCTCTCGTCTTGGCTGGTCGCGGGAGGACCTCTCCCGCAGAGCGTTCGAGCGGCCATCTGTCGCCGAGAGCGTCCAGACTTCAGAAGTCCCTAGAATAGCCGCCGGGTGGGGCGATGTCCACGTGCCTCGTCAGGTGGCGGCACGGTGGTTCGTCTGCGGACCGAAAGAACCCGGACCGGAACCGGGTATGGCATGAGTCCTTCGCGGTGGGTCCCGCCCGGCAGGCGGAACCTACTATATGCCCTTCCTGCGCGGATTGCCTAAGAGCCTTGCACGGCCCCCGGAACCCGGGGTTAACAGCCCTCCCGAGGGGGCTTACTTCCATCTTGGGTGTCGATACAGTAGAATCGAGTGCCTGGGCATCCCTGGGATCCGTAGCGGCACGGAGGGCTCGTGTTGCGTCATGCCTCCGGTTCCCACTTCATTCCGACTGAGACGTTCTTTCTGAGAGGATTCATTACCCATGGGTTTGATCGTACTTCGCAGCGTCTTCTTCATGGTGGCCATCGGTCTGGTGGTGGCGATCATCACGTCGGGCGTCTTGCCGCCGGACATGCCTTCGTGGCTTCCGTGGCTGATCTTCGTGGGTGTGATGCTCATGGCGGCCGGGGTCATCGTCGGCGATATCCTCACCCCGCGCAAGAAGCTCGACACGATTTCCGCGGTCTACTTCGGACTGATCGTAGGTCTGTTTCTGGCCTATGTGGCGGGGTTGGCGATCTCCCCGCTGTTTCCCTCCAGGCCTGGCGGCGACTGGCAGGCCGACCGGGTCAAAGACCTCGTGCAGACGGTCTTCGCCGCCGTGCTCTGCTACATGTGCATTAGCTTCCTGCTCCAGACCAAGGACGACTTCCGCTTCGTCATCCCTTACGTGGAGTTCTCCAAGGAGGTGAAGGGACGCCGGCCGTACATCCTGGACACCAGCGTGGTGATCGACGGGCGCATCGCCGACGTGGTCGAAGCCGACATCCTCGACAGCCAGCTTATCATGCCGCGGTTCGTGATCACGGAACTCCAGGGGGTGGCCGACAGTTCCGACCGGCTCCGCCGCAGCCGCGGCCGCCGGGGGCTCGACATCCTCAACAAGCTGCGGACCAACCCCAAGGTGGACCTGGAGATCTACGACCGCGACCTGCCTGAGTTCGCCGGCCAGAACGTCGACCTGCGCCTGGTTTCGCTGGCCAAGCACCTCGAAGGGAAGCTCGTCACCAACGACTACAATCTCAACAAGGTGGCCCGGCTGCACGGGGTGGGCGTGATCAATCTCAACGATCTGGCCAACGCCCTGAAGCCGGTCTTTCTCCCGGGAGAGCACTTGGAAGTGCGTATCGTCAAGCCGGGCGAAGAGCCGGGCCAGGGCGTGGGCTACCTGGACGACGGCACGATGGTCGTCGTCGAGGCGGGGCGCGACCACGTTGGGGAGTCGGTCCAAATCGCGGTAACGAGCGTCTTGCAGACCAGCGCAGGCCGGATGGTCTTCGGACGCCTCGAGACTCCCCGGCAAACCCGGTAAGGGCATCACGCTCCCGATCTCCTTTCAGCACCCCCCGCACCGGGGATACTTCACGCGGCCCTATCCTCTCCCGTGTTCGCGCGAGTCTTGGACGGACGGTTCTCTTGACGTATTCTTCCCTAATGCCCTGATGGGGCGGGCCGGTGCGGTCGTGGACCGCGGTCTGCCGCAGCGCTCCCGAGGACTTGGCGATGCAAGTGCTGTTTGCCTTGACGCTCTTGGTTAGTGCGAGCCTCTTGTTCTTCGTCCAGCCGATGTTCGCCAAGATGGTGTTGCCGCGTCTGGGAGGGACGCCGGCCGTCTGGAACACCTGCATGGTCTTCTACCAGGCGGTCCTCCTGGCCGGATACCTCTATGCCCACCTCTCCACGCGGTGGCTCGGAACACGGCGTCAGGCGGTGGTGCACCTTGGGCTCTTGTGCCTGCCGTGGCTGGTGCTCCCGATCGGACTCTCGGCCCACTGGAACCCGCCTACGGGCGAAAACCCTATTCCTTGGCTCCTTCTGCTGATGAGCGTCACGGTGGGATTGCCCTTCTTCGTCGTTTCGGCCAGCGCCCCGATGTTGCAGGCCTGGTTCGCCGACACGGGCCATCCTTCGGGCCGGGACCCGTATTTCCTCTACGCCGCGAGCAACCTGGGAAGCATGGCGGCGTTGTTGGGCTATCCGTTTCTCGTGGAGCCGTACCTGCCGCTGGCGGGACAGGCGTGGTGGTGGGCGGCAGGATACGCGATGCTCGTGGGGCTCACGCTGTCCTGCGCCTTGGCACTCTGGTGGTCGCCGGGCAAGTTGGCCGTCGCGGCGGCCGGCGCGTCGGGCCAAGCGGTCGACGTCCCCACCGAGGAGGCTGCCGAGCCGGCTGCGCCGACTTTCGCCTTGCGCATGCGGTGGCTCGCGCTGTCGTTCGCCCCATCGAGCCTGCTGTTGGGCGTGACGACGTTCATTTCGACCGACATCGCCTCGGTCCCGCTCCTTTGGGTGATCCCGCTGGCGCTCTACTTGCTCACCTTCGTGCTCGTGTTCGCCCGATGGACGATCCTGCCCCATCGGCTCATGGTCTGGACGCAGCCGTTCCTCGTGGTGCTGTTGACGATCGTCTTCTTCCAGACGACCTCGTCGTGGATGCAGTGGCTGGTGCTCTTGCACCTGGTCACTTTCTTCGTCACGGCCATGGTGTGCCACGGCGAATTGGCCCGCTCCCGGCCCTCCACCGTCTATCTGACCGAGTTCTACATCTGGATGTCGGTGGGCGGCGTGCTGGGCGGGCTGTTCAATGCCCTGGTGGCCCCGCGCCTCTTCCATCAGGTCTTGGAGTATCCCCTCGTGGTGGCCATCGCCTGCATGCTTCGGCCCACGCTGCTGTCCTCGAAACCGGCCACTCGCGTTCCGCGGTGGAAAGCGGTTCAGTCCGTTACGAATGCAGTGAAGCTGTTCTTCACCATGGTTGCCCGGAAAACCGGCCTTCATCGGGTGATCGCGCTCGGCGGACGAGCGCGATGCTTCGCAAGAAGGCCGGGGGTTGCGCGGTGGCTCGATCTGCTTCTGCCCATGTTGCTCTTGGCAGCGTTGATTGGGCTGTATGGCCTCTACTACCCCGGTCGCATCAACAAGATCCCGACGCACTTCGGCGGCACGGAGTGGCATTTCGAACGGTTGAACTGGCTGGGCGGCCTCAACAGCGTGCTGGAATGGATCCGCCAGCACTTGCCCTGGCCGAGCGGCGCCAACGGGCGCCTGGGCGAGTTCTTTCGATCGCTCGGCACGACGGACTGGCGCCTTGGGCTGGAGACCGCAATCCTGACCTTGGGCGCGATGGCGGCGTTCGCATTCCAGGCTCGCCCTGTGCGGTTCGGTTTCGGAGTGCTGGTCGTGCTCACCGCCAGGCTCATGCTCTTCGGCGCCGGGACGAACACGATCTACGAAGAGAGGAGTTTCTTCGGCGTGGTCCGCGTGCGGGAAGACGTCGTCGATCTGGACAACGCCACGAAGCGGATTGAGCACACCTTGGTGCACGGGTCGACCAACCACGGCGCCCAGTGGGCCGAAATCTCCGACGAGTTGGCCGAGAAGATTCCGAATCGGCGGGACCTTTGGGCCAAGGCCAAGAAGGGCCGCACGCCGATCACCTACTATTTCCGCACCGGCCCGGTCGGCCAGGTCTTCACCAGGCTTGCGGACCCGGTGCAGACGCGAGAGATCGGCGTCATCGGCCTCGGGACCGGCACCACCGCGGCCTGGGCGAAACCGGGACAGCGCGTGACCTACTTCGAGATCGATCCCATGGTGAAGCGGATCTCCTATGATTCCGCGAGGCTCTTTTCTTACGTGACCGACGCCGAGGCCCATGGGGTCCCCGTCGCCATCGAAATGGGCGATGCGAGGATTACGCTGGAAGACGACGAGCGAGTCCCGCCCGGCAAGTTCGACATCTTGATCGTCGATGCCTTCAGTTCCGACGCGATCCCGATTCATCTCTTGACCAAGGAGGCGATCGAGGTCTACTTCCGCAAGCTCTCGGCCACCGGGATTCTGCTGGTTCACGTCTCGAACCGCCACCTGGAGCTTGCACCCGTCGTCGGAAATCTGGCCCGCGAATTGGGCCTCGTGTGCCGGATTTGCCGGGACGACACGGTCTCCGACGAAGACGAGGAGCGGGGGAAGTTCGCCTCCGATTGGGTGATCCTCGTGCGCAAAGAGAAGCGTTTGGGCTCACTGGCGACGAACTCCAAGTGGAAACCGATTCCGCCCGACGACCGCGTCGGCATCTGGACCGACGACTTCTCGAACGTCGTCGACGTGCTAAGGTGGTTCCGCTCCCGGCCACCGGCGGACGAGTCCGAGGGCGACGAAGAAGACGGTTTCGACGAGTAGACGCCCCCCGATCCCGCGATCCCGGCAGGGTGCCAATCGCATCCGTAGGGTGGGACCAGCCCGCGAAAGCGGGCGCCGGCCCCCCAGACGCAGGGCACCATTCGATCCTGGTGGGCCGGCGCTCCGCTTGTCCCACCCTACGTCTCTCTCGAATGCCCGGCGGCCTGTGAAACCAGGCAAGGCGGGGTGACTCTGCCGAAAATGTGGGTCATGACGGATCAGGTCAGCTTCCTGTTCTGGTGGTGCCGAGTGTTTCGATTGTAGGAAAAGGGCCGACCGTAGCGTCTCGACGCCGCGGAGGGAGGGACCCCGCGCGAAGGCCGGAAGGACGGGGCCTGCCGCCGAGGAGTTGTCCATCCTGCGGCCGGCCGCATCCTCGGTGGGAACAGGACGCATGGAGGGAGAAGCCCGCACGCTCCGGCCGCGTTGGTACGCCCTGCTGGCGGCCGCGCTCGTTCTTTGCGCGAGTGGTTGCACGGGCCTCAGGGAGTACGTGCGCAACGGCTTCAAAGTGGGACCGGACTACTGCCCTCCGATGGCGAGCCCGGCTCCGACTTGGATCGACGAGGCCGACGTGCGGGTGCGGTCGGGCTCGGAGCCGCCGGTCCGATGGTGGAGCGTCTTGAACGACGCCACGCTCAACGGCTTGATCGAATCGGCGGCGAGTCAGAACCTGTCGTTGCGCGAGGCCGGCCTCCGAATCCTCGAGGCGCGGGCCCAGCTTGCGATCGCCAAGGGGACTTTCTTCCCTCAGTCGCAGAACGCCTTCGGGGCCTACAACCGGGCGGTCACCCCCGGATACGACATCAACGTGCCGGGATACCCTGTATTCCACGTTCCCCCGTCGTTCTTCGAGCAGTGGGACTTCGGGTTCAATCTTTCCTGGGAATTGGACTTCTGGGGACGGATCCGCCGGGCGATCGCAGCGGCCGACGCCACGCTCGATGCCTCGGTTGCCGGCTACGATGATGTGTTGGTGACCCTGTTGGGCGACGTGGCCTCCAACTACGTCCAGGTCCGCACGTTGCAGAAGCGCATCGAGCTGCTCCGCGAGAACGCCGACCTCCAGCGTAAGATCTACCGAATCGCCCAGCGGCGATTCCAGGAAGGCCAACGCGACGAATTGGACGCGGCCCAAGCCGGCAGCATTCTCGACCAGACCGAGTCGCAGATTCCGCGTCTGCGCGTGGCGTTGCGGGAAGCGTGCAACCGGCTGTGCGTGCTGCTGGGATCGGCCCCCTTTGACCTCGAACGGCAACTTGGCGAGGGCCCCATCCCGACCGTGCCCCAGGAGGTCTTCGTGGGCGTTCCCGCCGATCTGTTGCGGCGGCGTCCCGATGTGCGGCGGG
>Ga0067045_1003067_pt1 | contig 31143 bp, 22 predicted proteins | sample TerdegcTABiofilm_FD_59184 | JGI IMG/M metagenome (GOLD analysis project Ga0067045, IMG submission 59184) | Combined Assembly of (Gp0054472, Gp0054536) Wastewater bioreactor microbial communities from Singapore -Terephthalate degrading...
AGATAATCGACCAGTTAAAAGAAAACTAAATTCATAAACTTTTAACTTACAGTGGGAACATAAAAAAAAAAAAATCAAAATTGCAAGTAATTTTAATTGGGGCAATTCTCTATCGCTTTGAAAAATATTTATTTTTTTATCTATTTTATTAGGAGAAATAAGTTTATGCGGAAATATAATTTTGGTCGGCTAATAATTAAATAAAAAACGGCTCATTAAGAGCCGCTTCTGTAAATTGTTTGCTTCAACAGTTTATGGATTAATGTTCACTGTTTACTTTTTTTACACGTCGAAGTACATCTCGAATTCAAACGGGTGAGGACGTAAAGCCATCGGTTTAATTTCTTTTTCAACTTTGTAGTTTATCCATGTTCGAATCACATCTTCTGTAAAGACGTTTCCTTTGAGCAGATATTCATGATCTTCAGCTAATGCTTTTAATGCTTGCCCGAGTGATTCCGGTGTTGACGGAACATCTTTCAATTCTTCGGGTGTCATATCATAAATATCTTTTTCAAGCGGTTCTCCCGGATCAATTCTATTCAATACTCCATCTAAACCCGCCATCATTATTGCAGAGAATGCAAGGTATGGATTCGCTGCCGGATCAGGACATCTGAATTCAATTCTCTTTGCCTTTGGTGAATTGGAATACATTGGAATTCTTACCGAAGCACTTCTATTACGTTGCGAGTAAGCAAGATTAACCGGTGCTTCAAATCCCGGCACTAATCTTTTGTACGAATTTGTAATCGGATTAGTAAATGATAAAAGTGATGGTGCATGTTTCAATACTCCACCTATAAAATAAAGTGCTGTTTCACTTAAACCGGCATAACCGCCACCGGCAAAGAGCGGTTTACCTTTCGACCATAAACTTGTGTGAACGTGCATTCCGCTTCCGTTATCTCCAAAGATTGGTTTTGGCATATATGTAACAGTCTTGCCTCTTTTCTTTGCAGTATTTTTTATTACGTACTTGAACATCAATAATTGATCTGCCGCTCTCAGTAACGGTTTGAATTTCATATCAATTTCGCATTGACCGCCGCTTGCAACTTCGTGGTGCTGAGCTTCAACTTCAATTCCCATATTAATCAGATTCTGAACCATTTCATTTCGTAGATCCATCAACTGATCAGTTGGCGGAACAGGAAAGTAACCTTCCTTATAACGTGGTTTGTATCCAAGGTTAGGATTTTCTTCACGACCGGAATTCCATTTACCTTCAATCGAATCAACCGTATAGAATGAAAAGTTGGGACCGGAATCGAAACGGACGTCATCGAACACAAAGAATTCTGCTTCGGGTCCAAAGTAAGCTGTGTCTGCCAATCCGGTTGATTTTAAGTATGCTTCTGCTTTCTGAGCAATGTTGCGTGGACACCTATCGTATTTTTCTTTTGTTGCCGGTTCGTAAACATCGCATATTAGTGAAAGTGTTGGCGCTTCAATGAAAGGATCGAAAAACATTGTTTCAGGATCCGGCAATAAGAGCATGTCGCTCTCATGAATACTTTTCCATCCACGGATTGATGATCCATCGAAACCAAATCCATCGTCGAATGAATCAGCGGTTAATTCACTTGAAGGAACAGTAAAGTGCTGCCACTGTCCCGGAAAGTCCATGAATTTGAAATCAACAAACTGAATTTTGTTTGTCTTGATGTAGGAAAGAACTTCCTGAACACGCGAAACTGATTTACCCATAATTTCTCCTGATTATATGTTGATGTTGGTTGTTTCTTTAATTGTTGATAAAACAAAATTTGTTACCGTTCTATTAACACCTGGCCAGGATTGAATCTTGCTTAACAGTTGTTCTAACGATTTTGTATCCTTAACCAGTGCTTTCATAATATGCGAACCTTCACCAAGTATTGCATGGCATTCCAAAATTTCCGGTGTTTTTTTTACATGATCGGTTAACTTTTCATAATTTTTTGATGAGTCCATAATTACAAGTATGAATGCCATAATGTCGAAGTTAAATTTGTGCCGGTTAACTTTTGTATAGTAACCTTCAATTACGTGGTTCTCTTCCAATTTTTTTAACCGTTCACTCAATGATGGAATTGACAAACCAACCAGTTCGGCAAGTTCGTTTCTTTTTGTTCTTCCGTTTTCCTGTAGCTTTTTAAGTATGGCAATATCTAAGTTATCAAGCATATATTTTCTTAATTATTTAGGAATTGTTAATTAATTGACTGAAAAAATAAGGCATTCAAACTAAATAAACAAATAAAAAAGTTGATGATTTATAGCATTGTCTTGTTGAAATACTTTATTAGTTTAGCAATGCAGATTTAGGGTGAATATTGAAAAAAGAGGGCGCGCTTTTTTTTGTCCTGATATTATTTATATCAGTCCAATCGATTTTTGCACAATTCGATCCCAATGTTGCCTCGGTAATTAATCAGGTAAGCTCAGATCAATTGATGGATAACTTGAATTATTTGACAGGTGTTAAGCAAGTTACTGTTCCAAGTGGTACCTTTGCTATTACTTCCAGGCATTCAAACCAGTTTACAAATCAGATTGCAGAAGAATATCTAAAACAAAGACTCGAATCTTACGGCCTCTCTACTTATATGCAATATTTTGATGGCGGTGGCGGAAACGTTATTGCCACACAATCCGGGTATAAGTTTCCTCAAAAACAAATTATTATTTGTGCTCACTTCGACAATATGCCAAGTTCATATATTGCCCCCGGTGCCGATGATAATGGTAGCGGAACTTCTGCCGTTCTTGAAGCAGCAAGAATTCTTTCTAAATTCAAAACTGACTATACAATTATCTATGCCCTCTGGGATAAAGAAGAACAGGGACTTCTTGGGAGCTCTTATTATGCTTATCAAGCCAGAGCTAGAAACGATGATATTGTTGCTGTAATTAATCTCGATATGATTGGCTGGGATAGTAATAACGATAACATTGCAGAAGTTCATTACAGAAACTATAGTACATCTGCTTCAATTGCTGATAAGATGAATACAGTTAATAATACTTATCAGATAGGATTGAATTTAATTGGTGTTTACCCCGGTACAACAGCAAGCGATCAGGCATCCTTCTGGAATAATAATTATCCGGCTATTTTGCTTATAGAAGATTATGATAATACAAATGGTACAAGGGATTTCAATTATTATTATCATTCTGCAAATGATAAAATTGATTTTATCAATAAAACATATTTTGAGAAGTGTACAAAGGTAGCAATCGGTACACTCGCAACTTATGCCGTAATTCAAACACTAAGTGCTGTGGATTTTTCAACACCTCTGACATTTTCATTAATGCAGAACTATCCAAACCCGTTCAATTCAGCTACGACAATTAGTTATAATCTGGAAAAAGAATCGCATGTTAAAATTGTTGTTTATGATATAATCGGAAAGGAAGTAGCTGTGCTTGTTGATAGAACTCAACAGCCAAATTCATACTCTGTTTACTTTGATGCTTCAATGGTTGAAGGAGGGTTATCAACGGGTGTTTATTTTTATACGATGTTCATAGAAAATTACACTAGCTCTAGAAAAATGCTTTACCTCAAGTAATATTAAAACGAAGTTGTTGAAATACATTTTTTAACTTCTCATCTACTTGAGATATTTCTATTGTATAATTGTTGAACTCACGCCTAATCCGGTAATTTTTTCTAAGTTGATCAAAAAATTTATCCGGATTTGTAACACTTTCATTTAATAATTGTTTTAACTGTGAATTGTCTTCTGTAATATTATAAACGGAATTGGTTAAGTAATAAATTTTTTCTTCTGGCGAATTTTGAGAAGTTAGCTGTAAAATTGAATTGTTAATTGTAGGATATATTGGATTCCATTTTTTTTTATATCCTAAAAATTCGCATAGTTTGTTATAGATAAACAAGGTGCCGTTAAGTTTACCTTCTAGTGAGTAACCGGCAATGTGTGCAGTCCCGATATCAACTAACTTCAATAATTCCAGGTCAATGTTAGGTTCATTTTCCCAAACATCAAGCACAGTATAAATATCCTTTGCTTCGCTCAATCTTTTTTTCAATATCGAATTTTTTACAACAGGTCCGCGCGATGTATTAATTAAAAGTGATCCGCTTTTTATCTGCGAAATATTTTCTTCGTTTAACAAATGATAGGTCTTATCTATTCCGGTTTTGTTAAGAGGAACATGGAATGTGATTACATCGCAATTTAGAGCTTCATTCAGACTGCGAAAATTTCCTTTATCGGATTTACGTTCAAGAGGCGGATCGTTAATTATTGTTTCAAAGCCAAGTGCTTTTGCAAACCGTGCAACTTTTGTTCCGATATTTCCATAACCGATTATTCCAATTTTCTTACCTGAAAACGAGATCTGTTTTTCATTATAAATTTTTGTAATTGCTGTAATAACATATTCTGCAACCGAAAAGGAATTGCAGCCGGCAGCATCAGCAAAAAAAATATTTTTTGATTGTAAATATTCCTTATCAATATGGTCGGTTCCAATTGTAGCAGTACCTACAAATTTTACCGGAGTGTTTTCTAATAGCTTCTCGTTAACATTGGTGATTGATCTTACTACTAAAACATCAATGTCTTGCAATAATTGATTTGTAATTTCTCTACCGTGAATTAGTCTTACATCACCAAAATTAGAGAAGGCTTCCTTTGCCTGGGGAATATTTTCGTCTGCTAAAATTTTCATCGTCACTGTTTTTTTTGTTGAGCAAATATAAATCAATGAAATCAAACTTCCTTATCCGTCCTTAATTTGTAATACCTTTATTAAATGTTTATTTTTGCGCCTGAATTTCGAAAAGGAGTAAAATCATTACAATGAAGTTTAATAAAAGAACACATACATGCGGTGAATTAAGGGAATCTAACATCGGCGCAAATGTAATTTTAAACGGTTGGGTTGCTAATAGAAGAGATCTTGGCGGAGTAATTTTTATTGAATTACGCGATCGATATGGAATTACTCAGGTTGTATTCGAACCTTCTTATAATTCCGTGGCTCATGAACATGCTAAAAAATTGAGAAGTGAATTTGTTATTTCTATTGAGGGAAAAGTCCGTAAACGTCCGGAAGGAACCGAAAATCCCGATTTAAGTACCGGACAAATTGATGTAATGGTTGATAAACTTATTATTCTAAATCAAGCCGATACCCCTCCATTTCCAATAGATGATAATGTAGATGCAAGCGAAGACATACGCCTTAAATATCGTTATCTTGATCTGCGCAGAAGAGAAGTACAGAAAAATCTTTTGTTGCGGCACAAGATGTATCAGATTACAAGAAAATATTTTGACTCGAACGGATTTGTTGAAATAGAAACACCTGTATTAATGAAAAGTACACCTGAAGGGGCTAGGGATTTTCTTGTACCAAGCAGATTGCATAAAGGAAAATTTTATGCTTTGCCGCAATCACCTCAGCAATACAAACAATTATTAATGGTATCGGGGTTCGACCGTTATTTCCAGATTGTAAAATGTTTCCGCGATGAGGACTTAAGAGCAGATCGTCAACCGGAGTTCACACAAATAGATGTTGAAATGTCCTTTGTAGATGTTGAGGATGTTTTTGAAATAGTAGAAGGATTAATGAAGGTTTTTTTCAAAGAGATCTCTAATTATGATCTTCAACTTCCTATACCAAGGTTAAGTTTTGATGAAGCAATGGAAAAGTACGGAAGTGATAAACCGGATTTAAGATTTGGATTAGAGATGGTTACTCTTAACGACGTTTTTGCAAAATCTGAATTCAGAGTATTTAAAGATTCTATTGAGCAGGATGGAATTATTACCGGGTTACTTGCAAAGGGTTGCGGTGATTATACCAGGAACCAGCTTGATGTTCTTACTGATTTTGTTAAAAAACTTGGTGCCGGTGGATTGATCTGGATGAGAGTTAAAGAGAATGAACTGGATGCACCGATAGCAAAATTTTTATCCGAAGAAGAAAAGAAAAATCTTGTTAATAAATTAAATGCTCAGACGGGTGATTTGTTATTTATACTAACCGGTAAGAAGTTAAAAACTCTGTCGATTATGGGCGGGCTTCGTCTGGAAATGGCAAGACGAATGAATCTTATCGATCCAAATTCTAAACCATCATTGTTGTGGGTTACCGAATTCCCATTGTTTGAGTGGGATGAAGAAACAAAGAGATTTTATGCAATGCATCATCCTTTTACATCACCAAGAATTGAAGATATACAATTGATGGAAACTGATCCGGGTAAAGTAAAGGCACGTGCTTACGATTTAGTTCTGAATGGAAATGAAATTGCCGGAGGCAGCATCAGAATCCACGATTCTAAATTACAAGCACAAATGTTCAAGATTCTTGGTATCGAAGAAGAGGAAGCCAAAGAAAAATTTGGTTTCTTAATGAATGCATTTAAGTATGGCGCACCACCACATGGAGGTATTGCATTCGGTTTCGATCGTTTAGTAATGTTATTTGCCGGTAAATCTTCCATAAGAGATGTTATAGCATTTCCAAAAACTTCAAGTGGTCTCTCCTTGATGGATGATTCTCCATCGCATGTTGATGAAGCACAACTTACTGAATTACATGTAAAAATTAGATAATCGTTATTCAAAAAGGGGGTAACCGAGTTGCCCTCTTACATGTAAAACTTACCACAAACAGATCACATCCCTGAAAAATTTTCTTTGTATTATTTCATTCATTTGCTATATTGCAAACAACAAGATGAAAAAATTTCCACTTATTGAACTGGTTTGATATTTGTTTGTTATAAGACAGATTTAATTTTAGATAATTATTGAGACGATCGGAAAAAATTACTGAATTTGAAAAATCATAAAGGATTTTTTAAGTGGGTCAACAACAATTATTACTGATCTTGTTAGGAATTCTGATTGTAGGTGTTGCAATATTTGTTGGAATAAACCTGTTTCGTGCAAATGCCATAGAGTCAAAAAGAGCCAACCTTACAAATGAACTTGTGAATTTAGCTTCATTAGCACAGCAATATTACATGAAACCAAAAGCTTTAGGTGGTGGGGCAAGAACTTTCACAGGATGGAAAATTCCAGAAGAATTAGTTACAACTGCTAATGGGCATTTTACTTCTACTGTTTTTACTGATAGCGTCGTAATTCTTGGCATAGGAAATGAAGTCGTTACAAATAATGATTCAATCAAGGTTCAACTTACTGTAAGGTCAACATCTTTTAGAACAGTAATACTAAATTAAAAATTATTCTTTTATTCAAATTAATTAATTCATTTATAATTAAATAACAGGAGTAACAAAATGGGTCAACAACAACTTCTATTAATCGTTCTTGGCGTTATCATAGTTGGTATCGCTGTAGTAGTTGGTATTAATGTTTTTACAGCCAGCAGTACACAAGCAAACAGAGATGCAGTTATTGCAGATATGACAAACTTAGCATCTTTAGCACAACAATATTATAGAAAACCACAAGCATTAGGTGGTGGTGGTAATGCATTCACCGGTTGGGTAGTTCCCGGTCAATTAGATACAACAGGTAACGGTACATATACTGCAACAGTTCAAGCTCAGCAGGTTACTATTGTTGGTACTGGTAACGAAAAAGGAAATAACGGAACAACAAATGTTCAAGCAACAATGATAGTTGGTCCTAATGCAATTACGTCAACAACTATTAATAATTAGTTTTTTTCTCGATTTTTCTTAAATTGGAGGCGGCTAAAATTAAATATAGCCGCCTTCTTTTTTAATAAAGGGCAATTAAAATGATTGAAGTTCGGTTTAATGCTCAAAAAACTAATGGTCAAGCTATTTCAGGCAATTTAAGCGAACCAACCTATAAAGAAGCCAAGCAAAAAATTCATAAACTTGCCGAAAAACATCAGCTTAAAATCAAATCGATTGAGAAGAAGAGTTCATATATATATAAAATCCGTCGAGGCAAGGAGAAACCAATTGTTGGAGAACAGAGAGCATTTTCAAAAGACGAAGTTGCTAATGCTCTAAGAAAACTTGGATACGAAGTTGTTTCGGTTAATAAAAAGCTATTGGATTTTAATCTAAAACCACCTCAACAAGATATTGTTTCATTTGTTAAGATAAGTGCAGAATTGTTAGAACAAAAACTTCCATACAGCGAAATATTAACTCTTCTTATTAATGATATAGAAAACAAAACACTTAAAGAAACTTTAAAACAGATTAATAACGAACTCAAAAAAGGTGCGGATAGCGAGACTACATTTTTACGTTATCAGGGAGTCTTCGGCAAGTTTACGGCTTATATGTTGGGTCTTGCTTCTAAAAGCGGTAACATGTCAGAAATTTATAAAGCTACTGCAAAGTTTCTTGAAAGACAACAGGAGTTCCGTAAAAACCTTAGAAGCGCTCTCATAACTCCTCTTGTTACATTATTTGTACTTTTTCTAGCTGTTATTTTTTATGTTGGTTACATTTTTCCAGAGACAGCAAAACTATTCGTCAAATTTAAAATCGATCTTCCACCATTAACAGCAGCCACACTTGGTATTAGCGATTTTTTAATTAACAATATGCTGCTTGTTACACTTGTAATTATTGTTCCACCAATTATTCTATGGCAGTTTGCAAAAACCAAAAAGGGAAAATTGTTTGTAGATCGCTTCATGCTCAAGATACCAATTATGGGCTCTCTAATTCATAAAACTTTAATAGAAGTATTCTGCCGTGTGTTTTATACGCTTTATAGTGGCTCTGCAGAAAGTATTGAACCAATTAGAATTGCTGCCGAGGCAACTGGTAACTCTTACTTTGAAAATCAAATTAAAACTGTAGCAATTCCACTTATGATCAAAAAAGGAATTGGTATTACCGATGCTTTTCAGGCAAGCGAAGTGTTTACTGAAACAGCATTATCAAGATTTCACTCGGGTGAAGAAACCGGTACTATTAAGAATACAGCACTGCAGCTCGCTAATTACTATGAAAGTGAAACAGTGTTCAGATTAAAAAATGTAATCGAGTTAATTCAGGTTGGAATTGCAATGGTAATAATGGTGGTTATGATTGGTTTAACTTTAATTTCGGCAGAAACAGCAACCATTAGTCCGAAATCACCTGTAATGTAAATTAATTTGAGGAAGAAGGATGATTGAAACACAATTAGAGATGACTGATAAAATTGGTTACCTGCTTTTAAAAAAAGGTATAATTGATGCAAAGATTCTAGAGCAGTCATTAAAAATAAAAGATGCAGATCAGCTTAAACAAAAAAGAAATCTGGCACAAATTCTGGTTGACGAATTTGGTTTTGAACACGATGTAATTTTCAGAGAAGTAGCAGTACTATATGCTTTCAAAGAATTAAATATTCATCCGGAAGAGCTTTCCGAAGAGAGAATAAGTGAAATAAAAAATTTGATGAACAAGCAAGGACCGGAAGTTCGTCAAATGCTTCTTGAGCATAGAGTAATTCCCTACAGATTTGATGATAAAATAAAAGATAAATTAATTCTTGCTGCGGTCGACCCTACCGATAGAACATTAGCTAAAATTGCTTACACGCTAAATGCAAAAAAATATGAGATAAATTATTTACGAAAGAAGGATTACGAAAAACTTATTAGTATGCTTGTTGTTTCAGAAAATGAATATCTGAAACTGATTGAAGAAGCCGGTGAAGAGATTCAGGTTACTCAAGAAGAAGCATCAATTAATGAAGACGAACTTGATGCAGAAATAAATAAAAGTGCTTTAATAAATTTGATAGAAGCTGCTCTGGTCGAGGGTGTTCGAAAGGGTGTTAGTGATATCCACATAGTACCAAAAAGTGGTAATAAAACTGAAATACATTTTAGAATTGATGGAAAACTTCAATTGTGGCATGTACAAGAAGGAACTCTTCCCGAAGCAGTTATGGCCGTTGTTAAAGATAGATCTAAAGGACTGGATCGTTTTGAAAGAGAGAGAGCACAGGACGGATTTATTCAAAGGGAAATAGATGGCCACATAATCCGATTCAGAGTGTCGGTATTACCAACAGTTGGTACAGAGCTTAAGAATAAATTTGAAAGTATTGTAATAAGAATTCTAGATGACCGCAAAGTTATAAAAGACCTTAGTAAACTTGGACTTACCGGCTATGCTAACAAAGCTTTTGTAAAAGCAATCAGTCAGCCTCAAGGAATGATTATCCTTACAGGTCCAACCGGTTCCGGAAAAAGTACAACACTTATTGCCGCACTCTATCAGGTAATAAATCCAACAAAAAATGTTTTAACAGTTGAAGACCCCGTTGAATATGTTATTGAAGGAGCCCGGCAGCTTAAGATTGGTCATAAAATGAATTTTGAACAGGCAATCAGATCAATTCTTAGACACGACCCCGATATTGTGCTTGTAGGCGAGATGCGCGATAAAGAAACTGCAGAAACCGCAATCAAACTTGCTAATACCGGTCACTTAACTTTTTCTACATTACACACAAATGATGCGCCCAGTGCCGTTGCACGTTTATTTAAAATGGGTGTAGAACCGTTTCTAATTGCTTACGCGATAAACATAATTGTAGCTCAAAGATTAATTAGAAAATTATGTCCGGTATGCAAAAAGAAAGTGGAAAATTTGGAAGAACACATTTTTAATGCTGGGTTAGACATAAAAGATTGGATCGGTCATGAAATTTATGATGCTGTTGGTTGCGATAAATGTAATCAAACCGGTTATAAAGGAAGAATGGCTATTCATGAAGCTCTTTATTTCACTAAAGAAATTAGAAGAAAGATCGTTCAATCCGGTGAGGAAGTTGATGAAGAAGCAATTAGAGATCAGGCAAGAAAAGATGGAACAGTGAGTTTGAGAGACTCCGGATTTGAAAAAGTTAAACTTGGTTTAACGTCAATTCAAGAAGTGATTGGCGCAACAATGGAGGATTAGTTTATAACAATAAGCGTGAAAAACTTATCTTTTTCTTATATTGCAAAAAGAAATTGGGAATAAAAATTTTTTACCCAGAAATTCGGTAATTATTGATGGTTGATCAAGCAAAACAAATCCTCTCTACATTTGCCAGGCAAATCCCTCCAACCGTTTTTGGTCCTGAACGTGTTCGTTATATCATTGATAATATTGATAAAATGACCCAGGATGAAAAACTTCAATTAATGAATTTGGCAAATTATATTTTGACAGTTATGTTAGAACGAAATGCATCCGACGTTGAGATTGGAGGTTTCGGTGCACAAAATTTTATTTGGTTTAGAGTTTATGGTAAAAAGGAACGGGTTAAAGAGTTACCACAATTTACAACCGATGAAGCTTCTACATTGATAATTTCACTTCTCAATAAAAATCAATGTCAGTATTTATTGCAGAACAGAAATCTTGATTTCAGCTATACATATAAACTTGATAAAATTTCCCGTTATGTAAGGTTTAGAGCAGATGCTTACTTCGATCTTGATTCTCTTGCTTTAAATATGAGAGCTATTCAGGCAGCTGTTCGTCCAATTGAATCTCTGGAATTTCATCCGTTTGCCGTAAAAACAATGAGTCACAATTTCATAAAATTTGGATTGTCTCTCATTACAGGAATTACCGGTAGCGGTAAATCTTCCACCCTGGACGCCATTATCGATTTTCACAATCAATTCGATCCATGTCATATTGTAATTATTGCATCACCTGTGGAATATGTCCATACATCAAAAGTATCGATAATAAAGCATAGAGAGGTAGGCCGAGATGTTTTGTCATTTAAAGAGGGGGTTGTTCAAGCTTTGCGTCAGGATCCAGATATTATTGTAATTGGCGAAATGAGGGATCCGGACACTATTCTGGCTGCTTTAGAGGTAACAGATACAGGTCATAAGGTATTTTCTACCTTACACACTTCTTCAGCTGTGGAGTCCATAGACCGTATAATTGCAGAAGTTAGCCCGGAAGAGCAGGAAAGGGTAAGAAATAGATTGGCAGATGTTTTGATAAGTGTTGTATCACAAAAACTTATTCCAAGTCTTGATGGAAAAAGAGTTCTGGCTAAAGAGGTTCTTTTAGTTACACCAAGTGTTAAAGCTGCTATCAAAAATAATAATACAAGCGAAATTTATATGATGATTAATCAGGGCGGTCAGCAAGGAATGGTAACTATGGAACAGGATTTGTTACGTCTTTTTATGGAAAAAAAGATTTCAAAAGAAAATGCAATTGCATATTCAAATAATAAGAATAGAATTTTACAATTAATGAAGGGTGTTTAAAGAATTTGAAACCGATCGTCTGTATATATTGCGAGGGAACAGATACTAAAGTTGCTGTAATTGCAAAAGAAAAAGACAAGCTTAAGGTATTACGCGTTGCATCTCTTACAATGTCCTATTCACTTCAACAGGTTTCAAAACAACAAGCACTCAATGAACTTGATACTCCCGAGCCAGCTTCTAATCTATCTTTTGATACATTAGATGAAGTATCTCAATCGGAACCAGCTTCCGATACATCAGATGTAGGACTTTTACAATCATCTTTATTCGGTCTGAAACTAAATCAATGTCAGTTTATTCCTGTAATAACAGAACCGGTTGTAAATTTTCATATGTATGATGGTCCTCGAGATAGCAACAGAAAAAAACTTCTTCAACTTGTTGCAAACGACATTCAAACTGTTAAGGGAATTACAGTTGACTTAGATTCTGTTGATGTTACTGAATTAAATGATAAATCGATGTTGAGCGTATTCATAGAAGGGGAAATACCTTGTGTTCATTTGGTTAATTTACTGGCCAATTATAATAATCGAAGATATTTAAAAATACCAACTATAAAAACCGCCGAACTATCCTTAGCGTATTATGTTAGTAAATCAAATAAATTTTTTCCTGAGGATAATACCTTAATTATTTACATAGGTAAAGAGTACAGTAAATTAATTTTCCTCGAAGGACAGAAATTAAAACATATTGGCGCCACATTAGACATCGGCACAAAAAATCTTCATACATATGATGTTTATTTCTCCAAAATTTTACTTGAGATGGAGAATGGTGGAATTCCAAAACTCGATAACATAATCTTGTGTGGCGAGGATCGATCCGAAAATTTAATCCTGTCATTCTTTGGTACTTTCCCCGAAGCAAACGTTAGCGAACTAAAATTTGAAAATTTCGATACATCAGTTATTACCGAGGAAGATGCTAAGAACTTGGCTTTGTTTGCCATTCCAATTTCATCTGCGGTTGAGTACTTTGATGAATTAGATAAAACACATGTTGGGATTAATTTCCTTCCAAAATATATTCAGGAACATCAGAAGTTTTTACAATTCGGCTGGCATAGTTATGCTATATTACCACTTTTGTTCGGAGCTACTTTCTTCTTCACGTTTCAAATTTTATCAAGTTACAGGGAATTGAAGGACCTGGATTTTGAGATTGAAAGAATAACTGCCCAGCAACAGCAAAATCAAGCGCTTGTTGCAGAAATCTCGCCATTAGAACAAAGAATAAATAGCTTCGATGCAACGCAAGCAATTTTGGATTCTGCTACCACCGGTTCCGGTATATGGAATAGTACAATTGTAAAGGTCTCGGATTTTATTGAAAGAAGAAGAAATTTCTGGCTAACCAGATTAGAAACAGTTTCTTCCGATGAAGTTAAAATTAACGGTTATTCTTTATCAAGAAGCGTACTTACTGAATTTGCTCAGTATAATAACACAGCTTTATTAAAGTTTATTAACTATGAACCATTAAGAGAAAAGAGTGCTTTTGCTTATACTATTAACTTTAAACTCTCGCAAGATACTACTGTAACAAAATGACAAGCAAAGTAAAAAATACTATAATAATGGTTTTGATACTTATTGCCATAGTAGCGGGTGGCGGTGTTTTTAATTATGTTTTTTTGAAAGGTAAGATTGCTGATAGAGAAAAGAAGATCAAGGATTTAAAATTATTCCAGTTAGATACAGAAACTCTGGAATTACAATTAGTAAACTTGAAAACACGGGTTGCACAACTCGATTCTATTTTGCAAAACAGAAAATATAATATTCCTTTTAATCTTCCCCAGTCAGACTTTTTTGATTTTGTTAATAAAGTCAGCTTTTCATTTTCACCCGATTCTTATGTTAATATTGAATATAATGATACCGAGACAGGAGCTAATTTTGATATTTACAATTATACATTGAATGGTATTGCGGATTTTAATGATCTCAACACTTTAATTTATGCAATTGAAGAGAGCAAGCTTTTAAAAAAGATTTCCTCAGTAGATTTAGCCAATAATGTAAAAGTTGATACGGATGGAACCCCGCATTACCTCGTTAATTTCAAGTTCAAGGTTGCGGTTTATTTTTCTAATAATGATCGCTTCTATGTAAAAAATTTCACGGAAAATTCTCTTGTTCCCAATCCTGTTTACGACATTTTTTATCCTTTAATCAGAAATGAAATTCCACCAAATAAAGAAGGATTGCTGGATGTTCAATCAGCATCTCTTTTAGCATTAATACCAGATGGTGCTTTTCTTGTTGATGCTAATGGCAATACATACCTTTTATGGGAAGGTGATAAAGTTTACCTTGGTTACCTGACAAACATAAATTATCAAACAAACGAAGTTAGTTTTGTTCTAAATAAGGGTGGAATAATTGAATCAGTTACATTGAAACTCGATAAAGAAAAAAAGCAGAGTAAATAAAATGAAAAAGTTAATTACAATTTGTCTGTTTCTATTATTCTTGGCAAATGCTAATGCACAGGTCGATCTGAAACAGAAACTTCAAGGGTATGTTAATCCTGGTGAATTAGTAACGCTTTCAGAAGCCATCCCCTTCGATCAGGCAATTCAAGTGTTAAGTACTGTCAGCGAAAAAATATCGGGTAAAAGAATTGTTTCAACAGCCGGCTTAACAGTTCCAATTGGAGTTGAGCTTGATAAAATTCAATACAAAAAAGCTCTGTTTATAATTGCACAGTACCACAATCTTATAGTTGAAGAAACAGAATCTGTTTTAATAGTGAAGAAGAAAGACTCCGGTAAGGAACAGTTAACCGCAGAAGTTTATGCATCTGTTGATGATCGCGAAGTTAAAATAACTGCACTTATGTTCGAAGCAAATGTTTCGGAAATGCAAGAAAGAGGAATCAACTGGCAATTTCTATTATCCAGAGCAGGATTATCAATCGGAGGAGATTTTACAAGTGTTCAACAACAGCAGCAATCTTCTTCAACTACAACTCAGGTGCAGCAAAAACCACCTGCATTTGATCTTTCCAGCGCTTCAACTTTTGAAATGGGCAAATTCAAAGGGAACGCAACCGCATTGTTTAGGTTTTTTGAGTCTGAAAATCTAGGAGAAATATTTGCAAGACCCACTGTTACCGTAAGGAATAATATTCAGGGTAGGGCACAGGTCGGTTCCGATTTTTCAATTAAAGAAAGAGACTTTGCCGGAAATTTAATAGATAAATTTTATTCTACCGGAACAATTATAGAAGTAACACCCCACATTTATAATGAAGACGGAATTGATTATATCTTATTACAACTTAAGGTTGAACGCAGCTCCGCTATACCCGATGTTATAAGCACGGAAATAAGAAAGACACAAGCCACTACAAGTGTTATGCTCTTAGATGGTGAAGAAACGGCTGTTGGCGGATTGATTGTTTATGAACAGACTACAGTGCGACGCGGAATTCCAATATTGAAAGATCTTCCATGGTGGGTGTTGGGAATTAGATACTTGGCCGGCTATGATTCCAAAGAAGTTGCCAAGAAGGAAATTATAATGCTTATTCAAGCTCAAATTCTACCTTCGTTGAAAGACAGAGTATCCAAGCAGCGTGAAAATGAAGTACTTAAAAAGCAAGTAAATGAAAATGCTGAGACTTTGGAGAAAATAAAATCTCAGTTAAAAAAGAACGAAGACGAGAAATAAGTAAAAATAAATTTCCCTAACGAATATTTTACTAAAGTATAATGAAGCATATAAGTTATGACTCTTCATGTCCGTTTAATATTAATTACGTTTGTAATTCTTATTATTGCATCGTTTGCTACAACTCTTATTTATTATAATCTAACCGGGCAATTACTATTTAAATATCAATCCCAGAACATTATCAATTCTACCAATAATTTTGTTTTTACATTTCAGAATACACTTGAAAAGACGGACGAGGATTTTACAAAGCTTTCATCCAGATTAAACGATATAAAGAATGTTAACCTCGATTCAACAAATATTGATTTTATTTTTTCACTTGAAAACGATTCGTTGATAAGCAGCACCAACTTCAAAGTTAAAAAAAATTCCTTCCTTAATTTCCGATCCAGATCTTTCAGACAATTATTTTCGGATAATCCTAACATTGTTTTACGTTATGCTAATTACAATAACGAGATATATTATTACGGGTTTTTAATCTCTTCTGATTTCTTGGATAATATAAGTGAAAAGATAAGCGCAGATATTGCACTGGTAATCAACGATTCTCCCGTGGAAATCTCAAGAAATAATAAGAATCAAACTTATTTGTTGACGATAGTAAATGCTATTAATAACCTAAAATTCAAAAACAATTATGATCTGTATAGCGAAGAATTGGATAATTCTGATTTTGAGTCCGCCAAAATAACGCTTCATCAAATTCTAACGCCGGGCGGTAAAATCGGTTTTATTGTTTTCAATACATTTCAGGAAGGGGTAAGTTTTAGAGAAACCCTGAAAAATGTAATGTTTATTATAGTACTTGCCGGAAGTGCATTAACATTTATAATAGTTTTACTCTTTACTGCAAAACTTCGTAAGCAGATCTCACTTCTAAGTCAGGCTGCAGAAATAATAAAAAAAGGTAATCTTGAACATCGCGTTCAAATAGTTTCTAAAGATGAATTAGGTAAACTTGCTGATACATTTAATTCCATGTTAGATGAAATAAACAGGAAGGAAGAAGCTGAAAAAGATTACACAGAATTTATTGCGCTTATTAATCAAAACCCAACATTAAAAGAAATATCCGAAGCCGCTCTAACAAAAATTATTAAATCGACCAATCTTACATTTGGCGTTCTCTATCTAATCGAAGGTAAAAATTTACGATTGATTTCATCATCGGGAACAGGAAAAAATATTTTTCATCCAATGCAGAGCCCAGATATTTATAGCAGTGTAATTGAGAAAAAAGAAATTGTTGAATTTAATTTCAGCGAAAACTTTCCTGAAATAAAAACCGGACTTACTTCAATAAAAATAAAATACATTTTAATTTTCCCTATTATTTACAATCGGGAGACAATTGCAATTCTGGAACTTGCATCCGAATCTCAACCCGTAGGAAAGGTAAAAGATTATATTAACAGTATTCAGGAACAGCTTGCGGTTGGTCTTGCTAATGCAAAGTCTTTAGAACAACTTGAAAATTTTGTTCAGGAATTAAAACGGCTTAATGAAGAATATCAGAAACAGAATAAACAGATTCTCGAACAAAATGACGAACTGAAAGAACTGCATAACCAGATTAACGAAAAGGCCATCGAGCTTGAAAAGCAGAGATCAAAAGCCGTTGAATTAACCAAAGTTAAATCGCAATTCCTTGCTAGTATGTCCCATGAATTGAGAACTCCGCTTATTTCAATTTTAGGATTAACCGAGTTAGTGCTGAAAGATGACATTACTCCTAATAAGTCCAAAGAACGGCTTGGCATTGTTTACCGAAATGGTAAAAAACTTTTAAGCATGATTACAAACATCCTCGAATTCTCTAAACTTGAATCGGGCAGAATAGAAATTAAAAAGGATAATTTTTTACTTAATGATTTGCTCGACGAAATAAAACAAAATATAGAACCACTTACCGATGAAAAGAAAATTAAATTTACGATTAACCGACCGTTAAATAAAAACTTTCTTATAAACACCGATAAAAGCAAAATTGAACAGATCCTTAATAATCTTTTAACAAACGCTGTTAAGTTTACTGATGCCGGTGAAATTCAACTTACGGTCGATATAGAAAATGATAACGGACTTAAAATAAGTGTTAAAGATACAGGGATAGGCATTTCTGAAGAGAATCAGCAAATGATCTTTTCGGAGTTCAGACAGATTGATGGCAGCACATCAAGAAAATATGGCGGTGCCGGATTGGGTCTTACTATTACAAAGCGTTATATCGAAATGCTGGGTGGTAATTTATCGGTTAAGAGCACTATCAATTATGGTTCCGAATTTACTTTTGTATTGAAGGATGTTGTGCTTGACGTTGTTGAAACTCCGGTTCAAAAGTTTCTTACGCTTAACGAGGAAAAAAATAATTTGAATGGTAAATCGGTTTTGATTTATTGCAGTAACGTAGAAACGAAAAAATTCATAACAGATTATCTAAGCTCCTATAACTATAATATTATTCCGTTCGAGTCGGGTGAAATTAATTCGCAACAATTGAATACTGCTAATCAGGACACAATAATATTTTGTAATGATGAACATTCGCCGCAAATCTGGCAATCAATTATAGATATTAAATTGAATCCGGCTACAAAGGATTATAAAGTAATTGTTATTTCGATACTCGAAAAAGAAAAAGTGGGCTGGATGCTTCCTCTTCACGAGGTTTTAATAAAACCATTGTCTATTAGTGGTATAAATAAAACCATTGATAAAATTGAAGCTTTTGCAGAAACTAAGGCGTCAAAAATATTTTATGTAGGACCTAACAAGGAGGAGTTTACTATAACTTTTGAAAATGAGATCAACACCAAACCAGTAATTTATTTCCAGGACCTTTCTGAAGTACAATTGAATAGAGAAACCTTGCAAGTAGTAATTATCGATTTCAATTCATTTCAAAAAGAAGCTTTGGAATTTTTATTCAACGTTAGCCGTAATAAACTGAACAGAAATGTTTATCCAATATTTTATTGTAATAAAGATATTAGTGATATTAATTTAGATTCTCTAAACAATGAATTGTATAAACTATCGGTGCAAAGTAAAAATCACCCACTCGATGTGTTGAAGGACTTAAAAGACCGGTTAAAGATTGATGAAAGTGTGCTCAATCAAAAACAACAATTGATAGAGGAAACCGAATATGACAAATATGCCGATGATGTTGCAAAACAATCGACCGATTCCAAATACACAGTTTTAATTGTTGATGATGATCCCGATACTTTATTCACAATTGGCGAAATAGTTAAAGAGATGAATTATGATACTATATTTGCACACAACGGAATGGAATGCCTTGTAATGCTCAATCATGTTAAGCCGGATATAATCCTGCTTGATATAATGATGCCGCAAATGGATGGATTCGAAACAATTAAAAGAATTAGAAGTGATAATCGTTTTGTATCTGTTCCGGTTGTAGCATTAACTGCTTATGCAATGCTTGATAATAAAAGTGTTGTAACTAAAAACGGTTTTAACGACCTGGTTACAAAACCTGTAAATTCCGCACTTCTAGAATCCAAAATAAATTTTTATTTAAAGAGTAAGGTAAGTTTAGAATGAAAAAAATTCTTGTAATAGATGATTATCCTGATAATGTTTTTCTACTTCAAGATCGGCTTGAGCACGAGGGTTTCGAAGTAATTAAAGCTTATGATGGCGAAATGGGTATTCAAAAAGCCATTACCGAAAAACCCGATCTCATTCTGCTAGATATTATGATGCCCGGTGTGTCGGGGTATGATGTATGTAAAACTTTATCTTCCAGAGATGATACAAAACTAATCCCGATAATTTTATTAACCGCTCTTACGGAAGCAGACAATTTAAGATCGGGGCTTCAAGCCGGTGCTTTCGATTATATTAAAAAACCGTTTAATAAAACCGAACTTATCGCAAGAATTAATTCTGCACTCAGGTTCAGCGAGACAAATAAGTTTCTTATCGAAATTGAAAAGATAAAAACGTTTGCCGCTACGGTTGTTACGGCTAATCACGAAATTAAGCAGCCGCTGACATTAATCAATCTTTCAACTACTGCCATACGAAGAGAACTTACAAAAGATAGTCCTTCTAACGAAGTTGTATTAAAACGGGTAGAGTTTATTGAAAATGCAGCAAGGGATATTATTAAAGTTCTGGAGAAAATGGGTGCAATCAAAAAACCGGTTATTACACCTTATGTCAATAATCTGAATATTATCGACCTTAATTCCGATGAAGAAAATATTAATTGATTAGGTCCCGTATTACATTCAACATTTCTTCAAAATTATATGGCTTGGTAATTATTCTATTAACAAGATTGTTAATTCCTTCTTCATTTGAATAATCACTTTGTGAACCGGTAGCAAGTATTATTGGAGCCGGAAGTTTCATCTCTTTTATTTTTTTTATGCATGTAATTCCATCCATGTCTGGCATCTTCTGATCAATTATAAACAGATCAGGTCTCTTACCATTATTCAATTCCTTTATTACTTCTTCTCCATTTGCAGATGTTATAACTTTGAACTCGTATGAAATTAGCAGCTCGGCAAGAAGTTCTCTTAAAATGTCTTCATCTTCAGCAACAAGAATTAATTTTGTTTTTGATTCAACTTCCTCTTTAATATTGGCTACGGTTGGAAATCTTAATGTGAATTCAGTCCCTTTATTTTTTTCGCTCGAAACTTTAATAACACCGCCGGAATCATCCACTATTTTTTTTACAATCGAAAGCCCGATTCCGCTATTCTTCTTTTTTGATTTTGTTGTAAAGTTGTTCTCGAAAATATAAGGCATAACAGAAGGATCAATCCCTTCGCCATTATCGGATATTTTTATAAGTACCGATGAACCTCCTTCAAATAACTTTGGTTCGTTCCCCTGATGTTTTGGATTTGATGTGTGAATACTGATCACTCCGCGGTCTTTAATTGCTTCAGAAGCATTTATAATCAAATTCATAAATACCCGGTAATAATCGGAATAGCGCCCTTCAACAAATGATAATTTTGATTCCAGCTTAAGATTGAATGTTATTCTATCCTTAAGATGAATTGAAATTGTATTTATCAAATCGCTTAAAAGTGAATTTATATTGATTCGCTTCTTCTTGATTATTTTATTGGTCGATTCCGATAACAGGTCTTCAATAATTTCTGCAGCCATATAAGTTCCATTTTCGATGCTGCTTATTAATGGAATTACATCTTCGGGGTTAGAGACTTTTTTCTTAAGAAGTTCTACGCTGTTTAAAATTCTTGTAAGTATATTATTAAGATCGTGTGCAATATGACTAACAGGAACCGTCTCTTCTTTCTGTTCCATTCTACTTCAGATTATATTTAATGATTTTTGAGTAAAGAGTTTTCTGACTGATTCCTAATACTCTCGAAGTGTTTTCGCGATTCCAATTATACTGATCCAGTGCACGTTTAATATGCGACCTTTCCAATTCCTCAAGCGAGACGAGCGAGCCATCATCTTTTACGAAATTAGAAAAGTCAAAATCATCTTTCGGAATATTTAAATCTTTCGGCTGGATTATCTCGCCATCCGAAAATATAATAGCTCTTTCAATTATATGTTCAAGCTCTCTAACATTTCCCGGAAAGTTATAACGCATTAATTCTTTTTTCGATTCTTCGGATAAACGCTTTACAGATCGAACAGAAGATTTTTTCTGTAGGAAGTAATCCGCCAATAATAATACGTCCCCCTGTCTTTCGCGTAATGGCGGAATTGTAAGTGTAATTACATTTAATCTGAATAGAAGATCTCTTCTGAAATTTTTGTTTTCTGCTTCCTGCATCAGATTCTTATTTGTAGCGCCAATTACTCTAACACTGGAAGATAAATTTGTTATTCCGCCAACTCTTCTAAACTCACCGTTTTCCAGAAAACGTAATAGTTTTGGTTGAAGAGATAAACTCATTTCGCCGATCTCATCTAAAAACAATGTCCCGCCATTTGCAATTTCAACAAGACCTTGTTTAGAAGTCTTGGCATCAGTAAACGCACCTTTTTCGTAACCGAATAATTCGCTTTCCATTAGCTGATCCGGAAGAGAAGCACAATTTATGGCAACAAACGGTTTATCTTTTCTTGCAGAATTTTTGTGAATATATTCTGCAAATAGTTCTTTACCGGTTCCGGTTTCTCCCTCTAATAAAATATTCGATTCCGAATTAGCTGCGCGTTCAGCCAGCTTAATTATATTTTTGATGCTTTCACTTTCACCAATAATTGAAGAAGGAATAACCTGATTAATTTTTGATGTAAGGATTTTATTTTTAATGATTAGATCTCTATGCTCAAGAGCTCTATCAATTGTTAAACACAGTTGACCGAATTCGTATGGCTTTGTAATAAAATCATAGGCACCATGTTTAATACAATCGATAGCAGTTCTTACATCAGTCTTGGCTGTTAATACGATTACCTGTGTAGATGGTTGGTTCTCTTTTACAAATGCAAGAACTTTTTCTCCATGAACTTCTTTCATCTCAAGATCTAGCAGAAGAACATCATAAGGTTTTTTCTTAAGGTTTTCTATAGCATCTTTACCGTCATAAACAGTATCGACATTATGTCCTTCGTTTACTAATTCTTCTTTTAAGAGATAACAAAGAGTTTCATCGTCATCGGCAATTAAAATTTTAGTGTCTTTCATTGAACAATTGCTATTATTTTTTATTAAAAATAAAGAATTTTAGCGATAAATCCTTGAGTAACGGTAAATTGATTTTTACGTCACAAAATAGAGTGATGAAATAAAATTACTGGCATGCTTGTTTGTATTTTTATAGGGGATGGTTTATATTTGTGCCTCAAATTTTGATGGAGGGCGCGTAGCTCAGGGGTAGAGCATATGCCTTTTAAGCATAGGGTCGGTGGTTCGATCCCACCCGCGCTCACAAATTATGTTGAACTCTAATTTTATATCGAATCTTAATTGGTGGTGGAGAATTAATTCTCTACCGTCCTGAAGCTATTTAAATAATTAACTATACAAAAGCCGTGGATGGTAGAACCGTTCACGGCTTTGTTGTATCCAGCCGTGAACTTCCATTCAGCGGCTTTATTTTTTTAAACCAAAGGAGGTTCACATGTCCAGCAGTAAAATTATTTTTCTCGAGCAGTCCCAAATCCCATCACATTACTACAACATTTTACCAGATATGCCGGAACCAATGGCTCCGCCGCTTCATCCGGCCACAAAGCAACCGGTAGGTCCACAGGATTTATCTGCAATATTTCCTATGGATTTAATTATGCAGGAAGTGTCATCTGAACGGTTCATTGAAATACCGGACGAAGTTTTAGAATTATACAAAATAAGTCGTCCTACACCTTTAATCCGTGCATTAAATCTGGAAAAATATTTAGATACACCGGCAAAGATCTTTTTTAAGTACGAAGGAGCAAATCCAACCGGAAGTCATAAAACAAATACTTCTTATGCTCAAGCATATTACAATAAGAAAGCGGGAATAAAAAAACTTGTAACAGAAACTGGAGCCGGACAGTGGGGAAGTTCTCTTGCTATGGCTTGTAAACACTTTGGACTTGAGTGCGAAGTATTTATGGTTAAGGTAAGTTATCACCAAAAACCATATAGAAAAACATTAATGAATTTATTTGGCGCCGAGGTTCATGCGAGTCCTTCAACTCTTACTAATGCCGGAAGAAAAGTATTGGAAATCGATCCCGATTCCCCGGGTTCACTCGGTATTGCAATTAGTGAAGCAATTGAAAAAGCAGTTCAAAGGGATGATACTAATTATAGTCTTGGCAGTGTACTTAATCATGTTTTATTACATCAAACAATTATTGGTGAAGAAGCTCGTGTTCAATTTGAAATGCTTGGAGATTTTCCTGATGTTGTAATTGGTTGTGTTGGCGGTGGAAGTAATTTTGGAGGAATTGCATTTCCATTTTTAAGAGATAAATTAAATGGAGAAAGAAAGGATCTTAAAGTTATAGCGGTTGAACCGGAATCGTGTCCGACATTAACAAAAGGTAATTTTGATTACGACTTTGGGGATGAAGCTTGTATGACACCATTATTAAAAATGTACACACTTGGACATGAATTTATTCCGCCAAGTATTCATGCCGGCGGATTACGATATCATGGTGCGGCACCAACGATTTCTCATTTACGAAACCTCGGTTTTATTGATGCAACTGCATATAATCAATTGGATGTTTTTGAAGCAGCAAGAATCTTTGCACAAACCGAAGGGATTGTTCCGGCACCGGAAAGTTCTCACGCAATTAAAGAAGCAATTGAACAGGCAAAACAATGCAAAGCGGAAGGCAAATCGAAAACTATTTTATTTAATCTTTCCGGGCATGGATTATTAGACCTTGGTGCTTATGAAATGTATTTGAATAACAAACTGTAAGTCGGTTGCAATGATGCGGGATGAGTTAAACTTATCCCGCAATTAATCAACCAGTACTACCATAATATCCATAACATTTGTACCGGTTGGACCGGTTTTAATTAATCCATCAACCTGATTGAAAAAGTTGTATGAATCATTATTATCAAGATAATAGTTGGGATCAATACATGACTGAAGAGATCTAACAACAATTTCCTTATTAACAAGTGCGCCGGCTGCATCCGTTGGTCCGTCTGTTCCATCAGTACCAACACTCGCAATTATGTAATCAAATTTTTCATTTTGCATTTCAATAAAAGCAGAAAGAACTAATTCCTGGTTTCTTCCCCCTTTCCCATCGCCTTTAATTGTAACAGTAGTTTCGCCACCGACTAATACACATGCTGGTCGAGGTACAGGTTTGTTTTCATAAAAGATTTTTTTTGCAAATTCTGCTAAAAATTTTCCGATCTCTTTTGCTTCCCCCTGAATATTTTCTGAATACAAAAGGACGTTATAACCGAGCGATTCCGCTTTTGCTTTAGCAGTTAACAATGCTTCTTTATTGTTTCCAAGTATTTGATTGGTAACTCTTTCAAATATTCTGTCTTCCGGCTTTATTGTCTCGGTAATTTTTCCATCAACTCCTTGTTGAATATATTGCAATATTTTTTCTGGAATACGTTCTAAGAGTTTATACTTCATAAGAATTCTCAAAGCATCACCAAATGTAGAAGGATCGGGCGATGTAACTCCACCGGCAATTGCTTCTAAAGGATCATTAATAACATCAGATAAAATTAAACTGATACAAGTTGCTGGATAAATAGCAGCCGATAGTTTTCCACCTTTAATGTTCGATAAATGCCGCCGGACAACATTCATCTCTTCAATATTTGCACCGCAACTTAATAGTAATCTAAAAACACTCTGAAGTTCCTGTAAAGAAAATCCATCCGGTAATTTTTCCAGCAAGGCCGAACCGCCACCGGAAAGAAGACATATTACCAGATCATTTTCGTTAGCTTGATTAGCCATGTTTATAATTTCAGTTCCAGCTCTTAAACTATTTTCATCTATAACCGGATGACCGCATTCAATAATTTTAATTCTACCGCAAGGTGCGGAATGCCCGTATTTGGTTGAAACAATTCCATTGGTAATTTTGCTTCCAAGTAACTTTTCAATTTCATAAGCCATAAAACCCGAAGCTTTACCTGTTCCTAAAACAAAAATTCTTTCATATTCGGAGAGATTGATTTTGCTGCTAGCAACAATCAAATGAATCCCTTCGAGCATAACTTTTCTGTTAATTAGCTCTGCCGGTTTGACGGAATCAATTGCCGAATTGATGATGAGATTCAGATGGTCTTTTAATCTATTCATTTTATCCTCATACAAAAATAAAAATTATTTACAAGATGATTGATAATATTGTAAATTGTAAAGTAAGAAATAAACTTTATGGAATTGTGTGAACCCCTATCTTCAGGTATTTATAGGTAGTTTTTTATTAAGTATTGTTCATGCCCTTATTCCCAGCCACTGGCTCCCCTTAGTAGCAATTGGTAAGGCAGAAAAATGGAGTTCTTCCGAAACAACAACTGTAGCAATTATAACGGCAGTTTCTCATACGCTTAGTACTGTTGTCATCGGTATTATTGTTGGTCTGGTCGGGTATAAACTTTCAGAGACTTATCACTACATAACACATTATATCGCACCGGTAATTTTAATAATTCTTGGATTGATCTATTTATATCTTGAATACCGGCACAGTAAAGTAAAAACAGAGCATCACCATCATCATGTGGATATAGATGGAATAGTAAAGAACAAAAAGTCCAAGCGCTCAATTATATTTACATTAAGTATTGCAATGTTCTTTTCCCCATGTCTTGAAATTGAGGTTTACTATTTTACCGCGAGCCGTCTGGGATGGATGGGAATAGGGATTGTTTCTACTGTTTATTTCTTTGTAACCGTAATAGGAATTGTTCTTCTTGTTTATCTTGCATCGAAAGGTGTTCAAAAACTAAAGTGGCATTTTCTGGAACATCATGAAAAAGTAATAAGCGGTGTGATACTGATTCTTGTCGGACTCTTAGCTTTCTTTGTAGAGTTTTAATTTACATCATCACTATTAATTATTTTAACATTGGAGATGAACTAAAATTCTTCTTTAGATATGTTGATAAAATAAATATCTTCTATCCAGCAATTTAGGATGATCTTTTATTAATGAAGAAAATTTCATTTGTCATTAATGGCTTACTAAAAAATATTAATTCACGAACGAAAGAGATAGAACTTCTGCTCGGTAAAGATTTCAATATTTCCTTCCACATTTCACAAAAGAGTACAGATTCAATTAATCTTTCCCGTAAATGTATTGATGATGGTGCAGATTATGTAATAGGTATTGGCGGCGATGGAACTCTCAATGAGGTAATTAACGGCGTTATGTTAGCAGAGAAATCGAAAAGACAAAATGTAAAAGTCGGATTGCTTCCAACCGGTTCCGGTAATGATTTTGCAAAATCAATGAATCTCGATTCTAAAGTATCAACACTAAGAGAATTAATTGAGCAGGAAAGTACTACGCCGATTGATATAGGCAAGATTGAATGCAAGGATAACCAGGGCAATGATTATACAAGATATTTTAATAATATTGCCGATGTTGGACTTGGCGGCGAAGTTGTTGTAAAGGTTAATAAAAGCAGCAAATTATTCAGTCCGACTTTCAGATATCTTAAATCTTCAGTTGAAGCATTTTTTACTTACAAGAAGAAGAAGATCAGATTTATTTCGCCGCACTTTACATGGGAAGGTGCAGTATTAATTTTGTGTCTTGCTAATGCAAATTATTTTGGAAGCGGATTGGGGATTGCTCCTCATGCAAAAGTAGATGATGGTAAAATGGCTGTTGTAATTGCCGGCGAGATTAGTTTGTATGATTATTTAAGAAATCTATATCGTATCAGAAATAAGGAAGTAATAAATCATCCCGGAATAATTTATCAGGAAGTTGAATCATGTACAATTGAACCGATAGAAGATAATTTGCTTATTGAAACAGATGGAGAGTTAGCGGGAAATCTTCCTCTTAAAATGAGTATTCTTAACAAAGAAATAGAATTTCTATCACCTAAAAAGTAGAGGTTGTCTCAAAAGTAAAATTTTTTAGAAAATAGCACACAGATAAAATCTGATTAAAACGGATTTAAACAGATTTTTTATTAGAACAATTACTTTTGAGACAACCATTATTCTTTTATAAGCCTACCTCGCTTAAAATATTTTTTGCACCGGAAAATTTATCGAGCACCCACAATACATAACGAATATCTACGCCAATTGAACGGCTGTAGGATTCGTTCCATGCAAAATCATTAATTGTTGCTTCGAATGCGCGGTCGAAGTTTACACCTATCAATCTTCCGTAAGAATCGAGAATTGGCGAACCGGAATTACCACCGGTTGTATCCATATTGTAAAGCATTGCAATCGGAAGTTTATTTCTCTTCTTGCTTACATAATTACCAAAATCTTTGTTGTCATATAGAGTGCGGAGTCTATCTGGTATTGCAAAGTCTTCTCCACCAATTGAATTTTTTTCGAACACACCATCAAGTGATGTAAATGGTTCCATGTAAGTTGCATCAGCCGGCGAATAACCTTTTATATATCCGTAAGTTAAACGTAAAGTGCTGTTTGCATCAGGAATAAAGTTAGTTTGTTTCCACAACATTTTTACATCAACTAAATCGCCATAGAGCTTATTTAGCTTTCCTTCATTTCTCTCGTTTAATTTTTGAATGGTTTGGTTCTGCATCTTGAGTTTATGAACAAAATCCAATAATGGATCATTCATAGAAGCAAGTTCATCCGGCTTTTTTGATAGTAGTGAATTAAAGTACTCACTGCTTTTTATTTTTGAAGCAAAAATCTGGTTTTCGATAAAATCAGAAATAATCTTTTCGTATTTATTACCGGCAGATTGCAACAAACCTTCCAGAGCAGAAATTTTTGATCTGGATTCAAATTGATGAGCATCCGTAAACATTTTTTGTAATATAGCCATTTCAAATCTTGTATTCAGATTATTAATATTGCTTGTTGCTCTACTAATAGTTTGTTTGACATTCTTTTCCTGAAATTGTTGACTTCTTTCATTATCGGGTTTTTGCATTTCCTCAGTATATGTGAACACAAAATTTGCAAGCGAAAGAGTTGGCGACATGTTAAAAATTTGTCTGAAAAATAAATCTGCCTGAGCAAATTCATTTACACTTCTAAACACTTCATTAATATCGGTTAACAGATTTCCATAAGTTGCTTTTAATTCTGGTTTAGATTGAATGAAGTTATTAAGCATCTTATCTTCTTCTTCTTTCTGAGCAACCAGATTAATTTTTTTCAATCCCTTAATCTTTCCTTTGTAATTTTTCATTGTATTGGCTAAACCTTTTATACGATTAGCGGCAGCCAGCTCTAATTCTTTATTTCCCTTACTAATATCCTGTAAAGTTTTTATTGCGTAGTCATATAAATCGGAAATGTAAGGCAATAGATAATCCTGTTGATATTTAATGTACTGAGAAGGTCTGTGGCGGAATGTTCTGCCGGGGTATCCAAGTATAAATACAAAATCGTTCTCTTCAACACCGTTAGGATTTATTTTCAAAAATTTCTTCGGCTTGTATGGAACATTATCTTTTGAATATGTTGCAGCTTTACCATCAGGTGCTACATAAGCACGTAGCAACGAAAAGTCCCCGGTATGACGAGGCCATACCCAGTTATCCGTTTCACCGCCAAAGTTTCCTATTGACTGAGGTGGTGCATACACAAGGCGAACATCACGGATTGTTCGATACTTAAACAATACATAGGATTTACCTGCAAACATTTCTGATACTTCTGCTACAATTGACTCTTTTTCATCTGTTGCGGCATCTGCAATTTCTTTATACTTTCTGGATATCGTTTGTGCGCGCAACGCCGGATCGGAAATATTTTTCACAGCATCAAGAATCTGGATCGATACATCCTGGTATGATTCCAGAATACGGCAAGAATTTCCCAATGCCGGAATTTCTTCTTCCATTGTTTGTGCGTGAAATCCGTTTTCAAGATAATTCTTTTCAACTGTACTCGCTCTTGCAATCGATCCGTATGCACAATGATGATTTGTTATTATTAATCCTTTATCAGAAATAAAAGAACCGGTGCATCCGCCAACATTTACAAGTGCATCGATTAGACTAATTCCGTTAGGGTTATAAACTTCTTTCGGATTAATTTTTAATCCCGCTTTAACTAAATCAACTTTATCAATTTCACTTAAAGGGTACATCCCCTCTTCCGGAGAAGCGGGAATCATTCCAAGTAAGAATGAAAGTACAAAAGATAAAACTATCAGCTTAATCGGCTTCAAAAAGAATTTCTTGTAATTCATTGTTTCTCCATTGAATTTGCAAATAGAATAATTTCATCTGCAAAATAATCCTTTGCAGCAATACGATGGAAGTAAAATCCGCTTTACTATTAATTCCTTATTGATGATATTAACTTAGCTTTTAAGTTACTTTTCTCCTTTTTGGCATTCTTATTCTCCGAAATCATCTCAAATTTGACAGACTGTCTTTGGAACTAATAAATAAATTTCAGGGTTTTTATTTAAGAAATTAGCAGAAGAGATATGAGTAAAAACGCTTTAATTATTGGTTCAGGATTAGGAGGACTTTCAACAGCTTTACGACTTTCATCAAAGGGATATAAAGTTGTTGTTCTCGAAAAACATTCAACCCCGGGCGGAAGAATGAATATTATTGAAATNGANGGTTTCCGTTTCGATATGGGTCCTTCTTTTATGAGNATGACTTATGAATTTGATGANCTGTTTNATTCAGTTGGAATTAAAAATCCTGTTGAATTTGAAGAACTGGAACCATTATACCAGGTTTATTTTGAGGGAAAGAACAAACCAAGAAGAATTTTTAAGGATTTGCAAAAACTTCAAGAAGAATTTAGTGATGTTGAACCCGACTTAGCTGCAAAAGCTGATGCTTATTTAAAAAGAGCCGGTCATTTCTGGCACGATACCGAAGATAAAGTTGTTAAATCCAACTTCGATAGTATGATTAAATACCTTCTTAAGCTTGCTACCGTTCCATGGAAGCACATCCCTTATCTTTATAGAACAATGTGGAGCGAAGTTGATAAGCAATTTAAATCCGAAGAAGTAAAAATAATTTTTTCACTCGTTGCATTTTTTTTAGGCGCTACTCCTTTTCAAACACCGGCTATTTATTCATTACTTAATTATACAGAGATGAGGCATAATGGTTACTGGCGGATAAAAGGAGGTATGTACAAATTAGTTGAAGAGCTTGTAAAAATTCTTAAGGAAAGAGGAGTTAAATTTTATTTCAATACAGAAGTTGTAAGTATCGGTTCTAACAACGGAAAATTGTACGAAGTAATTGATCAGAATGGTAAGAAGTGGGCTGCTGACATATTTATTTCTAATGCAGATGCCGCTTCGTTCCGCGGACAAATTCTTGGAAGAAAAAAATTCTCTGAAGAAAAACTTGATAAAATGCACTGGACACTTGCACCGTTTACAATTTATCTTGGAGTTAAAGGTAAAGTAAAAAACCTTGAACACCATAACTATTTTCTTGGAAATAATTTCAAGGGTTATGCAGATACCATTTTTACTTCGTCAATTGCTCCTCAAAAACCATATTACTACGTAAATGTTCTTTCAAAGTCCGATAACACTTGTGCGCCGGAAGGTTGTGAAAATATTTTTATTCTATGTCCTGTTCCTG
>Ga0067045_1003129_pt1 | contig 31124 bp, 20 predicted proteins | sample TerdegcTABiofilm_FD_59184 | JGI IMG/M metagenome (GOLD analysis project Ga0067045, IMG submission 59184) | Combined Assembly of (Gp0054472, Gp0054536) Wastewater bioreactor microbial communities from Singapore -Terephthalate degrading...
GGTGCTATCAAAGTACAGTTATGGTGCTGTCATGCTTGATTATTTTGAATTTTTACAGTGTGATGCAGTGCTACTTGGTTCACACGATATTGCTGTTGGATTGCGCAACCTGGAACTGGCATCACGGAGCCGCTTTACACAGCTTCTATCTCTTAATATTACGGTAGACAATAAACCAATTTTTAAACCATACTGGGTGCACAAAAAAAATGGTATTGCCATTGGATTTGTTGGTATTACTTCATCAAAAGGTATATTTGATGTTGCAGAAAAAAGCACGTTAAGCATTTCGCTTGCGGGGTATGGTGAGTATCTTACCAGCACTATTGCAGCACTCAAAGGAATGGGGTGTAAATATATCATTGTACTATCAGGCCTTTCTGCAGATCAGAACATGCTGCTTTTGAAAGAGTATCCTGATATAAATCTTATATTAGCTGGAGGTGATGCCGCAGGTTTGTACTATGATGTATATGCACCACGTGTTGACCTGGAAGACGGGCGCTCGGTGATTACACTTTCAAAATCAAATGGTCATTATACTATCAGGCTGGGATTGAAAGAAACAATTATTTGTGAAAAGATAAGTTTTTCAAGTGTAGATAAAAAGGTAAGCGATAGTTCCTACATTGACCTGGTTGAACGGGTTAATCTGTGGAAGGAGCGTTATGCTGAAATTGGAACAGCAACACTGGCTGACAATTTCCCGGCAACCAGTGTATCATCAGCAACTATCGCACATTTGCTGCGCCACTACTATACTGCTGAGGTTGCTGTTGTCACTGTGAGTGATATATTTGCAACAACGCTAAGCGGAAAAGTTACCTCCATTGATGTGCAACGGCTTATTCAAAACGATTACACCATTTTTACCTATAGACTCAGCGGTAAACAGATACAAGCAATAAGCACTGCCCCTTCACTCATTTTTTCCGGGCTTTCGGCAGGGAAAATTCAAGGTGTGGCGGTAGATCCTGACAGGATGTATCGTGTTGTTTCAACGCAGTCAGCCTATGATACAATAGCTGCTGTGGTGGGTGAGGTTTCATATACCAATACGTGGACTCCACTGTCATCGATTATTACAAATGACATACAGGGGAATAAAAATATTGCTAAAAATGATTTCTCATACTTAGATAACCGTTTCAGGCTTACGGTTGATATTAACCTTTCAAATATATATGATAACTCCGTTATTACAACCAATGATACTGCTTCCACTCCTCCTGGCATGCCATCACAAACATATAAAAAGTGGGGTATTGAGGATAGTGCTGATATTACAGTGTATAATCAATACCACCGATTGACACTAACTCCCTATATCTATTACATGCGGCAGGATGAGCTGTATTTACAAAATTTACTGCGTGGGACTCTTTTTTATACTTTTACATTTAACCCCTATATAAATCCCTATCATAAGTCACAGGTTGATACGGTGGTGGTAGAAAAAGAAGACGGGTTGCGCCCAATTTTGTTTCGTGAAACGGTTGGTGCATCGTTTTTGTATAGCTACTTTAGTGGAAGATTGGGTTTTGGTTTTGAAAAGCAGACGCAGGATCCTGAAAAAGATTTGCTGTATGGAGCAGAGTCCATTTTCCAATTGCAGTTCCCATTCTGGGATTATTTTACATACACCCTTACCGTAGACAATTTTATTTCGGTTCCTCAAGGTGGCGATAGTACCTATCAAATCAGGACTGAGATAAAAAATGCTTTAAGTATTAAAATCAACACCTGGCTGTCATTATCCATACGACACCGGTGGTTTTATTACAATCCTCTTGATACACAAATACCGTATAGGTATACTCAGCTTTTAATAAGCCTTGATGTAAAGGCAAAGTTTAAAGTTTTTTAAGTTGTTTAATTCATTATACTGTGATATATTGTAAATGGTGATATTGAGCGATAGTAACTGAATAAAAGGTTGGTTTCGTATATTATTTTCAAATAGTATGCACTCACCATAATCCCCGCTTATTGTACTTCCAGACATCCCTGATAATCACCAGGCAAACAAGAAATGTGCTTATAATATAATTTTTTATTGATTTAATTTTTTAAATTACGTATATTAGGCAAATGCCTAAAAACGAGGTGTCAATGTCCAGCTTAATAGTATTGTTGTTAAACAAAGCGCTGCGTGACCAGATTTCTGAGGTTTTTACACAGAAGGGATTTCAATTGTCTTTGGTGGAACGCGATGAATGCAGTAAAGAATCCATTAACAAACGTACGCCTGATATTGTGTTGTTTGATGTGGGCATGCACAGTGATGAAGACTTTTTACTGTATTTAGATATTGTACGCTGGAGTGAAGTGCCCGTATTGCCGGTAATATACCGCAAAGAAAATTCCCATTGTACCATGCTAAAGGCTCAGGAACTTGTAAAAGATGTTGAGGCAATTTTACTTGGAACCGATTATTCAGATCAGAAGGAAAACCTTGCCACGGTAAAAGAGTATCCGTATGCGCTTACCCACTATCATGATATTTTTGAAACCATTCCTTATGCTGTCTTTTTACATGATAGCCATACCGGTGAAGTGATTGATGTGAATGTAGCTGCTACGGAGCTATTTGGCTATTCGCGTACAGAACTTATGACCGAAAATCCCTCAATTGCGTATCCTCCCAATACCCAATTTACACTTGCCAATGCAATAGAACATATAGATAAAGCAGTAACAAATGGTGCAGATATATTTGAATGGAGTGCTTATAAAAAAAGTGGTGAGCTTATGTGGCTTAAAGTTCACCTTTCACTGGTTGCCATATCAAATAAAACAGTCATTATGGCAGTGGTGCATGATATTACCCGTGAACGGCAGTTGCAGAAAGCATTGGAGGCAAGCGAGGAACGCTTTAAAGCAATATTTGAAGAATTTACCGATGGGCTTTTGATTATTGATGAACACGGTATCATTGATTGCAATAAAGCAACCGAAGAGATATTTGGCTTTTCAAAAGATGAGCTTTTAGGTCTTCATCCTGCAGATATATCACCACCCAAACAGCCCGATGGCAATGATTCACGGGCATTAGCAAACAGGTATATTAAAGAAGCATTAACCAACAAGAAAATACAGTTCCGGTGGGTACACCGGAAAAAAAATGGCAATCATTTCTGGGCGGATATTACTCTTGTATTGATACATCCTGAACGAGGCAATGTTATTTTGGTTACATGTAAGGATATCACAAACATAGTACAATATGAAAAAGAGCGTAATGAATTAAGCCAGCATATTCATCAATTGCAAAAGATGGAGGCAGTGGCAACACTTGCCAGTGGTATTGCGCATGATTTTAACAATATGCTTACCAGCATTATTGGCAACCTGAATCTGAGCACAATATATTTAGCAAAAAAAGATTTTGATTATACCAGGTCCCTACAACAATCTATTGATGCTGCAACAGCATCAGCAACACAGGCTGCAGAATTGGTTAAAAAGCTGTTAAGCTTTTCGCGCAAAACAACCGGTAATGTTGAAAATGTGAAAATACAGGATGTCATGAATGACGTAAAAACTATATGCACCAGCAGTTTTCCAAAAATAGTTACTGTTATATACAAGATACCAGAAAGGGAAATTTATGTTGCTACCGATAAAGTATTGTTAACGCAGGCCATTATTAATTGTTGCATTAATGCCTCGCATGCAGTAACATTAATGAGAAAAAATGAATCGCAGGGAGGCACAATAACGATTGAATGTGTAAAAAGCAGGTGTACCGATACCGTAGCAGCAGTACATCCCGAGGCAAACCCGGATGCTGAATATGCCATTATTACAATCAGCGATGATGGCGTGGGTATGGATGAGGAAACAAAGCAGCGTATATTTGAGCCATTTTTTTCTACAAAAGATAAATCCATGGGCACGGGGTTGGGGCTTTCAATTGTTTATTCAACTATTACCAATGCGGGTGGATTTATTCATGTTGATTCTGTACCGGGTAAGGGTACTGCGGTGAGCCTGTATCTTCCTGCAGCGTAGTTTTTTTGCTATAATTCCTGCTATTTTAAGCGCGAAAGTAATTACCGAAAGTAATTACAGTAAAAATAGTAGCCCGTTAGATAGTGCATGGGCAACCATGCATGCAAACAATGAAAATCTGTAAGCAACACAACATAAAATGCTGCTGCACATAAAATATGCTAAAAATTCCATAGGTGTTGGCGGCAGATGAATAGTGGCAAATATAAACGAAGTAAAAATCCACGAAGCACCATACCCATAATGCTTTTCACCATGCAAAAAGATTATCCCTCTGAAAAATAATTCTTCGGTAAAAGGTACTGCTGTTATGGCAAGTATCAAAGCAATAATTGATTGTTTGGTAACCGGTACTGTATCGTAAGGAAACATAAATGAAAAAATAATAACATTTGCAGTTGCTGCTATAATTGACATTATTATATCAAGAAGTATATGTGAAGGCATAACCAGTTGAAAGAAAGGTTTACCCGTTAGCTTACCAGCATACATAACTATAAATGGCATAAGTACCGCATGGAGTCCACCATACTGGAGTATATAATACATAGAATCAACCACATGCCATCCGGCTGCAACTATACATGATACAATAACTATGATGCCAAGGATGATACATGAAGCAATAATACTGATATCGCGCATATGTTTTGTATGAATCTGTATGGCATTGATTTTGTGAATGGCTTCTTTGAGTATGGTAATTTCCTGTTGTATTGACAGTGATGTAATGTGCTGTAAGCCTTTGTTTAACTTTGCCTGTTGTTGTGTATCCAATGCTGTCAGACACCTGCTTTTGACTGATTGCGGAAGAAGCCAATATATATATGCTGCTTTAATATAACCTTTCATGCTTAATCAATTATGGCAGAATTATCTTTATTGCAAGCAAAAATACTCATTTGACTTTTATGCGTAAAGAAGGTAGATTGTATGTAAAATACAGTTGTTACAGGTCTATAATTGGGTAGTATGAACCATAATTGTAAAAAAATTTTTTATTGTTGTTACAAACAAACCTTTATTCAATGTATGCAACATTTAAAGGTATCAAAAAAATTATTGAAAATCAGTCCAATTGTACTAAAATTGTCCAAGTAGTAAAAAATGCAAGGTAATCATGTCAGAACAGATACGCACTATAACAGATAAAGGGCAGTTTCCAAAAATATTTTCTCTTTTTTTTGCCAATAATGATGTTTTTTTAAGAACTGCCAGTGGGGATTTAAAGATAGTCTATATGGGTTTTGCTGACGGCACGGTTGCATTCAAAATTCCCTATGTTAAAAATATGCCTGATTCATGTGTTATATTAACCCGTAAAGACAGTTATATCGTTAATGGTGTGTTTAAGTTAAAAGAAAAAGATGTTGACGATATGTATGTCTTTTATCCTGTACAGTTTCAGATAATTTCAAGTCCCCGAAAAGAAGAAAGAATTGAGTTAGGTGCAGGAAAGGCAGTATTGTTTATTACTAACCTGATTTCTGATTATATATTGCAAAATTCGCTGGCGTTATCGCTTAAAAAAGTAGATAATGTTAAGGAAATTTTACGGTTTGATTTAGAAAAACGCTTCCCGTATGTAAAGATATATTTTTTAAATGAGGGTATGGCCGATCCCCGAATGAAATATTTTTATGCCAACCCGGTTCCTTTTTTTATACCAAATATCAATGCACAACCTGATGCAAAAAGTCAGAAGATATTTAACACATATATAAACGAGATTTATGCAAAGGATCATGCTCTTCAAAACAGAAAAAATCTTATTGCTGAAATTGCAGTGCCGGTATTGTATCATGGCAAGATCCCCTATGGCTATATACAGGTAAACAGTGATAAGCCACTGACTGATGGTATATTTTCAGTTATAAAACGGTTGGGTGTTGTTGCTGATGAGCTTTTTAAAAAAAATAAGCTATTTATCCCCGAAACTGATCGTTTGCTTATTGCTGATGCATCATTTAGCGGAATTGGCATTGTGTTCAGGGAACGAAAGTATATACGGTATTTTAAAGAAGGAAGCTATGTCATTGGGGATATTCTACTGCCCAATGGTGCCAGGGCAAACGTATTGTGTGTGGTGCGCAATATTGCTTTGATGGAGAACAAGATCATTAAAGTTGGTTGTCAGATTAAAGATATAGATGCATTGAGCGAAGTCCATTACCACGAATATTTAGAATCTGCTGGTGTGAAAGTTTAACTAACCTGCCAAATAAAAATCTTCATGAACTGCCCAAATATTCCGATAGGAAACAGTAGTATCCTTATATCCAAGGAGGGAGTTCATGAGTACCAAAACCCTGCAATCTATCCTTTCACAGGAGCAAGAAATATACAGCCGGTTAGTACAGCTGGAAGAACAGAAGAAAGAAGCCATAACGGCTTTTAACGGTGATTTACTTTTTTCATTATCAAAAGAGCAGGAAACATTAATCCTTACTCTGGAAAAGCTGGAAAAGTCACGACAACAGTTAATTAAAACCCATGCAACCGGCCGTACATTTCAATCACACGATATGACACTCAAGGACTTTATTACGCTAACCAGGATGCATGATGACGCAAATCTTGTAGCACAGGCTCAAAAGCTTAAAACTACTATTGAAAAATTTGCACGCCTTCATGAAGCAAACAAAAAGCTTATTAATGATAATATAGAGTTTTTTAATGTAATCCTGACTTCACTACGAAAAGCGGTAACCATTGAAACAGGCTATGGACCAGAAGGATTAGCAAAACGCAGTGCCAGCGCGGCAGTACTGATGAATAAAACAGTGTGAGGTGGTATATGAATTCAACATTCATGGGAATAGAAATTGGTAAAAAAGGGTTACTTGCCCACCAGCAGGCATTGCATGTGACCGGTCACAATATTTCAAATGCTGCAAATGAAGAATATTCACGCCAGCGCGTGGTGATAACGGCATCTGACCCATTGTATGTACCGGCTTTAAACAGGGCTAACCAGCCTGGTAATATTGGTCAGGGCAGTGAAGTGGCAATGATTCAGCGCATTCGTGATGAATTTATTGATGACCGCATCATGGTTGAAAAGCAGGCCTTTGGGTACTGGAAAGCCCGCAATGATTTTATCTATCAGATTGAAATGGTATATAATGAACCTTCTGACCAGTCAATTAGAAGCCGTCTGGATGCGCTATGGGAAGGATTTCAGGAATTGTCAAAATACCCCGAAGAGCGTTCAACCCGTGAGGTGGTTAAAGAAAAGGCAATAGCTTTAGCAAATGAAGTGAAATATACCTATGGTAAATTATATGAACTACAGAAACAGGCAAACAGGCAGATTGGGCATACTGTGGAGAAGATAAACGAATATGCGCAGACAATCCGTGATTTGAATGAACGAATATTGAAAGCTGAAGCCTTAGGCGACAATCCCAATGACCTTAAAGATAAGCGTGATGCATTGATAGAAAAGCTGTCCCAGCTTATAAATATTAGTGTCAGCCGCACGGACAAGGATGAGCTTATAGTGTATATTGGTGGGGAAAACCTGGTGCAGGGTGAGGTATTCAGGCCACTTGTTGCCATGGAGGATCCCGACAATAATGGCATGTATAAGGTACTGTGGAAACAGACACTCACCGATGTTACTATTCAGAGCGGTGAGTTAGCAGGTCTTATTTCTATACGTGATGGAGTTTTGCGCCAGAATATAAATGATGTGAATGCTTTTGCAATAAATTTGGCTGATTTAATAAATGAGGTGCACCGTGATGGCTTTGGGAAAAACAATCAAACAAATAATAATTTCTTTAAACACATCGCGGTAAGCGACAATGTGGAAGGAAACTTTGACCTGAACAATGATGGCATCAATGATGTAACAGCACTGTTTAAAATCTCAGGTAACAATAAGGTTGATGCTTCCGCTGCCATTGGAATTACCGGTACACTTACCTTTGTGAAAAACAACGCAATGGATCAGGAAATCAAGATAAATTATTATGCAACTGACACGCTGCTTGATGTCATCAAGCGTGTGAATGATGCAAAGATTGGCGTTGTGGGGTACATTAATCACAACAGTCAGTTAGCTTTCAAAGCTACTATCGCCGAAGATACTGATAAGAAAAATTTTATTATACGGCACTTAGAAGATTCAGGGCAACTATTAGTGGGGTATGCAGGCATTTTGAAAGAGTCAGGTCCACAGGGTGCATTTGATTATCGCAGGGTGGATGATATACGCAAGATAATTGCATCGCGAGAACATATCACCATTACGCCAATGTTTAATCCTGCATCGTACATGGATATTGATGATGCAATCAAATACGATATTGATTCGATAGCTGCTGCAAAAGGAAAAGATTTAGGTGGTACCGGTGACTACAATACATCAAATGGTGTTGGTGATGGATCTAACGCACTGGCACTGGCAGCTCTCAAGCACAAGCATGCAATGATAGACTCAAATGCAACGTTCAATGATTTTTATACTTCGCTTATTTCGCGCATTGGTTCGCAGGGCGAAGAAGCAAAAGACAGAATTGCAAGCCAGGAAACATTGCTTAAAAATTTGGCCAATCTCCGTGAGTCAGTATCGGGGATTAACTTAGATGAAGAGATGGCTAATATGGTACAGTTCCAGCATGGATACAATGCTTCAGCACGAGTAATTGCCATGATTGACCGTATGCTTGAAACTATCATTAAATTAGGCCAGGGGGTATAAACCATGCAACGCGTAACCAACCAGATGATTAACAATACCATGATATACAACCTGAATAAGCATCAGCAGGAAATGGATAAAATGCAGGATATGTTAGCTACAGGGAAAAATGTGCAGTTCCCGCGTGATAATCCTGTGGCTGCCACCAATCAGATGTTGTACAAGACTGCACTGGTGGAGATAGAGCAGTATATTAAAAACATTGATGAATCAAAATCAAAATTAAGCGAGGTGGATTCAGCACTGCAATCGGTTATTCGCATTTTTCAGCGCCTGCGTGTTCTGGCAGTTCAGGGTGCACATGGCATCTACACTTCATTTGAACGAAAAGAAGCCGCAGCAACCGAAATCAATCAGTTGTTAGAAGAACTTGTTAACATTGCAAATATCAGGGGGGCGACAGGTAAGCCCATCTTTGGTGGCTATCAAACAGGCACTGAAAATATACCTGACCCATTTGTCCCCATCTATCAAACACTCACTGCAGGCAATCAGGGGAATGCTATGATTGGTGTGCAGTACCGTGGAAATATAGGCAAAATACTGCGCGAGGTTGCAAACAGCGAGTATCTGGATGTTAATGTTCCGGGAAACTGGGCATTCTGGGCAACCAATCAGGTGCTATCGGCCAACAAAGATGTGTCGCAATACAGAGCCCTTGCCACACAGTCATTTAAGATTGATGGCGTTTCAATTCAGATTGCCGCCGGTGATACCATTGATATGGTTATAGACAAGATTAATAATGCTGGCCTGAGCGTAAAAGCATCACTAGGTGCGCGAAACAATTTAGTGCTTGAAACAACGGTACCGCATGCTATATGGCTTGAAGATGAAGGTAGCGGGACATTTTTGCGCGATGCTGGCATGGTAAATCCTGATTTTCCCAATCCGCCAAACAATGTTGATCCCACGGTGTCAGTAAGTGGTATGTCAATTTTTGATATGGTTATACAGTTGCGTGATGACCTGGTGCGGGGTGATCAGGAGCTTGTTGGTGGGCGTGACTTAGGACTTATTGATATGGCGCTTGATAATGTGTTGCGCCACATTGCTGCAGTTGGTGCAAAAGAAAACAGGATTGAGGAACTTGCAAAACGTTCGGAATATGCAAAGAGTAATATACTTGACATACTGGCAAAATCTGAAGGGATTGATTTTCCTGAAACCATAATGAACTTTAGGTGGCTTGAATCAGTACACAACTATGCACTGGCAGTTGGTGCGCGGTCAATCAAGCCCACACTTATGGATTTCCTGCGATAATAACGCTATGAAGAGGTGCTACCGTTGGTAACAATAGCAACAAAACCATTTGGGCAAATTGAAGTTGATGAACGGCAGATTATTGATTTCCCTGAAGGCATTTATGGTTTTGAGGACATTAAAAAATTTGTCATTCTGGATGCCAATGAAAAATCACCATTTAAATGGCTGCAGGCGTATGATGAACCTGATTTAGCATTTGTGATTATACGCCCCATAGATTTTATGATGCAGTATGAACTGAACGTTATGCCAGAAGATTTAGAGGATATAGGTGCAAAAAGCCCTGATGAAGTCATAGTGTTTGCGATAGTTACCATACCAGAAGATCCTTCAAAAATGACCGCCAATCTACAGGGGCCTGTCCTTATTAATCCTAAAACACGACGTGGCAAACAGGCCATATCATTAAGCGATAAATACACGGTGCGCCATTACATCCTGGAAGAGATAAAAAAAGCACAGGTGAAGAGGTGATTGCATGCTGGTACTGGCGCGTAAAGTAAACGAAAGCATCATGATTGGCGATGACATTGAGATAGTTATTATTGATATCAAAGGTGATCAGGTTAAATTAGGAATCAAAGCACCAAAATCGGTGGCAGTGCACCGTAAAGAGATATATGAAGAAATACAGAAGGAAAATATTGCCGCAATGAAATCTCAGCTTAAACCCGAAACACTCAAAGATATTACTGATATATTGCAGACTCATAAAGAAAAAAACATTGACAACCAAAAAAAATAATAGTAACACAGTTCATAAGTACCTGCTGTAAATGATAACACTATCCTGTCATCTTCAAACATGATTCAGGACTTACAATCACGTGATTGAATCCATATCATGTTGGGAATGATGGTGGTGAAATCCTATTTTTTGGGGAAGGGAAAATGCCCGATATTATTGTACAGACAAATGTTGCATATCTTGTAGGTATATTTTTTATTATTTTTATTCTCCGTGAGATAGTGGCCTTTAAAAAGATTTTGAAGCTTAAATATATTTTCACCCCCCTTATCACCTATATTGTCATTATTATTGCATTGTATCTGTCATATGTCCGTGGTTTTACCGTGTATAATATCTTTATTATTGCCGGACTTGTCTTTGCATTGATTGCAGATACTTTTCTTATGATTGAAGAGATAAGCTTTTTTATCCATGGACTTTTTTTCTTTTTATTAACCCATCTGTGCTATGTGTATGCGCTGAGTATTAATTATCATTTTGGAACCATTGATATAATTATTATTATGATTATTCTATCAATTTTCTTTTTGTATTATTTAGTAATTCACAAAGCAAAAGGTAAAGTATATATTCCGGTCATACTGTATATGCTTGTTTTATCCTTGGTATTGCTCCTGGCTATTGGTACGTTTCTGAAAAATGTATACCCCCGGGGTGCCATTGTAACCATGGCAGCAATCCTTTTTGCCATATCTGACGGTGTTCTTGCATTTAACCAGTTTGTACACAAAGTACCTCATAGCACTGTTGTGACATGGTCATTGTATGCACCTGCACAGCTTCTGTTTGCAGTCTCCTGCTATTATTGATGAAAAAAAGATTATTAACTCAGTGCACTATCTTGGTGGTGTGATGTTGTATTGTGTTTATATTTAAAAAATTATCAGCAATAATTTCTTAAAAAATTTCATAATGAAAATAGTGTACACCCCCGCCGCCGAAGGCGACGGGAATGTACACTATTTTATATTTTATTCAAATTTCCACATTTTAGGAATAATTAGTGAAAAATTATCATTATTTTTCTTGTAAATAATGAGTTATTTTTAGTATAATTTAATGATAATACTTTGAGCATAGTGTAAATAATATGATGGTGGTGTGATATGAAAAAGATATTTATTTTTATTCTACTAATTTTAATTTCTTGCGGGCAATTAATAAAGCAGAGTTCACAAAAGGATTATGAACGTATATATAAAAATTTAACCAATGCAGAATCACTGGAAAATCCCGTCCAAAAAGATAAGCTTATTAACAAAGCGTATACTCTTTTAATGCAACGGCAGGCTGAACTGATACAAGAAAAAAAATCTGATACAACGGTAGCTGCTTTACTGGCCTACTATTATTATTTAAAAGGGAACTATCAGGATGCATCATCACAGGTTGAACTTGCCTCTTCTCCATCCGGGAATAATCCATTGGGGGCAATTATACAGGCACGTGTACTGCTTTCTACAAAAGGGAAAGCGGGTGCTCAGGGTGCACTTGATATCTTACGTGCAGTGGAAGGCTTGGATAATCCAATGGCATTTATAGCAATGGGTGATGCGTATTTTTTAAAAGCAGATTATGATAAGGCACGTGATAATTACACAAAAGCCTTATTGCTTAACAGGGAATTGCAGGTTGTTGCTGCCAACCGACTTGAAGTTATATCCCGTATAAAGACACTGTCCATCAATGTAGCAAAAGTTTCTGACTTTATTCTTGAGCCCACAATGACAAGAGATAAGCTTGCATATATACTATATGAAATATTTGAATTGCAAAAGTATATTGCTACTGCAAAGCCACTTGATGCCAATTTTATTGATCTGGAAAAGTCTCAGTATAAAAGTGCAATTGTCTCTTTACGACAGAAGGGATTCTTTTCGTATATTCAGGGGAGCGCATTTGAACCATTTATGGTAGTATCTCGTGGTGAGATGGCAAAGCTAGTTGAGGATTTTTTAGTACTATCACGTAATAATGAAGGATTACGGTCAAAATTTAAAAATGAATCACCTCCTTTTTTCAATGATATAAAAAATGATAATGAATATTATAATGCTATGCGTTTGGCTGTTGATATGGGTATTATGACTGCTTCCTTAAGCCAGGATGCATATCCTGATGAATCAGTAACAGGATTGCAGGCAATAATGATACTTCAAAAATTAGTAAAGTAAGACACCATTTGGGGATGAGGGGTATATATGATTATAAAAAGAAGATTAAAGATATTTTTTACAATAATAAGTGCTCTGGTTATAGCAGCAATAACCTATGCGCAATTTACCGATAATGCTCAAAGCGATGAAAAAAACCGCACTTCTAAGATAACATATAAAAATTATATATGGATAGAAGGTGAAAACGCGGTATCAACGAATTTTGCCCGTGAACCCATATATAACTTCTTTTGCAGTAATAAGTTTGCGTTACAACTTTCAAAAGATGTTGATCCCCCACAGGACGGTTATTTTGCTACCTATGTTTTTTATGTTACCCATACCAAGGAATATGATTTCTGGATGGGATGCACCCCTCCCGGATCAGCATATAAGGATAGGCCTGGCTATGCATCCCCCATTGAATGGCAAATTGACAACGGCCCGTTTCAGACAGCATCAGCTGAGAATGTGTATGTGAAAAGTTTTTATGGTATTGGTGGGTTCTACTGGGTAAAAATTGCCAGTGGTACACTCAATGCCGGGAAACACACCCTGACAATTAGAGTAAAACAAAAAAGAAGCAGCGGCTGGGATTACTACTTTTATGTTGATGCCATTTTATTGTTGCCCCAATATAGTACAGGTATAGCACAGCTTATGGATTTTCCTGAGGTTGCACCAAAAGATTTTGCCACTCCGGGTGATGGCATACTGTTTAATACTCCTGAATTTTATGAAAAAAAATTACGTGCAAATATTAGTGATAGAGAAGCACTATTTTCCCTTGTGCAAATTTATGGTTGGCTATATGATTATAACAAAGCAATATTTTTACTAAAAAAATATTTGGAAAAAAATCCACGTGATCTTGATATGCGGCTAGAGCTTGCTGCATTTTATTCATGGTCAGATCAATTAGATGCAGCCATCAGTGAATATAAAAATATCATTGCTATTGATGAAAAAAATATCACTGCACGAAAGCTTCTTTCAGTACTTGCAGGCTGGAACAATCGCTATGATGAAGCAATAAAGTATTATCAGGAAATTATTGCCATAGATCCGGAAAATGTGGATGCGTATATTTCACTGGGGACACAATATTCGTGGAAAGGTGAAATGAACAGAGCTATCGCCACATTTGAAAAGGCTGAAACTATTGCCCCCAGTAATATTGAAGTGCTTGAGGTTTTAGGTGATAATTATTACTGGGCAGGAAGGGCGTATGATGCCATACGACAATATTACCGCATAATCGATATAAATGAAAAGCAGATATCAGCATATAAAAAATTGGCCAAGATATATCTTGATTTAGGTGAAAGTGCAAAAGCAGCAAGAATAATTAATGATGCAAAACAGGTTGTAGATTTATATCCGGAACTATCGGGTATATCATTAGATGTTAAAGATGAGCTTGCAAAAGAGCGTAGGGCATTAATAGATAGTTATAAAGAGGCACTGGTAAAAAATCCTGATGATGTCAATTTACGCAAAGGGCTTGTTGATACGTATATATGGAACAGAATGTATGGTGATGCGGTTAAGGAATATGATGCTCTGCTTGCATATAAGATGTTTCACTCAATTGAGCAGGCCGAACAAAAGGTAACACGATTGGCCATACATACTGTTGGATTGCAATCATTAATGCCTTTGATTAAAACCATTAAGGATGATGGTAGCATAATTAAAAAACGGTATGCAAAACTGATAGATGATAAAAAGAAAGGCGAGGCTGTCATTGAGCCATCGTCGCTTGCCAGCGATAAAGCAAAGCTTGAATGGTACAATGCAAAATTAAAAGAAATACAGAAAGAGCTGTATGTATACAATGATATCACTGCGGCATTTGGCAAAGATGTGCAGACGTATACAGCAATGCAAGCGGCAACAGGCTGGCACTTTGAGTCTGACAGGATTTATAGGTATGCTGCAACTGCAAAGAAATTAAATCCACAAATGTATCAACCATATAAGGTTCAGGGAACCATTGATTTATTGTATGATAAACCGTCAAATGCAGTCAGTTCTTTTGAGTTGGTAAAAAAATTGGCTGCCGGCGCTGAATTTCCCGGGTTGCCCCTTGCCTATGCACAAACAAAAAAATACAATGAGGCGATAGCTCTTTTAGAAGAGTCATTGCAGAGTAAAAAAGTATCTGCAACATATAAGAATGATATTGAACAGATGCTATCACTGGTAAAATTAAGTAAAGGAGAAGTATCTTCTCAAAGCTCACTTCAGGATATTGAAGTTTTACTGGCAAATACAGACTCATTGCTGGAATCTATTGATGATGATGTTAACCAGAAGCTTTCATTTGGCCTTGCCACAATGCGCAATGTGTATGAAAAGCAGTTCTTAGACCTGGAGATAGACAATGCGCGTATTTATAAAGAGATAGCCAACTTCTATTTGCAAAACGGCAATTATAATGCCTCACGAGAATATTATTCAAATATTTTAAAAGTGCAGCCGTTGAACGTGGAAGCAAATTTTGCTATGGGCAATATCAATGAATTTTTGGGATACTGGAAGGATGCTAAGGGAAACTATGAAATATGCATTAATGCACAGCCGGATTTTGAATATGCACGTAAGGCTCATTATGAATTACAAAAACAACATGCTCCTTCTATTACTGGCAATAGTATATATTTTAGTGACAATATACGCACACGCTATGGTATTGGCTTAAGTGGTCTATATGAGCCCAGCCAGTATTTTGCATTACAGGCGGGCTATGAATTGAATAAACAAACTGATACTGGAGGCATTGCTACAACCGGGCAGCTCTTTTATCCATCTAAAGGGAATGTGACAATGCACAAAGCTTTTGCTGAAATTGCAGTTCCCTTCAGGTTTTTGTATATGCGGCTTTTTGCACATCTGGGCGGTACCATGTATTCGGGTACGGTAGATTACGGCAATCCTTTGTATGATACATCACTAAGTTATATGTCATTGTCCTATGGGGCTGGGTTCTGGTGGATGCCGCCAGGTACTGGAGTTACCGTAAAAGTAGCGTATAGTCATGATGATGAAAATGATCTCTCACAGTCGTTAAAGATGAAGTTTAGAGATGCCATTACGTATGATATGTTTGAGGGTATTCTTGATATAAATTTTTCTGAATATGATTTCCCATTGAGTAAACGGCTTTTCTGGTATAATGCGCTTCAATACCGCATGCTATCGGATACCAATACTCGATTGTCTAGCTTTAACCAGCTTACAGTACGAGTATATCGTATACCACAATGGAATATGTTCTTTGATATTGCAGGTATTTATTCGTACGAGGATACAAAATTTAACCAGTATTCTTCCGGAGATATACTGCTTGTTCCATACTGGGCTCCGCAGGGGGTTTCTTATTATGGCCCAATGGTTAAAATAACACAGCAGGTTGAAAATCTTTTTGGCGGGCGGTTGTTGTATTCTGTATTTTTGCAGTATCAATATGATTCACTTGATCAGCGCATAATGATGCCAGGAATCTCACTTTCACAGAGCTGGGATAAACTTAATCTGTTTGCAGAGTATATATATTCAAATGTTACCCTGCCCAAATCCACTGCTGATAAAACATATATCTCACATGACCTGAAGTTTGGTGCAACAGGTAAATTCTTCAGCATATATAACCCAAAAGGGGCCGGTGGCAAGCCAGTACTATTTGTGTCAGCCAATCCAACGCTTATTACACCTGATGGCGATGGCAAGGATGACTTTGCAACGTTGAGTTTAACTGCATTTGATGAAAAAGGTATCCAGCAGTGGTGGATTGAAATTTATGATGAAAAAGGGCAGAAGATTCAGGAATATAGCCTTGCTGGTGCGGTGCCGGGAACATTCAGATGGGATGGTACGGCAAGAAACAATGTGCTGGCTGCGGAAGGCAAATACTATGTTCAGCTTACCATACAAAATTCTGCAGGTGAGCGATTCAACTCTAAAAAGCAGGAGATTGTACTATCTGCGGCAAAACGTGCTATAGCTCTGACCCCATCATATCCCAAATTTTCCCCAAATGATGATAAAATTAAGGATACAGTAAGTTTTACTATTCAGGCAACGGACAAGAAAAATATAGCCAGCTGGTTTGTTTCTATAAGCAATAAAAATAGAATTGTAAAAACAATTAGAGGAAATGACTTTATCCCGTATGATGTATTATGGGATGGATTAGATGATAATCTCAAAACAGTACCTGATGGAGAATATGTAGCTGCACTTACTATAAAATATGATGATGGGATTGTCGTTAAGTCTCCAGCTGCTACTGTTACTGTCGTTACTAAAGTAGCAGTTGACATAAAAGTTGAGCCAAATGAAATTACACCGCTGCAAACACCATTGCGTATTACTCCATCAGTTGATGGAGATGTTGCGCAGTGGCAGATTAGATTTATGCGCGATGATGGTGCTGTTGTTAAAGTAATTAATGGTGCAGGCATGCCGCCTAAAGTAATTTCCTGGGATGGGACCGATGATAAAGGTGAACCTGCAGTGTATAATATGCAATTAGAAGCCCAAATGGAGATAACAGATGATGCAGGCAATACCGCAGTATCAAAGAAAGTACCGTTTATGGTGGGATTTCTGATAAAGCAGGAGAAAGGCAAACGTATTGTATATATGTTCAATCAGGATACAATATTTAAAGGACGAAGTGATGAGCTTACAACCCATGGGGTGCTGATACTTGACCAGCTTGCAGGTAAACTGGCAAAGATGGGTGGCTTTACACGGATTAATATTGTTGCCTATACTGATGCTGTAGGAAGCAAGCAATCCAATATGGCTTTATCGCAAAAACAGGCTGCAGTAATAGCTGAAAGATTAAAAAATCTTGCTACAGAAATAAAAACTGTTGGTGCAGGTGCAGAATTACAGTACCTTAAAGATAAACCTTCAAAATGGGATATACGTTATGAAATTGAGCTTTATTAAAACTATCGCTTTAATAACAGTATCTTTCTGTATTGTTATATTTAGCACAGTGAGTTCTTTTGCAAAAGCAAAAGGGCTTTCGGTATTGTGTATCTATAAATCATCCGAAGGGTATACCGATGATAGTAACCCGTTAAAATGGTTTTTTGAAAAGGATATTACCGCAAATGGTTTGCAGGTAAAATATTATGATTTTGATAAGGGCTTTTCATCGTTAAGTAATCTTGATGATATACGGGCGATAGTTACCTGGTATAATGGCGGCGTTGTGGCAAGTAAGGACATAGGTATAAACTATGCAAAGTTCATGATTGATGCAGCTGATAAAGGGATAAAAATTATCATTGTCAATTCCTACGGTGCATATGGCTATAAGGATGGCAACGAAACAAAATGGGATTTACTTCCCTATATACGCCCTCTTTTTACAAAGATAGGGATTTACTTCCAGGGATTCTGGACCAACAATCCAAACAATATAAAGATCATATATAAAGATAGTGCAATGGTAGAAAAGGATGAAAAGCAGGATGTAACAAAATCATTGCACTATCAGCAGATCATCCCATTGCGTGAAGATGTGAAGACATATTTACAGTTACAACGCACTGATGCACCACCTCAAGCAGGTGATGGCAAATCAAGTATTATTGTTATATCAAAGACGGGAGCATTTGCGTTAGAAAACTACGTGGTGCGTGGGAGCAAAGTAATGCTCAATACATCACGGTTTATACATGAAGCACTCTTTTATGATGATGGCTATCTTAATGTGGGTGTGATAATTGGTGACATAGACAGATCAAATGTAGTAAACAATAATATACTCTATGCCTTTAAATATGCAAAGATTCGCTGTGATGTGTATACAAAAGAAGAAATAAAAGGATTGGTGGCAAATGATTTAACTGAATATGAAGCGCTACTGGTGGCAACTAAAACTGCAGATGCTGTTCCATTAAAGTTATTGAAAGGTTATGTTGAAAATGGTGGAAAATGTATATTTCTAAATTATGTTGAACCAAATAGTGAATTGAATACGTTTATAGGAATTAAAGAATATATAAAAAAAGAAGAATATTTTAAACAGGGTTTTACGTTACAACCCTCATTGTTTTTAAATGGAGTAAATGTACCCGGTGATGATATAGACTGTAATGTCCGCAGAGCAGTTCTGGAAAATGATGTAAAAGTTCTTGGTACAGTTAATACATTATTTGATGCTGATAAATATCCTGTAGTATGGGAACGAACAATAAAGAAAGGCAAAATATTGTACTGGAATACTAATTTGCTGGATGAATCTAAGTTGACTCGTGGAATGATTGTTCAGAGCATTTATAAAATAGCAGATGTGTTTGCAACAGGGATGATAAATGTTGGTTTAATGATGATTGATGATTTCCCTGCACCATGGTGGAATGTTGCATATAAGCCTTATAGAATCAAATATTACAGCGATTTATTACAAAATGAAAAAGATAAATTTAACCGAAAGAAATTAGAGGAGATCATTGAAAAGTTAAAGAAACTACCTGAAGAAACAGACACCCTTTTTATTTCTGATGTATGGTTTAAAGACATACTGGCATGGCAAAAGCAGTTTGGATTTGTTTATTCAAGTTTTCTGATATTCAATTATAACAGGGACACAAAAGCAGATGAAGCTGGATTTTCTATAAGGGATTTTTATCTTTCACAAAATGGCTTGAGCGCTAAAATGGGTTTAGCTGCCCTTGAGAATGGTTTTGAACTGGGACTACATGGGTTTAATCACATGTCATTAACTTTAACAAAACCCAAAGAATATGATTCAGTACCATGGCCTGATAAGAAAACAATGATACAGGCTTTGACGGTAGCAAAAAATGAATGGATTGCATTATATGGAGAAAGTGCTTTACCATTTACGTATGTTGCACCCCATAACATTATTGATGCAACAGGCCTGCAGGCATTAGGTGAGGTGTTTCCCAGCATACGTGTAGTAGCTACTTTGTATGTTGCAAAAAGTGGTGAGGTTGAGCAGGAATTTGATTGGACACCAGATAACAGGTTTTATCAGATACCACGCATTACTTCAGGATATTATTTTCAGGATTTTGACAAATTTGCACTCTATGATGCATTTCATAACTTTGGTGTAATAAGCCATTTTATCCATCCTGACGATGTTTTTGATGAAATGCGCTCAAAATCCTATGAGGGGTGGCTTTGGCTAAAAAGCAACTTTGAAAAAGAATTTGGTACATTAAAACAACATTACCCATGGATACGATGGATGACTGTGAAAGATGCTTTCTATGAGTTTGTTGTATATAATTCTTCTGCTGTTAATTTTAAAATTAGGGGTAATAGCATTGAAATATACACTCCCGGCGGAGCAGGACACAGTTATTATATACGAGCACGAATCCCCAAACAGCATAAGCAACTTATTAATTGCAACTTAGTGCAATATACACCAGCAACCGGGGATATTGTTGTTAAAACAAATAAGTATAAATCAGTAATAGTGTGGTAGATGGCTACAGCATCTATTTAATAGATGCTACGTTTCAATACATCTGCAGCTTTGGGACAAATTTCCTTAAGTTGAGAAAACCTGTGGTCAGCAGCCTGGAAAGCAAATGAAAAAGTTTTTCCCCCATCAGATGGCCAGTAGGATTCGCCTTTTCGTGCACGTACGTACTCATCACCAATAAAGGCAATAGAATTCTGGTTGCAGTCTTTATGTGATGGGTTGTTTTTTGTACATTCATCCAAACACATAAGTATCCAGTTGTCACTAACTGTACTTTGTGCATACAATGATAGTATAAATGATAGAGCAAAAACAAGAAAAAAAAGCAAAATCATTTTTTTCATAATGATTACCTCTTAATAAAAGTTATGAATACGGATAAGCCAATTCAAAATCCCTTATATTTATGAAAATGAATTATTGTACACCTACTTTGCCCCATGTTTTCGTAATATTAATGCTGTCTTTGAGTTTGCCTTCTGTACTACAGATTCACCTTTATCATCCCTGGCATTGACGTCAGCGCCTTTTGTTATAAGAAGTTCAATAATTTTATCACTGGTATTTGTACTGACCGCCCACATCAATGGAGTTTCTCCGCGGCAGTCAGGCATATTAACCAGTGCATTTTTTGAAAGGAGATATTGGATAACATCATAATGTCCTTTATATATAGCTACCATAAGTGGTGTAAATCCTTTATACATACGAATATTAACATCAGCACCATTTTCAACAAGGAATTTAACCATGCCCATATTGCCTACAGATGCGGCGTTATACAGTGCTGATTCGCCTTTCCAGTATGCTCTGGCATTAATGTTAACTTTTTCTTTAATAAGCTTCTGAACGCCTGTTATATTACCATTGGCAGCTGCAGAGATTAGTTCTTCCTCTTTTTTTCTTTTTGAACTAATAAATCCGCATTTTTTTTCTAATTCCTGCAATGATTTTTGCGCATCATTTGCAACAGGATTTTTCTGTTTTTGGAAGATATTCACTGATGTATTAAGGAATTCAGCTGCGATGCAATAGTCTCCAAAACCTTCGCTGTAGACAAGGGAAAGATACCACATGTAATATGCAAAATTAAATGAATTATCAAGTTTTAAACTAATACAATAATCTCTCCCTTTAATAAGATTGTCGTATGCTTTTTCGTATTGTTTCAACACATAATATTCGTATCCAATCTGGCAATAGGTATAAGCGGTCCCCATAGATACTGTTAACCCTAAAGTATCCCATATCTTTAAACATTGCTTATACAATTCCACAGATTTTTTGTGATTTCCCACCATTGAATGGATTACCGCCAGATTGTTAAGCCCCCATGCATAATCGCTGGTATTCTGCAAATCAAGATATTCGTAGATTGTTATGGATTGTTGAGTACACTTGAGTGCATCATCTATTCTGTTCTTGGTTCTATATCCTGCACTACACAGCATGAGGACGGCAGCTGCCAGTCGGGAGTTATCTTCACCTAATGCTGCAAGGATATTGAATGCCTTGACAGCAAAGGTTACTGCATGGTCACTATCGCCCCTATTCCAGAAATTAATCCCCATGGTATAATACAGAGATGCTGATTCAAAAGAGTTATCAAGCCCTTCTTTTTTTAATATTTCTACTGCTCTTGCATAATAGTTTTCAGCATTGTCAAGATTCCCCAGAACACTGCATACCCCACCAGCAGCGAGGTATGCATAAAAATAGTTTGTATCAATTGAAATTGCCTGGTTAAAATACTTCAGAGCTTCTTGAGGATTTGTATCGTAATTTTCAAGGCCTTTTGCATACAGCTCAAATGCCTTTATATCAGGACGAGGTAATTTTTTGATATTTTCCTTATCTTTTAATGTAAAAACAGGTTTCCTGGTTCCGGGAATGTTTGTTTGTTGTGCAGTGGACATAAGCTCCGTAACAATCCTGTCCTGCAATTCAAAAAGATTATCAACAGTACCATCAAGAGAAATTGCTTTATCAACAATTGCCTTTTCAACAGAAACCAATTTTGCGTTAACCCGTATTCTGTTACCGGTAACGGTATAATTACCAGAACATATAAGCTGCGCACCCATAATGGTGCCCACCTTGACAACGTCGCTTTCCTTTACAAGACCAGTCATGCCTAATTCAATCTCTTGAATGGCTTTTTTTCTGTCCTCTTCAGTAAATACAGATATGCTGGAGATTTTTAAGAGATCGGATATTACTGATTGTGTCATGCCAGTAGATATCCACGAATACTGAGCATTGCCGGAATTAGTGAAAGGATATACAAGTATATTTATTTTTTTTTCAGATGATTGTCCTGATAAATGGGTGGCATATAAAATTGTGATAAAAATATAGAATACTATGAATACCTTTTTTTTGCGTAATGATATATAATATGCTGTGATAATACATTTTTAACTAAATAGAGTTTATAATGCATGATAAACCTTCTTAGTGATTTTTTAATATTAATATGCTAAAGCAGAAAGGTATAAGCTGTCAAATAATTTTTATAAAAAGCCTTTTAAAAGCTGCACAATCAAGGGGTCAGAGCCTAAAGTTATTCTTTCTGAAAAGCAATGATAGTTATATCGTCATTGATAAATGTGTTAAAACTATTAGAATTTAATCCCAAAAGTGATCTACACAGATTTTCCAATGAGCCAGTAGTATTTTGCCCTTCAATTATTTCTTTTAGCTTATCATACTCATTTTTAAAAGAATCTCGTAAGTTTTTACTTTGAGCATAAATGAATTCGGGCAGTCCATCAGTATAAAGAAGCACTGTATCTTTCTTTTTAAAAGGGACTATTGTTGGCTGATATTTATAGTTGGAAGAAAGCCCAATGATTGGGCCATGGGGTTTAATAAAGTTAACTATCCCATCTGATATTACGCATGCAGGAGGGTGACCTGCTGAAACTATTGATAGTTTGCTTTCATTCAGATGAATATCAGCAATAAGGCAGGTAAAAACTATTGCATAATCCTTGAATAATTCCATGAATCGCTGGTTTAGAAAGGTGAGCAAATCCTGCGGTGAATGCATTGTTTCCTTAACAGATGAGTACTCTGAAAGAATTTTTATAGTATTAAGTGAAGCAGTAATCCCGTGACCGGTAGCATCAGCTATAAATATCCTGATGATATCTGGAGTGAGTGTAATAATATCATACACATCACCACTTAACTCTGCTAATGGATGGTACATAACATGGAATTGGAGTCCTGGTATATGTGTGGGGCATGCCATGAGACGTTTCTGGAAAACTTTGGCAACTTCCATATCTTCCTTGATTACCCGCTCCCAGGAAAGTATTTGCGTTGCCATCTGCTTTAACTCAATACTTCTTTGATAAAGACTTCTGTTCAATTCCATCTCTTTATTGAGTTCATGCACAATTGAACGCTCTATTTCCAGCATTTGTTTAATGGCTAATTGATTCTCAATCCTGATGAGTAGCTCACTTCGGGTAAATGGCTTGGTAATGTAATCATTGGCACCGGTAACAAAACCCCGCACCATATCTGATGCACTATCGCGAGCTGTCACCATAATAATGGGGATGTTTATAAATTTTTCTGTCTGGCGTATTTTCTGGCATACTTCATACCCGCTCATTCCAGGAAGCATGAGATCCAGAAGTACAAGATCAATGTTGTGTTTTTCCATAAGTTCAAGAGCTGTTGGTCCATCGTGTGCCGGTATTAGTTCATATCCTGCTATTGTACAGAAACCCTCAATTACTTTGCGATTAACCTCATCGTCATCAACAACCAGGATTTTAGCTTTTGTGAAAAATGGGATTTTTGCAAGAGCTTCATCCTGTTCAAAAGATGAAGGAGCTATTTCTTGAGGTAGCACAAGGCTATCAGTTTCTGCTTCAATTTGCTTGATTTTTTGTATCCCACGGGTTTTGGGCTCTTTTGGGAGTGTAACAATGAAGGATGTTCCCCTACCTTTTTGGCTTTCAATATGAATGGACCCACCATGAAGTTCCACTAAATATTTTGTTATTGGGAGTCCAAGGCCTGTACCTCCATAATGACGACTATCTGCGCTTTCTGCCTGTACAAATGGATTCCATATCCTTTCTCTATCGCTATCGTCTATACCCGGGCCTTCATCGCTCACTGTAATTATTACACCCTCGTTATATGATTCTACATTTACGGTAATAGTGCCTTTATCTGAAAATTTAATAGCATTTCCCACCAGGTTAATGAGTATCTGTCTAAGGCGGGTACGGTCGGCAACTATCTCACAGGATCCTGAAAATTTTACTGTTAGCGATAGTCCCTTTTTATTAGCTTCAGGAGTTAATAGTGATACAATCGTTGCTGCAACCTGTTCCACCAGTATATGCTCAAGGAATAGATCAACCTTCCCTGCACGCAGCTTGCTGAAGTCAAGGATGTCACTTGCCATTGTGTTGAGATGCGATGCCTCATCCCGTATAAGTGCCAGATTTTGTATTTGTTTTTCGGTCACCGGTCCGCATGAACCATCCATAATAGTTTCTGCAATCCCTATTATTCCATGGAGTGGGGTTTTAAGTTCGTGGCTGGTAGTAGCAAGGAAATCATCTTTCATCTTATCAAGAACAAGAAGTTTTGAATGGGCTTTTTCAAGATCGGAAAATACCTGTGCATAGCGTGAAGCAAGGACAAGAGAAAAAACAAATATCATTGCCATAAATGGTTCAATTGATGAAGGGGTATAATCAATAATATGAAGCCATGTAAGAATTGATAAGAATATAAATAAATAAGCTGTTCCAATTCCTATTAATATTTTTACAGCATGAGGTCTTCGTATCCTGATTGCATACATACATAAAATAGCAGTATAAATCATATATATCAGGCAGGTTAACAGGAAAATCCTGAATAGATACATACGGTATGATTCAACTAATCCTCTAATAACGATTTCCGTAGTGCAGTAGATTAATAAAAACAGTAATAGTGAAAGAAGAATTTTTGAAAACAGGTTGTATCGTAATGTTAAAAAGGAATGGATAAATAAAATTGCACAAATAACAATGCTCACAGAACCACAATATGCTGAAACAAGATAGGCAATTCTTGAGTCAATAATCCATAGTATGATACCAACATATCCTGCAGCCCATAGCGCAAATGAAAAAGCCATACCTGAAAAATAAAGATAAAATCGTTCTTTTCGTCGGTAGTAATAGAGAATAATGAAATATAATGATAAAAATAAATTAATTCCCAACAATAATCCGTAATATAAATTATTCTGAACAAATTTTTTAGTTATTTCTGGCAGAGTCCCTATGTGCAGTATGCCTTCAAAACCAGAATTATAGTCAAAAGAGCCCATTCGTATAGCAATTACATTGTGTTCATTTTTTAGTAAATCATGGGGAAGAACAATAATATCAGGTTTGCCAAGCTTCAGTGGTGAAATGCCATTTATAAAAGGGCGTGTTTCTTTAACCAATACTCCATTTAAATAAAATTGAGCTCCTCGATAATGTATTGGCACTAACAGTGCAAGGTCACCTTTATAGTCATTACAAAGAATGCAGTTGAAAACAAGCCTGTACCAAACATTTCCCTTATAATTTCGAAATTCTTTTTGAGTATGCCATGGTTGATTTATAGCCCTGATCTGCCAGTTAGAATGATCAAAATTTTTTTCTTTATAACTATCTGAATCTTCAGCCCGGAAATACCATAATTTTGGTAAAGGCATAATTGTTTCAGAAAAAGAAAAAACATGATCTTCCTTAAGATCAAATGGCAAAACTGGAGTATGAAATGCAAAGAGCAAAAATGATAATACTATAAATATTCTGTAAAAAACAATCACAATTTAATAATCCTTAAGATTTGTTTCAGTTGAATTAATAATATTCTGTCTATTATTAATTAAAGTTTTGCAATCATCAAGTGATACACCAGTATAATCAATTGAATCAAAAAAACTCTTTAGTTCTGCTGCATCACCTTTTTTTAGTAGCTCAATGAATTTCTTCCCAACTTCACGATTCCCTGCTTCTTTTGCAATAAAATCAATAAAATCTGCCATGATTGGTTACCTCCTGATACATTTTTTATGCTCTAAAATAGAGTAGATATACTGAAATAAATCAATCAAAATTTTATCATATCTAAGAAAAATAGAATTATTGATTGTCAAAAAAAAGTTTACGGTTTTTAATATTATAGATTACTATTTCATTCAAAATTCATAGGTGTCCTTCATGCAATCATGGGATGATAATGAACATTCGCATGCTTATGCCAAAAATGGGAGCATTTATGATGAATACAGAGCATTTTTCTATGCGCTTTTGAACGATGCAATAATTACCCTTGTACGTTCTCTGCCCCGTTCAGTTCAAACATCTGCAATGATCTTCTTTATACAACATACCGGTATTGAGCCTGGTAAAAATATGGATTTTTTCAGGAATTATTATTCACCTATATGGTCAATTATTCCTCATATCATAACAAGGAGTACAGATACACAGGTTAAACAGGAGTTTATGTATCGTGCTGCGATAGCTCATGCAATGGTTATGTTCCTTCATTCATTAGATAATCATATTAATGATGGCCAGGTTGATAGCATCAATATGCTCTCAATCAAACTCACTTGCCTGCACACAGATTTTGGCAACTTTCGTAAAGTAAACAAATGCAAGCAAAAAGCATATATTTTACTTGAAATTTTGAATATGGCTATAGATAGTTTAAAAAATGAAATAAATTGTTTCCACTATAATGAAACATAACTTCAAACCTGATGAAAAAAAGATATCCAAAAAATAATACATTCAAGGAGGTTTTCAATGAAAGCGTGTGTTACAGGTGCAACTGGTTTTATTGGAGGAAATTTAGTTAAAGCATTGCTGGCAAAAAAGCATTCAGTAAAGACACTGGTATTACCCAACGACCCCAAAATTCCGGAACTAAAAAAGAATAAAGTAGAGGTTGTGCAGGGTGATATCAGGGATCTTGAATCTGTTAAAAAAGCAGTAAACGGTTGCGATGTGGTATTTAACTGTGCTGCTGTGGTAACTGACTGGGCACCGCAAAAGCTTTTTGAAGAGGTTACCGTAGGTGGAGCAAAAAATGTTTGTGAAGCTGCAGTATGGGCAAAGGTTAAGCGCCTTGTTGATATCTCCACCAATGATGTATTTGGCCTGAGGGAAGATGTGGTTATGGATGAATCGTTTCCCCTTGAACCCTGGGGGGAGCCCTATCCTGATTATAAAATCAAAGCCGAAGAAGTGATGTGGCGCTACCATCGTGAAAAAAAGCTCCCCGTAACCATGGTATACCCTTGTTGGGTGTATGGCCCTGGTGACCAGACATTTGTGCCGCTTTTAGCGGATGCCATTATCAAACGCGAGCTTATCTTCTGGCGCAAGGATGTACTGGTGTGGCCAACCTATATTGAAAATCTTGTAGATTTACTATTGTTGATTGCCGTTGATAAACGCGCCATTGGTAATGGTTATCTGGTGCATGATGGAGAAAGCGTTACGTTGCAAAAGTTTTGCGAAGGTATTGCCAATGCTTTAGATGTTAAACCCATCAAAACCCATATACCCTACTGGACGGCATATATGGCAGCTGTGGTCATGGAATCCTTATGGAAATTATTTGCTATAGAAAAGCGTCCTCTACTCACTACGTATACCGTAAAAAATTTAGGGTCGCGTCTGCAATTTAGCATTGATAAAGCAAAACGTGAATTAGGCTGGGTACCAAAAATCTCTTTTCAGGAAGGCTTTACGCGCACCATGCAGTGGCTGAAAACTCTTGATCTTGCATCATTAAAGATGAAATAATACTAAAAAACAATTTTGGGAGATAGTTACTATGGAAAATTTTGCAGGTAAAACAGTCTTTATCACAGGAGGCTCAAGTGGTATAGGCCTTTCAGTAGCCAAGCTTCTATCAGGGGAAGGAGCCAATATTGCTATCTTTGCCCGCAACCGCGTGCGCCTTGAAGAAGCAATGAAAGAAATTGAACAGGCAAAAAAGCGCCATGGACAGCGCTTTGCCTGGTATCAGTGCGATGTATCGGACAATGTACAGGTTAAAAAAGTTTTTACGCAAGCTTTACGTCAGTTTGACTCATGTGATATTCTCATCAATTGTGCTGGCAGGGCCTATCCAAAGTATTTTGAAGATATAAGCTATAAGCAGTTTGAAGAAACCATGAAAATAAATATGTTTGGAATATGGAATACCTGTTCATTTATGGTGCCGCACATGAAACAAAAAGGAGGGTATATCGTTAATACATCATCAGTAGCGGGGCTTGTGGGTGTGTTTGGATATGCCGATTATAGCGCCTCAAAATTTGCCATTGTGGGTTTTTCAGAGGTATTGCGCAGTGAATTAAAGCCATACAACATTACCGTATCGGTGCTCTGTCCCCCTGACACCGACACTCCCGGCTTTGAAGTAGAAAATAAAACAAAGCCTGATGAAACCAAAGAAATATCTAAATCGGCAAAGCTTATGACACCCGATGAAGTGGCACAGGCCTTGCTTAAAGGCATGAAAAAGAAAAAATTTATAATCCTTGCAAACGGTGATAGTAAGTTTACCTGGATTGCTAAACGGTATGCGCCGTGGCTTGTTGAAGCAGTAATGGATAGTCAAATAAAAAAGGTGCAAAAGAAAAAGGGTAAAAAATAATAACAGGAGGTTTTATGTCATTAAAAACAACAGCATATTTGGCGATAGTTACCGGGATAGGGATCCTTTTATTCTGGATTGCCTTTTTCACGGTAGGGCTTGCTCCGGAAAATCCGCCAGCATGCTATTTTGCCTATGAACATTCCTTCCCCGTGCCTGATACAGTATTAGCCATATCGTTAATTATAGGTGGTATGCTAGCAATAAAAAAAGGGGTGGCCTCACTGGTACTACTTTTACCTGCAAGTGGTGGATTGATATTTTTAGGGTTACTTGATATGGCATTCAACTGGCAGAACGGCATGTACACAATCGCAGTAATGGATGGAGTGCTCAACGCATGTATTAATATTTGGTGTGTGGTTTTTGGATTGTGTGCTATACTGTCACTACAGCGTGAATTTATGAAAAAGTCTTGACAGGTAATAAGCTCTTTCGTATTTACATTGCATCCTTGAAAAGTAATCACTATTTTTTATGGGCGATTAGCTCAGCCTGGTTAGAGCGCCTGCTCGACACGCAGGAGGTCACTGGTTCAACTCCAGTATCGCCCAATTTTTTATTATAAAGGCTTTTAAAAATGGCAACGGTACAGTTACACAACGGGAAAACACTGGAAATACAGGATGGCAAAACGCTGCTTGACGTTGTTGCCCAGCTTAATGGAAAAAGTAAACCTGTTGCAGCCAGAATAAACGGGGCACTGAAAGATCTGCGTACGCCCATAAGCGGCACCACACAGGTTGAGCTTGTTTCATTTGATAGCCCTGAAGGAAGGGATGTGTTCTGGCACTCTGCATCGCACCTTATGGCGCAGGCGGTTAAACGGCTTTTCCCTGAAGTGAAGGTATCTATTGGTCCTGCTATCGACACGGGTTTTTACTATGATTTTGATAAACCCGGCGGTTTTACTCAGGAAGATTTAGAAAAAATAGAAGAGGTAATGAGGCAGATAGTTACTGAGGATATACCCATTATCCGCAAAGAATTACCACGTAAGGATGCCATAGATTTATTTTCAACATTGGGTGAAATCTATAAAGTTGAACTGTTACAGGAACTATCGGACGAAATTGTTTCATTATATGAACAGGGCGATTTTGTTGATCTGTGCCGTGGACCGCATCTTCCCAGTACCGGCTACATCAAAGCGTTTAAGCTTTTAAGTATTGCCGGTGCCTACTGGCGCGGCGATGAAAAAAACAAGATGCTGCAGCGCATTTATGGCATTGCTTTTCCTGATGAAAAGATGCTTAAAGAGCACTTAGCTTTCTTAGAGGAAATAAAAAAGCGCGATCACAGGATATTAGGTAAGGAGTTAGATTTATTCAGCATTCACGAGGATGCAGGTGGTGGTCTTATTTACTGGCATCCAAAGGGTGGAAGGCTAAGGGCAATCTTGGAACAGTGGTGGCGTGAGGAGCACTTTAAAAATGGCTATGAGATATTATATACACCGCATATTGGGCGTGCAACATTGTGGGAAACATCAGGGCATTTAGACTTCTACAAAGAAAATATGTATTCGCCCATGGATATTGATGGCAATGACTACTATATAAAACCAATGAACTGCCCCTTCCATATCAAGATTTATCAAACCAGCCTGCACTCCTACAGGGATCTGCCGCTGCGGTGGGCAGAGCTTGGCACAGTATACCGGTATGAAAAGTCGGGTGTGTTGCACGGGTTGCTGCGTGTGCGCGGGTTTACACAGGATGATGCGCATATCTTCTGTACTCCCGAACAAATGGAAGATGAAGTACGCGAGGTGTTACGGTTTTCACTGTATATGTGGAAGGTGTTGGGATTTTCCAATATCAAAGCATATTTAGCAACAAAACCTGAAAAATCAGTGGGCGATAGTAGCCGATGGATAGATGCACAGGAATCGTTAAAAAAAGCTGTAGAGGCTGAAAAGCTTGATATAGAAGTTGATGAAGGTGGTGGAGCATTCTATGGGCCAAAAATTGACCTTAAAGTAAAAGATGCATTGGGCCGTGAATGGCAGATGACCACCATACAGTTTGATTTCAATCTTCC
>Ga0067045_1028559_pt1 | contig 31122 bp, 28 predicted proteins | sample TerdegcTABiofilm_FD_59184 | JGI IMG/M metagenome (GOLD analysis project Ga0067045, IMG submission 59184) | Combined Assembly of (Gp0054472, Gp0054536) Wastewater bioreactor microbial communities from Singapore -Terephthalate degrading...
AAAAAAACGTCCCTAGCGCGAAAAAATAATTCTTGGGCGCGAGATAAATATCCATAAGCCGCGATAATCGCGAGGAATCTATCGCGAAAAATCTTGACTCTTCAACGCTGAGTTCTGAATCTCGTGGCATCCTCATTTGAAATCCCGTGCCAGGATGCCGGGAGAAATCCAAACCTATTACCTGATTGTGCGGTACTTTCGTCAACTTCGCCGTCCCCTCAAGGCCAACTCAGGACAAGAATACCGGCGAGACGCCGGCGCTACGGGAAAGTCGCACAGGACAAGAAAGGGCCCCGGGGGACAGAGTCACGCGCTGCGACCACGCGTTGTAGCAATCACGCCCTTTAGATGATCATCAGGTCTTGTCTCTTGATGTTCCTGTCAGCCCCTAAACTCGCCTAGTCGGTCTAGGCCTGGCCAGTGGTTTCTTGACAGACCATCGTCATCGTAGCTTCGACAAGAAACGAGACTTGACCTCATTGCCACGTTTTCGCCTTGACTCATTCCCGCAGACAAATGATATACTTCCACCGAGCGTCTTGTCCGATGTCCCGTCTTTCTCACACCTTTAGAGCAGTGACGGGTTCCTCGCAAGATGCTCTCTCCGGCGTTACGGGGTGCCGCCGCAAGTTGTCGGCCATGAAATGTAAAGCGATCACCGAGATAAAGCACTAGTGTTTTGGGGGCCTTCCATCATGAGAGCAGAGGTGCGTCCCAGTTCATGCTCGGTTCAAGAGCCTGGTCGGAAAGCCCTGGGTCTTGATTGGCGTGAGGGCCGAAAAGGAAGCCGATGAACAGGAGTTGCCGGACTAAATCACCCCCTGGGGTGGCCGTGTACCTGTCTGTCCTCGTCGTCGCCTTCTCGGGCTGTGTTGCTCTGAAAGCGGGTACAGGGGGATCTACAGGAGAGAAAGAGACCCTGACCGAAGGCCTCGGAATCACAGGAACACCGACCGCGTCTCCTTCACGCCTAGGGAACCATCCGGTCCAAGCTGCAAACAAAGGTACAGGCCGTGGCACAGCCGAGGAACAAAGGCCGACCCGCAACTCTGACCGGGACTTAACCGCGGATCCTCGTAATTCGGTGGCAAGAAATTTTTCGGAAGAAGGACAGTTCGGGCATCTGGTCTCCATGCCGCAGAAGTTCCTGTCTTCCCACAGATCCGAGGAAAGGCAAGCTCGGGAACATGCTGTCAAGCTTGCTGCGGAATTGGGAGACGTTAGACAAATCAAGCTCTGCTATGATCGGGAAGGACAGGAGTGGTGGATCAGCCTGTACGAGGAAAACGGCCCATTCTTTGAGGTGAGGCAGTACACTTGGAATGCGTACCGGCAGAGCCCACAGGTCCTGCTCGTTCAGGAAAAGATTCCAAAGGAGGGTCTGGAGAGGCATCTGAGAGAACATAGCTGGGGAATGAAATGTCAGGTTCTTGCTCCCCCTGCACTCAAGAGATGGGTGGCAAAGCCAGTGGATGCGGACGGGGCCGCTTCTATCAAGAGATCAACCCCGTCGATCTCGCCGGTGAAAAAGGCAGCTTTGACAGGAGCGCGGAGCCCAGTCTCGGCTCCGGAAATCAATCTCCAGACCGCGACCTCCGGCAAGACCGGACCCGGCACCGCTGCCTTGGCGACGACCTCGACCCCAAGAAAGGTTCCCCCTACGCAGGCCGGTCTCGACAAGAAGAGAGCACCTGCACGGACGGAAATGGCCGGCCGCGCGCCATCGGCTGTCAAACCTGCTGCGCAGGCGGGAGCAAGAGCGTCTGATCGGAGCGCACTGCGGGAACCCAGTGAAGCTCTACCGCGGTTGGCCTCTGCTTCTCCATCGGACCCAGAACCAGCGTCTGCTCATTCACAATTACATCCGGCAGAGGACCGCTCTACCGCGAACATTGGCCTGAGCGTGGCACTGACAGGGGCGGGGAAGAGCTCCTCAAAAAGGACCCCAAGCTACTACGTGTTCGCGTATGGCTCGAACATGAACCATACGGATCTCCTGGCATGGCTTGAAGACAATGGATACGATTCCTCCCTGGTGATCGCGGTGACTCCGGGCGTGCTTTCGGGGTACGATTTCGTCTGGAACTTCTACTCTGCATCAAGGGGAGGAGGCGCTGTCAACATCGAACCGAAACGAGACTCCACGATCTGGGGATTACTCGTGGAAATAGAGGATCCTCTTCTGAAGGCCTTCGACCAGAGAGAAGGACATCCGTCGGTGTATTCCCGGGGGGAGCAAAGGGTTCCGGTCAGACGGGTCTCGGATGGCAAGACCGTTTTCGCCTGGTTGTATCGGGCAAAACCAAACAGATACGGTCGGCAGGACATTTGGCCGACTCCCCAGTACAAACGGAAAATCGTTGAAGCTGCCCGGTTCTGGGATCTCCCTCGGGAGTACGTCCACAAGATCGAATCGTGGAAGACTCAGTAGTCTTGATGCGCGGTCAACTGGGAATGAGGTTGTGATCACACTCTTTCCCGAGTGCGGTTACGAACTTTGCCACGACTCCCCAGGGGTCCTGCGCTTTTCCCGGGCGAAGATTGTTGAGAGGCTTGCCATGGCCGGTCGGTATGGCCAGGGTGTCACGCGTGGGTAAGGGTGGCCTTCGGGGGTGTGAAGGTTCTCTTCCGTGGAACCGCTATCCTCCCATTGGAACGGGCGTTTCGGCCGTTTATTCTCGTGCATGGAGGGCCCGACGCGACCGCAAGATCTCCCACGCGACAACCGCCCAGAAAGGAACGTATTCGAGCAGTGGAATGTACCTGTCGAAAAGCTCGGGCTCACCGATTCCTCGAAAATAGTATACGAGGTAATACAAGAAGAGAGTGCAGTTAAGAAGGAGAAGCGATGGGCGGGGAGAGAGAACGAGAAAGGGGATGACCCAGAGATAGTACCACGGGAATTGTGTGGGACTGAGGAGAAATCCGGCCGCAACGATCAACAGCGCCCGGTCCCACGGCTTGGAGGGATCTCCCGGATTCATTCTGCATAACCAGAGAGTCCAGAGAGCTAGTACCGTCGCGACAGTCCACCGAACGGTTGTCCCGACGTATGCCTCACCAGGGGAAAGAAGGTCAACTGTGTACGCAACCGCCTCGGCCAGAAGTCTATAGAGACCGGCATTCATTTCCCAATGCCTGGCATATGCAACAAACCCGGAGCCTTCGTCGATTCCGGCCAAGTATATGGGGATCATCAAGATTCCGGCCGTCAAGAAAAACAGGATGCTCGACGCCGCCACCGTACGCGGTCGATCCCACGCGCTCCTGAGAATCAGGGGAAAGAGCATAATGGGCCACAATTTCGTGCACACCGCGAACGCGAGAACTACCGAAGCTGACACAGGGCGTTGTCGCAGCGCGAGCAGCACGGCCCCGACCGCAAGAGGGAGGGTTATCACGTCCAGGTGGCCCGCATTGTACGTTGTCAGGACCAGGAGGGGGTTCCACCAGTAAACCAGTATGGCTGACCGTGCCAACCGGGCATCGGAGAGCGCGCAGAGTAGGATTCCAAGCGCCGCTATGTCGAAAACGGCGAGAGTGACCTTCCATGCGCCTGTGCTCCAGGGGGAAATAAGGTGGGAGAGGCCAAAGACAAGTTGAGCAGTGAACGGATAGATCGTTCTCAATGAGGGAAAACTGATTCTGGCAAGGACGTTGCCGGAGTCACGACCGAGTTTGCAGAGCTCGGGCGGAATGGAGGGAGCGCACTCGATAACGTCCTGGGGAGAATGCGCGAAAGGATTCATGCCGTGAGCCAGAACGGCTCCGTCCCATAGATAGCGGTAGTAGTCATACTCCAACATGGGAGAGGATCCGATCATGGTCGCGCGAATCACCACTCCCACGAGCAGGATCCAACCGAGGACCGAAAATGAGTCCGTACCGCGCCGGATCAACCATGCGGAAATGAGGAAGACCGCCCCTGCAGCAAGCTGGAGGGCAACCAGGAGCAGTACCGGTTGCTCCGAAAGCGGGCGATCGTACCAGAATTCGCGCGAGATGCAGACCAGCGCTAAATGGAGTGCCACAAGGGCAATGCCCGAACAAACCAAACCGGTTGCCGCCGAAGCCCACGGGGCCGTCCCCCGAGTTGTCACTTCAATGTCCGCAGCCATTGGCATATCATGGTAAACGAGCGCGTTTGAGATTGGTAGCAGGAACTGGCATGATCGCTGTTCACAACCGAATTTCGGAGGGAATCCATGAAAAAGTCACTTGGAGCCAAGACCATCCTCTATCCCACGCCTGTTCTGGTTGTGGGAACGTATGACAAGAATGGGCGGCCAAACGTCATGACCGCGGCGTGGGGAGGAATCTGCTGCTCACAGCCCCCTTGCCTGACTATCTCTGTGAGAGAAGCCACGTACACGTACGGCAATCTCATGTACCACAAGGCCTTTACTGTGAGCCTGCCCCCGCAATCGTACGTGAAGGAGGCAGACTATTTCGGCATCGCTTCGGGAAAAGACGAGGACAAATTCGCAGCCACCGGTCTTACTCCGGTAAAGAGCGACCTAGTCAATGCCCCGTACGTGAAGGAATTTCCTTTCGTTTTGGAGTGTGCGGTGATTCACTCCCACAAGATAGGCCTTCACACGCAATTCATCGGAGAAATCCTCGATGTCAAAGTCGAAGAATCACTTCTCGACGAAAAGAACAGATGCAATGTGGAGCGAGTCAAGCCCATCGCGTGGGCGCCCGACAGCAGGGGATATTACGCAATCGGAGAGTACCTCGGTCAAGCTTTTTCTCTCGGTAGAAAACGGTGAGTCCTGATTGCAGGCACCCACGAGGTTAATCGAGCGGATTCGTCGACGACTGGCTAAAAACTATTGTAAGTTACATGACTTATGAGGTATAAATTCCACGAGCATGTATCCAGAGGTAACAGATGGCGAAGCCGAAAATAGACGCGAAGGAAGCATTAGAAGCGATACGCTCTGGACTGGATGACCAGGCTCTCATGGAGAAGTACGATATTTCGGCCAAAGGGCTGCAAAGTTTGTTCACAAAGCTCATCGGTATCGGGGCCATCACCGCTGAAGAATTGGAAAAACGGGTGTCCGAATCCGAGGGAAACGTCACCATAACCAAGTACATCAGCGAATTGAGCAAGTCGGAAAAGCGGGGCAGGGTGGTCAATGCTCACCAAGCCGCGGTGGATGTCAAATCTGCTATGAGCGACGTGGCACTCATGGAGAAGTACAAGCTCTCCTCCAAGGGACTCCAGAATCTCCTCACCGAGCTGGTAAGGGCAGGGCTCTTGAGCAAATCAGAGGTAGATCGTCGAGCCACATGGGTGGATAGCACGGTCGATCTCAGAGGTATTCTCAAACAGTTAGGTATGGATCGTTCGGCAGCCCGCAGGACGGAAGGGGCGGGCAAGCCGGGCCGATGCCCCGCGTGCGGAGTTCCGCAGACCATGGAATTTGATGAGTGCCCTGTTTGTGGGGTCAACATCCATGAGTTTACTGCCAAGGCTGCTGCGGCGGGGAAAGCTCCCGTGAATCCGGTTTGGGAGTGTCCGGCGTGCGGCCGGCCTCAGGAAAGCGTATATGACGAGTGCCCTGTTTGTGGCGTAATCGTGGCCAAATTCCAACGAGGAGGACGGCGAGACACCGGCTCCTGACGTCTGGCGACTGCCTGGGGCCATGATTCCGATCTCAGAACGAAGTGTGCTCGTCAGTGAAGGAGCGACTGTGAAGAGATGGGCCATTCCCTTCTATGAACGTGAACCGGAAGTTTTCCCGCGCAGCGATTGCTCCAGATCTTGGACAAGCTTCTCGTACGCAATCCCTAATTGCACAGCCTTGCGTCGGCAGTGGGCTTTCTGAATCACCAGACCTATCACGTATCCGAACACCGAGGAAACCGCGGCAAGCAGGATTGCCGTGAGAGACCAGCGAAGTAGCACGTCACCCCCCAGTCTGGCGAATTCTGTAACAGAGTACCAGAAGCGGTCCGCGTGAAGGATCGGCATCATCATCATGCGGAACCCTTCCCCCGTCAGGGATATGGGCCGCCCCAACATGAGTGATCCAAGATAGTAGTATCCGTAGTAGAGAGGAATGATCGTGAGCGGGTTATTTACCCACGTGAATGCAAAAGCCGCCAAGCTGTTAAATTTGAACAGGAGGCGCAACAGGGCAAGAACCGCCACTTGGGCTCCCACGGGAATACCGAATCCGACTGCGAGCCCCACGGCGATGCCTCGTGCATCGAACCACGGAGGGTTCGTTGACTCCCTGAACGGCTTAAAGACATGTCTCCCGATTGCAGTCCACAAGCGAGACTCACCTCGGGACCGACTCGAGCGAGTGCAGTTCAGCGATGACTCGAGACCCGAAGGAACCGTACCACGTCCGGAAGCAACCCGATCGGTGTTGCCCTTGTCGGAATAACCCTCAACCAATTGAGTATGAACCGTCCATGCGTCTGGCTTCGTCAGATCTCCACGAATCGCCGGCACCGCCTTTTTCCGAGAATATACAGCATTTCGAACAATTGAGCTGCACTTTTTTCCACTCTCTCTGGCATTTGACAAATTTGCCTGTGTGTATTAGATGTCCGAATGGATTTCGGCCGAGATTGCCGCTCAGTAGAAGGAGGTGCTCCGTGAAGCCCATCCTCATCGAAGCAACCACCATCCCCGATGCCTGGTTCCAATGTCTGTACACCCTGATAGAGGAGTCGCGAAAACCCGACGGCGCGGCCCGAAGATATACTGTGGATATGGGCTCAAACCCGGGAGCCGATCGCATCGAATTCGATGTTGTCATGGTCCACATCCGGCACCCCGGGGTGCGGCCGCTTCTTCCTCAGATTCCCGAGCACCTGAATCTGCCTCCTGTGGCCGACGAGAAATACCTGGCTGAGTACATGCCCTATCTTCTGTCTCCTCAAAAGGCCCCCAACGAGCATTACACGTACGGAGAGCGTCTCCAGATCGCCTGGGAGTACGTGATCCAATACTACAAGAAGCACGGCGGGCGGACCAATCGCATGTGCATGGAGGTGGGGAGGCCCGAGGACATTTTCTTCTACAACGACGCGGAAGGTTCAAGCCCGTGCCTGAGGCTCGTGGACACGCGGATCATGGATGGCAAGCTGCATTGGGTGGTTTATTTTAGATCGTGGAATCTCTGGTCGGGGTTTCCTGTCAATCTTGCAGGCCTGCAGGAGGCCAAAGAAATCATGGCTTCTGAAATCGGCGTTGATGACGGCGAAATCGTTGCTATCTCAAAGGGCCTCAATATTCGAGATTACAATATAGAAGTGGCTCTCCTGAGGCTCCAAAAGGATACGGGTCTGCCTCTGGGTGCAAGAAAAGAATAAGGCGGATGCTCCCTTCAGGGCTCCCCTCGATGGCAGCATCCGCAAGAAATCGTTTGTAGGCCCTGCTCGGTCTATCCGTCATTACTACCGGGAACGCGACAACCAGCGAGAAGCTCCAAGATTTGTGCTCTTACAGGACATGCCCTACCGTCCCTCGTTCGGCTTGCCCCATTGCAGTCCCGGCTTTGTGTCCTGTTTCACGTCCACTCTTCCCCAGGGCATCCTCTTGGTCACAGGCGGCTCGGCTTCAGCCTCTTGGGCAGGAGCTACTGCCGGACCGGTAGCCGAGGGAGTGGCCGGTCCTGGCGTCCCCGTGACTGGCTGCGGCTTTGGCTGCTCGACCTCTTTGCGCTCGCTCCTTGGCATGATGGTTCGCGGCTCGCGGGCGGCGGGAGGTACTACTCTGCGCTCCGGGGGAGCCACCGAAGCAGGCGGAGGAACTACTTCGGGCCGCTGGGGTGCCTGAATCCGCTCCTCATCTCCTTCGTCAATCTGGAGCACCTGATTGTCGTCATACATCTTTACAGTCTGCGAAACGGAGGGTGAGCGCGCAGGCGGACTCGCCTGAGGCTCCTGTCGCGTATCCACGAAGGCCTCCTCAGGATCCTGAGTGCTGTCCCAGTACATCTCGGCCGACGCGGCCCCGGCAATCAGTGCACCGGCCAGGACTGCGAATAAGCCCATGTATGCAAGACGATTCATGGCTAACTCCTTTCAATCGTCTGACCTACTCGTATCAATGCTCGATCCGTAGACAATACCTGTCCCAAGGCTAACATAAGCGGACATAACTAGTCAAATTTTCAGGAAATAGCCGGTCCTGTTTCGCCCCGCAGCTCTCAGTGGACCACACAGATCACTTATGGACCCCGGATATCCCCGCTCGCCCCCCACGCATCGGAAGCATGGGCGATTTGTCGGGGTAGATCAGCCCTATGGGAAGCTGGAAATCGGCAGGATCCGGATGGGTTACCTGAGGGCCGAGGTAATATCCGTTCGTGTCCCAACCCCACATGGGTGTGGACCAGCACCCCACATGCACGGGAGTGTCACGAAAGCCGAGAAGCCCTTTCTGCTTGGTGTACAGAGTACTGTCGAGGAGCATCGGTGCCCCGTATCCGTGAGGAATCCACGAGAGCGTCGCCGGTGCTTGAGGCATGATGGGGTCCCCGTGGGAGAGAGTGCAAAGCGCACATGAAACGCAGAATAATGCAGCTATGGCCAGGATTCGCGGCATGAAACCTCCTCATGTCCTATGTCCGGACAGAACAGAATCCAGTTTTAACAATTATACCGGAATACTAGACCAGATGTCAAGATAGCAAATAACCATTACTGGCAATGTCGTTATTAATACAGGGGAGATCTGCCATTCCCTAAAATGACATCCCCACAGCCCAAGGGGACCTCCATGACATAGCACGCCATTTCATACCACCCACAGGGAGTCGGGCTTTGTTTCTCGACGAATCTATGATGACGATGGTCTGTAAGTAGGCCACTGGCCCGGTCTAGACCGAGCAGGCGAGTTTAAGAGGTGAAAGGAAGATCAAGAAACAAGACCTGAGCCCTTGTCTTCTAGTGCACGTCCGACTAGCTCAATTATCCGACTCTTGAGCTCTTCAAATGGCAACTCGGACCTAAGCCCTGCAGCACCTCGGTGTCCGCCACCTCCCAGAGTCTTGGCAACGGAGCTGACATCGACCCTCCCCTTCGAGCGGAAGCTTACCCGGTAGGCCCCGGATGGTAAACCGATGAAGAGAATTCCGACCTCGATCCCCTGATTTTCCCTGAGCCTATTGACGAGGTTTTCGGCCTCGCTCATGGCCGCTCCAAGGCGGTCAAAGTCGTCAGGATAGAGCACGCTGACCAGGACACGGCCGTCCAAGAGCACTTGGATCCGTTCGAGCATGACGCGCTCAAGAAACAGCCGTGAGAGGGGATATTCCTCAAACAAGGAGCGTGACACGACGTACGGATCGAAGCCCGTGTTGAGGATTTCCGCGGCCAAGTTTAGGGTCTCGGAGGTCACACCAGCGTACCGAAAGCAGCCTGTATCCGTTATAATGCCAGTGTACAGGCACATCCCCACTTGAGGTGAGACAGTGTGCACCAGACGCCTCAAAACCCGGAAAACAAGCTCAGCGGTGGATGACAAGGCGGGCTCCACGAGATTGACGTCGCCGAAATGGGGATTCGTGGGATGGTGATCGATATTGATCACCTTCACCCCATCACGAAATCCGTCTATGCTACCGGAAATTCTCTCCCGAGAAGCGACATCCAGAGACACGATCCATTGAGGATTGACTTCTTCGGCCACCTCTCCCACGAGGACATCGCCGGAGCCGGGTAAGAAATCGAAGATCTCGGGTAGGGGCTCCTTTGCCAGAGCCCACGCCTGTTTACCCATTTCCTTGAGAGCGAGGTACAGGCCGAGTAAAGATCCCACCGCGTCTCCATCCGGATTGACGTGACTTACAACTATAAATCGATCGTAACCCCGGAGGATTTCTACAACCTCATTGATCGCTTTCTGAGTCGCCAATATTCAAGTCCTTGAGAATTCGATTTATCTTGCTCGAATGATCGAACGAGGTATCGTAAAAGAAAGAAAGCTCGGGAATGTACTTGAGATCCACCTCATGGCGTAGCTCGCGCCGGATAAATCCCAGGGCGGACTCCAAACCATGCTTCGTGACTTCCGAATCACTCGACGCAAGGCAACTGAAATAGACCCGAGCCGATTTCAGATCGCTGCTCATTTGTACTTCGGTTATGGTTACGTCTTGAACGCGCGGATCCTTCATCTTGTGCAGCACAATGTCGGAAATCACTTCCCTGAGGAGGACGGCTACACGGTATTTTCGGAATTTTGACATGCTGTGACGGGTCCCCGTCCCGCTCGTAGACCCTTGCGAGGAAGGGGCGGAACTCTAATAATGTACTATCTCGATGTTGTAGTCGGTCACTTCTGCCAGGTGAAGCCCTTCTACATAATCAGCCACGTTCTGAAGCATTGTATGGACATGTCCGGCTTCGTTGCTGACTACCGCATATCCGAGAGAGCACCTCTGCCACTTGTCCTGGTCGTCTACTTCAGCAATAGAAAGGTCGAATTTGCTCCGTACCTTTCCCAAAATGCTCTTCACCACTCTGCGCTTGCTCTTGAGAGACGAAGAGTCGTGAATCATGAGCCGGATAATGCCCACGCCCACCACCATTATCTGTTCCCCACAACAATTGCCCCATCGGCGAGCGACCGACGGCGGTCTCAGGAATGCTCTCGGGCTTTCTGCAGCACCCCCTTAGCCGGTATCAACGGGATCGCTGGCAGCCGAACGGTTCTTCTCACACGTGACAACCATTACGTAAGCTCAGCGGCGAGCTTCTCGATGATAAAGGCCTCGATCTCGTCCCCTATCTTGATGTCTCGGAAGTTCTCCAGGTGAATTCCACACTCATACCCTTCCTGGGCTTCCCGAATGTCATCCTTGAACCGCTTCATGGAAACGATTCGACCTTCGTACACCACTACTCCGTCCCTGAGCAAGCGGACATGGTTGGATCGCTCGATCTTGCCTGAAGTCACGTAGGACCCGGCGATCACCCCAACCTTCGGGACGTTGAAGGTCTGGCGGACTTCCGCTCTGCCCATGACAACTTCTTTTTCTACCGGTGCAAGCAGACCCTGCATTGCCTTGCGGACATCGTCAAGCACTTCGTAGATGACCGAGTACACACGAAGGTCCACCTTCTCTTGTTCGGCAAGATGAATGGTCTTTGGAGAAGGCCGGACATTGAAGCCGATGATAATCGCATTTGACGCGCTCGCGAGCATAACATCGGACTCCGTGATTGCCCCGACGCCTGCGTGGATGATCTTAACCTTGATCTCCTGTGCCGATATGCCGAGGAGCGATTCCTTCAATGCTTCCACAGAGCCTTGCACATCTGCTTTGAGGATCAGGTTGAGCTCCTTGACCTCCTGTTCGTGCATGCGTGCCAGGAGGTCCTCGAGAGAAACAGGCGCAGAGACGGCTACCTCGTGAGCCCGCTGCCGTTCCAAACGATGTCCCCCGATTTGCCTTGCTATCTTTTCGTCATCAACGACAATGAAACGCTCGCCCGCCTCAGGAACCGCCGAGAAGCCCTGGACCTCAACCGGCGTAGCAGGACCGGCTTCGGTCACCATCTTGCCCTCGTGATCCACCATGGCGCGCACCTTGCCAAAAAGCGTGCCTGCCACAAAAGGATCGCCCAACTTGAGCGTCCCGTCCGTGACGAGGACTGTCGCGACAGGTCCCTTTCCCTTGTCCAACTTGGCTTCGACAACAGTTCCCGTTGCCCTCTTGTCCGGATTGGCCTTGAGCTCCATCATTTCCGCTTGCAGAAGAATCAGTTCGAGGAAATCGTCCAAGCCCTCCCCTGTTTTAGCACTCACGAAACTGTAGAGGGTATCGCCACCCCAGGCTTCTGGAACGAGCTCCAGCTCGCTGAGCTGCCGCATGACCCGATCTTTGTCTGCGTCCGGCTTGTCCACCTTGTTCACGGCAACGATGATGGGAACCTTGGCTGCCTTGGCATGGTTGATCGCCTCTTTCGTCTGTTCCATGACACCGTCATCCGCTGCAACAACGAGCACGACAAAGTCAGTAACGTTGGCTCCTCGAGCCCGCATAGCGGTGAAGGCCTCGTGACCGGGCGTGTCGAGGAATACCAGGTCTCCCCTTGGCAACTTGACCTTGTAAGCGCCAATGTGCTGAGTAATTCCGCCTGCCTCCTGGTCGGTCACATGGGTAGATCTGATCCGGTCCAGGAGAGAGGTCTTGCCATGATCCACGTGTCCCATCACGGTCACAACCGGGGACTTTGAAACGAGATGGGCTTCTTCATCCACCATTCGGGCAGGCAGAAGATCTGTTTCCGACTGCTCGGAAGATTCGGCTTCGTATCCGAATTCGGAAGCCACCAAGGAAGCAGTCTCAAAGTCCACCGGCTCGTTCACCGAAGCCGTGACACCCATGGAGAGCAGGTGCCTGATCACCTCCGTAGCCTTCACACTGAGCTTGTGAGCCAGACTGGCAACGGGTATCATCTCGGGAATCTTCAAGCGACGCTTGCTCGCCTTGGGCGTGGTGATTTCCGGCTTCTTTTGTTTGGGCTTTTTGCCTTTGCCCCTGAGACGACCGGCTCGAGGGCGATCGTCATAGAGGTCCGTTCCAAGCACGACCTCTTTCCGACGCCTGATTTTGCTTTTCGCCTCTTCCACCGCCTCCTCTGCGATGTCACGCGACTTTCGGTCCTTCTTTTTCTTCTTTCTGGTTTCCTCTTCCTTAATTGGCTCGATCGAAAAAGGTTCGATTGGTACCAGGGGCTTCTCTACGGCTTTGGCTATTCTCGGAGGTGCCTGCGGTAACGGTTCGGGAGTGATCTCGACTGGCTCCGGCTTGGGCGGTTCCTTCTTCAGCTCAATTCTCCCAATGATTTGGGCTGGCTGCATTCTCCGCTCTTTCTTCTTTTTCTTTCGAGCTAGCCTGTCCTCCGGCGCCTTGGCCACAGGTGGCTCTACTTGTGGCGCCTCTGCCTCCTCGACCGGCGTTTCCTCAGCGGCCTGCTCTGGAGCCTGTGCCTCCTGAATCTCGGGGACCGATTCCTGCGGCGCCTCCACTTTCTCTTCCTCGGGCGTCTCCTCGGCAGGGGCAGGGGGGGGCGTTTCTTCGACCACCTGCTTAGGCGGCGGCATCTCGATTATGCGGGCCGGCTCCATTCGTTTCACCTTTTTCTTTGGTCGGCGGGGTGCAGCTCTTTGCTCTAGAACCATCTCTCTCTCTTCAGAGACAGCCTGCGTCTCCTCAATGGCGGGAACCTCAACCATTTCCTCCTGAGGTTGCTCCACTTCAACAGGAGCATGTTCTCGCGCTCGAGGAGGCTGCTTTTTCATTCTGCGCCGGATTACGGTCGGTTTGATCCGCTTTTCAACAATTTCACGCTGCGGTAGCGCAGTCACAAGCTGGTCACGCAAGGCGCCGGGGTCGTCCGTCTCGAGATGGCTGTCCGGGCCTTCCACCTGGTACCCCAGGGTTGCAAGTTCTCTGAGCAGATCTTCGTTTTTGACCTTCAAATCTCGGGCCAGGTCATCAACGGTCAACAAAGCCATCCGGTAACCCCTTTGTGTTCTATTCCTCGGAGCACCCCCTCGCTAAAGGGGGTCTCAGTTATTCTTCGGCGCAATGCCCTCTCCAAACGGCTGAGTTTTTGTGCCGCTTTCATGCATGCCTCCTGCGGGCATACATAGCATCCTCTGCCGGAGCGCTCCCGCTTTCCGCAGGAAACGACAGCAGCGCTTCCTACGGCTCTGAGTCGTATCATTTCCCGCGCAGGCCGCTTGCGTCGACAGCCTATGCACGTGCGAATGGGAATATGGCCTTTCCGCATGCCCATGTGTCTGTTATTGGCCACCTTCCGATGCGTGAGCTGCCTCCGCACCTTCGTCATGGGAGCCGGTCGGTACCTCCGGGCCCTCAAGACCTGAGGCTGCCTCGTGTTCAATGGCCCCCTGGCTCGACCCAGCATCTTCAAATTCCTGCGCCGCAGTGATTTCCGACTCTTGTGCCATACCCTCCAGAGTCTCTTCAGGCAGCTCACCTGCCTCCCCGGGTCTCGTTTCCTCAACGCCCTCATCTTGCTCCGGGACGGGATTGGCCAGGTACTGCAAGGCACCCTGTATCAGTGCTGAGCCCTTGTCCTCCGTGATCCCCATGAAGCTCGTCAGCTCTGCCACCGTTGCTCGGGCTATATCCTCCGGCGTCCTGTACCCATTGTCGAACAGGATCGTGGCGGTCTCCTCATCCATGCCTTCCACGGCCAGCAGGCGCTCGAACGATTCCCCGGTGATCTTTTCCTCTTTGGACTCGCTGCGAACGTCGATCTTCCAGCCCGTGAGCTTGGCGGCCAGCCGGACATTCTGTCCCTTCTTGCCGATGGCCAGAGATAGCTGATCGTCCGCGACGATTACTTCCATAGTGTTCGTGTCCTGATCGATGATGACCTTCGATATCTCGGCCGGCTGCAACGCGTTGCAGACAAAGTGGGCGGCATCGTCATTCCACGGGATGATGTCTATCTTTTCGCCCCTGAGCTCCTGAACCACGGCCTGAACCCGAGACCCCTTCATGCCTACACACGCTCCTACCGGGTCTACATCGGCATCCGTGGAGCGCACTCCAATTTTGGCTCTCTGACCCGGCTCGCGGGCAGCACACATGACACGGACAATGCCTTCTGCGATTTCAGGAACTTCCTGCTCGAATAGCTTGACCAGGAACGCCGGGTTCGATCGGGACAGCATAATCTGCGGGTCCTTTTGTGTGCGACGCACATCGAGAATGAGCGCCCTGATACGATCTCCTTGCCGGTAGGTTTCTCGGGGGATTTGCTCGTTAAACGGGAGTATCGCCTCTGCTCGTCCAAGGTTCACCACGATATTGCGCTTCTCGAAACGCTGAACTACACCCGTGACCACGTCGCCCTTGCGATCCTTGTATTCGGTGTAAATATTTTCCCGCTCTGCATCCTTCACCTTCTGAATGATCACCTGCTTCGCGGTTTGGGCGGCAATGCGACCGAAGGCTTCGGTTTCCATCTTTACGCCAAGCTGGTCACCCACTTCGGCTTCAGGATCCAATTCTCTGCGAGCAGTTTCCAGATCGATCTCGACAGTAGCATCCTCGACTTGGTCCACGACGTCCTTGAAGAGGAAGACCTCGACTTCTCCGGTTTCCTCACTGTACTGAGCCTCGAGCTCCACCTTGTTTCCGTACTTCTTTCGAGCGGCTGAGACCAATGCGGCTTCGAGAGCTTCTACGAGAGTCTCTCTGGGAATGCCTCGCTCTTTGGCGACCTGGTCTATCATTCTGTTCAAGTTTCCCATGCTCAATCTCCCGATCTGCCCGCTCGCCGTCTCAGGTCTTCTCGAAACAAATCTTCTTCCGATAGGTCAAGACGGGCCTTTTCCACATCTTCCAAACCAATTCTCACGAAGTCCCCCTCAATCTCTACGATAATGTTCGCGTCTTGTGCTCCCCGCAGAATTCCACGAAAATTCCGTCTTCCGCCCACTTTGCGGGATGTCCTGACGCGAACGGGCGAGCCAGCATACCGTTCGAAATCCTTCGCTTTTCTCAACACTCGGTTTATTCCTGGAGACGATACTTCGAGATGATACGCGTGCCCGATCGGATCCTTGATGTCGAGCAGCGCGCCTACCTGGCGGCTGATCATCTCGCAATCATCGAGGGTCACGCCACTTGGAGAATCGATGTAAAGTCTTAATACCCATTTTCCGCCCTCGGGCCTGAATTCGAGCTCGACCAGCTCGATTCCTTCCGGCTCGATGACAGGTTCTATCATCTCCCACAGGGAAGAAATGCGTTCCCTATTCATAGGCCTCGATCCCGGAGACATGCGCTCCAGGGCTTTGTCTATTCATATAAAAAAACCCGGGGATAGCAACCCGGGTGGTCTTAACCACTCTCTGGAGCGGGCAACGGGGATCGAACCCGCGACATCAAGCTTGGGAAGCTTGCACTCTACCAACTGAGCTATGCCCGCGCCATTCGTAAATCTAACAACGAGCACTGGGTATGTCAAGTAGTTTTCGCCGCCAAGAAACTGGATAAACAGCACCCCGTCCTTTCCCGCCCGAAACCAGCCGAGAAGCTCTTAGGGAAGAATTCCACTTAGTGATCAAGACACACGCCTGGCTGGATTTGTTCCGCATCTCCCCTAAGGGGCATCCCGTTAAAGAAACCGGCGGTTGATGTCAATCTTCGCCCTGTCCCTCAGCCGGCGGACCCATCCTTTCAGAAAATCCGTCTTCCTGACCTCGACTATCCACTTTTCGAATTCTTCCGCTTCCTTCGCATATGTTTCGTCGCTGGCCGGCTCCATGCGGTCGAGCTTGACCACAGCAACCCCGCCCGGGACGATGACAGGCTCGGGAAACACCGGATTAACAGGCGTGACGCTGGTGAGCATGTCGCTCACTTGCGGTGACTTCCCCAACCCGGGAACCAACCCGGTTGTTCTCGAGACCGGCTCTTTTTCTTCCCACTTGTAGCCAAAACTCTTCGCTATCGCCTCTGCTTCCGTCGCGCTCTTCTTCAATGCCTCGATGACCTCGTCCGCTTTCTTCTTGGCGCGGTCAAGAGCCTGTTTCTTGAGGTAGTCCTGCTCAACCGTTTTCCGTATTTCCTCGAGCTCTGGCAAGCGTTCCTTATTCTTCTCCACCAGCTTCATAACCACATAGTTGTCGCCGCTCTTGATCAGCTTCGAGATCTCATCGGTCTTCAGCAAGAAAGCTTCCTCCGCAATAGCTGGGTCAGAGCCGGCGTGTGGCAGGCTTCCGCCTCTCGCGACGAGGCCGGAGTCGTACACTTCAAATCCGAATTGCTTTGCCTGACCTGCCAGGTCCTCGGAGCGGTACACCAGCTCGTAGAACCGATCCGCCTCTTTCTCCACTTCTCTCCTCGCCCTTTCCTCAAGGAGCTTATCACGAATTCTGTCTCTGACCTCCGCAAGCTCGCGTTTCTTTTCCGGAGTCTTTTCTTCCACCATTATCAAGTGGTATCCACTCTGTGTCAGGACAGGCTCGGAAACCTTTCCAACCTCCAGGTCAAAGGCAACCCGCTCCAATTGCGGGTCCATCGTACCCCTCGACAAGTATCCAAGATCGCCGCCGCTCTCTGCCGACGTCGCATCTTCAGATGCAGCCTTGGCCACAGACTCGAAAGATTCACCCGCTTGAACCCGGGAAAGAAGGTCCCGAGCCTTACTGAGAGCCTCTTCCTTGGACTTCGCGTCTGCGCCCTCGGGCACCTTCACCAGAATGTGTCTGGCCCGGACGCGCTCGGGAAGCAAGAATTCTTTCGGGTGCAGGTCGTAATAGGATTGAATCTCTGAGTCTCCGACCGAGAGCTTCTTGGCAAGATCGCGCCAGGAAAACACCACATACTTCAGTCGCACGGTAGGAGGAATTTCATACGCGGACTGAGTCTTCTTAAAGAACGACTCGAGCGCGGCCGGATCCGATACGGTCTCCTCAGGATCAGGTTTGATCTCAAGCACGGAAAGGACGAGCTTATCATTCTGAAAATGCCAGAGTCTCTTGAGCTCCTCAGCATCGGTCTTCACCCCGTCGGTAAGCAATTGCATGAGCTGAGAAGCGACCAACTGTCGTCTGAGGTTGTCTTCGAACAGTTGAGGGGAAAGCTTTATGGAGTCCAGATACGCCCTGTACATGACAGGATCGAACGCGCCATCGCGCTGGAACACCGGAGTGGCCCGTATGTGTGCTACCACATCTTCGTTCGTCGCGAACATTCCTAGGCGCTGAGCTTCCTGCATTAACAACGTCTGATCGACGAGAGCATCGAGGACCTTTTGCTTGAGATTCAGCTTGTCGAGCAGCTCTGCGGGAACGGATCCCTTGAACCGGAGGCGAATCTTCGCGAGCTCGCTCTCATACATGTTGTAGAAAAGACCGTAGCTGATTTCGGTTCCGTTGACGCTGGCGGCGTAGTTGCGTTCTCTCTCGCCGGGACCGGACCATCCGTACCAGAAAACGAACGTAACAATTATGCCGCCCAGAGCCACCTTGATCAACCACGACCGGGCGTGTTTTCTCATGAGATCGAGCACGAGCCTCTCCTTTCCCAATGCAATCCACTCGCGGCGGAATCATAAGTTCTCAATGGCGTATTGTCAATGGCGGAAGCTCGAAATGGCGCTCCGGACCCCACGTTTCGGATGTGGAGCGATCGGCTTGATTGCGCAGCGGGCTTCTGTTAGATTCCATAAGATTTGCTGTGCGATCCAATTTTCGAGAGGGGAGAGCGAGATGTTCTTCAACTCGTTCTTCGGGATCTTCTCCAACGACATGGCCATCGATCTCGGTACCGCCAATACGCTGGTATACGTGCGGGGCCAAGGGGTTATCCTCTCGGAGCCGTCCGTGGTCGCAGTAAAAACCGATCTCAAGCGCGGCCCTCGCATCGTCGCGGTAGGAACCGACGCGAAGAAGATGCTGGGCAGAACCCCAGACAACATCAAGGCCATACGCCCCATGAAGGACGGGGTGATCGCAGACTTTGAAGTGACTGAGGCAATGCTTAAGCACTTCATATTCAAAATTCATCGAAGGCGGTTCCTTGTCAAGCCCCGCATCGTGGTGTGTATCCCGTCGGGCATCACGCAAGTGGAAATGCGCGCTGTCCAGGAAGCGGCTGAGAGCGCAGGGGCCCGGGAGGTCTACCTCGTAGAAGAACCCATTGCTGCGGCAATCGGAGCGCATCTCCCCATCACCGAGCCTACTAGCAGCATGATCGTCGACATCGGCGGTGGCACAACTGAGGTCGCTATCATATCCATGTCCGACATCGTCTACTCCAAATCACTGAGGATCGCCGGAGACAAGATAGACAACGCCATCATCCGATACGTCAAACAGAAATACAGCCTGCTTATCGGCGAGCGTACCGCGGAAATGATAAAGATGATGATAGGGAGCGCTTGTTACGAAGAGGAGGACAGCTTCATCGAGGTGAAGGGCCGGGATCTGATAGCAGGGGTTCCCAAGGTGATCGCCCTCCGATCCAGCGAGGTGACAGACGCCATATCAGAGCCAGTCCGGCAAATTCTGGAAACGATCAAGACGGCTCTGGAGCAGACCCCACCGGAGCTGGCGGCCGACATAGTAGACAATGGCATCGTACTGACTGGAGGTGGCTCTCTGCTGAGAAATCTCGATGAGGTCATCCGGCGGGAAACGAGCCTTCCCGTCGCTGTGGCTGACGATCCCCTTTCCACCGTCGTCGTTGGGTCCGGCCTCGTGTTCGAGCATTTTGATGTATTGAAGGACGTATTGGTAAAATGCTAAGGGACTGTCCCAAGAAAGGTGTCGCGGGAGGCCCTCGCGTTCTGCTGCAACCCCCCGGCGAGCGATCCAGTCCGCGAGGCTGGAATTCCGGCCTGCGGCGGACCGATGACTCCCCACCGCATCATGCCACGCACAATGCCTCGAATAGACACGGTTATCGTTGGACCACACCCGGAGAGACGGCGGGCACATCGGTTCAGAATACTTCGCCCTCCCGGGCAGCAGGGTGCCGCCGAATTGGAAAGGCGCGTGTACTGACATCATGCCTCGTTCTATCAGAGATAGCGCCATCGTTATTTTCCTCATAGCCGGCGGATTGGTCATTCTCTTCTCCTCCGACAAGAACTCCGGTGGAAACGTGATCACCCGAACGGTCTACGGCATCGTGAGCCCTGTGCAGAGAGCAGCGTACGCGGGATACCGGCACGTCCGGTATACGTGGGACTCTTATGTCGCGCTCGTCGGCGTGCAAGAAGAAAACCGAAACCTCAAGAAACAACTTGCGGACTTGAAGCGCCAGCACGCGGCTCTCCTTGCGGAGCAACGGGAAAACAGACGCCTCCGAAAACTGCTGAATCTCAAGGCTCAACACGAATTTCCCTCCGTTGTCGCCCAGGTGATAGGCGAAGACGCGGTGGGATGGCACAGGACTTTTTTCATAAACCGAGGCTCGGAAGACGGGATACTTCCCTTCATGGCTGTGACTGCCGCGGAAGGCGTTGTGGGACGAATAGCCAAGACATCGGGGGAAATGTCCCAGGTCGTGCTGGTGACAGACCCTAATCTCGCGGTAGATTGCCGTGTGGCACGAACACGAGACCGTGGAGTATTGACCGGCGCCACGGAAAACAAGTGTGTGCTGAAGTACCTCCAGCCAGGCTCGGATGTGCGTCCGGGAGATGAGGTCGTCACCTCCGGATTAGATGGGATCTTTCCAAGAGATCTGCCGGTTGGACGCATCGACACAGTCTCCCAGGACGACCAAAGACTCTTTCTCCAGGCCAGGGTAACAACGGCGGTCAATTTCTCAGAAATCGAGGAGGTGCTGGTGATCTTGGGAGAACAGGGGGGCTTCGATATTAGATCCGGAATGGAGAGCCGACCGTGAGAGAGGGTGTTTTCCTTGTTGCCCTGGCTCTGACAGTATGCCTGGTTCAGATAAGCCCGGCGGGGTCCGCTGTTCCCATGGCGTACAAGCCGGATTTGATGCTTGTCGCCGTGATCTGGGCGAGCTTGCGCACACGCCTTGAGATCGGCATGGCGTTCGCGTTCGGGGGCGGAATGCTCATGGATATGTTCTCCGGCTCGCCTGCCGGGCTTTTTGTCGTGATCTACTGTATCACATTCGTGGTCTGTGCCGCTCTCAATACGACCCTTTCTCTTGATCAGCCTTCAGTAAGGATGATCGCTGCTTCGATGGCCGCCATGGCCTCAGGAGCCGTTATTCTGGTCACCACATGGTTCTCCGGTCCCATTGATGGTGGATTCCTCATTCTGTTCCGGATGACCGGCAAGTCGATAATCACCGGCATAGCGTGCCTCATAGCCTTTCCCGTGCTCGATCGAGCTATGGGTGCCTTTTCTAGAGTCATCGGAGCCTCGCAATGACGGACGTTCTCAGGAGAGAAAGCCCAGTGACGTCCCTCCGGCCAAAGATCCGGATAGCTGGCTTTGTCGTTCTCCTGGTAATGGGTCTCATCGTCGCGAGGCTTTGGCAACTGCAGATGATTCGGGGAAAGAGCTTTGACGAGATGTCGTGGAACAACCGTGTTCGGTTCGTCAGAATCGCACCGTCGCGCGGCACAATCTTTGACTCGGCAGGGCGCATTCTGGCGGTAAACATGCCGAGCTTCACGTGTTCGCTGGTTCCCGGCGAGCTTGACCAACCCTATGAAGTGATCCGGGCGTGCGGCCCTGCTTTAGGCCTGTCGCCGGAGCAGTTTCGGAAGCTGATAGAAGGGAGCGCCTCAGTTCCCAAGTTCATGAATTTTCCCATAAAGAAGAACCTGAGCCTCGAGGAATTCTCCCTCGTCAAGACACACTTATGGGGAATGAAAGGAGTAGTCCTCGAAAGCAAGCCGTGCCGCCACTATCCCATGCGTGACACCCTGTGCCATGTGATAGGGACCCTGGGCGAGGTGTCAGCAAAGGAGCTCGCCAGGAACGAGAAACTCGGGTACAGGGCGGGTGATATGCTCGGGAAGTCGGGAATCGAGAAAGAATACGAGCCCTATCTTAGAGGAGAAGAAGGGTGGGAACAGATCGAGATTGACGCGAAGGGCCGGCAACTGACGAAGCTCTCGAGCAGATCTCCTGTGCCCGGCTCGGACTTGATCCTGACTGTTGACGCCTCGTTTCAAAAGTTCGTAGAACAGCTCTTTATCCACAGGGCTGGATCGATTGTTGCCGTGGATCCGGACACCGGTCGCGTGCTTGCACTCGTGAGCAAGCCCGGGTTCGACCTGTCTCTGTTCTCACCATCCATAAGCTCTCGAGAGTGGAAAGAGCTCAACAGCGACCCCACGCATCCCCTCGAGAACCGGGCCATACGGGGACTATACCCCCCCGGCAGCACATTCAAGATAGTGACTGCGGCGGCAGCATTGGCAGAAAAGGTGGTGACTCCGCACGAAAAGATCCTATGCAAGGGAGAAATGGAGCATGGTGGAAAAACGTTTCGGTGCTGGAACGAACATGGCCATGGAAAAGTCGATCTGCACCGCGGTATCGTGGAGTCGTGCGACATTTACTTTTACAACCTCGGATTGCGACTCGGTGCGGACCGTATTGCCCGCTATGCCTCCTACTTCGGTCTCGGGCAAACCTCCGGCCTGGGGCTGCCCCAAGAGTTGCCCGGTCTCATCCCCACAGTAGCGTGGAAACAACGAACCTACGGAAGTGATATCAAGGACGGAGAGACAATAGCAATTTCAATAGGTCAAGGATATGTGGTCTCCACGCCCATCCAGTTGGCTATGATGACCGCTGCTGTTGCCAATGGTGGCAAGCTCATGAAACCCGCACTTGTAAAACAGATTCGGTCCGCTGACGGCAAGGTCGTGTACGACCACGTGCCGGTCGTCCGGGGCGAGATTCCCCTGGATGCGCATGCCCTGTCGATGCTAGATTCGGCTTTCCGCGACGTGGTTGTCGGAGCAGCCGGGACCGGGAGAAAATGCCGAATCCCTGGGATCAATGTGCATGGTAAGACGGGGACCTCCCAGGTGATTAGTGGAAAAGTGACACACGGCATAGAAGAGTTGGTCCCGTATCACGAAAGGACCCATGCTCTCTTTGTGGCCTACGTTAACGACCGGCCCAAGAAAATTGCAGTCGTGGTGGTGGTCGAGCATGGCGGAGGTGGTGGAGCCACAGCGGCCCCCATTGCGCGACAAGTGATTGCTCATTATTATGGGGTCCCGGATCCGGGAGATCCGACGGAGTGACCGATTGGGACACCGTTCATTTGTGTCCACGAGAAGGTGGAGGAGCGAATCGGGGAAATGGGAATCGGGCATACCCAATTGAGCCTTACATCCCCGAAGTTCGAGTGGACAGTCGTGTTGACAGGATTGTTTCTCGCGGCAGTCGGTCTGGGGCTCATATACAGCGCCACTTCTCCCGCGGGGCCGGCCGGGAGATCCTTTATTCTGCGACAGCTCACCTGGTGCAGCCTTGGCCTGCTGGTGATGGGCGCATTTCTCGTGGTTGACTACCATGTTCTGGAACGGTGGGCAGTCTGGCTCTATGTCGCGATTGTGGTCTCGCTGATGGTAGTCTGGGCTGTGGGCAACGTTACGGCCGGATCGAAGCGATGGATCGATTTGGGCCTGATGAGGTTTCAGCCGTCCGAGTTTGCCAAGCTAGCAGTGGTTGTGGTCTTGGCGAAGTATTTTCAGGGGAACCCGGGGCGGATTGCTCTGGGCTTTCTCGATCTGTGGAGACCGCTCCTCTTGGTAGCGGTTCCCGTGGGCCTGGTCTTGATCCAGCCGGACCTTGGCACTGCGGTGGTTATAGCACTCGTTGCCCTCGGTATGATCCTCTTTGTGGGAGTGGCCCGAAAGGTCTGGCTCTTTGCCTTCGGTGCCGGCCTCATTGGCGTTCCTCTGTTGGTGTTGATGGGGGACAGGTTGCTTCTCGGGTATCAGAAGGAGCGCTTAGCCACATTTCTCGACCCCAGTTTTGACCCCCTCGGATCCGGGTATCATATCCTGCAATCGCAGATCGCCATCGGGTCCGGAGGGGTATTCGGAAAAGGTTTTCTCCATGGGACACAAAATCAGCTCATGTTTCTTCCCGTGAAGCATACAGACTTTATATTCTCGATTCTTGCGGAAGAGTGGGGCTTCGTGGGGTGTGTGGCAGTGCTCATCGTATTTTGCGCCCTTTTTCTGCGAGGTTTGGGGATCGCCGCGAAAGCTCGGGACGGCTTCGGCGCGCTCTTGGCTTTCGGTTGCACGTCGATTATTTTCTGGCATGTGGCGATCAACACCGCCATGGTCATGGGGATGGTTCCGGTGGTTGGTGTGCCATTGAGCTTCCTCAGCTATGGAGGATCTTCCCTTGTGTTGTCTTTTCTTGTCCTCGCGGTTCTCGCAAACGTGAGCATGCGAAGATTTTCGTATTGAGGCCGAGACGATACGCAAAATGTTTAGGGAAATGGACTATAATTCTTGAAGGTGAAAGGGGTCTGTGTTAAAGAAAGTTGCACTTGTGGACGATCGACTGAGGGGTTCCCTCGGGCTCGATGAAAGGAAGGTTCCATGCTCCGATTTCGAAAGACAAAGACAGACGCAGTGGCCGGATTTCTTGGCGCCCAGACGGAATTTACCGGCAAACTAGCTTTTTCAGGCGTGGTACACCTTGACGGGAGCTTTGAGGGCGAAATTATCAGTCGCGGAACTCTTGTGGTGGGAAGTGAATCGGTGGTGAGGGCCCAGATCTTTTCCAATGTACTCAAGATAGCAGGAGAAGTCAGGGGCGACCTGACGGCCACGGAAAAGATAGAGTTGTATCCGCCGGCGCGAGTGTACGGCAACATTCGTACCCCGAGCCTGACGGTGGAAGAAGGAGTGATTTTCGAGGGAACATGCAGCATGTCCTCTGTCCCGGTGGAGTTGCCGACGCTGGTGCAGTCCGGGGAGATGCCGGAGGAGGAAGAGCCGCTGGAAGCCATTTCGGCTGAAGCGTGGCCTCCGACCTATGAGGAAAACGAGGAGCCCCTGCGGGATGATGACGGCTCGCCTGCCGCGAAAGGAGATCGGTCTTCCTAGCCTGAGGTCTCGATCACGGTCCTTTGCTCAAGACAGAGGAACGAGCACCGTACCTGCGGGAGGCGAGCTGCGTGACGAGGGGGGAGGAAGTAGGGCACGATTCTGGCTCATATTTGGCACGCACGGGGAGAGCGTGGCACACTTTGGAAAAAACTGGCCGGTAGTGAGGGGTACACAGCGGTCCAGAACCCTCCGCTTTTGCGAAATTCCTTGAGAAAAAGATCTTGACACCCCCCGAACGTGGTGTTACCATTCGCTTTCATTCTGGGTTTAGACTTCACACCACATCCTTAAAGAAAACAATAGGCAATCGGAAATGAGCATCCGGCGCGTTTCGAGGGTTGAGATCCGCCGGGGATGTGCAAAATCTCGCGAATCGGGAGAGTACGCCAGTGATTCAGCTTAACTTTACCTTGATCATCCAACTGATCAATTTCCTTGTCCTCTTGTATCTCCTGAACGTCCTCCTGTACAAGCCGATCATGGCAAAGATGCGGGAAAGGGCGGACCTCATCGCCACGAACAGGGAGAAAGCTCGTGAGCTGCAGCAGGAGGTCGTGAATCAGGAGAATCGACACCAAGAAGAACTGACCAAGGCTCGGCAAACTGCTGCTCAGGAAAAGGCGAATATCGTAGCTGAGGCTAAGAAGAAAGAAGCCGAGATCTTGGACAAAGCCCGAGGGGAGGCCGCTGACATCGTGGACCAGATGAAGGCGACTATTCAGGCCGAATCCGAAGAGGTTCGCAAGACCCTCAAAGAGGAGATGACCCCCTTGGCACTGTCGATCACACAAAAGCTGCTCGGGAGGTCGGTGGTATGACATATCGCTTGGTCGCTTTGGTCGCGCTGAGTACGGTTTTGTTGCTCCTGTTCACTGGCGGGGCCTGGGCCGCGGCGGAAGGCGACTCGCCGTGGACCATGGGGAAACAGGCTTGGCGCATCATCAACACCATCGCCCTGCTGGCGCTGCTCGGGTATTTTCTCAAGAAACCCCTCGCAAGCTTCTTCTCGGAAAGAAAGGTGCGCATAGCCCGGGATCTTGAAGAGGCCAAGGAGCAGCGAGCCAGAGCCGAATCCCTGATCAAGGAATACCAGCAGAAGATTGCGGACATGGAGAAGGAGCTGGACAAAATGCGAAAGGAGCTCTCCAAATCCGCTGAGGCCGAAGGCGAGAAAATACTAGCCAATGCAAATAGAATGGCAGCCTCCGTTGTTGAGGCAGCTCGAATGACTGCCGATCAGGAGGTGCGTAAAGCCAAGGCCGCGCTCAAGAATGAAGCCGTGGATCTCGCAATGGGAATGGCCGAAGCCCTCGTCCGCGAGAAGATCACGGACGAAGACCGCCAAAGAATCACTGAGGATTATTTGGCGAAAGTCGGGGGTATGAAGTGATCAACACCACCTTAGCCAGGCGCTACGCCAAGGCGTTGGTTGAAATCGGCCAGGAGCGAGACGCTCTGGAGAAATACGGCGAGGATTTGTCCAGACTGACCGCACTGGTAAACGCATCACGAGATTTTCGCGAAGTCCTGGTCAATCCGGTTTTTACCAAAGAAGACAAGAAGAAGATCGCAGCTCAAATTCTCGCGAAACTTGAGACGGACCCGATGGTGGTCAATTTCGTCAGCCTCCTTATCGATCGCAAGCGCATCGACCAACTGGCAGGTATCGAAAAGGCCTATCGTGAGGAAGTCGATGAGATTCGGGGCATCACCCGGGGTGAGGTGGTCAGCGCAGAGCCATTGAGCGAAGAACAACTGGGCCGGGTTACCGAAGCCCTGTCTCAGATAAGCGGGAAGAAGGTGCTGGTGTCAACCAGAGTTGACCCTTCCCTCATTGGGGGACTCACCGCCAAGGTTGGAGACAAGGTCTTTGACGGTACCATTCGCACCCAGCTCAGCCAGCTTAAGGAAACCTTGAAGGGATAGGGACCATGCAGATCAGAGCAGAAGAGATCAGTGAAATTATCAAGCAGCAGATTCAGGACTACGACAAGAAGGTCGAAGTCAGTGAAACAGGGACTGTCATAAGCGTGGGAGACGGAATCGCCCGACTCCACGGCCTCGAGAACGCCATGGCCGGCGAGCTGCTCGAATTTCCCGGCGGCATCATGGGAATGGTGCTCAACCTTGAAATGGACAATGTTGGAGCCGCAATTCTGGGTGAAGACGTCCACATTAAGGAAGGGGACACGGTCAAGCGCACCAGCCGGATCGTGCAGGTCCCTGTGGGTAAAGCGATGCTGGGGCGTGTGGTGAATGCCATCGGTCAGCCGGTCGATGGGAAGGGCCCAATCGAAACCCAGGAATTCCGGGTGATCGAGATTGTTGCGCCGGGTATCATTCAAAGGGAGCCGGTGAAAGAGCCGTTGCAGACAGGACTCAAGGCTATCGACTCCATGATCCCTATCGGCCGCGGGCAGCGTGAGCTCATCATCGGTGACCGTCAGACGGGAAAAACCGCCATCGCCGTGGACACAATTATCAACCAGAAAGACACGGACGTTAAGTGCATATACGTAGCGGTTGGACAGAAGAGGTCCACAGTGGCGCAAGTCGTGGCGACCCTCGAGCGTTTCGGCGCCATGGAATATACCACGGTGGTGTCCGCTACTGCATCGGATCCAGCGCCTATGCAGTATATTGCTCCGTATTCCGGCGTCACGATGGGTGAGTACTATCGGGATAACGGCCAGCACGCTCTGATAATTTACGACGATCTCAGCAAGCAGGCCCAGGCGTACAGGCAGCTTTCCCTGCTTCTGCGCCGACCGCCCGGACGCGAAGCGTTCCCCGGCGACGTCTTTTACCTGCATTCGCGATTGCTTGAACGTGCGGCAAAGATGGGTGAGTCTCACGGCGGTGGAAGCCTTACGGCTCTGCCGGTCATCGAGACACAGGCCGGCGACGTGTCTGCTTACATTCCCACCAACGTCATTTCCATCACGGATGGTCAGATCTTCCTGTCCACGGATTTGTTCTACTCCGGTGTCCGGCCTGCCGTGAACGTCGGCTTGAGCGTCTCCCGCGTCGGCGGAAACGCCCAGATAAAAGCGATGAAGCAGGTTGCCGGTTCTCTCCGTTTGGACTTGGCCCAGTTCCGGGAGCTGGAAGCCTTTGCTCAGTTTGGATCTGACCTGGACAAGGTGACCCAGGCACAGTTGGCAAGAGGAACCAGGCTCGTCGAGCTTCTCAAGCAGCCTCAGTATGAGCCGATGCCGGTCGAGCGCCAGATCGTGGTCATTTTTGCCGGGACCAACGGGTTCGTGGACCAGTACGACGTACGAGCCCTCGGCGAATACGAGAAGCAGCTTATCAGCTACATGGAGACAAGCCATCCGGAGATCCTGCAGGAGCTCAAGGAGAAGAAGGTCATTTCACCGGAGTTGGAGGGCAAGATGAACAAGGCCCTCGAGGATTTCAAAAACGTCTTCACCCCTCCGGAGCTTTCGCTCGTGTAGTGGCACGGTGAAATACCAGAAATGAAACTCGCACTCTAACAGTTCATGCAGAGGTCGAAATGGCAAGCCTCAGAGACATTCGTAAACGCATCGCCAGCGTTAAGAACACGCAGAAGATAACCAACGCGATGAAGATGGTTGCTGCGGCGAAGCTCCGGCGTGCAGAAGAAAACGTCACCGCTGCCCGGCCGTTCGCTGAAAAGATGAGGGACGTGCTCATGTCCTTGGCGGCAAGGACTGACCCGACCGCTCATCCCATGCTGGAGATCCGTGAGCCCAAGAAGGTTCTCCTGATCCTTATCACAGCGGATCGAGGGCTGTGTGGTGGCTTCAACTCTAACCTCATCCGTCGAGCAGAAGCGTTCATTAAGGAGATGACAGCGAAAGGGATCGGAGTCGACCTGCTTACCGTGGGCCGTAAAGGGAATGACTATTTCCGGCGGCGGGCAATCACCATCGTGAAACCATTCTCCAATGTGATGAACAACGTCAGCTATGAGCTGGCAGGGGATATTGTTGCTGAGGCGGCGCAGAGATTCACTAGTGGAGAATACGAAGAAGTATATGTGTTGTTTAACCGGTTCCGGACTGCTGTTACACAGATACTGACCCTGCGCAAGCTTCTCCCCGTCGCGCCCGAAGAGGCGGGGCCGCGCCAGTTGGAGTATCTGTACGAGCCGTCTGAGGAGGAGCTGCTCGAGGCAATTCTGCCCCGGTACGTGCAGACCCAGGTTTTCACGGCGCTCCTCGATTCCGTGGCTAGCGAGCAGGGCGCGCGCATGACGGCCATGGAAGCGGCGACCTCGAATGCCGAGGAGATGATTTACAAGCTGACCCTCAAGGCGAACCGTATGCGTCAGGAATCGATCACCACAGAGCTTATGGAGATCGTCGGCGGCGCAGAGGCTTTGAAGGGATAGGCGCGCCGCTGGCCGACACAGGTTTTGCAGAACCAAAGGTATACGCTTTGAGGAGGATATCCGAAGATGGCTGTAGGAAAAATAGTTCAAGTAATCGGTCCGGTCGTTGACGTGGAATTCCCGGAAGGCGAGCTTCCGGCAATCTTCAACGGACTTCTCATCTCCAATCCTGCGATCAACGACCAGCCTGACAATCTCGTGGTCGAGGTCGCGCAGCACCTCGGTGACAACGTGGTGCGAACAATCGCCATGGACACCACGGATGGGCTGGTCAGGGGCATGGCGGTCAAGGATACGGGCGGGCCCATCGAGGTCCCGGTAGGTAAGGAAGTCCTCGGACGGATCATGAACGTGGTCGGCCGGGCTGTGGACGAGCTCGGACCGATCCAATCCAAGGCCACAAGGCCGATCCACCGCTCTGCCCCGTCCTTTGAAGAGCAGGTGACGCAGATTTCCGTTCAGGAGACAGGCATCAAGGTCGTCGATCTCATCGCGCCGTTCATGCGAGGTGGAAAGATCGGCTTCTTCGGCGGCGCTGGAGTGGGCAAGACGGTCTTCATGATGGAGATCATCAATAATATCGCCAAACAATTCGGCGGCACGTCCGTGTTTGCCGGGGTGGGCGAGCGCTCCCGAGAAGGGAACGACCTGTACCTCGAAATGGGCGGGGTCCTTCCGGGCATGAAAAAGCCGGAGGGCGAACGAGTTATCGATCGTGCAGCTCTTATCTACGGCCAGATGAACGAGCCTCCGGGAGCTCGGGCGCGGGTCGGCCTGACCGCTCTGACCGTTGCTGAGTATTTCCGCGACGAGATGGGCATGGACGTTATGTTGTTCATCGACAACATCTTCCGGTTTACCCAGGCGGGCTCGGAGGTGTCGGCTCTTCTCGGCCGGATGCCCTCCGCGGTCGGCTATCAGCCTACTCTGGGAACCGACATGGGCGAGCTTCAGGAGCGGATCTGCTCCACGAAGAACGGGTCCATCACCGCAGTGGAATGCATCTACGTGCCTGCCGACGACTTGACAGACCCGGCGCCGGCAACGACCTTTGCGCACTTGGACGGGACCGTCGTTCTTTCGCGGCAGGTCGCCGAGCTCGGCATCTACCCGGCCGTCGACCCGCTGGATTCGACGTCGAGAATTCTCGACCCACGAGTCATTGGAGAGGATCACTACCAGGTTGCTCGCCAGGTGCAGCTCGTTCTCCAGCGGTACAAGGATCTCCAGGATATCATCGCGATCCTCGGTATGGACGAGCTTTCCGAAGACGACAAACTCGTCGTGGCCCGTGCACGGAGGATACAGCGCTTCCTGTCGCAGCCGTTCTTTGTTGCACAGGAGTTCACCGGCACACCGGGGCGCTACGTAAAGATCGAGGACACGGTTTCTGGCTTCAGGGAAATCGTCGAGGGCAAGCTGGACGATCTGCCCGAGCAGGCGTTCTACATGGTAGGCGATATCGCGGAGGTCAAGGCCAAAGCAGAACGACTGAAGGGTCAGGCCGCTTGATCAGGAGATGTCCATGGCGGAGAAATTTAAGGTTGAGCTTGTCACACCGAAAGGGGTGCTGCTTGACAAGGAAGTAGAAGAGGTTGTAGCTCCTGGAATTATGGGCGAGTTCGGCGTGCTTATCGGGCACACCCCCATGCTCACGTTCATAAAGCCAGGGATTCTCTCGTACCTGGAGGACAATAAGTTCACCAAGTTTGTCGTCGGCCGAGGGTTCTGCGAGGTTCTCAGGGACAGCGTGAGCGTACTGGTGGACGAAGCGTACCCGGCGGAGGAAGTGGACACGGCTGCTGCTCAGGAAGAGGTCTCCACGTTGGAGAGAGAGCTTGCCGCTATCAGTGCCGCCGAGAATCCCGACCAGTACGAAAAGGTTGCGGACAAGCTGAAAGTAGCCAAGGTAAAGGTGTCGCTTAGCTCCAGTGGTCACTGAGCAGCCTGAGTGCCTCGTATGAGAGGAAATAGGCAAGGCGTTGATGAGGCCCCGGCTGGATCCGGATCATGTACCGGACGGCCGGGGCCTTCTCGTTGGGCATGTGTGACATGAGCGCCCGATGGGCGGTCCCTAGATCGCGGGTCAAAAAAAGTGAAAAACCTCGTTGTTCTTGAGAGATCAAGAAGATAGAATGCTTTTGTCAAAACGATTCTATCACCAACGAGGTGACGTGATTATGACACAAGGG
>Ga0067045_1028562_pt1 | contig 31084 bp, 14 predicted proteins | sample TerdegcTABiofilm_FD_59184 | JGI IMG/M metagenome (GOLD analysis project Ga0067045, IMG submission 59184) | Combined Assembly of (Gp0054472, Gp0054536) Wastewater bioreactor microbial communities from Singapore -Terephthalate degrading...
CTGACCTGGGAGAAGTGATCCAGATAGGGCCAGCTTGCGGAGAGTTCCACGATCACGCGTCGGGTGGTCTGGCGGACTCTGGCAGCGACCTTGATCAAACGCGTGCGCCAAGTGCAGGGTTGGAGTCGAAGAAGCGGACCATCACCGCTGGCCGAATGCCTACTTTACCAAACAGGGGTTGTTCAACTTGACAACGGCCCAGGCCTTGGTCCGTCAATCCTCTCCGAGGTAAAACTATTAACCGGAGAGCCGGATGCGGGAAATCCGCCAGTCCGGTTCGGAGGGAGGCGAGGCCACTCAGCCCTTCAGTTCCGAGAAAATGGAGATCATCGCCTGGATCGAAAGGGCCAGGTAGATCAGGGTCCCGGCGACGATCACCACGTGCCAGAGGAGTCCCGGGCGGTATTCACGCCGCAGCCCGCGGTGCAGGAGCCAGACGAGCATCACGGCCGAGAGCGAGAGGACGGGGGCCTCCAGGGCCGAGACCAGCACGATCAGCATCACCGGCCGGCCGGTGAAGAGCATCGCGAAGATGATCAGGCAGAAGAGCGTGATACCCAGCCGGTACCACGCCAGGTCGGACCATCGTCGGGACCGGGGGCCGAGGAAGTGGATGGCCGTGCGCAGGGCCCGGGACTTCCCGTCCACCAGCCCGAGGATCGTCGAAGAGAGAATCGCCAGGGCGGCGAGGAGGAAGATGTAGCGTGCCTGCGGGCCGGCGGCGGCGGTCAGCATCCGGGCCAGCACGGCGGTGGTTTCCTCCCGGGCAGGGACCAGGGGGCCGCCGTCGGCGCCGGCCGTCCCCAGGGTGATGGACCCGATGGCCAGGAACGCCAGGGACACCAGCAGCATCACCCCGTAGGAAAGCCCGGCATCCAATCGCACCAGGGAGAGCCAGTCGCGGAAGTCGCCGCACTCTGGCGAATCGCCGACAGACGAGGCCGCCTTGGCTTGCGGACGTGCGTAGCCCTTCTCCAGGATCCAGAAGCTGTAGATGAGGGTCGACGTGCCGCCGGCCGTCCAGCCCAGCAGGCTGATCAACGTCTGGCCGGAGCCGGGCGGGATCCGGGGTACGCTCTCACGCACCACCCAGCCGAACGACGGCCCCAGAACAGTCAGGCTGTAGATCACGCCGACGATCAGGGTCAGCGCAAGGACGAAGGCGGCTTTCTCCACGGGCCCATAGGCCCCTTTGAGCAGCAAGAGGAACACCACGCCGACCACGACTGCGGCCCACTGGATCATCGACAGGGCCGGGCACAGCGCGAACAACGCCGACCCGCAGGCCAGGGCGATCCCCGAATAGCCGACCGCGCCCAGCAGGAAGACAGCCGCCAAAAGCCACACGAACCAGTCGCGCGGCCCGGGCAGATGCGAGAAGCCCTCGAATATGTCTTCCCCCGTGGCGATCGTGTAGCGTGCGAGGCCCAGGGTGAACGCGAGCTTGTAGACGATCGAGACCACGATCACCCATCCCACCGAAAGCCCGTAGAGCGCTCCCGCCCGGGGAGTCAGGATCAGTTCCCCCGATCCGATCGCCGCAGCGGCCAGAAGGATGCCGGGACCGATGCGTTTCAGTCGGTCGCCGAACGTTCGGGGAGGCGGTAAGGGGTTATCCATGGTCCTTGTGCCCGCGGTTGACCCCAGAAGGGGGGGCTCCTGTGGCACAGCCGCCCTCGGCTGTGCATGCCATTTCGCACAGCCGAGGGTGGCTGTGCATGCCATTTCGCACAGCCGAGGGCGGCTGTGCCACAGGAGAACCGCGGAAGTTGTACCGTAGAATCGACCGGTGCCGCAAGCGGACGGGTGGCACGCCCGCTCGAATCGTGGCACAAGGGAGTTGCTTTTGCCGATCGTCCGAAAGTAGAATGCGGTGAGAGTGGCGGAACCATCGTGTCTAATCTATCAGTTCTCGATCCAACCGCCTGACAAGACCAGGCCTGACAAAACGGGGACGGTCGCTCTCAGGGACGTCGGCAGCCCCGTCCGCCCGAGAAGGCGCAAGGGGCCGTCTCCTTTCTGTAGGGCCTTTGACGCAGCGAGATTCTCGCCCGACGAAACCGCGTTGGGAGGCCAACATCATGTCCCGATTCCGTGTATTCCTCCTGGTTCTGGTGTTTGCGCTGAGCACTTCCGGCATAGGGCAGGAGGCGATGGGGGCCGAGCCGCCGTCGCCGGGCAAGACAGCCCCCGAGCCCAAACCGGCCGCCGCGCAGGCCCCCGCCAAGCAAGAGCCTGCCGCCAAGCAGCCCGACCCGGCAGGCGTCTTGCGCCATGACCAGGTCATCTACGTGCCGTTCAAGAACCTCCGCGACGTCTTCGAGCGCGAGGATTCCTCGGTCGTCCTGCCTTACGGACAGTTTCTCGAGATGCGGGACCGATTGCCCAAGCCGGGCTCCAAGCCGGTCGAGCCGCCGGTCAAGGGGGTCGTCGCGCGTGCGGAGTACCGTGGGTCCGTCAAGGGCGAACTGCTCTCCCTGGACGCCACGCTGGACCTCGAGGTCCTCAGCGCCGGGTGGGCCCAGTTGCCGGTGCAGTTCGGCGATGCCGCGATCGGATCGGCCACCTCGGACGACGACTCGGTGCTGCTGCGGGGCGTCGGGGAGGGGCGTTACGAGTTCCTCGTGCGCGGGCAGGGGAAACACCAGGTCAAGCTGACCCTGGTGACCGGAGTGAAGTCGGGGCCCGAGGGGCGGAGCGTCACCGTGCAGTGCCCGGCGGTGGGAGTCAGCAACCTGGAACTGCTCATCCCCGAAACCGACCTGGCGATCCACGTCACGCCGCAGCGCACCTTGGAAGTGCAACCCGAGGCGAATCGCGCGACCCGGCTCCGCGCCGTCCTGGGAGCGACCAACCAGTTCACGGTCGCGTGGCAACCGAAGTCGGGCGGGTCCGAGACGGTCGCCGGACTGGCCAACGTGACCGACACGATCGCGGTCGACGTGGGCGACGGCGTCGTCCATACGCAGGCGGTCTTCGACTATCAGATCCTGCGCGGATCGCTCGGCGAGTTGCTCGTCGACGTACCGTCCGATCAGCGTCTGCTCGACGTCCAGGCGCCGGGGTTGCGCGACTGGCAGACGGAGGCGGTGGCCGGGCGCCAGCGGGTCACGGTGCGGCTGCACGCCCCGGCCACGCAGTCCGTGCGTCTGGAACTGCACACCGAGGCCCCGATCGCCCAGCAGGCGTTCGAGGTGGGCGGCGTGCGCGCGGTCGGCGCGGCGAGGGAGAGCGGGATCCTGGCGGTCCGCGCGGCCGAGGAGGTGGGGCTGGAGTTCGTCGCGCGGGAGTCGATCACGCGGGTCGACGCCGCCGACGTTCCCGAGTCGCTGCGCAAGCCCGGGAGCACGTTCTACAAGTTCTTCACGCCGAACCATAAGCTGTCGGTGACCGCGGCTCAACTCAAGCCGCGGATCCTCGTCGAAAGCCGCCTTTCGGTCCTGGCCGGCAAGGCGCGTCTGACCACGCGAGGCGAGTTCACGTACCGGATCTCCCGGTCGGGGATCTTTTCGCTCTCGCTGGCGCTCCCGCCCGGCTTCCAGCTCGACGAAGTCCGCACCGAGTCGATGGAACGCTTCGAGGTCAGCCCCGCTTCGGCACCTGCATCGCCGGCAACGCTGACCGTCTTTTTTGCCAAGAAGGTGCTCGGCGACGTGGCGGTATCGGTCTCGGCAAGCCAGGCCCGCGACAAGCCCGCCGGAGAAATCGCCTTGCCGCTCCTGGAGCCGTTGGGCGTAACGCGCGAGGAGGGGCTGGTGGCCGTCATCGCCCCGGAGTCCCTGGAACTGAAGACCGACGCGGCCCAACTGCGGGCCGCCCGGGCCGCCACGCCCGCCGAGCTTGCCGCCAAGGGGTTCCAGCCGCAGGTCCCCGCCGGCTCGACGCTGGCCGCGGCGTTCTCGTTCACCTCGCGGCCGGTGGGCATCGTGCAGACGATCGCCCAGCGCCCGCGGCGGACGCTCGCCAGCGTCGTCACGGTCGCCAACGTCAAGGAGGACGTGGTGCAGGTCGCCACGACGCTCCGCTACCAGGTCCAGTTCGCCGGCACCGACACGTTCCGCATCGCCGTGCCCGCGCCCGCTTCCGACCGGCTCCAAATCGACGGCGAGGGGATCCGGGAGCGTCGCAAGTCGGCGAAACCGTCCGCCGACGGCTCGGTCGAGTGGACGATCGTGCTCCACTCCGAGGCCCTCGGCCCGCGGACCTTCACCGCGACCTACGACCGGAGGATCTCGGCCGGCGACAAGGCAGCCCCGTTGGAGATCCAGCCGATCCAGGTGCTCGACGCCGACCGCGAAAGCGGCGAGATCGCCGTCCAGAAGGACCGGGCCTTGTCGGTCGACGCCAAGCCCACGGGCCTGGAGGAGATCGATCCCCGCGAGCTGTCGCAGCCGGTCGGCACGGCCCCGCCGTACCTGGCCTACCGCTACTACCAGCATCCGGTGCGTCTGACGCTGAGCGTCACCCGGCACGAGATTGAAGACGTGGTCAAGACGGTGGTCCGCCGCGCGTACATCGAGGCCGTCCTCACGGCCGACGGCCCGATGACCGTCCGCGCCCGCTACGACGTGAAATCCAGCGAGCGGCAGCGTCTGGCGGTCACGCTTCCCGATCCGCGGATCCTCGGCATCACGGTGGCGGGCCAGACCGTCGCCCCGGAAAAGGCGCCGGCCGCCGAGGGGGCCGAGCCGGACGACAAGACCTATTTCATCAACGTGGCCCGGCCCGCCGATTCGGACGAGTCGTTCCCGATCGCCGCGGTCTTCGAGACGCCCCTGCCCGATGGAAACCTCGGCGTCCACGGCCTCTTGCGCCTCGCCCTTCCGCGGTTCGATGAAGGGGTGAAGTTCCAGAAGGTCTACGTGCGGGTCTGGACGCCGAAGGAGTACCGCCTGGTGGGCGACCCCGGCGGATTCACCAGCCATGTGGGCGTCGGCCTCTGGGACTCGCGGGCGATTACCGAAGCGCCCGACGACCCGGACGCCTGGTTCTCCAAGGACAGCTCGCCCTTCGACTTCCGCGTCGGCGGCACGAACTACCTCTTCAGCAGCCTGGCCGGACCCACGGAGCTGACCATCGGCTACTGGCACATCCCCACGATGACCGTGATCGCGAGCCTCGCCGTTCTGGCCGCCGGCGTCCTGCTCCTCTGGTTCTCGCTGGAGACCAAGGTGTTGACCGTGCTGGCCGCGGCGTTTGCGATCCTGTTCGCAGGCCTGTTCGTGCCGTCGCTTGTCTATAGCTGGCTGCTGGCCGGGCGGATCGGTATCGCCTGCGTCGTTGCCCTGTGGACGGTCGTGTGGCTGCTGCACGTCCGCCGCATGAGCCCCTCCACGAGGAGCTTGGCCGGGACCAAGACCGGCGGCCCGCCGGGGCCGGACTCGCTCGCCGCCGCCCTCGCGGCGGTAGCTCCCGTCAGCGCGACGCAGGCGGCTGGCGGTCCCATGGCCGCGGAGCATCCCCAAGGGCCCGAAGGCACAGCCGCCGAACCGGGAGGGGAACAGCCATGACAAACGCAAAATGGCTCGCGGGATGCCTGGCGTGTCTGGTCCCTCTGGCGGCCTGGGCCGAAGCGGCGGAGGACCCGCCGCCGCGGATTCGTAGCGTCTACATCCCAGCCGACGAGTTGAAGCTGCTCTTCGACAGCCCGGCCAAGGGTGTGCTCGTGCCGCGCGACAAGGTGCTGACCTTGTGGGAAGAGGCCCAACGCCGGGCCCAGGTGCCACCGGCACCCCCGGCCGGCGCGGTCATGCCGCAGGCGTCGTACGAAGCGCAGCTCGCCGACGGTGAACTCCGCATGACCGGCCGCATCCAGATCGCCGTCTTGCGGGAAGGCTGGCAGACGATCGATCTGCCCTTCGGAGGCATGGCCCTCGAGTCGGCACGCCTGGGCGGCCAGCCGGCCCGGCTGGGACGCAAGGACGACGGCACCCTCTTCCTGATGCTCGAAAAGGAAGGCCGCTTCGAGTTGGAGTTGGAGATGTCGGCCCCGCTGGCGAGCAAGGGGGGCGACCTGGCAACCACGCTCAAGTTCCCGCCCGTGTCGGCCTCGGAGATGCAGGTCCGGCTCGACAAGGGCAAGCAACTGCACGTCGGCGGGACGACGCTCGAATCGGAGGCCGGCGCCGACGGCCGGCAGCAGTTCCGCGTCGCCGTCGGGAGCGGGGGTTTGGTGCCCCTGGTGATTTCCGAACGTTTTGCGGGCGGGAATCGCGCGCCGCTGGTCCTAGTCCAGAGCCGCTCGACCGGCCGGATCGAGCCGGCCGGGCTCCGCTGGGAGGTCGTCCTCGAACTCGATGTCTTCGCCCGCGCCACGGAGAGTTTTCGTCTCCTGTTGCCCGGTTCCGTGGATCTTGCGGAAGTCGAGGCGACGGAACTGGGGCAGTGGGCGGCGAAGGATCAGGCCGACGGCACCGCGGTCGTCGCGCTTGCCTTCCGCAAACCGGTGCTCGGGCAGCGCACGGTCCGCCTGCTCGGGTTGGCGCCCGTGCCCTCGGACGCCTGGTGGGATTTCCCCGCCGTCAAGGTGTCGGAGGCCGCCGCGCACGTCGGCCAGGTCCGGATCGGTTCGGCGGCGTCGCTTCGGGTCCAGTGGGGCGATCCGGCCGGCATCCGGCCCGAACGGCTGCCACCCGCCTCCGCGAAGCCCTCGCCCGCGGAGGCGGATACGCCGCTGACGTTCGCCTTCTGGGACCAGGGCTTCAAGTTGCCGCTCCTCGTGACGCAGCGACGACGGCTCGTGCGGGCCTCGGTGGCGACGCTCGTGGAGGTCGACAGGGCGGGCGCCGTGCTGCGGGGCAGCGTGACGGTCCAACCGCGTTACGCCCCGGTCTTCGATCTCCAGATTCAATTGCCGGGCGACTGGGACATCACTTCCATGCAGTCCGGCGGCAAGCCGGTCGAGTGGGATTCGGTCGCGGCCGGGCCGGCACCGGCTCCGAACCCGGCCGGTCGCGCCGACGCGCCTCCCAAGACGGCCCCGCAGCCCGTCCCGCAAACCGCGCGACTGGAACTGGCCCAGCCGCTGGCTCCCGGCCAGTCGCTGGAGATCGCCGTTACCGCGCGGCACCGGGCCGACCGCTGGCTGGAGCAGGACGAGGGCTTCCAGGAGTTGCCCTTGCCCGACCTCCGGCTGGTCGGTGCCGACGAGGTCGAGGGGACGATGCTGATCCAGGCCCCGGCCGACATCGACTTGCTGGCCGCCGATATCGCGGCCGGTCTTGAGGCCGTGCCCGCCGCCGCGCCGCGCGGTTCTTCCGACCAGGCCCCCGGCACCGCCTTGCAGTACCGCTACCGGGACGACGCGCCGAAGCGCGGGCGGCTCCAGGTCCGCGTGAAGCCGGCCAGGGTCTCGGTCGAGACGCTGGCCTACGTGCGTCTGGACCGCGGCAAACTCGACGTCCATTATCAGGCCGACCTGCATGTCCGGCAGGGGACGGTCCGGCAGGTCCGCTTCACGCTGCCCGCGTCGGCGGGCGAGAAGATCCAGGTGGTTCCGGTCGATTCGCCGGCCCGGATCATCGAGCAAGGGTGCAGCCCCGTGCCGGACGCCGGCGGCAAGTCCGGACTGAACTTGTGGCACGTGGTCCTCGACCGGCCTCTCACGGGCGACTGGACCCTGGCCCTCGACTTCGGGCAGACGTTTTCATCGCCAACTCCCGCCGGAGCGACGGCCGGGGAACCCGCTGCCGCCGAGGCCGGCGCGCGTGTCCCGGTTCCCGTCCTGGCCTTCCAAAACGTCTCGCGGCAAAGCGGGACGGTGGCGGTGGAAGCGGCCGACGATCAGCAGATCGGCTGCGTCCCCGAGCACCTGCGGGAACTCGACACGGCCGACGTGCGGAAGCCCAGGGCCTACGTCCCCACCCACCGGATCGTCGCGGCCTACCAGTACCAGCGATTGCCGTACCGGCTGGCGCTTTCGGCGACGCGTCATCTCTCCGGGTCCGTCCTCACCGGGATCTGCGAATCGGCCGAGATCATCAGCGTGGCCGAAGACGCGGGCCGGCTGCGGCACCAGGCACGGTTCCGGCTGCGGACCCCCAACTTGCCGCACGTGCCCGTCACCCTGCCCGAAGGCGCCGACCTCTGGTCCGCCATGCTCGACGGGAAGCCCGTCGAGGTCGGACGCCGTCAAGGGGCGTACCTCTTCCCCCTGACGTCCGGACAAGCGGGCGCTTCCGACGCGGGGCGCGAGTTGACGTTGCTCTACGAAACGCGCGGCCCGGGCTGGGAACCCAACGGCCTTGGCGGCCGGCTGTGGCCGCTGGACATCCGGCAGGCCGCCCCCGAGATCGGCGTGACCACGCTGGCCACGACCTGGCACGTCCATGCGCCCGACGGGACCGACCTGGTCTCCAGCAGCGGCGATTTCCAGCCGGAGGCGCTGCTGACGCGCCCGTCGTTGGCAGCCGGCCTGGCGGAGACCGTCGCCCGGGAGAGCCGCTCGAGGCTCCCCTGGAAGTTCGCCGGCCTGGTGGCGGCCCTCGTCGTGGCGGGCTTCTCGGCGCTCGTCCGGCCCCGAAAGGGCGGGTGCAGCATGTCGGTCGTCGAGGTCCTGATGGTCCTCGTCGTCATCGTCGTTCTGATCGCCTTGTTGCTCCCGGCCACGCAGAGTGCGAGGGAGGCGGCGAGGCGTTCCCAGTGTACCAACAACCTCAAGCAGATCGGCCTGGCCCTTCACAACTACCACGACCGCTACAAGCAGTTCCCGCCCGCCACGATTGGCCCGAGCAACGTGCCGCGCGAACGGCAGTTCAGTTGGTTGGTGGCCATCTTGCCCTACCTGGAGCAGCAGCCCCTGTATGGCAGCCTTCGCCTCGATCTGCCCTGCGATCACCCGCACAACGCCGCGCTGCTCCAGATCCCGTTGAGCACCGTGCTGTGTCCCTCCGATCCCTCGCGCACGACCCAGGAGGGCCTGTGCAAGACGTCTTACGTGGCGATCACGGGCGCCGATTCGACGCGGGGCTCCGGCAGCACCCGCGGGGTCATCGGACTGGACCGGGGCCTGGGGATCGACGAGATCGTCGATGGGACGAGCAACACGCTCCTGGTGGCCGAGGTGGCCGACGGCGGGCCGTGGTTTGCCGGCGGGCGCGGGACCGCGCGGCGGATCGACGACTGGATCGAAAAACGGTCCTGGAGTCAACACCCCGGCGGCGGCAGCTTCCTGTTCGCCGACGGGTCGGTCCATTTCCTTAGCTCGACGACCGAACCCCAGACCCTCCGCGACCTGGCGACGGCCCAGGGCTTGGAGCCCGTCGCCGCGGGTGTGTCGGCGTCGGCGGGAAGGCCCGCCGCCGCGAAGCTGCCGCCTCCGCCCCCGATGGCTGACAAGAGCACGCCGGCGGCCGAGAAGCAAGCCGAGGCGAAGCCGCCGGAGCAAGCGACGTCGCCCAAGGCGGATGAGAAGGCCGCAGCTCCTGCGAAGCCGGCGCCCCAGGCAAAGCCGTCGCCGCCGGCCCCGGCGGAATCGCGGGGCTTCGACGGCAAGCGTGCGCGTCTTTCGCTGGGCGTCGCGTTGGAGACCCGGGGCGGGCAGGCGGTCCGCTTCCGTCGCGAAGGGGGCCCGGGGGCGTTGGTCCTCGGCATTCAGAACCGGGCGTTCGCCTTCGCCCTTGAATGCTTCCTGATCGGCACGGCGCTGCTGGCGGCCTGGCTCGGGCGTCGCATGCGGGGATCGCGGCGTGCGACGGCGGTCGTGCTGGGACTCGCCTTGCCGATCGCCTTGTCGGGGCTGGTTCCCCTGGCCTGGACGCCCCTGCTCGACGGAATCCTGCTGGGTGCGCTGGCCGCGGGCTGCCTGTGGACTCTCCCGACGCTCCTCGCGGCGGCCAAGTCGCCGCTGGACCGATCGGCGGCCGTCGTAATGGCGATCGGCCTCGGCCTGCTCTCGACCGCCGACCTGAACGCGGCCGAGCAGCCGGGCGTCGCCGCAAAGACCCCTGCCCCCGCCGTCCAGCGGCCTTCGGACCTGACCTTGTTCATCCCCTACGATCCGGAGAAGGGCAAGCCGCTGGAGAAGGCGCAGGTCTACATGCCGCACGACCAGTTCCTGCGGTTGTGGAAACAGGCCCATCCCGACACGCCCGAACGCACGCCTCCGGACGTGCGGGCCGTGGTGAGCGACGCCGCCTATTCGGGCCGGCTTCAGGGCGACGTGGCCCGCTTCGACGGCCGGTTGGTGGTCCATCATCTCGTCGCAGGTTGGACCCGGGTCGTACTGCCCCTGGGCAAAGTGGCCTTCGAGAAGATCGAGATCGACGGCCGACCGGCCGCCCTGGCCGGCGAAGATCAGGACCAGGCGGCGATCTACCTTGAGAAGCCGGGCCCGCATGTCGTCGACGTCCGGTTCGGCGTGCCGGTCAGCCGCTTGGGCGCGACGGGCCAGATGAACGTGCCCCTGCGCCCGGTGCCCTCCGGCCGCCTGTTGTTCGAGTTGCCGCAGGAGCAGCTCGACGTCCAGGTGAGCGGCACTTCCGGGGGCTGGCGGCGGCAATTGCCCGCGAAGGGGCCCGAGGCGCCGAAGGCGGCGGAAGTCGTCAGCGTCTCGCTCGGCGCCGGCAGCGATTTGTCGATCCGCTGGCAGCCGCGGCGCGTCGAGGCCCGGTCCGGCCAACTCATGAACGCCGACCAGGCCCTGCTGGTCGAGGTGCGGGACTCCGGCCTCCATTTTCACAGCAAGTTCCACTACCGGATCCAGCAGGGGGCGGTCCGCGAGTTGCGGCTCCGCATCCCGCCCGGGCTGGCCGTCCAGACGGTCCAGGGGCCCGACGTGGCCGACTGGTCGATCGAAACCACGCCTGCCGCGGGCGATCGGCCCGCGGTGGAGCAGCTTGTCGTCTCGCTGAAGACCGACCGGACGGCCGGGACGGACGTGGAGGTCGTCGCCTTCCGCCGCGACGGCCTGGCGACGGAGACCGTCGCGCTGGACGCCCTCGAACCGCTGGGAGTCGTCCACGAGACCGGGCGCGTGGCGATCGGCTGTTCGCCGCAGTTCCGCGTGCGGGTCGAGAAGTCCAGCGGGCTGGACCAGATCGACCGCGCGGGCCTGGAACTGCCCCACCGGCCCGGCGACGACTGCCCGTTGCTGGCGGCCTACCGCTACACGTCGCGGCCGTGGCGATTGCCGTTGGAGGTCCGGCGGGACCGGCCGCGGGTGGAAGTGTCGGACCGCACGGCCGTGGCCGTGCGCGCGGGCCAGGCCGTCTTGCGGAGTCTGTTGACCGCCGAGGTCAGCGGCGGCGCCGTTCGATCGCTGGCGTTGCGCCTGCCCGCTTCGTTCCGGGTGTCCCAGGTCCAGGTGCCTCCGGGCGCCGACTGGTTCGTCGATCGCGACGACCGGGGACCGCGGTTGCGGGTGGAACTGGGCGGGCCGGCCGTCGGGAAACTGGACCTGGCGCTGAGCGGCACGATGACGCGAGATCCTCGGCAAGTGGAATTCGTCGTCCCCGGCGTCACGGTGGAGCCCTCCGCGGCCCAGCGAGGTCAACTGGTGGTCTACCTGGACGACGATTTGCAGGCCGAGCTGATCCACGACGGCGGCGCGCGGTCCGTCGATCCGGCCGCGATCGACGCCGTGCTGCGGCCCGACGCGGGGCTTCTTTCCAGCAAACCCGCAACCCAACAGCATCTCGAAAGCCCTCTCCCGGCGGCGAACTATGCGTTCCAATACGACGCGCCGCCCAAGGGGCTGCGACTGCGTCTCTCGTCGGCCCCGTCGCGGGCGAGCGCCGACGTCACGACGGTGGTCAGCGTGCGTGAAGGGGCGGTGGCGTACGTGAGCCGCGTCGCGTTCGAGGTCCGGCAAGCGGCGCGCTTGCGATTCCAGGTCGAGACGCCGGACTGGCTGGGCGACGACGTCGAGGTGCGGGGCGGGCAGATCCGCCAGGTCCGTTCCGAGGCGGCCGGCGGGCGGCGGATCTGGAACGTCGAACTCCAGCAACCCGTGCGGGGGACCTATCCGCTATACTTGGTGCAGACGCTGCCGCTGGCGGGCGACGGGACGGTGCGGGCCGCCGTCGTCCGGCCGCTCGACGTGGAGCGGTCGCGCGGCCACATCGTCCTCGAAAACGCGACGGCCGACGAGATCGCGCCGACCGCGACCGCCGGCGTGACCCCGGTCCCGACGTCCGCGCTGCCTGAGGGCCTGACCGATCCGGTGCGCCGGCAGGCCGTGGCGGCGTACTCCGTGGCCGGCGATGCCCCCGTCCTCACGTGGCGTCGCCGTGCCCGGGAACAAGAATCGGCCCTGACCGCCGCCATCAACATGGTCGATCTGACCACGGTGATCCACCGCGACGGGTGCTACCGCGCCCGGGCCGCGTACAACATCCGGAACTTCACCCTCCAGTTCCTGGAGATCGAGTTGCCGGCGGGGAGCCAGGTGTGGTCGGCCCACGTCTCCGGCCAGCCCGTGCGCCCGGCGAGCGCCCTCCGCGACGGCCGGACGATCACACTCCTGCCGCTCCAGAAGACGTCGGCCGGCGATTTTTCGTCGAAGGTCGTGGTGATCTACTCGGGCGATCTCGGCGAGCCGCTGGGCCGCTGGGCGAAGGTCCGGCCGCCCGCCCCGCAGATCGTCAGCCCGGTGCCCGTCTCACGCACCCTCTGGACGCTGCTCCTGCCGCGCGAGTACCAGGTCAGCCTGGCGACGGGCGAGAGTAACCTGGAGGAGGTCGAGGCGGCCTACCAGCAGGAGGAGCGAAAGCTGTCGTTCCTCGACGAGCTGCAACAGATCCTCCTGGTGGCCAGCAGCAAAGGCAAGTCGGGCGCGCGCGACAAGGCCCAGTACAATCTCAAGCAAGTCGGCGTGGCCCTGGACGACTACGCCAGCCAGACGGCCCAAGTCACGACGAAAAACGCCGCGGACGTCCAGTCGCAAGCGCAACACATCGCCGCGGAAGTCAAGCGGCTGGAGGCGATGAAGACCGACGGCCGACGGGCCGACGACGAGACCTACTATTTCAAGCCGGCGCAGGAAGCGGAAGGGACTGCGCCGCCCATCGAGTTGGACCGCGTGCTGGAGAGGCTGCAAGCGACTCCACCGAAGCAGGAGGCGGATGCGTCGGGTGGGCCGCGTCCGGGCGAAACGGCCGCGGGACGAGAGGTTCCACCGCGGGCCCAGGCCGCGCCCGGCGTTTCGGCCGCAGCCGCCGAGGCCGGCCGATTGTCCATCGATCTGGATCTCACGCTTGTGGGAACGCCCCACCACTTCTCCAAACTCCAGGGAGAACCGCGACTCGTGGTTCGTGCCTACCATGAGGACCTCCGTCGCGGGCTGACCGCCATGGTCTGGGCCGGCCTGTGCCTCGCCGTGGCCGTGGCCGTGATTCACGGCCTGAGACGCCCCGACGCCCTCGCACGGGCCTACCGCGGCTGGCCCTGGTTGGCCGCGGTCGCCGGGATCGCCTGGTTGTTCCTGCTGCCGGCGGGCGTGCTCGGGCTGGCCCTGCTGATCGTCGGGCTCTGCACGCTGTTGGGCCGATTGAGGACGAAAGACGCTTAGGATCGGCCAAGGAATGACTGGCGTCTCTGGCAGCTTGGGTGGCATGCCGTCACTCGGCGCAGCCGAGGGTCGACATGGAGACCGTCGTGGCGGTTTCCGTGCTCACCCGACGCTTCGCGTCGTGAGAGCATGCCACCCATTCCCGACAGTTATTCCTTGGCCGATCCTTAGGGTGACGACAGGCGGGGCGGGACAACGTGACCCCGTAGAACCCCGTGATGGGTCAAATCGCTGTGCTCGTCGTCTAGGTCCGCATTCCATTCCAGAGTCGGTAGATGCAGCCCGCCAGCGCCAGGGTGCCGGTGGCGGCGAGGATCACGGTGATTGCCCAGCCTCCTTGGCCTTGTCGCGTCAGGACGATCCCCGCGAGCGCCAGATACCACACGCCGACGGCGATTCCAAGCACCGAGAACCATCGCGGGTTCCCGGGCCCACAGATCGCCATGAGCCATCCGGCCAGATACGGCAGAAGCAGCAGTCCCCACCACATGGAACGCCCGCTCGTGCCTCCAAAGCCTCCGACCGCGCTCAGCCCCCATAGCGAGCCAACCCCAATCGCAATCAGAAGGAACGCCCACACCCTGTAGGTGATGAACCGGTGCTCGGCCTGGCCGAGGTAGGTGCCAAGCGCCCACAATGCACTGCCGGGGAGGATGAGGAGCGATCCTTCCATAGGGTCAATGGCTCCGACCAACATGCCGATGCTGCCAGCAATCACCAGAATCTTGGACGAAAGATCACGTGTGTTCACGGCTTGGCTCCTAACGACGGCGATCAACGTGCGTGCGCCGAGGATCTTGCCATTTGCATCCCCGCTCGAAAGGCACGTCCCGGTGGATTGGCCCTTCCTTCATTCCAAGGCGGGAGAAATCAGAACCTATCACGCCGCAGCAGGTAGCATCCCCAGCCCACATCCCTCATTGGGGGAGGAAAACGGGCTGGACTCAGTTTGGAAAGATGGGCAAGGTAAGGTCGTTCTGACCACTTCCCCTCTCCTTGAAATGGCTGGACGACTCCGTTGACCAGGGACGCAACGCGGCCGTCGCCACCGCCCGGCGGGAATGCTGCCGCCGGTATCCCGCGGGAGGACTCACGGCTTGCCTTGGAGGCGTCGCGGCCGACGACGCGGCGAAAAGCACCATCGCGAAGAGGAGCAGCCTCTTCACGGGTGGCTCCTCCTGTCTGGCGGCGAGGCCACGCCGAAGACGTCCCGGACTGCTTCGAGATACTTCATGCCGTTGCGCTCATCCGGCTCCAGGTAGCTCCCTTCGGTCCACTCGTTCCAGCAGTTGATGTTCAGGACGCGGGGGCCGCCCGGCTCGGACAGCAGGCGGCGCTTGGCCATGGCCAGGGCCTCCTTGAAACGCTCCGGCGTGTTGCCGTGGATGGTGTTGGTGAACGGGTAGCCGAAGTTACCGAACGGGTCGTCCTGGCAGGCTCGCGGGCTGGAATCCCAGCCCATCGTCACGTTCGGGAAGTACGGCACGCTGAACTTCCGCTCCGCCTCGTTCCAATAGCGGAAGTACGCGTCGCGAACGTCGTTGTAGTCGGTCTGCAACTTCGGCAGCGCCACGTGGTGGATCCAAACGTAGGAAGTGACCGAATCGAAACCGAGGTCCTTGACCAGTTGGACCGCATCGGCCGGCTTCTTTTCGCCGGGAAGGATGGGCCGGCCCCAGACCACCGCGTTCAAGTGCAGGCCGGGCAGGCCGGCGGCCACTGCCTTGGCGCGAAACCGATCAAGCGCCGCACGCGTCGCCCCGACGCTGCCGAAACTCTCCAGAAGCGTCGTCAGGTCGTAGAAGGAGAAGTAGGGCCGCCCGTCGATCCGCCAGTACGACGGATGGAGGAAGTACGACCGGATCACGTGGTCGCAGATCTTGTCAAAGGTCTCGGGCGTCACGGCGCCTGGGTAGAGCACCTTGCGCTCGCTGCCGCGCTTGTAGGGATGGATCTCCAGCCAATCGTGGTTGGCCCACATGAACGCGAACTTCAGGCGCGCGTTGTTTCGGGCCTTCAGGAAGCCAATGTCGATCGGCCGGTCGAGGAACGGGCCGTCGTTGTAGTAGTACCAGTCGAAAATGAACGCGTCGATGCCGTGGTCGGCGGCCGCGGCGATCTTCTGCTCCATGGCTTTGGGGTCCGATTCATCGGCGTATCCCCAAAGCGGCACGTTGGGCTGGTGATGGCCGGGAAACCGCGGCCGGGCGGCCTTGACGAGTTCCCATTCGGACCAGCCTTTGCCCTTGCTCTTCTCGTTGCGCGGATCGCCCGGGTGGTAGTTGCCGAAGTAGTAGCTGACCACCGTGATCCGCGGCCCGGATGCCGCAACCGGCCGCGCGGCGGACGCCGGGGACGCCGGACTCCGGACCGCCACGGCCACGTTGTCCAGCCCCGGCGTGCCCTTGGCAGCTCCGAAGGCAATGACGATCGACGTGCCGGCCGGCACATTCCGCGCCGCGAGTTCCTGTCGCGTCCCGGCCGGGAAATCCCCGGCGGCAAGTTCCATGAGGTCTCCGTCGAGGATCGAGACGCGGAGCACCCCGTCGGGCTTCCATGGCTCGGAGACGTCGAAAGTGAGCGTGACATCCGCAGCCTGCTTGAGCGTGCCGACATTCTGGCGCAGGAAGCCGAGTGTCGAGGGATTACAGGTCGGCGGCGTGGCGCCGCGATTGCCGTGGACGGCATACGTGTTCTCCGAGCCGCGCCATCCCTTGGGCAGGCCGCCGTACCAGGCGTCCTGCCCCCGTGTCAGGCCGCTGAGGTCGCTGAAGTCGCCGTTGACGACGTGCAGCGGCGCGGGCGGCGGAACCTCCGCGGACCACGCGGCCGGCAGCGACGCCATGAGCAGGGCGAAGGAGAACGTCTTCAAGGGGAGTGGAACGGTTCGAGTCATCGGTGGTTTCCTTGACGCTGAGCCGGCTGCCCCCTACACTGCGCCGGAACGTGGTGTTTGGGTAAATACTCAGCGGAATGAAGTACGAATACGGGAAGGGAAAAGGGAAAGCCCTGGAAAAATGGGAATGTCAAGAGACCGTGCCCTGATCACACAATTCTGAATGGGAACCCTCTCCTCTTCTTCTCCCCTTTTTCCCCGCTTTCTCCTTTTTCCTTTTCCTCTCCCGGCCGCTTCCTACGGCTGAAGTGTTACGTGAAAGGTCATCTTATGCGAACCAGTCTGCTTCCGCTAGTCGTCGCGATGCTCCTGACGTCTTCGCTCGATTCCATCTCGGCGGCCGATCGCTCCGGCCCGCCTACGACGTCGACCCTGCCCACGAAAGGCCTCGTCGTCAACGGCGATTTTGAACAGGGGGCCAAGGGGTGGCCGGCCGACGCGATCCGCCGCAAGGTGGCGTCGATTCAGCGTGAGGGGGAGAACTCGTGGCTTTCCATCCGCAGCTACGGCGGGCTGACGCAGACGATCAAGCTCGATCCCGAATGGGCCGCACTGCGGGTGACGGCGCGCATGCGGGTCAAGGACGTGGTGCCCGGCAAAGAAGGATGGCACGACGCCCGGTTGGCCATGAGTTTTTTCGACGCCCAAGGAAAACGTCTCGATCCCTGGCCCAACGTGTTCCACGCCCAAGGGACCGGCGACTGGGTGCAGTACGATCGCGTCTACAAGATCCCGGACGGCGCTGCTCAACTTCATCTTGCGCCCAGCATGTTCGGGGCCTCGGGCACCGCGGACTTCGATGCCGTGGAGGTGCGGGTCGCGCGGCTCCGCTCGGGCGTGGCCGCCGACATGCCGTTGCCCGAGGGGGCGGAAGACCTCCGCGATTCGTCGCGGGCCTGGCGACAAACCTCCGCGACGCGCCAGCGTATCTGCTTGAACGGCCTCTGGCGGTTCCTGCCTGCCGGGAAGGAATCGACGCAGCAACCTCCGCCGTCGGGTCGGGGGTGGGGATGGTTCAAGGTGCCGGGGATTTGGCCCCGCTCGGCCGACGACGCCCAACAGGTCCTTTCGCCGGATGGGTACGAGGATTCGGAGCTGCGGGACCTGGAACAGGCCTGGTACCAGCGCCCGCTGAACGTCCCTGCGGACTGGGCCTCGCGCAAGGTTCTCCTCGACTTCACGATGGTGCAGACCCACGCCCGCGTCTGGATCGACGGCCGGGAGGCCGGGGAAGTGTTCTTCCCCGGAGGGCTGTTGGATATCACCAAGGAGGCCAAGCCGGGCACCGCCCAGACCCTCACCCTGCTGCTGACCGCCCGCCCGCTCGAAAAGGAGTCCGACGTCTTCATGGCCCCCGATCGCATCATTCGGAGCAAGGCCGCGGTCCGTTGCCGGGGCCTGACGGGCGACGTGTGGCTGATGAGCCAGCCGGCCTGGGAGGCGTTGGGCGACGTCCACGTCGTCACCTCGACACGCAAGGGCACGATCGCATTCCACACGACGGTGCAAGACCGCGGCCCAGGCAAGCGCAGCCTGGAGGCAACCGTCTACGAAGGCGATCGCCTCGTCAAGACGTTCCAGGGCGGCAAGGAGACTGCCAAGGGGCGATTGAGCCTCACCGGCGACTGGGCCGACGCCAAGCTCTGGGACCTCCACACGCCGCGGAATATCTACACGGCCGTCGTGACGCTCCGCGACGGCGCCGGGCGGCCGCTCGACCAGTCGCTGCCCATCCGGTTCGGCTTCCGTGAGTTCTGGATCGACGGGCGGGACTTCTATCTCAACGGCTCCCGCGTTCATCTCCGCGCCCTGCACACGACCAACATCGCCTCCGACGCCGACCAGGGCTCAATCGACGGCTGCCGCAATACCTGCCGGCGGCTCAAGGAGTACGGCTTCAATGCGCTGATTACGTCGAACTACAGCTTCGCTCCCGGTGACGTGGGGTATATGGACGCCTTGTTCGCCGCCGCCGACTCGGAGGGCGTCCTCGCCACCTTCTCGCTGCCGCACATCAAGGATTTCAACATGAAGCTCGACACCGCCCGGCAGGCTGAGCGGTATCGGGCCCTGTGCGACTGGCTGATCCGCCGGGCGTGGAACCACCCGAGCATCGTGATGTACGCGATGAACCACAACACGACCGGCTACAAGGGCGACCAGAACCCGCTCTGGATGGACGGCGTCTACGCCCCCGATGCCGAGTGGGCCAAGACCAATCCGGGCCGGCTCAAGTCGCGCAAGCAGGCGGCGCTGGCAGCGGCCATCGCGTCGGAACTCGATCCCACGCGGCCCGTCTACCATCACCAGTCGGGCAACCTGGGCGACCTCTACACGGTGAACATCTATCTCAACTGGGCACCGCTCCAGGAACGGAGCGACTGGCTCCGTCATTGGGCTACGCGGGGAGTGAAGCCGATGTTCTTCGTCGAGTGGGGCTTGCCGCACGTATCGAGTTGGTCGAGCTACCGCGGGCCGGAGTTCATCTGGCGTGCGCCGGCGTTCCAGCAGGTCTGGGACAGCGAGTACGCCGCGGCCTACCTCGGCCAGGACGCCTACCGCATGACGCCCACCAAGATACGGTCGATGGAGTGGGAAGAAGAACTCTGGGCCCGGGGCGAGCCGTTCCCCTGGTCGCACCTGATCCGGTACTTCCGCTCGCAGGACGAGAACTACACACAAATCCAGGCGATGTTCGCCGCCGACAACTGGCGGAGCCACCGCACCTGGGGCGTCTCCGCGATGCTGCCTTGGGACCAGGAGAACCTCTGGCGCGTGCCGCAGGAGGCCGGCCGGCGCCAGCCGGTCGCTCAACCGTTCGCCCATCTTCAAAGACAGGGAATCGTGCCCGACGCCGTGGCGCCGGTCGCAAATCAGGCGATCTACAGCCGCGACGTGTCGCAGGTACGGCCCTCCGAACTGGGCCGCGCCTTCCTCCGGTGGAACACGCCGCTTTGCGCCTATCTCGGCGGCGCCGCAGGCCATTTTACCGAGAAGGGCCACAACTTCTCGCCGGGCGAGACCGTGCACAAGCAACTGATCGTCCTCAACGACACACGCCAGACCGCGCGCGTCAAGTACACCTGGTCCTTCTCCGCAACCGGCAAGCGGCATGAGGGAGAGATCGCCGTCGCCCCCGGCGACAAGGCGATGGTGGACGTGGCCGTCCTGCTGCCGCAAGACCTCGCGTCGGGGCACTATACGCTCTCCGCGTCGTTCGATTTCGGCGCAGACGGCCGGCAGGAAGACTCTTTCGGGATTGACGTCCTGGCGCCGGCCGGGAAGCCACGGACCCGCTCGCGCGTCGCCCTCTTCGATCCCAGCGCACAGACCGGCCGCCTGCTTCGGCAACTGGGCCTGGAGTTCCAGAGCGTTGCGGCGGACGATCCGCTCGACCAGGTCGATCTCTTGATCCTCGGCCGGCAGGCGTTGACGGCCTCCAAGGGGCCCGTCCCCGGGTTGGACCGGGTCGCCACGGGCCTCAAGATGCTCGTCTTCGAGCAAGACGCCGACGCCCTGGAGAAAAAGCTGGGCTTCCGGGTCAACATCCACGGCCTCCGCCAGGCGTTCGTACGCACGCCATCGCACCCGGCCCTGGCCGGACTGGCCGACGGGCAACTCCGCGACTGGCGCGGTTCCGCGACGATCGTGCCGCCGTATCTCGACATCACCAGCGTCGACCAGAACGATCCCAAGTGGAAGTGGAGCGGTTTTGAGAACACCCGGGTATGGCGGTGCGGCAACCAGGGCTCGGTGGCGACCGTGCTGATCGAGAAGCCCGATCGCGGGGATTTCTTGCCGATCGTCGACGGCGGCTTCGACCTGCAATACGCGCCGCTCCTGGAATGGACGCTCGGAAGCGGACGGGTGATCTTCTGTCAGATGGACGTCACCGGACGCACCGAGGCCGAGCCTGCGGCCATGGCCTTGTGCTCGAACCTCCTCCGCTATCTCGACGACGCGAAGCCGGCCGCACAGAGGCCAACGCACTGGGCCGGCGACAAGCGGACGGCCGACCTACTCAAGCAATTGGGCATCGCCGCCGCCGAAGCGCGAACGCTCCCGGCAGCCGGCGCCCTGATGATCCTCGGCCCGGGGGCAACGATCGACAAGCCATTGCGGCCGCGCGTTGAAGAGGGGCTCAACGTGCTCCTCCTCGGCCTCAGCGAAGAGGAAATCGCCCGGGTGCTGTCGGGCGTGGTCAAGCTGAAGACTGGCCCGACCGTCTCCTCGATGCTGCAACCGCTTGCCGATCCTCTTCTTGCGGGCGTATCCGGCGCCGAGTTGCACTGGCGGACGAAGCCCGTGCTGGCCGCAATTCAGGCAGCGCACGAAGGCGAGAACCTGTCGCTGCAAGTCGTCCAGCTCGGACGCGGGCACGTGGTTCTGTGCCAGGCGGCGCCCTGGATGTTCGACAACCAGAAGAAGGGCTATCTCCGGACGACCTATCGGCGAAACGTCTTCTTGATCTCGCGTCTGCTGCACAATCTTCGTGCCGAAGAGGCGGCAACGGGAACCGATGCCCGCTACCTACAAACGCCTCAGGCGGAGGACGATCCCTATCGGTACTACCGCTGGTAGGCCCGTTTCGCCAGGACCGTCGTCAGCCGGCGTTCAAGAACAACCTTGGCACATGTGGGACAGCCGCCCTCGGCTGTCCGCGCCTATGTGGGACAGCCGCCCTCGGCTGTCCGCGATTCCGCACAGCCGAGGGCGGCTGTGCCACAAGGTATTGTCGACTGCTAAGCATTGCCGTGAGCCCAACGCATCTCGGCCCGGACAAGGACTGGAACCTCCCCGATGAACCGCACACACCGATCTGCTCTCGCGCCCGTCGTCGCTGTCCTGGTGCTGGCCGCGCTGGCCGTGGCGGCGAGGATTGATTCCCTCGCCGTCCGTCCCTGCGCCGCGATGCGCGGCGTCGAAGTGGATGCCGTGCGATGGACGAAAGGGTTCTGGGGCGAGAAGTTCGATCTGTGCCGGCGCGCGATCTTGCCGAGCGTCGAGGCGGCGCTTCTCGACGACCGCAATTCGGAGCGTCTCGCCAACTTCAGAGTGGCCGCCGGCCTGGAGCAAGGGCCGTATCGCGGCACCGATTGGAGCGACGGCGATGGCTACAGGTGGATCGAGGCGATGGCCTACGTGTACGCCGTCACGCGCGACCCGGAACTCGACCGCAAGATGGACTCCTGGATCGGGATCATCGCCAAGGCCCAGGCGGCACGCTGAACATCTCGCTCATCTCCTATTTCGCATGGGCCAACCGCGGTCCGTCGCTGATGGAGGTCTGGATTCCTCTGGCGCGAGAAGCGGTTCTTCCCGGGGATTATCACAAGTCGTTCGACTAGCACGGGTTGCGGAGTCTCGCTTCGCTCCGTGTTCTCCGGGGCTTGCGTAGGAGCGGGAATGCACCCGGTGGCTGCCCCTGGAGCCCATGCTTGCACTCGGCCGGCCGGCCCACGATAATCGGGCATCTGAAGCCCAGAGCGTATCCGGGTGGGAGTGAGTCGAGGAGCATTCAACGAGGAGGACGACGGCATGAGCGGGAAGAAGACGGCATCGCGGCGGGAGTTTCTGGCGGGATCGACGGCGCTGGCCGCCGGGGCGGCCGTGGCCGGCGCGTTGGACCTGGGCACGGCCCGGATGGTCCATGCAGCGGGCAGCGAACAGATCAAGGTGGCCTTGATCGGCTGCGGCGGACGCGGCAACGGGGCGGTCAGCGACTGCCTCACCGCCGACGATGCGGTGCGGGTCATCGCCGTGGCCGACAGCTTTCAGGACCGGGCGGATAACACGGCCAAGCGACTCCGCAAGGACTATAAGGACCGCGTCGACCTGCCCGACGACCGCGTGTTCGTGGGCCTCGACGCCTTCGAGAAGGCCATCGCCGCCGGGCCCGACATGGTCATCCTGACCACGCCCCCGGGCTTCCGTCCCTATCAGTACGCCGCCGCCATCAAGGCCGGCAAGCACGTGTTCATGGAGAAGCCCTGCTGCGTCGACGGCGCCGGGTACCGGCTCCTCATGGAGACCAACAAGGTGGCCGACGAGAAGGGCCGCAAGGTGGGCGTCGGCTTCCAGCGGCGTCACACGCCCAGCTACATGGAGACCATCCAGCGGATCCACGACGGCGCCCTCGGCAAGCTCTCCTTCCTCCGCGCCTATTGGAACGGCCACGGCATCTGGGTCCGCCGCCGGGATCAGTTGGCCAAGCAACTCGGCCGCACCCCGACCGAAATGGAATACCAGATCTACAACTGGTACCACTTCTGCTGGCTCAGCGGCGACAACATCTGCGAGCAGCACATCCACAACCTCGACGTCTGCAACTGGGCCGCGGGCGGGCATCCGGTCGAGGCCAACGGCATGGGCGGGTGCAGCGTCCGCTACACCGGCGAGAACAAGGGCGTCGGCCAGATCTTCGACCACCACTTCGTCGAGTTCACCTATGCCGACGGCACCAAGATGTTCAGCCAGTGCCGCCACATCCCGAACACCTGGGGCAATGTGTCCGAGGCGGCCCACGGCAGCGAGGGCGAGTCGAACTGCGCCGGCTGGATCAAGGGCAAACACGAGTGGCGGTTCGACGGCAAGAACCCCAACTCCATGGTCCAGGAACACAAGGACCTGATCCGCGCGATCCGCAGCGGCGAGAAGTACAACGAGGGCTACCACGGGGCCTCCAGCAGCATGACGGCCGTGTTGGGCCGCATGGCCACCTACTCCGGCCAGGTCGTCAAGTGGGACGACGCCACGACCAAGGGCGGCACCGAGTTCCCCGCCAAGTTGGCCTGGGACGCCAAGGCCCCCGTCGCCCCCGATAAGGACGGCAACTACCCGATCCCCGTCCCCGGCGTCTTCAAGCCGTACTGAGAGACCGCGACGCCACCCCGGCGGCCCGAACCCAACTCCCCTCTCCCGCCCGGCGGGAGAGGGCCTGTAAAACAATAAGTTGGGTTCATCCGGCTGAAGCGTACCTGGGCCGACGACGTCGGCCAAAGTGCGGTTGCGCCGCAGGATCTTCTAAGGCATAGGTCCGGTGTCCCATGGGAGGAAAGAAACGGCCCCCGACGGCATTGGCTGTCAGGGGCCTGACGCGCCATGGACGCACCGGAGCCTGGAGATCCCTCGTCTCACTCGCGTCGTGAGCAGAGCCCGACTCCGTTTCTCCAGGCAGTTCCAGTCTATGGATTATTGGGAACCGCAAACAAGTACCATTGGACACCGGACTGATGCCTCCGAAAATCCCGGGGGTCTGGGGGCAGCGCCCCCAGGTACGCTTCAGCCGGATGAACCTTGTTTTACAGGCCCTTCGCATTACGATGAACGCGAAGCATGTTGCATGCCGTCTGAAGGAAATCGTCTCCTGTATTGGCTCGGCTTGACCGCCGTCGTCCTGGCGGTCCCGATCCTGCCGTTTGTCGGGTTCGGGGAGTCGTTGGAGACGCGGATCACCGGTTGGCTTGACGCCGCCCTGCCTCCGACCACGGTGGCAGCCATGGTGGTCGGCCTCCTTTCGGCCGACATCCTGCTGCCGGTGCCTTCGAGCGTGGTGAGCACGTTCGCGGGCAAGATGCTGGGTTTTTGGGCAGGTGTGGCCGCTTCCTGGAGTGGAATGACGATCGGCGCCATGATCGGCTTCTGGTTGGTGCGGCTCCTCGGCCGCCCGCTGGCCAGACGCCTCTCCTCCGAAGAGGAGATCCGCCGTCTGGATGCCCTGGCCGCTCGCTACGGCGTCTTCGTGCTGGTCCTGACGCGTCCCCTTCCGGTCTTGGCCGAGGCCGGCGTCGTCCTCATGGGCACGACGCGGCTCTCCGGGTGGCGATTTCTCGGCGCGGTCGGCCTGAGTAACCTGGGGATCGCCGCGGTGTATGCGGCCCTCGGAGACCGGGTGCCCTTGCCAGCCGCCCTTGCGGCTTCGCTGGCGCTGCCGCTCCTCGCCGGGGGTATTGCACGATGGTACTGGCCATCGGTCCCCAGGGACTCGGGCCAGACGCCCTGAATGCCCGATCCTAACGCTCAGGCTTTGCCGGCCCGCACCGACTGTTATTCCCGCGAGCGCGAGCCGGCAATTCCCTACATCCGGTTCGGCCATACGATCCGACATACTGCTCAGGGGGTTCGGGGGCATTGAGGGGGCGGATCGCCCCCGGCGAGCCGTCCCGGAGTCCGATTGTGGCCTAGAATAGGCACATGGGGCCGTGTCGCCGAGAGGTTCCTCTCGGGTGGCCTTGCTCATCGCAGTGTCTTGTCCAGAGAGATCCGGTCTGCCGGCGACGACTGTCCCCGTCCAGAAACGTCTTCCTGGCCGAGAAAACGAAACGAGGCGATCCCTTGAACGGCATCGAGATTGAACAGCTTCGCGACGTCATTGAAAGCACCCTGGACGACTGCGGGATGGCGGACGTCCCTTGGTACTGCACCGCGGAACCGTCGGCGCCGCGTCAACGTCCACCGATGGACCGACGACCGGAGGGCCCGGCCGTGCGGGTGCTCTGGAAACGGCGGGAGGGCGTGCTGGAGTTTTGCGACGAGCGAGGAGGACTCTTCCGCACGGTCCATCTTGGGGACGACCATACCGCAGAGCCCCTGGAACTCACCGCTGTGGGCACCGGCATGAGTGCCGGCACGGGCGCGGCGTAGGGAACCGCATCGGGACATTTCTCTGTTCCCAAGCCCACGGGTTGCAACCCGTGGGCTTCTCGAAGTGCCACGCACGGCGCTTGATTCGTCCTCCCCCGTCGAATACCCTGGCGAGAACTCGATCGCCTTGGACGCGGAGGATGAACGATGCGGGACTTGCTCCTCTCGACGCTGCTTGCCTGTGCAGCCTTGCCCCACGCCTTCGCAGAGCCCGCGCCCGGGCCGAGCGTTTTGGAGCCGATTGCCGGGTTCCGGATGCGGTGCCCGGGGCCGGTCGGGAAGCAGATCGACGCGAATGTGCGGAACTGGGTCCTCCGTGCGCCGGCCTCGAACCCCGGGCTTCTGGCCATGTTCGAGCTCCGCGACCGGAAGCCGACGCCGAACCTCGTCCCGTGGGCGGGCGAGTTCGTGGGCAAGTATCTGATCTCCGCGATCCAGTCGCTGCGACTGAGCGAGAATGCGGAACTGGAAGCGACGGTGCGGGCCGTCGTCGCGAGGCTGCTGGCCTGTCAGGCCGAGGACGGCTACCTGGGCCCCTTCCCCAAGAACGTCCGTCTCACCGCCAATTGGGACCTTTGGGGCCACTACCACGTCATGCTGGCCCTCTTGATGTGGCATGAGCGGACCGGCGACGACGCGGCCCTTCGGGCCTGCTGCAAGGCCGCCGACCTGATCTGTAAGACCTACCTGGGGACCGGCCGCCGCATGCTCAGTGCGGGCTCCGACGAGATGAACCTGGCGGTGATCCACGCCCTCGGAAGGCTCTATCGCAAGACCGGCCAGGCGCGGTACCTGGCCATGATGCGGGAGATCGAGAAGGACTGGGAGAAGGCGGGCGACTACTTCCGCACCGGCCTGGCCGGCATCGACTATTACCGCATCCCGCGACCCCGCTGGGAAAGCCTCCACGACCTCCAGGGGCTGGTGGAACTCTACTCCATCACCGGCGACGACCGCTACCGGCAGTCGTTCCTCCACCATTGGCACAGCATCCGCCGCTGGGACCGGCACAACAACGGCGCGTTCTCGTCCGGCGAGCAGGCCACCGGCAACCCGTACCAGGCGGCCGCCATCGAAACGTGCTGCACCGTGGCCTGGATGGCGATCACGCTCGACGCCCTGCGTCTGACCGGCGATCCCGTGGCCGCCGATGAACTGGAGCGATCGACCTACAACGGCATGATGGGGGCCCACAATCCGGGCGGCTCGTGGTGTACCTACAACACGCCCATGGACGGCGTCCGCGAGGCGTCGCATCACACGATCGTCTTCCAGGCCCGGGCCGGCACGCCGGACCTGAATTGCTGCTCGGTCAACGGCCCTCGCGGGCTGGGAATGCTCTCGGAATGGGGCGTCATGCAGTCGGCCGACGGCGTCACGGTCAACTACTACGGCCCCATGGAGGCCGCCTGGAAGCTCGCCGACGGGGCGAACCTCGTGCTGAAGCAAGAGACACGCTACCCCCTCGACGGTAACGTGCGGCTTGTGTTGCGTCCGGAGAAGCCCAGCGAATTCACGCTGCGCGTCCGTATTCCCGGCTGGGTGACCCGCGCGTCGGTCAACGTGCCGGGATCGCCGGCAGCGGCCGGGCGGCCCGGCACCTACTTCGAGTGCCGCCGCCGCTGGAACGCGGGCGATACGGTCACGGTTGCCTTCGACATGCCGCTCCGCTACGAGGCGGGCGACCTGGAGGCGTTCGGACGCATGTCGGTCTACCGCGGCCCGCTGCTGTTGGCCTACGACCAGAGGCTCAACCCCTTCGACGAAGCGGGAATTCCCGTGCTCACGCCGTCGATGCTGGCCGCGGCCCGGATCACGTTCCCGTCGCCGTCGCCGGAGGAGGAGCGGATCGGACGATTCACGCCCTGGCTCGTGGCCGAAATCCCGACGGGCAAGTCCGGGTTGCGGCTCTGTGATTTCGCCACGGCGGGATCGACCGGGGCCCGGTACGTCTCGTGGCTGCCGGCGGGGGAGATGGCACCGCCGGCGCCCGTTCCCGCAGGCCCCGCCGATGGTGCCGCTGTGCCGCCGGGACCGATCGAGTTCCGATGGCGACGCCCTGCCGCTGCCGACAAGGAAAGGACCCACACGCTCGTTATTGCGGAAACGCCCGACTTCCGCAGTCCGGTGTTGGAGGTCGGCGGGAAGAGGGGATACCGGCTGGTGGTGACGGGCGAAGAGGCACGCCGATTGCGGCCTAAGGTCGAATACTACTGGAAGTTGGTGGCAAGGAACCGGTACGGCGTGACCGAGAGCCTGCCGCCGTTCAAGCGGTTCCACGTCGATCCTTCGCTGCCACCGTCGACCGCCGACCAGCTCACCGAATTCGGTGAAGGCCCCGACGGGGTGATCGTCTGCGATCCCCTGGCGGGCGATGCGAAGCCGAGTTACGGCCGGCTGATCCGCGCCGCAGGCGTGCAGGCCGCTCCCGGGATCGAAGGCAAGGCGGGGACCGCCGTACAGCTTGACGGGAAGACGGCGATGTTGGTCTACGCCCTCAAGGCGTTCCCGGGCCACGAGTATACCGTCTCGCTCTGGATGGCCTACGACCGCAAGGAGGACCGTCTCGGCCAGGTACTCAGTGCCTGGGACCACGTGATGGACGATCCGCTCCGCATCTGTATCGCCGGCGGCAAGCTGTTCGCCCGGATCGAGGCCGGCGGCGGCTATTCGACCCAAGGGGTTGCGGTCGAGCCGGGCCGCTGGTATCACGTGGCCGTGGTGAAGTCGGGCTCGCACGTGACCCTCTACCTCGACGGCAAACGTGTTTCCGTCACGACAGTCCCAGTGGAGGTCCATTCCTCGGCCCGCGATTTCGCTCTGGGAGGGAATCCCCATTACACGGGCACGAGCGAACACCTCGCCTGCCGGCTGGCGAAGTTCAAGATGGTTGCCCGGGCCTTGGCCGCCGAGGAGATTGCCCTCGCCGCCCGGAGATGAAGGCACCTACGCGCCCGCTTGTCCTGGCCAAGCCGTTTGGCGCACGTCCGCATCCGTGATACCCTTGGGACTCCAGGAGAGAGTGATCGCATGCCGCCATTGTCGAAAGGCCGAGTGGCCCTTATCACCGGGGGGGGCAAATACCGCGTGGGCAACGTGGTGGCACGCGCCTTGGCGGTCCGCGGCTTCCGCATCGGATTGAACTACAACCGCTCGGCCCAGGAGGCCCGCGATACGGTCGTCAGCCTCAAGGAGCAGGGCGTGGCAGCGCAGGCGTTTCAGGCCGACGTCGCCGTCGAGGCCGAGGTGGAGCGGCTCTTCCGTGAGGCCCTGGAATGCTTCGGCCGCTTGGATGTGCTGGTGACTGCCGCCGCCATCTGGGAGCCGAAGACGCTCGAAGAGGTTACGGCCGAGGACGTGCGCCGGCACTTCGAGGTCAACGCCTTGGGCACGTTTCTCTGCGCCCGCCGGGCCGGGCTGATCATGGCAGCTCAGCCGGAGGGGGGCGCGATTGTGACGCTCGGCGATTGGGCCGTTGCCCGTCCCTATCCGGGCTATGCCGCCTATTTCCCCTCCAAGGGCGCCGTCCCGGCCATCACCCGGAGCCTCGCGGTGGAGCTTGCCTCGCGCAACCCGGCGGTCCGCGTGAACTGCATCCTGCCGGGCCCGGTCATGCTGCCGCCCGACCTTCCGTCCGAGGAACGTCGGCAGGCCGTCGCCGGGACGCTGGTCCACCGCGAGGGACGGCCGGAGCACGTCGCCCACGCCGTTGTCTTCCTCGTCGAAAACGACTTCGTCACGGGCGTCTGCCTCCCGGTCGACGGGGGACGCACCCTTGCCGGCAGCGGATGAAGGACCTGCGAGGTTGGGCGGCATGAACGTGGCAAGCCGGCTGATTGCCGTTGCGGAGTCGACGCCCGAGGCGATCGCGGTCGTCGAACCGCTCGGGTACGACCGGGGCGGAAGACGCCGCTACCGGCACGTCACGTTCCGCGAGTTGGACGAGGACAGCAGCCGCATTGCCTGCGGTCTGCACGCCCTCGGCGTTACGCCCGCAGCGCGGTTGGCCCTCTTGGTCCCGCCGGGGATCGATTCCATAGCCCTTGTTTTCGGCCTGCTGAAGGCCGGGGCGGTCAGTATCCTGATCGACCCGGGCATGGGACGTCGCAATCTCCTCCGGTGCCTCGCCGAGGCCGAGCCGGAAGGGTTCGTTGCGATCCCGTTGGTCCACGCGGTCCGTGTGCTCCTGAGAGGGCGTTTCCCCAAGGCCCGATTCCACGTCACCGTGGGCCGGCGGTGGTTCTGGGGCGGAGCGACGCTTGCCGGACTTCGTGCAGGGCCGCCCGGCGATTCCGTGGTCCCGGCCCGCACCAACGCCGACGATCCGGCCGCGATCATCTTCACGACCGGCAGCACCGGCCCGCCGAAGGGAGTGCTCTATACCCACGGCAACTTCGACGCGCAGGTCGAGGAGATCCGCGATCACTACGGAATCCGGCCCGGCGAAATCGACGTGCCCTGTTTTCCCCTCTTCGGCCTCTTCAATGCGGCGATGGGGGTCACGGCCGTCATCCCCGACATGGACCCTTCGCATCCGGCGCGGGTCGATCCCGCGAAGATCGTCGAGGCCGTCACCGACTGGGGAGCCACGCAGTCGTTCGGGTCGCCGGCGATCTGGAGCCGGGTGGGGCCATACTGTCGCGAGAAGGGCATCCGGCTATCGACGCTTCGCCGGGTCATGTCGGCCGGGGCGCCCGTGCCGGTCCATGTGCTGCGAGCCATGAAGGAGTGCATCCATCCCGAGGGCGACGTACATACGCCCTACGGCGCCACGGAGTCCCTTCCCGTGGCCTCGATCGCCGCGAGCGAAGTGCTCGCCGAGACCGGCCAACGCACCACCCAAGGGGCTGGCGTTTGCGTGGGAAGGAGATTTCCGCGGATTGCGTGGCGGGTCGTTCGGGTCGTCGATGGCCCCATCCCCACGCTCGCCGACGCGGAAGAACTCCCTGTCGGCGAGATCGGAGAGCTGATCGTAAAGGGGCCCGTGGTTACACGGGAATACGTCACCCGCCGGGAAGCGAACGCCCTCGGGAAGATTGCCGACGGCGACCGCGTCTGGCACCGCTTGGGCGATGCCGGATACCTCGACGAACAAGGGCGGTTCTGGTTCTGCGGGCGCGTGGCCCACCGCGTGCTCACGGAAACGGGGCCGATGGACACCGTCCCGTGCGAGGCGATCTTCAACCGGCATCCGTGGGTCCGCCGATCCGCGCTGGTGGGGATCGGCCCGGCGGGCAGGCAGAAGCCGGTGATCGTGGTGGAGCCGGTCCCGGGTCGATTTCCCCGCTCGGCCCGCAATCAGAAGGAGTTCTCTGAGGAACTCCTGGAACTAGGGAAATCGAGCCACCTTACCGCAGGGATTGGCAAGATCCTCTTCCACCGCTCCTTTCCGGTCGACATCCGCCACAACGCGAAAATCTTCCGCGAGAAACTGGCTGCTTGGGCTGCCGGGAACCCCGACGTTTAGGTGGTTCAGTCTTCCTTCTGGATCCGGTCGGCCATACGCGAGACCGCTCGCCATACCCCACTCTGGCTTTGCCCCCAGACGAGGATACGGTGCTCCTGGCAATTGGCGTCGGCCTGCCAAAGCGTCGATCCGTCCCTTTGACGGTAGGCAGTCTCCTCGACCAACCACTCTGAAGAGGTGCCTTCCTTCCGTTTCTGACTCTTCTTGCCCAATTTCCCACCTAATAGACGGGGTACACGCATGTTCGCTCCATCGACTCTTCGCTAGGATGGCCTCTCCATTAGATAACGGATTGCTGGAAAAGGTTCTACCTGTCTATTTAGGACGCCATGCCCTCCTGTGGGGTTATAAGGAACCGCGGATTGACTGCGGGTGTCTTGTGTCGCTGCCGGGGCATTTCCGAGAGAGCAACACTTCAACCCTATGAAGTTGCCGGAAGAGGCGAAGGGGAAAGGAAAAATCAGGGAAAAATGGGGAAGAAAAGGAGAGGGTTTCCATTCAGAATTGTGGGATCGGGGCACGGTTTCTTGCCTTTCCCATTTTTCCAGAGCTTTTCCTTTTCCCTTCCCCT
>Ga0067045_1028564_pt1 | contig 31048 bp, 26 predicted proteins | sample TerdegcTABiofilm_FD_59184 | JGI IMG/M metagenome (GOLD analysis project Ga0067045, IMG submission 59184) | Combined Assembly of (Gp0054472, Gp0054536) Wastewater bioreactor microbial communities from Singapore -Terephthalate degrading...
TTGCATCTTCAATTTTAGCCGGATATTCACTTGTGCATTTTAACAATGCTATCTGATTATTACCCATTCTGTTACAAGCATCAATTGCTTCTTTAATTTCTTCTTCGGTTGCAATTCCCGTTGAAATAATAACCGGTTTTCTTTTTGATGCAACATATTCAATCAATGGAATATCAACGGTTTCGAATGAAGCAATTTTATATGCCGGCACATTCATCTTTTCAAGAAAATCTACTGCAGATTTATCGAATGGAGATGAGAAGCAGATTAAACCAAGTTCTTCTGCAATACTTTTTAACTTCGGCTGCCATTCCCACGGTGTATATGCTTTTTGATAAAGCTTGTATAAAGTTGTTCCGTCCCAGATTGTGCCTTGCTGAATTTTGAAGTAGTCTTTATCGCTATCAATCGTAAGTGTATCCGGCGTGTAAGTTTGCAATTTAACAGCATCGGCTCCGCAATTCTTGATTGCTTTCAAAGATTCAACCGCTATTTCAAATTGTTGATTATGATTGGCTGACAACTCCGCAATTATAAATACTTTGTTGCTCTCGCCAATTTCAATATTTCCAATCTTCATATTCATTTATCAATACGATCTAAAATATATTTCATAAAAATGTGACCTTTAATTAATTCGTCACCATCAAGTATAAATCCCGAAGAAGTAAAACTGTTAATCGAAACATTGTTTTCCGGACGGATAAATGCAATTATTTTTTTTACCGAATGAAACTCGGCAAAAATCTTTGCACAGCCGGCCTTTATTATTTTCTTCGAAAGTCCTTTACCCCTGAAATTGCTGGAAATACTGATTGATGTAATTGCAGAATCTTCGTTTAACTCAAAACGAATCTGACCAATAAAATTGTCCTTCTTGTCGAACACAAGGTAAAATAAATAATCATTTTGTGATATTTTATTTGCAAACCATTCTTTATGTCCATCCCATTCAATGGGTCTGGTATTAATTGAATTTTGTCTTACATCAGGATCATTGGAAAGATTGTAAACCATTTCCGAATCGGTTTCAACAGCTTTGCGCAAATAGAATCCATTGGTCTCGCATAGTTTATCAATTAGATAACTTACAATTCTTCTGGGTCCCTGACCATCGACACTATCCCGACCAATTTTACTTAGTTTTTTTCGTATGGATGAATTTTCTAATTTTTTCAGGTTGTCGCTCATTTTGCGCAGATAAAAACGATCGCTATGAATTATAATATCTAACAAGAAACCCTGTTTCTTCCATTCGCGCATATTATTAGTCTGATTTTCTGCAACGTTAATTGCAATTGTCGGGGTTCCTGTTACGGCAAGTTCATATAAAGTTTGTCCCGCTGCAGTAATAGTAACATCGCTGTTGAGCATCAGTTCTTTCATTTTTGCTGCATCGGGCGTGTAGTGAAATTCAACTTTATCGTTTTTAAGCTTTTCAATTTTATCCTGGCATTTAAACCCGCCACCAATCACAACGTGTTTACAAATATTTGGATAATTCTCATTCAAGCTTTGCAGAATTGAAGGTGTTATATTTCTAATATCCTGACCACCGAATGTAATTAGAACGGTTGAAATTTCTTTGTTGATTTTTCTTGCCGGAACATCCCAGAATTCTTTTCTAATTGGAATATATTTGGAGCCGAGTAAAAAGTCATTGTCCGTTTTTTTATATGGAAAAGTTTCGGCATTAATTGTTCCGTTTAAGATGATTCCATCGGGATAATCAATTCTTAGATTATCATCAATAAAAAGTGATTGCCGGGAAAGTTTAATAAAATTATTGTAGTACTCCTTACCGGCAAGATAAGAATCGACAATAACAATGTCGCTGTTATTGATATGTGTAATCAGTTTTGCCGGATGTGTGAGCCAATCAATAATTTCATATCTGCAATTTATTAATAAGGATTGAGCATGCTTATCACCGTTTACATAAATTGTCGGGAAAATATTTCGCTCTGCAAACGCCTGATACAACGCCAGACATCTTGTAATATGACCATGACCTGTATTTTCAAATCCTTCCGTAATTATGGAGACTTTCATTTTGTGCCGAGCGCTTTAATTATTGCTTTTGATATTTTGTTAAGATCGCCTTTGGTTAAAGTAGGATAAATTGGAATAGACAGTTCTCGTTCATAAAATTTTTCTGCAATCGGGAAATCACCGGTTTTAAATCCAAATGTTTTTTTATAGAACGGCTGAAGATGAACAGGAATGTAATGAACCTGGAAAACCACACCCAGATTCTTTAGTCGGTAGTAATATTCTTTTTTATCGATTCCTAATTCATCGAATTTTATTTGAAGAGGATAAAGATGATAAGCATGCTTCACATTTTTTGATACCTCTGGAATAATTATTCCATTCGTTCCGCTAAAAAATTGATCGTAATATTTTGCAATTTGTCTTCGTTTACTAATGAACTTATCAAGTTTCTTAAGCTGGTTTATTCCAAGCGCACATTGAAAATCCGTGATTCGATAATTAAAACCGACCTCGTGCATTTCATAATACCACGGTCCGTCGTTCTTCTCTAAAATTGTTTCGTCTTTTGTCATTCCATGAGTTCGTAGAACTTTGATTCGTCTATCAAGCTCTTCGTTATTGGTTAAAACAGCTCCGCCTTCGCCGGTAGTAATATGTTTAACTGGATGAAAGCTTAGATTAACTGCGTCTGCATATTTTGCTGAGTAGTGAATATCGTTATAGTATTCTGCGCCAAGTGCATGACAAAAATCGTTAACCAATTGAAAGTTATATTTCTTTTTAAGTGAAGATAGCGCTTCCCAATCGCAAGGATGACCGGCAAAATCAACTGCTACAACTGCTTTTACTTTTTTATTATTTGAATGATAATGTTTTATTTTGTCTTCCAACTTGTTAGGATCGATGGTGTATGATTTGCTATCAATATCTGCAAAATCTACTGAGGCCCCAACAAAGATTGCACAATTTGCGCTTGCAAGAAATGTAATTGGAGAAGTAATTACGATGTCATCCTTTTTCCAGCCAAGGCCTAATGCAATTAAATGAAGCGCTGCAGTACCATTGGCGGCTACAGATGCATATTTAGATCCGAAGTAATCGCACAAGTCTTTTTCGAAATGCTGGGAGACAGGTCCTTGTGTAATAAATTGCGAAGGAAGAATCTTTGCAACGCTCTTTACGTCTGTGCTATCGATTGTTTGTTTGCCGTAATAATAGGTCTTGGTGATCGGTGATTTGTGATTGGTGATTTGTTTCTTCATTCGATTTTTTCTTTTATTGATTTTATTAATGCATTAATTTTTTTTCCGATTAAATCGTAGACAGAAGAATTTTTTTCAAAATCTTCTTTAGAAATATATTGTAAATCGTATGATAGTATTAAAAGGTATTTACACTCTTCTACAGATCCTCTTGCAATATTCAAAAATTGTATAAATTCTTTTCTTGAATATCTTCCCATTCCTTCAGCAATATTGGTAGGTATTGATACAGAAGCTCTCATCAATTGTGATTTAATATTGTAGTCTTCCTGACGCGGAATATTTACGAGAAGATCATAAACCGATAAAACAGCTTGATGAGAAAGTTGCCAAATTTCAAGATCCTTAAAAGAATTTATTTTACTATTCATTTCTAATCACCAACCACTAATCACCCAGCTCACTAACTACCAGCGACATTCTGTTTTATCATTTCTTTCAATTCGTTCACCGATAAAAACCAGGGATTTGTACCACTGTTGTATTTGAATCCGAATTCACAAAACTTGCCGGCACTTGAATTACTTGTTGTTCTAAATTTTTCTGTATCCCACAATTTTAATGCGTCATTATCACCAAGCTGTACAGAGGGAAGAATAACAAAATATTTGTCGAACTCAATTGTATTCATTGCATCAGCTTCGGTTATCATTTCTTCATGTATTTTTTCACCGGGTCGGAGTCCAACTATTTCAATTTTGCTTTCAGATGCAATTGCTTTTGCAAGGTCAACAACGTTGAAGGAAGGAATTTTAGGAACAAATAATTCGCCGCCCCACATTCTCTCCAAGCAAGCAAGAACAAAATCTACGCCTTCCTGTAAAGTTATATTAAATCGAGTCATTCGCTCATCTGTTATAGGCAAAACACCCGATTTCTTTTTTTCCAGGAAGAATGGAATTACAGAACCACGGCTTCCCATAACGTTGCCATATCTAACCACAGAAAATTTTATATCACGAGTTCCTCTGTAGTTATTGGCGGCAATAAAAAGTTTATCGGAAGTAAGTTTTGTAGCCCCATACAAATTGATTGGTGCTGCGGCTTTATCCGTGCTTAATGCAATAACTTTTTTTACTCCGTTTTCAAAACAAGCTTCTATTACATTCTGACCGCCGATAATATTTGTTTTAACAGCTTCGAAAGGATTGTATTCTGCGGCCGGAACCTGTTTAAGAGCAGCAGCATGTATAACGATATCTACTCCTTCCATTGCTCTTGTTAATCGCTTCTCGTCTCGAACATCACCAATAAAATACCGCATTAGAACGCCATCTTTTTTATACTTCGGATCGTTCTGCATTTCAAATTGTTTCAGTTCATCGCGGCTGTAAATAATAATTTTCTTCGGATTGAATTTTTTTAGAACAGTTTCAACAAACTTTTTACCGAAAGATCCTGTTCCGCCAGTTATTAAAATTGTTTTGCCGTTCATATATCCTCGCTTTAACTGAAGACAAATTTATGAAAATTATTAATCTAATAGAGACTAAAATTTGTATGGTGGGGAATGGAATAGAGGCGCAATTTAAGCGCCTCTAATAGTTGTCAGTTTAGAAATAGTGGTCCGTCCGGTCCGGTTGGTAGTCCGATCCACATCCACACTACGAGAAGTAATGTCCAGAATATTGTAAATATAACCGTGTAAGGAATCATTGTGGAAATGATAGTTCCGATACCGTATTTCTCGTTATATTTTTGAGCGAAAGCAACAATCAATGCAAAGTAACTCATCATTGGAGTAATAAGATTTGTAACCGAATCACCAATTCTAAATGCTGCTTGAGTAAGTGCGGGATGATAACCAAGAAGCATAAACATTGGAATAAAAACCGGCGCCATAATTGCCCATTTTGCAGAAGCACTTCCCATAAACATATTAATAAATGCAGCTAACAGAACGAACATTACAATTAAAGGAATTCCGGTTAGACCGATATTTTTAAGAAATTGCGCACCTTCAATTGCAAAGATCAATCCTAAATTGCTATAACGGAAAAAGTAAACAAACTGTGCTGCAAAGAAAACAAGAACAATATATGTTGCCATAGTTCCCATCGATTTGATAATGTGTTTCATCATGTCTTTATCATTCTTAATCGATTTAACAATTACTCCATAAACGAGACCGGGAATAAGAAAGAAAAGTAGAATGCCCGTAATTATTCCATCAAAAAATGGCGAGTGCAGCACTTCACCAGTTTTAGGATTTCTGAATAATCCATTTCCCGGTATTATTGTAAGAGCAAGTAGAAGAATTAAAATTAACAAACTAATTCCTGCCCATTTCAACCCTTTTTTTTCGATTTGCGACATCTCTTCGACAGGAATTTTTTCTGCATTACCTTCATAAGTTTTTAATCGGGGTTCAACAATTTTTTCTGTTACCCATGTTCCTAAAACAACTATTAAAAAAGCTGAAGCAAACATGAAATAAAAATTAACAGCGGCATTAACGGTAATATCCGGATCGATAATTTGTGCAGCCGATTGAGATAAACCGGCAAGGATCGGATCGACAGAACCGATAAGGAAATTAGCACCGAATCCACCGCTAACACCACAGAATGCTGCAGCTAATCCCGCCATTGGATGTCTGCCCAACGCATGAAATATTAATGCACCAAGAGGAATTAGAATAACATAACCGGCTTCTGATGCTAAATGGGAAATAATTCCGGCGAGAACAATTGAACCGGTGATAAGTTTTTTAGGTGCATTTAATACAAGCGCACGTATCATCGATGTAAATAAACCGGAACCTTCTGCAACACCAATTCCAATCATAACAGCAAGCACATAACCAAGAGGCGGAAAATTTACAAAGTTGTGTGTTACGTTTGTATAAATCCATCTTAAGCCGTCGCCATCAACCAGACTTTTTACGGTTATTCTTGATCCATCTGCCGGGTGAAGAACTTCCCAGGCAAGTAAATTTCCTAACCACGATAAGATTACAACAGCTAATGCAAGAATACCAAATAATGTTGCGGGGTGGGGAAGTTTGTTTCCAACTATTTCAATATAGTCTAATGATTTGTTAAAAATGCGTGATGCTAAATTTCCGGAACTCAATAACACCTCCATTTTGATTACTGTTTTGCAAAGTTAAAATTTTTGGAATGAAGAAAAAACAAAAACCGGATTTTCAAAAACGATTGTAAATTTTATAAATGGCTTCTAATTTTATTACATGTTATTAATTTTTATTCTTTCAAAAGCATCTATGTAGCTTCTAGAACTTGCATTAGAAATTTTGGCATTAAGAAATGAAGCATAATCTCTTAGAACAAAATATCCCTTGAAAGCGAAATGAAGTTTTCTAAAAATGTCATGAATAAAATATTTTTCGCCTTCAAGCTTGTACATAGGCATCTGAACTTTACCGGTGTCGTAAAAATGTTCGTGATTAACCGTTACTGTGTTTGATTCATCTATTTTTATTTCTTCGTGCCAGGAGTGATCTGCTCCAAATATTATTATTTTCTTGAAACCAAGATTAAGAGCAAGGAATATTGACGGGATTAAAACATTGTGAGGTCTGGGCATTCCCAGGTTCAGTTTGAATAACAAATTGGAAACCGATGGAAGTCCTTCGACCGGAGTATTATTGTAAAATAGAAATTCAATCTGCTTGTTTTGAGAAACGCGATTTACAAAATCCGATCCTTTCGCCTGATAAGGAATAAGAATTTTCATTTTCCAATTGGTATCTCTTACCAGGATTTCGATTAGATTTTCTTTTTTCTCTCTGAAAAAATCGGTTGTTTTAGGGAGCCAGAATTCGGGAGCCGCCAGTACATAATATTCCGGTTTAATAATTTCGTATTCGCCGGATAATGCGAAAAAGTTAACACAAAATTTTGTTCTTGGTAATATGAATTGCCGGTTAATATTGAGATCCTGTGTTAAACATGGTCCGTTTGCAAGTATTACCACTTCTTCCTGATTGGTTCTATTCTTTTTAATGTCTGTAAAAAAACGGGAGAGCAAAATGATTTTAATTAACGAGAAGAATGAATCAAATAAATCCTTTAGAAACTTTTGAAACCTGTTCATATCAGATTACACCTTAAAGAAGCCGATTAATGTAAGCCATCTATTCTTTATAAGATATTCGCCTTTTTTGAAATCAAACTTAATAAAAAAGCCGAGAGCAATAAACAATGCAGCAATCAATTTAATTTTATATTCTGCTATTTTAATAATGTGTTTAAGAATTCCTTCCCCCTTTAAACGATCTCTTTCGCCGGCTCCAACTTCATAAGAAATCTTCATTATCGATTCGTATGTAGTACGCTTATTATCTATATGATGTTTAACTGCAAATTCAGGATGGTAAAGAAATTTATTTCCTTTCTCTCTCAGCTTGTAGAAAATATATTTGTCCTCACTTCTAAATAAAAGGTTTGTGTTAAACAATCCAGCTTCGTACAAAACTTTTTTTCTGAAAGCCATACTGCAACCGTATGGAGATTTTGAATCTGGATATTCTCTTATCTTATCACCAAAATCTGCCTTTGTTACTAATCCCCACATATATTTCGAAAGCCACTCCGGTTCTTTTCCGCTTTCATAAACGGGAGTAATTTTACCGCCAATGGCGTCAACATCCGGATGATTAGTAAAAAAATCGACAGCGATTTGTAAATAATTTTCTGATACTTCCGCATCATCATCAATAAATGAAATTAATTCTGATGAAGCTTCTTTTATTCCCCGGTTTCTTGCTGCCGACAATCCTTTGTTGGTTTCAACAAAATATTTTATGTTGAGATCTTTGTGTGCGTCTATGAAATTTTTACTTATCGTTTCAGTGTTGTCGGTTGAGTTGTTGTTTACAATTATAATTTCGAATAAATTTTTGCTCAATGTCTGCTTGGTTAATGCTTCGAGCGCACCTGGTAAAAACTTATCGCGGTTATAGGTGCAGATAATCACAGATATTTTTGGATTCTGATTCATTTGTTAAGCAGAATTTTTATCAGTTGCGATGGACTTCTCATTTTCTTTACACCTTCTTTGATTGTTTCTAACTCCACCTTTTCATAAAAACCAATCATTAATAGTAAAAACGGAAAAAGTGCAACAACTATCAACTTTACCAAAACAGTAATTAAAATGCTATTTATCGTAATAACCTCTTGCCCAACAAAAAGAATAATTCCGATTAATAACAGCTTTATAATCTTAAGATTTTCGTAATCTATTTTGTAATATTTGTTCGCACTCCAATTAGTAACGAGATAAAAAACGGCAAATGAAAAAAGAGTTGTATAGGCGGCGGCTATAGTTCCATAAACCGGTAAAAGAAAAATGTTCAGAATAATGTTAAGAATTGCAGCAAGAATTGTTATCAGTGCTACAATGAAAGTTTTTTCGGCAAATAAAAGCCCATTTGACGCGACATTTCGCATAGCACTCAATATGTAAGCAAAAACTATCAGTGGTATGTAAGAATTAGAAGCTAAATAGTTTTCATTTCCCAATATCAAAATTATCTCTTCGCCAAAAACAGAAATCGCCAATCCGCCCCAGATAGTTACAAAGCACATATATGTCATCAGTTTGCTTAAATATCTTGTATTCTTTACACTATTAAATTCTTTAAACGCTGAAGGTAGCATCGCCTGATTAAAAGGAAGAATTAAAAACATATTTACAATACCGGCAATGCGGTATGCAATATCGTATGTACCAACTTCCTCAAGATTTAAAAATAGATTGATAAGATACCTGTCACTCAGGTTTAATATCATAATACCTATAGAGGTAAAGATCAAGGGCGTTCCGAATTTCAATGCTTCCTTAAGAGCAGCTTTATCAAAAAAGGGATTCATCCTTTTTATCATATCCGGTAAGATGAAAACAAGAACAACTATTTCGCTTATTAGATATGAATAAAGAATTCCGGTAACGGATAATTTTAAGTAAACAACAGTATAGAAAATTAAGGCAATGAAAGTTATTATCTTGATAAATGTTAGGACGGTGTAAAATTTAGATTTTTCTTCTGCACGCAGTTTATTCAGAAACAGATTGTTCAGTACTCGTATTAAACTGATATAGATTATAAAATGTAAATATCCTGTTAAATCCCTTGTGGATTTAGAAAGATTAAGCAGCGAGAAACCGAATAATTCGGCGAGCAGAATGAACAATAAATTTATCAGTATAACAAAAGAAGTTATTGTAAAAAAAACAGAATTTTTTTTATCTGAATATTCTTTTTTATTCTCAAATAAAATAATCGAATTCGCCTGACCAAGTATTAATACTTCGGCAATAATATTAATTGTAATATCGAGTAATCCGAAAGTACCAACTTCTGCTTTGGTAAGGTAATTAAGGTAAATGGGAAGTGTAATAATTCCCATTCCTTTTAATGCAATATTGCCTAAACTGTAAACGGCAGAATGTTTAAATGTACTAAGTACTTTCTCTTTCATCTATTGTTTTTTCTTGCCAAGAATAACTAAAACAATAATTCCGCCTAAAAGCAAAACATTAAGAATCAGCGACATATATTTCCCGGCTTCAAATCCAGCCGGTTTGTAAACGAATTCTACTTTATGTTTTCCGGATGGAACAAGAATTCCCTGGAACCCGTGATTCGTTTTATAAACTTTGGCTTCAATTCCATCAATGTATGCTTTCCAGCCGGGCATAAATGTAGTTCCGTGGAAAAGAAAATTATTGCCGGTAGCGTTCACTTCCGCAGAAATATATTCGTCTTTGTATTCTAAAATTTTTGAATATGCCTGATTACCCGGTTTGTCCGTTTTGAAATCAAGTTTATCAACAAAAGCTACTTCTTTAGGATTGAACTCATTATTCTTAATTGCATTCATTAACTCAAGAGCGGGTTTTTCTTCAACTCTATCAACAAAATAAATTCTGGATAAAGAGCTGTCGCTTCGATGAACAAATGTTGCTGAATCCGGTGAGGTATAAATTGTTGTAAAGAATTCAAACGGGAATGGTTTATTTGTAACAAGGTATTTAACACCGAGCATTTTCCACAAGGTGTAATTTGTTGGTCCAACTACATCCATAAAATCCTGGTAACTTCTTGGTTTTGCTGCGGAGTAACCGTAAAAATCCTCTTGAAGAAAATAGACATTGAAATTAGAATTCTGCGATATACTTCCAAGCGAGCCGTCCTGTTTTAGGTTGATAATCCGGTATGGTTCTTTTTCTTTTTGCTGTTCAATTATGGAAATGTAATCCGGCTTTTTGAATAATTCGTTGATGTAATTAATATCTTCATAAACAGCGCCGCGGCTACTAATTCTGAATAAATCGAAGATTATAAAAAAGCTTAAAGCCAGTACAAGAATTTCTTTATTCACTTTGAATGTTAGATATGCAAAGCAAATCCAGAATGAAAGAGCTAACAGTGCAAAAGCAATTTGAAGATCGCCAACAAACATATCAGTCATATATTTCTGTAAAGCATTAAACATCTGTGCTTGTTGTGTGTTGCCCAGAGAATTAGAATAAGAGATTACCCGTTCTGTAAACCATGATGACACTGCAGAACTGAATAGTAATGCAAACAAAAATAATCCCGAGAATACTATTGCAGTTATCTTCAAACCTTTTTCTATTGATTGATTTTTGTTCTCTCTTAACTTTATTAATTCCATTATGCCTAATCCGGCAAGTATCGGGATGAGTATCTGCACTACATGAAGTATCATTGACGGAACCCTGAAGTTATCGAAGAAAGGGAAGTAGTAGTACATCAAATTAAATATTACGGGAAAATTCTTTCCGAATGAAATCAATATGAAGAAGAGAACTACAAGGGTTAAAAATTGAATTAGCGGTTCTTTCCGTTTAACAACCATTGTAAAAATTGCCAGTGCAAAGACAATTACGCCCATATACATTGCCGCATCAACAAACGGCATCTGTCCGAAGTACGTGTTTACCTCAACATCCCTGTTTTGTGAGAGAGGACCATTATAAGTTGATTTCCCGAATCCATAATATGAAGGAACAACAAAGGTTAATAATTCACCGGGTGAGAATGACCAGCTGGTGTTGTATTCATAAGAATTTGTTTGTGTCTGGCTTTCGGTACTTTGAAGTTCCGTTACACTTTTTGTCCCGCGTGTTGAGTAAGGTTTATATTCATATAGCTGCGAGTAAGTATCGAAAGACATCATCAATGCAACTATGCACGCAGCACCAGAAATTAATAATGACTTAAGTAACTGCTTTTGTAAAAGTTTGTCCTTAGTTATGAATGAACGAATAAAATAGTAAACGAAGTAAATAAAAATTGTAAGCAGAAAATAAAACACAATTTGAACATGCGCACCCAAAGCCAACAAATGAATACCTACAACAAACAATAAAGCATCAATTAATTTTATTTTTTTCTGGAAACGGAAAAGCATTAATAGTATAAATGGAAATACTGCTAAGCTTTTTAGCTTTGTAATGTGCCCGATGAAAAATAGAACACTAATTCCGGTGCTGAATGTTACGGCAATAGCTGTAAGAAAACTAACGCCTCTGCTCTGACCTAACTCGCGCATTAAAAAGTAAGTTGAAAAACCGAGTATAATAAAGCTTAATAAATATGTTATACTGTAATCACTGGTTAATGAATAGAATCCCAATGATAAAATGGAATAAATTGCAGAAATTATATCGAACCATCGAGGTGAAAGAGCTGTAACAACAGCCGGCATTCCGCAGAATATATGCGGGTTCCAGAGTGATAGTCCGTCCCGCGCTTTTGTAGCATATTCACGTAAACTTTTACCCTGGAGAAAATCAGCCGATGCAATTGTCTTAGCTCCAAATATTACCGGCGAGAAAAATATTGCGATTAGTATCAAAATAATCGATAGGAAAAAAAGTGTCTGATATTTTTCGGGAATAATTTTATCGAATGAGAAACCGATCTGAGAAGATTTTTTTTGATCCGACTTTTTTTGTTGTTTGCTCATTTATTCTCCTGTTAAAAACTTTTTTATTTCAAAAATTTATGAGTGGTTCAATATTGCTCTAGCGTAATTTTCCCAACTCATCTGTTTAGCTCTCTCCTCAATGTTAGCCGGGGGAATGGGCTTATCTAAAAATCTTTTCATTGTATTCTGCATCGAATCTATGTTATCCGGCTCTGCAAGATAACCATTAAAACCATCAATTATTGTTTCGGGAAAATGTCCAACCTTCGTTGCAATTGACGGCAGCCTGAAATTATATGCTATCGACTCTACTCCGCTTGGTGTTGCAACAAGATAGAACAGAACATTACAATCAGCCACCTGAAAATACCTGTGTACTTCCTCGTTACCGACATAACGATTTACAACAACCACCTTATCGCCTAATCCGTATTCCTCAATTAAGTTAAGCGGTTTGTAATTTTTTTCATCATCAGTTTTTCTTACAAGTATCTTTTTAATAATACCAAATACTTTCTGCTTTATTTTGGTAGATAGTTTTTTAGGATCGAGTGTTTCCCAGAACGATTCCCCGACTATTAATAGAGAAACATCATCTCTTTCCTTTGCTAATTTTGCAAATGCACTGATAACATTATGCAATCCTTTGTATTTGCGAATAAATCCGAAAAAGAGAAAAACGTTTTTACGCAGACCCAATTCCGATTTATGCTTCTCTCTTTCGAAGTTAGGATCGGGTGTAAACATATCATAAACCGGGTGATAGAGTTTTATTACCTGTTGTATGGTGCTCTTCTTAGAGCGTGTTTCATTTTCAATTAACTTAAATTCTTTCTTAGGAAAGATTGTCCTCAGTTCCTCAAATGTTTTTAATGAATGAACAATAAATGAATGCGGCCTGGATAATGCATATCTCAGCATCACACCATCAATCAAACTCGTTTCCTTTTGAGCAACCACGTGAAGATCGAAAATAATTTCGGCCTTAGAAATTTTTCGTAGTTTTTTAAAGATATAACCGATTGGCAATCCCTGAATTGAAACCGACCATTGTACAACTACAATCTCAGGCATTAAATCATTAATCAACTTAACTGTTCTTTTCCATGTAAACGGGTTATTATAATTGGTAATGTAGTGAACGAAGATTTTTGTTTTTTCTAACAGATTAGATTTACTGCTTCTATCGATAAGATCACGTGGAAAAATGGAAGGATACAATTGAGTCCACGAGACTATATGAACTTCGGCACCTAATTTATCTAGCGATTTAGCAAGCGAGGAAGTATAATTAGCAATTCCTCCTTTGAATTGAGGTCCAGGACCAAATATTACAATTCGTTTCATAACCAAATTGAGAATTGAGAATGGAAAATTATGAATGATAAAACATCAAGATACAATTAGCGATTCTCCCTCATTAATTTTTCTACAGCAACATCATAAACACGTTTCATGCCTTCTTCGAGCGAAATCTTGGGTTCCCAACCTAATCTTTCCTTTACAAAACTCATTTCGCAGTAACGTGAATGAACGCCGACCGGTTTATCTAACAATGGTTTTATTGTTGGTTTATATCCTGCAAAGCTGCTGAATAAATTAATTAAATCAATAAACGAAGTAAGTTTGCCAGAGCCAATATTAATAGCAGTACCATCGTGAATATTATCCATTGCTAAAAACATACAATCCATAATATCATCAATATGAATAAAATCGCGTCCTTGTTTACCCGAGCCCCATACTTCAAATGGATTTTCTTTGCGTGCTGCACGTCTTGCAATGGCTGGAACTGGGTAAGTAAGATCCTGATCTTCTCCATAACCAGAAAAAGGACGAATACATACAATAGAAATTCCATAATGCTTTGCTGCTATCTTTGCAAGGAATTCACCGGTCATTTTTGTCCAACCATAAGTTAGATCAGGCATTCCCAATGTAAATCCATCAATATTTATATCAGTTTCTTTGAGTGCTACTGCATCACTTTCAGTTTGCATATTAATAGGATAAGCTGCTGAGGAACTAGGGTATAAAACACGTTCTGGTTTTGCTTTCGCTATCCAGTTAAAAAACTCGGCATCAATAGAAAGATCTAATGCAACAGCCATAGGATCACCTTCAATTTTTGCTCGCCCTCCTACAATTGCTGCAAAATGGAATGCATCCCCAATCTCAACATTTAATCCATATTCATTTTTTAGCCAATTCGGATTTTCCTGGATCTTCTGAAGGAATTTTCTGAAATCGATTTGCCAGTAGAACAACCTCTCTTCTTTTCCAATAATTTCAACATCTTTTAATTTTTTCGAAGTAAATTCTGGTAACCAGGTAGAAGGATGAGTTCCAACAGAGAGATCGTCAACCATTATGATGTTGTCGTTTGTACGTTTAAGTAGTTCTGTAACTGTATGCCTTCCAACAAATCCACAAGCACCGGATACGACGTGAAATTTCATTTTATTTATCCTAAAGTGTGCTCAAAAATAAGAATTTTTGGTTAGAATATTATCTTAAAGGGAGAGCAAATAATTCCAAGAGTATGGTAAATTATTTATAGAGGAACCAATATTTATTGAAGAATTTTGTTCTTACTTCTTCTCTTTTATTACGTATTCCTTTTCGTCCTGGTTTGTGTGAACAATCAATTCACCAATCAAGCCGATTGCAAAGAATTGAATACCAACAATAATCAGCAGAATACCAAGGAAGAAGATTGGTCGGTTATTAATTCCGATGCCGAGAACAAATTTTTCATATGTAAGGTAAAGACTCACAACAAAACCAGCGAAGGCAGCAATCAAACCGACAAAACCGAACAGGTGCATGGGACGTTTAACATAACGTGTTGTAAAAATAACAGTAATTAAATCGATAAAACCTTTGAAGAAGCGCGAGATTCCGAACTTTGTCTTTCCGTATCTGCGCGGATGATGCTTTACAACCACTTCCGAAATTGAAAAACCTCTCCACTTTGCAAGAACCGGAATGTAACGATGTAATTCGCCATAAACATTTATAGTATGTACTACATCTTTTCTGTATGCTTTAAGTCCGCAATTGAAATCGTGAATTTTAATTCTTGTTAAAACCCGCGTAACAAAATTGAAAAACCTCGATGATATTTTTTTGATGAACGGATCGTATCTTTTCTTTTTCCAGCCGGAGACAAGATCATATCCCTCTTCAAGTTTGCGTAGTAAATTTTGAATCTCAGCCGGATCATCCTGAAGATCTGCATCCATTGTTACAATTGCATCACCGGTAGAATGTTTAAAACCCATTTGTAATGCTGCGGACTTACCGTAATTGGCTCTAAAGCTGATATATTTTATTTTATTATCTGTTCGTGCTAATTCTTTAATAATAGATAATGATTTATCCGTACTTCCATCATCTACAAAAACTAATTCGTAATCAGTTGAGTAATTTTTTAATGCTTTTTTTAATTCAGCATATAAAGGACGGAGAGCATCTTCTTCGTTGTAAAGCGGAATAACAATAGAAACCCGTTTGAATGAAAATTTTATTTGTTCTCTTGGTTGAAAATCCTGCTGACTTTGAGTCGGCTTGAATTTTCTCCTGTTGTAATAATGCTTTCTTGCCGGTTTTTTAGTTTGTTGAGTTTTATCTGAAGCTGCATTTGATTGAGCTGGCGCTGCTTCGGGTGCCGGCGATGGTGCTGTTTCGGGTTTTTGTTGTTCGTCCACTTAAATATCCAATTAATCTGGTAATCTTACACAGCTCAAAGTTAAAATAAGCCCGAACTAAAATCAATTTAATCTGTTTATAAACATTTACCGGTTATTTGGTTTGACACTACCGTTTACAATAATTAAGTTTCTCTCAAAGAGAAGAAGTTTTATGGGCGGAATAATTTTTTGGGGAATTGTTAGGACCGCAACACTAATTCCGACACTTTGGATATTGCAAGGTTACATTGAATATAAGTACTGGTGGTGGGTGGGAATTTTTTCTATATATGGAATAATAATTCACCCGGCTACTATTCAATACAGATTATTTATTGAAAAAAATAAAGAAATAATAAAAAACACACTTTGCTCTTCATGCAAACATTTTGACAAGACAGCAGTTTTGTGTTTGATGCATGATAAACATCCTACGCTAGAAATACTTCCATGCGAGGGAATGGATTGGGAGCCGGTTAATAATTATGAAGAAAAAGAACTACACTCATAAAAAAGAGGAAGCACCCTTAAGCGGAGTAATATTTTGTGCCGAATGTGGTGAAGAACTGAATATGTTCGGTATCTCCAATGTTAATGTTGAACAGGTTAAGGAACGTTATCGAAATTGCAAAGCCAAAGGAAAGTTTAAAGGTGATAAATGTGCAATGTTATTTATTGCAAGCGATGAAGAAAATATTAACGTGGAGGATGAAGAAGTTTAAATAACGTTTCTGCAGCTTCAACAAATCTTGGACCCGGTCTTCCGAATAAATTCCGGTCAATCAATAACACTTTTCTATTTTTAACAGCTTTTAATGATTTCCATTCAGGGTATGTGTTAATAATATTTTCTACTCTCTCATTCATATGTGCGGTGAACAAGAGGTAATCGGGGTCTCGTCTTAAAATTTCTTCTCTGCTTAACACCGGATAGTTCTGAGGTAAATTTTCGGCTAAGTTTTTACCACCACAAATTTCTATTATTTCATTAATAAAAGTATTTTTTCCGGCAACCATAATTGGTTTTAGTTCTATTGCACAATACACTGATGGCTTGGTTAATGTATCGGTTGCTTCTTTAATTTCTGCAACGGAGGAATTCCATTCTTCAATTCTCAATTCAGCTTTATCACGGATTCCAAAAATTTTGGCAAAATCCAGATATGTTTTTTTAATACCCTGAAATCCTCGCGGGTTGGATACAAATACTTTTAAGCCAAGCTCTCTGAACTTGTCATACGTTTCTTTTGTATTCCCTTCAACAGTTATAAAAATCAGGTCGGGTTTTAAAGTAAGAATTTTTTCGAAATTGAAAGTCAGCATATCCCCAACTTTATCTTTTAGTTTTGCATCTTCCGGATAATCGCAATAAGTTGTATTGCCTACTAAATAGTGTTGCAAACCCAGATCGTAAATAAATTCTGTCAGATTAGGAGCCAGAGCAATTACTCTTTTGGGCGGATTTTCGAATTGGAAACTGTTTCCAAGATCATCAACAATAAAATCATAATTTGTTGATTGATTTTTCTTCTCCGAACACGAAATAATCATCAAAGAAACTAACAGTAAGTAAACAGTTCTTTTCAAAAGCTCACCCTCGTTACATATCAAATATAGTCGGTAATAAATTTTATTAATTGCACGGGTTTTGTTTTCTTTTCGGAAAGAGAAATTGCGCTGATAATTTTCTTTTTAACCGGATTGATGCTTAATTTTTTATCAGTAAATATTTCTGCAATCAATTCACCTTTAGAAATTTTCTGACCGATCTTAGGATAGAAAATAATTCCGGCTTTAGGATCAATTTTATCTTCCATTGTCATTCTTCCTGCACCAAGTTCTAACGATGCCATCCCCATTTCAAATGAATCGATTGATTTAACATATCCCGATTTAGCCGCAAATATTTTTTCGTGAAATTTTGATCTGGGGTATTTTGATGGATGTTTAATGTAATCTACATTTCCGCCCTGAAGTTGAACTATCTCAATAAATTTATCGAACGCCTTTCCGCTTTTAATCATTTTTATTGCTGTTTCAATTCCTTCATCCATCGATTTTGCTTTACCGCCAAGATAGATCATTGCACCGGATAAGTATAAACTCAACTCTAATAAATCCATTACTTTTTCGCCTTGCAATACTTTAATAGATTCATAAACCTCCATCCAGTTCCCGATATAATTACCCAGCGGTTGATTCATATCGGTTATAAACGCCATTACTTTTTTATTAAATGCTTTAGCTGTATTTACTAAAGATTCTGCAAGCGCCATGGAATCTTCGTATTCTTTCATAAATGCGCCGGAACCGGTTTTTACATCAAGGACGAGTCCATCAATTCCTTCGGCTAATTTTTTACTCATAATGCTTGCTGTTATTAATGGAATCGATTCAACAGTAGCAGTAACATCACGCAAAGCATAAATCAATTTATCAGCGGGGGCAACTTCCTTTGTTTGACCGGCTAAAACAGCTCCGCACTTTTTTATAATTGATTTATATTGTGTTAATGATACATTTGTTGAGAAACCGGGAATTGATTCAAGTTTATCAAGTGTTCCGCCCGTATGACCAAGACCTCTACCGCTAATCATCGGTACGTTTACTCCGGCAGCGGCAACAACAGGTGCTAGTATTAATGATGTTTTATCTCCAACACCACCGGTAGAATGCTTATCAATCTTTTTTCCTTTTATGGAATTAAGATTAATTACATTGCCGCTATAAAGCATAGATCGGGTTAATTCTGCCGTTTCTTGTTTGTTAAATCCTTTTAAGAAGCCGGCCATTAAAAATGCAGAGAATTGATATGATGGTATTCTTCCTATTGTGAAATTATGAATGAGAAACTTAATCTCTTCGTTTGATAATGCTTGTCCATTTCTTTTTTTTCTAATTAACTCTACCGGATTCATTTATTTCCCTTTTATGTTATTAATCCTTTTCGGCGTTTTATTACTCTTAATTCTATAATTATTTAAAGAGTTTTATTAATAAAATCACATTATACCTTAGTATAATTATCCATCACTTTATTGAAACGGATACTCTTTTTCTATTAACTTACAATCAAGAATAAACAAAAATAACAGAAAACGAGGTTATCATGTTCGATCCTAATTACAAATTTACTGTAGTTGAACGCTTCCTAAAATACGCAAAAATTGAAACTACTTCAGATGAAGAGTCAAAAACTTTTCCCAGCGATCCTAAACAGCTTGAGCTTTCTAAATTACTTGTTAGCGAATTGATGCAGATAGGGATGAAAGAAGTTGAAATGGATCAGTATGGCTATGTTATGGCAACATTGCCGTCGAATACAAAAAAAGAAGTTCCGGTAATCGGATTTATTGCTCACGTTGATACTTCTCCAGCAGTGAGCGGAAAAAATGTTAATCCCGTTATTGTAAAAAATTATCAGGGCGGGGATATTGTATTAACAAAGGACTCAACAAAAATTATAGATGCTGCAAGTAATCCGGAATTAAAGGATATGATTGGCTTCGACATAATAACCACCGATGGCACAACTTTGTTGGGTGCAGACGATAAAGCCGGCGTTGCAGAAATTATTGATGCGATGAATTACTTAATTCAGCATCCTGAAATTAAACACGGTAAAATTAGAATCTGTTTTACACCCGACGAGGAGGTAGGACGCGGAACAGAAAAATTTGACGTTAAGAAATTTGGCGCTCTCTATGCATATACAATTGATGGCGGTACACGTGGCGAAGTTGAAACCGAAACATTTAGCGCCGATGCAGTTGTTATCAAATTTAACGGTAAAAATGTTCATCCCGGTTATGCTAAAGGTAAGATGATTAACTCGATTAAAATTGCTGCAAAATTTTTAGAGATGCTACCTAAAGACACACTCTCTCCGGAAACAACGGAAAAGAGAGAAGGCTATGTTCATCCTGTTTCTGTTAACGGTAACGAGACTCAAACAATTGTAAAGTTTATAATAAGAGACTTTGATGCAAACACACTAAAAGAATTTGAGAGCAAACTGAAAGAGTGGGTCGAAAAAGCTGTGGCTCAATACCCGGGCGCATCTTATGAATTCGAAGTGATTGAGCAATACCGAAATATGAAATATGTTTTAGATCAGCACCCAAGCGTTGAAGAATTTGCTGTTGAAGCATTGAATCGTCTTGGAATTAAACCGATTAAATCTTCAATTCGTGGCGGAACAGATGGTTCTCGCTTAAGCTTTATGGGATTACCTACACCCAATTTATTTGCCGGCGGACATAATTTTCATGCTTATACCGAATATGTTGCTATTCAGGATATGGAAGCCGCTGTCAAAAATATTGTTACGTTAATTCAGGTTTGGGAAGAAAAATCGTAATAAAATTTTAGCTCCATTTAGTAAAAATCTGTTTATTTTTACCCCGAGTATCTCGGGGTTTTTATTAGGAGAAGTGCTTGCCACACAGATTAAAAAAAGCAGTTGACATTGCTCTTTTTGTAAATATCTTCCTTTTTATAATTAAAGGAATTGTTGGAATTATATCAAATTCAATCGCAGTAATTTCAGAAGCGTTAAATTCTCTTACAGATATTATTTCTTCATTTGCTATTAAGCGGGCAGTTCACGTTTCCAACATGAAACCTGATTCGAAGCATCAATTTGGGCATAGTGCGGCTCAGCCAATTGCCGGTTTTATTGTTTCCGTTTTTGCATTTGTTGTCGGTATTAACATCGTTGAAGAATCAATTAAAAGAATAATTGAACCACAAAATGTTAAAGCCATTCCGGCTGTTTATATTGTACTGGGTTCAACAATAATTATAAAAATTATTTTGAACAGATATCAGCATTATATTGGTAAGTTATTTAAGAGTCCCGCAGTAAATGCTGCCGCTGTAGATAGTTTAAATGATGTTCTTGCCTCATCAATTGCTCTGCTGGGGGTAATTTGCATTGCTCTTGGATTTAAAGTTATTGATGGCGTGGCTGGTATTCTTGTTGCATTTTTTATCTTTAAAACCGGCTATGAAGTCGGTATGCAGAATATAGATTATTTAATGGGTCGTTCTGCAGATAAATCGTTCGAAGATAAAATTAGAAATATTACTCTGGATATTGATGGAGTTAATGGTGTTAATGATATTCGTTCACATTATGTTGGTAATAAATTTCATATAGAAATACATATTGAGGTTGATAAAGACCATTCAACACAGGTCTCTCACGATATCGGGAATAAAGTTCGCTTTACACTTGAACAGTTAGAGGAAGTACAAAAGGTTTTTGTTCATGTTGACCCGGTTTAATTTATGATGTGATTTGACAGGAGAAATGAAATGAATGAAATAAAACCAAGAACATTATACAATGTTCTGATTAATGCTTCGCAGAAATATTCCGATCTCCCTTCGGTTGGTTTTGTTAATAAAGAAAAAATAACTTTCACCCAGTTTGAGAAAAAGGTTGAAAGTATAATCTCTTTCCTGAAAAGCGAAGGTGTTATTATAGGCGACCGGGTTGCTATCCTTAGCGAGAATCAACCTAACTGGGCAATTGCATTTTTTGCAATAACCACAATGGGTGCTATTGCTGTTCCAATTATGACGGAGTTTCATTCAACCGAAATTCATCATATACTCCGGCATTCTGAATGTAAAGTAATTTTTATTTCTGCTAAATATTATAATAAGATAGAAGATTGCTCTTCGGATTATTTACAAACTAGAATTTTATTGGATGATTTTTCTATTATTCCACCGGAAACGAAAAACGATTTTCTTAAAGAAGCAATAACCGGAGGTAAAAAGGAATTTGCCAAAATAAAAGAAGCAGCATTAAAATTTGTTGGTTTGCTTCCAGAAGAGGTTAATGAGGATAGTATTGCATCAATATTATATACTTCGGGTACAACCGGGCATTCCAAAGGTGTTATTCTTACTCATTCGAATATAGTTTCAAATGCAATTTCCACATTAGGAATTGTTGATGTTGTTCCCGGGGATCGGATGCTTTCCATTTTACCTTTATTCCATACAATGGAATCAACACTTGGTTTAGTAATCCCTTTTATTGCCGGTGCCAGCGTAACATATCTTGATAAACCGCCTACCGCGGCTGTTTTGCTTCCGGCACTTTCTATAGTTAAACCAACTGTTATGCTTGCAGTGCCATTAATTATCGAAAAAATATTCCGGTTGAAAGTTCTGCCCGAGATAAATAAAAAACCGATTGTTAGAGGACTATATAAATTACCTGCTGTTAGAAAAAAACTTAATAGAATAGCCGGTAAAAAATTAATGAAAACTTTTGGCGGACAATTAAAAATGTTTTGTATTGGCGGAGCATCGCTTGCTGCCGATGTAGAACGTTTTCTTAAAGAAGCTGAATTCCCTTATGCTATTGGTTATGGATTAACCGAAACGTCACCTCTCGATACAGGAACTTCTCCGGCTAATGTTAGATTTAGATCGGCCGGCAAAGCAATTCCCGAAGTTCAAGTGAAAATTAATAATCCCGATCCTAAAACAGGTGAAGGAGAAGTTTTTATTAAAGGTCCAAATGTGATGAAAGGGTATTACAAAGACCCCGATAAAACAAAAGAAGTTTTTGATCATGAAGGATGGTTTAAATCGGGAGACCTTGGAGTAATAGACGAAGACGGTTACCTTTTTATTAAAGGTAGATCCAAAAATGTAATAATCGGTTCTAACGGAAAAAATATTTATCCTGAAGAAATTGAATCAATTATTAACGAATTTGATTTTGTAATGGAATCTTTAGTGATTGAAAAAGAAGACGGATTAATTGCAAAGATTTATCTTAATTACGATCTAATTGACGAAACATTTAAGATTCAGAAACTTAATGAAGGTAAAGTCAGGGAAATTATTAATCAGATACTAAAGGAATTGTTAATAAAAATTAACGAGCGCGTTAATACATTTTCCAGAATTACAAGAATTATTGAACAGCGGGAACCATTTGAAAAAACTCCTACTCAGAAAATTAAAAGATTTTTATATGTTGAAGAATAATGGAATCATAACTTATCTTTAAGTGTTCTATAACATATTAAATGAATAATTCTTATCTGAGGTTGAAACAAATAAAATATTATACTGTATTATAAAACAAATAATGAAAGAATTGTAAAATGAAGAAAATTTTTGCTCTAGTATTTTTAGTTCTGACGGTTGGGAAAATTTATGCTCAGAACCCGGAATCAGTTCTTACAAAGGATCATAAAATAGATTCTACCAAAGTTATTTTACCCGATGAATCATATAAAAGAATAAATCAGGTTATAACTCAGATTTTTAACAATTATCACTATCGCAAACAAACAATCAACGATTCGCTCTCGGTTATTATTTTTGACGAGTATTTTAAAACCCTTGATAACAACCGACTCTACTTTTTAGCTTCCGACGTTGAATCGTTTTCTAATTACCGCGATCAGTTTGATAATTTTGTGCTGGAAGGAAGCCTTGAAATTCCTTTCAAGATATTTAACCTTTATAAACAAAGAGTTAATGAAAGAATTGAATACATTAACAAACTTTTGAAAACTCCTTTTGATTTTACTGTTAATGAATATTATACGCCCGATAGAACAAATGCGCCCTGGGCTAAAACCTCGGATGAATTGAATGAACTATGGCGTTTAAGAATTAAGAATGATGCACTCAACCTTATTTTGTCCGGCAAGGATTGGAAATCAAGTGTTGATGTGCTGAGTAAGAGATTTCAAAATTTTCATAAAATAATTCTTCAATACGAAACAGAAGATGTCTTTTCACTATTTATGAATTCATTCACGCGGACTTATGATCCGCATTCGGATTATTTATCGCCGGCAGCTTCAACTAACTTTAATATCTCGATGAAACTTTCTCTTGAGGGTATTGGCGCGCAATTACGCAGTGAAAATGATTATACAATTGTTGCAAACGTAATTCCAGGTGGGCCGGCACATAAAAGCGGTCTGCTAAATGAAGAGGATAGAATTGTTGGTGTTGCTCAAGGAGACGATGGAGAATTTGTTGATATCATCGGCTGGAGATTGGATGATGCAATTCAATTGATTAGAGGTAAAAAAGGTACAGTTGTTCGTCTTCAAATTCTTAAAGCTAACGATAACCTTAATTCCGCTCCCAAAGAAATTAAACTTATAAGGGATGAAGTTAAACTCGAAGAACAAGCTGCTAAAAGTGAAATACTGAATGTTGAAGAAGATGGGACTAATTTCAAAATTGGTGTTGTAAAACTTCCATCATTTTATGTCGATTTTGAAGCGCAGAGACTGGGCAAACCGGATTTCAAAAGCACTACAAGAGATGTAAAAGAAATTCTTAGCAAGTTTAAACAGGAAAAAGTTGATGGTGTAATAATTGACTTACGGAATAACGGTGGCGGTTCGCTTCAAGAAGCAATTACTCTTACAGGTCTGTTTATTAAAAATGGTCCGGTTGTTCAGGTTAAGAATTCAAGTAATATTATCGAAGTTAACCAGGATCCCGATCCGGCAATATTTTATGATGGACCGCTTGCTGTAATTACAAATCGTTTTAGTGCCTCGGCTTCAGAAATTTTTTCTGCTGCAATTCAGGATTATGGACGTGGAATTATTTTAGGTGAAAATACTTATGGCAAGGGAACCGTTCAGAATCTTATTGATTTGAACCGCACTATTCCTGTTAAAGATAAAACACTGGGACAGGTAAAACTGACAATTGCAAAATTCTATAGAATAAATGGCGGAAGTACTCAGAATAAGGGTGTTAAACCGGATATTGAATTCCCATCGCCATACTCACATGAAGAATTTGGTGAGAGTTCTATGCCGGCAGCGTTACCGTGGGATCAAATTCAACCGGCTAATTATAACCGCTTCGGCGATCTATCAAAATTTGTTGATCAGCTAAAGAAAAAACATGATGAACGTGTTAAAAAAGATCCTGAGTTTCAGCTTGTGATGGATGAAATAAATGAATTCATTTCCAATAGAGATAAAAAAGAATTCTCTTTAAATGAGAAAGTTAGAAAGGAAGAAAGAGATTTAGCAGAAGTACGTAAAAAGAAAAGAGATGAAGAGCGCGCAAAGTTGAGTTCAATTAGAGTTAAAGATAAAAGCGAAGTTCAACCTCAAACATCAAGTATTAGTGATTATGAATTAAGAGAATCCGGAAAAATTCTTGCCGATTTAATTTTAGCCAAAATTGGATAATATCTAAATATAAAACCCTCTCAATTGAGAGGGTTAATTATAATTTGTAATGAAGACAAACGCCATCCGAATTTTAGAATCGAATAAAATTCCTTATTCAATAATTGAATACCCTGTAAATGAAAATGAATTAGATGCAGTTTCGGTTGCAAATAAAATTGGATTTGAACCTGAAAGAGTTTTTAAAACACTTGTTGCGAGAAATGAGATTAATGAAATAATAGTTTTTATTATTCCCGGTAATTATGAACTCGATATGAAAAAAGCTGCGCTGGCTTCCTCAAATAAACGCATTGAAATGATAAAGGTGGCAGAAATCCAACCACTCACCGGATATATACGCGGGGGCTGCTCTCCGATTGGAATGAAAAAGCAATATCCCGCTTTTATTGATAATTCCGCTGAATTATTCGATTCTATATCGATTAGTGCCGGCCAAAGAGGGATACAAATAATCATTAATCCCAATGATTTATTACATATTGCCAAGGCAGAATTAGCTGATTTAATTTAGATTTTTCAAGTAATTTCATATCCGTTTTTATTTCAATCGGATTTTTTTTACATTTAGCCCCGAAATTTAAGGAGTTTAGTAAATGGCAAAACAACAATCCTTTGCAGATAAAGCAAAGAAGAAACATGGTTCATCCCTCGTAAATGTTAAGGTTATTAAAACTGTAAAAACAGCTAATGGATCATATAAATTTCAGGAAAAATTTGTGAAATTGGACGACATTAGCAAGGTAACTACACTTAAGTAATTAAAAAACCACCGGAACAAGGTGGTTTTTTTGTATCCTCACCGAAAAAATTTTTCCGAAACTTGACATTCATTTCAAAAATCTTATCTTGTAAAAAGTCTATCGCATAAAACGGCTCATTCTTTTCAAATTGTAAGTGTCTCTAACGGTTTTTTCTTTATTCCGGATCCCTATATTCAAAATAATTTTAATTCACTTATAAAATTGGAGGAAGTATGAATAATAAGATTTATAAAAGTTACTCCCTTCGTAACTATGAAGAAATTTCTCAAATCAATAAACTTTCGCATGGTGATAAAAAAGCTATTGAATTAGTTGGAAATGTTTTGCCATTCAAGACAAACGGTTATGTAGTAGATAATTTGATAGATTGGAATAATATTCCTAACGACCCGATTTTTACACTTACATTCCCTCGCAAAGAGATGCTTCTTGGATCTCATTATAAAAAAGTAGAAGATTTGATTAAAACAAACGTCCCTCGTGAAATATTTCTTGATGAAGTTAATAAAATTAGAATGGAATTAAATCCGCACCCGGCCGGACAAGCTCATAATGTTCCTCAAATTGATGGAATTGAATTACCCGGTGTTCAGCATAAGTATAGAGAAACCGTTCTGTTTTTTCCAAGTCAGGGACAAACCTGTCATGCTTATTGCACGTTCTGTTTTCGATGGCCGCAGTTTGTAGGAATGAATGAGTTGAAATTTGCAATGAAGGAAATCGATCTGCTGACTCGTTACCTTATTCAGAATAGGGAAGTAACGGATGTTTTATTTACGGGTGGTGATCCGATGATAATGAAGACAAAAATTTTAGCTACTTACATCGAGCCATTGCTTGACGAGGCGCTTTACAATGTTCAGACTATCCGGATCGGAACAAAGGCAATCGGTTACTGGCCATATCGATTTTTAACTGATGACGATGCAGATGACTTGCTGAGATTGTTTGAAAAAATTGTGCGGACAGGAAAAAATCTTGCTATTATGGCTCACTTTAATCATCCTGTTGAATTATCAACGCCGGCAGCTCAAGATGCAATAAGAAGAATAAGATCAACCGGCGCACAGATAAGAACACAATCTCCAGTATTAAAACATATTAACGATTCACCTGAAATCTGGGCAGAAATGTGGCGTAAGCAGGTGAATAATAATTGTATTCCATATTACATGTTTGTTGCAAGAGATACAGGTGCGCAACATTTCTTTGCTGTTACACTTGTTGAAGCATGGAAAATATTCCGCGAAGCTTATCAAAAAGTTAGCGGTGTTTGTAGAACCGTCCGCGGACCAAGTATGAGTTCAACTCCAGGTAAAATACAGGTGCTTGGTGTTAGTAAAGTTAAAGATGAAGATGTAATTGTTATGAGGTTTCTACAAGGACGGGATCCTGATTGGATTGCCAGACCATTCTTCGCCGAGTATAATGAAAATGCTACCTGGCTTGATGATCTTAAACCTGCTTTTGGTGAAGAGAAATTTTTCTTTGAAGAAGAGCTTGAGAAAATATTCCACGAACATGTTTATGATGACGAAGCTGAGAATTTTGAATAACAAAAAAAGCTGGTTAATCCAGCTTTTTATTGTTGTAAATGATTAGTTATAATTTTAATCTGGTATAACCTCTATAGAGGGATTAACTTCGCGTCTTAAAAGATTTTCGATTGCAACGAGTGTTCCTCTAATTGAGCTTGGACAGCTGCCGCAAGCGCCTTGATAGCGAATTTTAAGTGTTAAACCGGAAAGTCCGGTTACTTCCAAACCGCCGCCGTCACCAGCAAGAGCAGGACGAACGCGCTGATCCAATATTTCATTTATCTTTTTTAGAAGCTCCGTTTCTTCCTCTTTTGTAACCACAATTTCCTGTTCTTGTGGAATTAAATTCTTATCGAAGTTTTTTACAAATTCAACAAACGGTCTTTGAATCTGTCCCCATTGTACTTTCGGCTCTTTTTCAATAGTGATGAATTTATCCATATAAAAAACAGAAACCACACCTTCAATTTCGAAGATACCTTTAGCAAGAGGATCTTTTTGAGCTTCTTCCTTACTGTTAAACTGACGCGTTTCTCTATTCAATAATTTTTCATTCAGAATAAATTTTAATGCTTGGGGATTAGGCGTAAGATCAACATCCTGAACAATTAACATGTTTTTCTCCTTTGTTTTTATAAATATAAACCTGAATATTAATCAGATAGTTCTATTGCAAGATTATTAAAATTCAGGTTGGAATTCAAGTTTGGTAATGAGGGAAATATCTATGACAAATAATATAATTCTTAATATAACGCCAATATAAGACTTGAAAAGTCTAATTATAACGTCTTTCCGGCAGATTGATTTTCGGTACTTTCTCTCTCTTCGCACGATGGAAATATTATTAGTGGAGTGATAGAACAAATCCTAATCAATCGTTATTTTGATAAAAACTATTTCCGAATAATTATTTCTTTCGTACAAAACGCCAATCTCATAATCTGAAATTCTTACAATATCAGAGTAAGCTGTAAAATCAGTTTGTGAATTTTCGGTGTCTTCATCAATTAGAATATTTTTGAGCCAGTTCTTACCTTCATTGTAACTGATCCTTAGTATAAGTTTATTTCTTCTAATTGCGTCGGCCGGATTACTAAATGCAATAATATTTTTCCCGTTAATTTGTTCAAATGATAAAAGAGAGCCCTGGCAAACCGGATCGGGTAAGTTATAATCGTAATAAGAAGTATCCCACGTTGCACCGCCATCGTAGCTTAGTGATACAATTCGTGCTCTTATATCACCGCTTTGATTTCTGCTGTTGAGCATTAAGTGCCCGTTGGCAAGTTGTGCAGCAGTAGATTCGTTTGATCCCGGTATCGGAACATTGTCACTTAAACGGAATGTTTGTCCATGATCATCCGTGTAATAACCATGTGCAAAGTAATCCTTATATTTTTCTCTTGGTTCACCTTCTGAATGATTAGCTGCAATATAGATTCTTCCCTTAAATTGACCGGAAGTAAATTGCATCGCATGTCCGGGAGTATTGGCAATTGTCCGCCAATCCTCTTCAAAATTATATTCAGGATTAATGTTTGGTTGTTTGGGACGATGAACCATTTTAGTAATATTAACAGGATCAGACCACGTTAATCCATAATTGGTTGATGTTCTATACCATACTTCACGAAGTCCATTACCTTTACGGATTTCGTTTTCGTGATTATTCCCGGTGTTATAGAAAAGAAAAATTCTTCCGTTTGGAAAAGCGGGATCTAAGAGATCAACAACCGGCGCGGGATTTCCGGCTTGAAGTGAATCGTAATCGACAATTGTTTGAATTGAGGACCACGTGTTACCATTATCAGTGCTGCGTTTCATTACAATGTTGTTGTCACCAAAATCCGCCGATCCTTTTAATCTACCTTCGCAAAAAGCGAGTAGATCGCCGTTGGGTAATTTTATTATAGCCGGAATTCTGAAATTCTTATAACCCTCGGTGCCCGACTTAAAAACTATAATTTTATTTTCTTGGGAAAGTGTTGTTGTTAAATAAAGTAGATATAACAAAAAAACTCTAAGTGATTTCATTTTAGCCCTCACTAATGAGCGGTCCTGGACGACTCTTGAATGACAATTCCATGACAACATTTAATTTATTTTAATTCTTCAAACTTTATGTCGAGTATTGGATAAAGTTGCCAATCTTTGTAATCGAAGTGCCACCACTCAGTTTCAAGCACCTTAAAGCCCTCAGACTCCATTGTGTTTATTAATAAATCTCTAAGTCCTCTTACTTCCGGATCACCACCTTCATACTTATAATATGCTTTCTCGTTGAACTCATCGTAAGAACTTGGCATTGTAACTTCTTTCCCGGTTGCAAGATTGTATAGGGAAAGATCAACGGCGCAACCTCTGTTATGCCGCGATCCTTTTGCAGGATCTGCAACAAAACCAACCAACCGTCCTTCTTCAGTTGCACTATCCCAGAAAAGTTTTGTAACTGACCAGGGACGGTAGCCATCAATTATTAATAAACCGAATCCATACTCTTTTAATTTTTTATTTACTCGTACTAAAGCATCGGCTGCGGGTCTTTGCAGAAATGCCCGTGCTTGTTTATAAACCGGTTGGCCGACAAAATTATTAGTTGTTGCATATTTTATATCAAGATGAAAAGTTGAATCGAGTTTAATTAACTCTACTAATTCCGGCTTACGTAAATTACTTTCATTCTTTGGCTGGCTGTAACAAAAATTATTATTTATTAGAAACAGTAAGATAAATGTAAATGATATGTGCATCCCAATTTTCAACTGTTTCATATTTTCTATCTCTTTCTATAGTAAGCGTTAACAGCATCAAAAAAGCTGTCAATATTTTTTATTGGTGTTAAAGGAGGGATATCGCATCCCGAAGAAATAATCCAGTTTTTGTGGCAGCCAAGATCTTCTAATAATTTTTTTGTAGAACTCATCACAGAATCAGGATTCCCGTTCAAGAATACACCGGAGGGATCGAGATTTCCAAGAATTACTTTTTCTTTAGGATAAAAATCTATTACCTCTTTAAGGTTAATAGCATTACCAAGATGAATTGCTTTTGCGCCGGTTGATAAAATTTCATTTACAAGCGGAGCGGTATTACCGCAATTATGATAAACAACAAGAAAATTTTCGTCTTCAACTTTTTGAATAATTTGTTTTATGTAGTCACTTGAAAATTCTAAACAGAGTTCGGGCGATAATAATCCGGCAGCGGGTTCAGCCATTATCACTCCGTTAGCACCGGCTTCCTTGAATGCCAAGATGTATTCCGTAAGAAATGTTGTTGCTTTAGATAATATTTTATGAACGGTTTCGGGTTCGGTAATTGTTTTCATCATAAATTCTGTTATCTCTGCAAGACGGCCACTAAGTGAAAATGGTCCAATAACACCGGCTATTACCGGTCGATCTAAAATTTCTTTCGAGGCAATTTCGATTGCTCTTAAATATTCACCTGTTCTGCTATCACCAACTTTGGGAATGGGAAGAGTATCAACTTCATCATCGGTATTTATTATTGAACCGGTTACGGTTGGCACTTCATCATCCGAAAAAATTATTTGTGAGCCAAACGCTTCGGCTTCAACGGAAAGATCCATATTGCTTACAGAAGCAGCAGTGTTATATCGTTCAGTAATTGCTTTCATGCATCTGGCCTGAACTAC